>Ga0123356_10007443_pt1 | contig 10923 bp, 8 predicted proteins | sample TergutEmb28metaG_2_FD_92546 | JGI IMG/M metagenome (GOLD analysis project Ga0123356, IMG submission 92546) | Embiratermes neotenicus P3 segment gut microbial communities from Petit-Saut dam, French Guiana - Emb289 P3 | ecosystem: Host-associated > Arthropoda: Insects > Digestive system > Gut ... | reverse complement strand
ATTCGATATCGGTTTGAGTCAAATGCAGGCTCTTTAATAATCTATGTCCAGTGTAAAATTGATGACACTTTTTCACCAATTCTCTTCTAGGCATGACGCTCAACGCAACCAACATGGATGCTATAAATATCGGCTGAGATAATACTGTATCACCTGATATTAGAGAATAAGGCATAGCGCCCAATATTAGGGCAATGACTATGATATTTTTTTGACGTAAAACTGCCAAAGCTGGCCAAGCATAAAACAATATTGCTATTAATCCCCCGAATATTCCTGCAATAAGCCACTCCGACATAATTGACATATGAGGATAATCAAATTCTGAACAGGGTGAAAAAGCACAAGAGAATGTTTCGTGATAGCTCCAACCCTGCGGTAGCCAACTCAGGTTGGAAAAAGCGAGCTTCCAATAACCCAGACGAGTTGCAGTACCTAATGTACCATCTGTCATACTGTCCAGTCTAACAGAAGGAGTTGATCGACTTATTTTGAGAAGGTGTGCATTTTCGTCAGGAGTGTCTGCATTTTCCAAACTAAGAATTACAGTATAGGGTTTTTCCCCTTGCCTGAATGGTTCAAAAGAGGCAAGGTCACTGACAAAGTAAACGCTGAGAGCACTCAATACTGCAACTATAACTGATTTGACAGCGGCAGATTTACCTTCTATTAATACCCAAACTAATGGAATGAACATCACAAGAATCAAAAAACGCCGAGAACCTGACAACAGACCAGCGGCTATTAAAAGAGGTAGCAATACCCATAGTTTTTTTCTTAAGCATCCCAATATTACGATTAACCATAAAAAACCAATATTATTATAGTTCTCGGTCAAAGAGGTACCATGTGGATAATACTCTCTATTATTCAATATAAAGCCTATCAGATAACCTCTATCTAATAGAGCAGCTTTTGACAATCCAATAAGTGCGGTAACAATTCCGAGCGGAATGAGTGCTGAAAAAAAACCATCTGCTATGTCTTCATCTGAAAGAAAGTAAATTGTGAGAAGATAAAAAGAAATTATAAGATCCCTAATTACTTCAAACTGAAATCTTGTTTCGCTAAAGATCAAAGCAATGCTATGAAACAGCATCAGGCTGATCATGGGTATTATCGCGGCAGTTGGCTGGCGGATGATTGATATTAAGTTTTCTCGAGTTAAGGCTAAATATAAAAACAAAGGAAGGGCTACTAATACAGCAAGTGACCAATGGAAAAATTGCAAATATAGTGGGAAAGCCATAGCAATCCCACAAAAATAGCCTCTTTTTTGAAAAGAAAACTGGTTGCCACAACTGACATCTATGCTGATGTTTGCCATTTTTATTATCCTTGCAGCTTAAAGCTGCACAAGAACTCACCAAAGAAGGCGCTGAAGACCAAGTATTAAGTGTCTAGACCAAGTCTACGCAGAAAGCGCTTGACCTTTATTCCAATTTTGAGATACGACTCCCAATTTGGGTAATCGTGAACAGACTTATTAGGTAAGTTCATCAATCTGTCCCAGTCAACCTTTTCATAGCCGAGCTTTGAGAGTATAGTTTCTTTATCTCTCTGCAACGAAACATCATCGTATAATGGATCACACAAACTTTTCAGAGCAAAGGCTCTATCTGTTTCGCCCGCCACGATAAGGCTGGAAAGGTGTGCCCGGCGTTTGTCAAAACCAAATTTTTTTGGCAAATAATAGTTTTGAAAAAATTTTGTGAAAAGCGACTCCGAGTGCTTGCGACCATAGTCTTGCCAACCTACTTCTCTGACCAAGGTTTCACGCGCCTGAACAACATTATAAGGCATCAGGTTGAGGGGCGTCAGGGATATGACGGGTGATAATAACGGGAAATTGCCATGGAAAGACAGCCATTCATGAAAACGGAGTGTTTTGTATGTGTGCAGTGGAGCCTGACCAAAACGCCGGTGTATGGCCTTCAATTGTTTGGCATCCATCGCACTTTGCCCCCAAGCCGAGGGCAGAATTGATTCAGACACCAAATTGCTTCCAGAAAGCCAGTACTTAAGGCCGAGTTCCTTTGTTTTATTGTACAAAACACTGAAAAAAACATGATCTTGGGGAACATCCTGATTAGACAGCGAAGATTCCAGATATGCTCGCTGCAAATCGCGCATCTCTTCCCAGTCGACAGTATAAGTGAAAAGAGGATAACCCAATTTTGTCAATATTTTTTCTATGTTAGCCTTGGCTACTTCTGAGTCCCACCCAGCATCAACATGAAAAATAAAGGGTCTCAGCCCCCAATCTTTGGATTTATAAGTCAGCCAGGAACTATCCAACCCCCCGGAGATGCCGATCAGGCAGTCGAACTCCTTCCCGCGGCCGGACTGTTTGATTTTGTCTGTGAGACGTTCCAGCTTTGCGGAACCACGTTCATCAGGAAAATAGAACCTTTCCAGTCTAAGTGACGCTCCAGTGCAATGGTTGCATACCCCATCAGCGTCAAAGCGGATATCCGGATCGCTGGTATCCATCACGCAGCGAGTGCAAATCCGATACTCCATGTTAACCTCTTGAAAAATTATAATTTACAGGGCCAAACTCTGACGCAGTACTTCAGTATTATTTTCCCAACAAAACTCACGGGCGACTTCGTGGGATTTCATTTTGAATTCATCTACTTGAGAGATGGTCAAACTGTTTATGCTCTGAGCTAAAGCCTCAGGGGTGAAATCAGCCGTCACTAATCCAACGCCGTATCGCTGCACTAAATCAGCCATATCCTCTACAGGCGAAACAACAACACCCAATCTGGCCTGAATGAATTCAAACAGCTTGTTGGGCAAAGCGTGCCTGTGGTTAAAGGAGTTAGGCTGCAATAGATAAACACCCAAATCATAATCGGCTATAAAAGATATGATCTCTCGCATGGGAACCGGCTCAATGAACCTGATGTTGGAAAGATTCTCTGCTTGGCGGCGGAGTTTAGCCAGGTATCCCCCCCCCCCAGCAAATGTGACTATCATAACGTCCAAGGTGGCCTTACCTTGCAGATGGCTAAACGCTTCGATCATCAGTTCAAGCTTGCGTCCCGGTGCTGCATTTCCATGATGTATGCACCGGATGCACTCGGGAGTTTCTTTGGGGGAGATGTCATGATAATTGGGCAGACTTGGCAGCAGTTGGCAGTTAACGCCGTACTCTTCCGCGTAACTGCTCGCCAACCCAGGGGACACGGTAAACACGACGTCCGCCTTTGGAAGATAGTGACGACAGAGGTAGTCATTATACCCGCTTAACAAAAGACGCCAGAGATAATTATGTTCGAACTGCCTTGGATAATACTCCCTTGCATCCATGACAAGTTCGCAACGCCCCTCGGCGCGAGAATTTTCTCGCAGAGCAACGGCCAGAGGAAGCAAGCCGGCGTCATGGCAAACTATCAGAGAAAATTTACGCTCTTGCAGCACTGAAAACAGGTAACGCATCCGCGACGTCCAGATATCAGCCTCATAGCGACGAGACAAAAGATTTGCGGCTCGAAGCATCCGTCCAGAGAGTGAGCGCCGTGAAGGCACCAATTCCAAAAAATTTGAAGGAAGCTCAAAACCAGTGACTGGGGGCGCGGAACAGACCATCACCTCACCATGTAGGCTTAATTCTTGATAAAAGCGGGTTGGACGGGGATCACGCCCCAGAGAAGCAGAAAAAAGCTGGAGAATTTTCATAACTAAGCCATTCTAGGAAGCATTATGCGTTTTAGCACAAAGACCACGGTTACAGCATTCAGTGCAAAACCGCTTCATATAAGTCACGCTTTGCCTTGCTTTCAAGCTGCGTGTTGTGCCATAGCAGCGTGAAGCATCCGTTCACAGCACGGCAGGCTTCTTTAAGCTGCAAAAATTTAGCGCGAGCTTCCTCTCCTATTCCCAGCCCCATGTAGACCTGATCCATTACTGTGCATTCCATTGCAATGAGCGGACGTACACGTAGTGCTAATGCTTCTCCCGCCACAGGGTCAAAAGCTGGATATTCAAAGCATGTGCCGCAGCGAAAACCAGCTCGGTCAGCATAGCTCAAGGTATTATCATAATTCATTCCTGCAGCAGCACATGCACGCAGCGTAGTAGGCTGTTCCCAGCGCAAGTAGTGCATACGCCCGCCCCATTCAGGTAAAGAGATTCCCTCTTCTTCCGCAATGCGGCACAAGCGGTCGGACTCTGCTTTGATGACATCAGGCTTTCGGTAACTGCCATAACTGGGGTGCAGGCCAATCTCGTGTCCGCGTGCATGAACGTGGCGCATCAGCGAACGAATGGCGGGGTGTTCAGGTTCATAGTTGGCATCGTAACCAGGCATGCTTCGCCCGCAAATAAAGTAAAACGCACTGGTCAGTCCGATGCGTTCGGATACGTCCATAATCCAACTAAAGGTGTTGGCTGGGTCTTTTGGGTACAGTGCGGAACGCGTATTCAGTCGAATCCATGCCGCACGCAACGCCCCTGACACATCACCGTGTTTCAACACATACCCCCCCATGTTGCGTACGATTCCGGGCCAACTTCTAAAGCCATAGTGACTGGGAGAGTCGACATCGTGTGACACTTTCATGCTGAAGTCATGCGTTCTTAGTTTCAATCCTGGCCAAGCTTTGCAAATGACCTGCCCCAGCACATGCAACCATTCGTCCACGATGGGGCGCTCCAGATAACCGTACTTGAACGCATGGGAAGCCGTTGCAGGAAAACGCCCATGAACGTCTAAATCTGTGCGCCTCACCTCCTCCTGTCGTGTGAGCATCCAATAGGTGAGACCAAGAATGTCATAGTGAACTAGAAATCCACGAGGCGTTTTCTCAATCAAAGGAAAAGGTAATTCCGACAAGCCCGGTGCAGGAAGCGGCTGAAGAAGAGGCGAATCCCAGCCCTCACTCTTGGCATCCCAGATCGTGCAGGAAAATGAAGAAGTTGCCTCTAAAAAGGCTGGACAGAGTGCGTCAAAAACAATCTCTTCATCGAAACCTGGTAGGTAGAAGCACAACTGCGTTTCTACTTGTGTTAAGTAAAACTTGTGACCAAATCTTTCTTCAAGTATCGAGGAAATCCAATCAAGTCGCATGGTTCCACTTCGCTTTGAATATCACACCAAGTTTTTGAAAAACCTTTTTACGTTTACTCCATAACAGTCTGATCCAAACATAGATAGCCATTGGGATGGATGGCCAAAGAAGTACAAAATACTTGCCGGACCGCCTTTTAGCTCTGAATAATTTGTAAAAATCAAAATTCCATGAAAGCAAGGATTTCAATAGATGAAGACTATCGAACCAAGCCACGTTCTTCAAAATTTTCAGGTTCCGATCAGCTAAACTCTCTATCCCTAAATACCGTTTTAAAACACCATTGCCAGTCTTCAAAAAAATTGCGTGCTGCATCCAAAATCTTGGATTGAGTTCGAGCACACAGACTCGATCTTTAGTCACTATAAATTCTAATTCATAGGGTCCGGTAAATTTCAGCGCATTCAATATAGCAACCGTCTTTTCGATAAGATCCCAATTATCATCGATTGTTTCAACGGCCGCAGAGCAGCTCAACCCGCTGCTGTGTGCAGCAATTCGCTCAACTACAGCAAACAAGTTTCTTTCAGAATTCTCGTGATCGTGAAATCCGCAAACGGAAATAACTCTACAACACGAATTACCGAGCCACTCTTGAATAAAAAAAGAATCTTCCAAAAATCCATCGGCTTTGGCTATTTCAAGATATTTATCAAGTTCAGCGAGCGACTCACACACCCATCCTCTTGGCGTTTTTTTATCCTTTTGCCAAGATTGTTTTGATTTCAACAAACACGGAAAAGTGGTCAAATTTTTCTCGGCTAAACTCAATTGTTGCAAGCCACTTGTTAATTCTGGTCTCCCAGTGAGCCACACAGACAATGCCCACTTGTCATCCAACAAATTTTCAGGAAATTTTTTTGGGTAAAATTCACCAGAAATTTCACCACGTAAAGCTTTTGCTAAAGAAGCTTCCTCAGTAAAAAAAAGCCATTTTCCGTCTTCATTGAAGTTATTTATTGGAATTGGAAATTCTGGCTCATTCGAATCTTCGCGAGCTACCGACAATTCAACGCCCAACTCTTTTAGTCCGATATAGAGAGCGTAAGCATTGGAATATGAAGTAAATGTGGTTCCTTGCTTAGAAAATTTATGATCAAGCATGATCATCAAAGCCCTTATTATGCAATATAAAATCAGTCGGTCTAACACTTATTTTCATATCATGCTCAACTGCATAAGAAGCCTTACGCTTTCTATTCTTATCAAGACCATCATCACCATTCACTATTAAATATGCTGCGGAAGAAGCGAATCGTGTTTCCAAATGAATGTTCTGGTTGAGAAAATACCGTTTATATTTTTCATATTTTTTTAGCTGAAAAATGCCTTGAATAGCGCAAGCAAATTGTAATTTAGTCATTCTATAATTATCGCTCAATCTAAATGGAAAATGATCACAAAATGAATATTCAAATCTTAAATCTTCTTTATCATCGTTATCAGGAACAATTTTTTTAATAAAAATTGGCATGGTTTTAATTATGAATTTTTTGTAAAGAATATATAACAATTTTATGCTAATTAATTTATCTACTTTATTTAGCCTTATATTTGTAATAACCCCTCCACCCATTATTCCAGGAAAACTTTTATCGTTAAAACTTACGATTGAAGATATTAAATCGTTTCCATATTCCGGGAGTTTATCGACCAACCTTATGTCTTGAGCCAAGTCGACAATAACTCGAACTCCAAAATATTTTAGATCTGCAAGATTTTTCTGAACAATTAGATCATCTAGAAGTCCCGAAGATCCGAAAACAGTAGCGCCGACTAATAGCCCAACATCCCCTCTTTTAATTCTGTCTAACAGATATACCCATTCTGCTTCAAGCTTTTCATTTCCTTTGTATGACTCCACTATCCAACCTGCTTCAGTAAGTGCCTTTGGAACAATATTGCAAACATATTCTGGAAATAAAGCAACAGGAACCACCGTCTCTCGCCGAAGGGTAGAGGCAAGATCGAAGAGAGCTGCACGACCAGAGAATCGTGGAAAAAATGTATATCCCTTGGGCGATAATCGACGAGTCAGCCAGCGCTCCAAAAAAAATTTGGGCGTAAGATGCAATAAAAAACATCCAATGAGGCGAAAAATATTCACAATGTTTTTTTAAATATAAGAACCTTATAATCCGCCCAAAAATGCTGACCAAGGATTTTCAAAAGACGCTCACCTCGGCGATATTGAGTTTCCAACTTTAGGCCACTGTAATCAGAATTAGAAAGAAGAACACGAAAGGGCCAAAACAATACACCGGATTTCTTGGTTAAAGAAAGACCAAATTGGCGCAGATATGTGACCACATCATTAGTGTTAAATTTTGCCCGAGCAAGGAAATTCCATCGGTGAAAGGGGTCAATCATAAGAATAATACCGTCATCAGCCAACATATTAGCGCCATTTTTCAGTGATTTTTTAAGCTTAGCTATATCGCGAATGGCGGAATAACATCCAGAAGATATGATCAAATTATATTTATACCCGAGTCCTATAAACTCCTCAGATGAAGATGCTACATAATTGATGTTAAGTTTCTCTGTTTTCTCACGAGCAATTGCAATCATTTCCTCAAAATCTACCGCATCTATCGAAACATCTTGTCGCATTGAGCGAATCATTGATGCAACGATACCAATTCCGCAACCAATATCAAGAACAGCAGCATTTTGCGGAAGAGATCGAACCCATGGCTCAACAATGCGCCCCTGATCTGCACGATAAAGTTCATTATATCCCTGATTTTTCCACAGCACGGCTGCTTGACCGGAACAGCTCGCACGCTTGCGCCAATACTCTGTCGAGTCGTAATTTTCATAAACTAACATCTTTTTAATATTAGAGAAAACAACTTTTATCGGACGTGGTATAAACTTTGAAACTCCTGACGTGCTGATATATTGATAGATTCTCATATAAAAAAGTCCTCTAACTCAAGATTAGCAACAATAGTTTGGCAAGTGCAATTCGACTTCATTCAAGGACGAAAACTTTTTGAAAGAAAAAATTCAACAATCCCATCGATTGCATACATAAATACATTTATCCCTACAAATCCCCAAAGCATCACTTCGATGCTTAATTGCATGTATCCCACACCAACAGCCAAGAATAAGAACAACACAAGGCGCGTGACGTGCCACCCAAAGATGTATCTTGTCGCTCCAACCACCAAAGCCCCCTTATCGATGGGAGTAAAAATGAACTGGAAAAAACTTGCGACAACCAAGATTCGGGCATAATCCCCAGCAATCCGCCAAGGCTCACCGAATACGAAAGAAAACAAAGAAGGTGCTACCGCATATAAAATTCCAAAAGGGAAAAGAGCCAAAATCGCAGTTGTTTTCAATGTCTTCAGAAAAATTACTTGAAATTCACCTTGTTTTTGATAGGCCACAGAAATTTTCTGTCGATATACGTCCCCGATGGCGGAAGCAACAAGCCCCGTAGGCAAACTAACAAGCCTATATGCCAAGGAAAAAAAACCCAATCCAGTCAAAGAGTAAAAATAACTCACTATCCAATTTGGAATTTGCGTCGCAAACACACCAATCAGTTGAGAAGGAGCAACGTATTTTGGGTGAGATGCATAGCTCCGCGCAAGCCTCCATTGCTCAGAAGGGGTAGATAGTGAAAAAATTTCCTTTTCCTTTATCCATGCTTTTCGAGCTATCCAACATACGGTTAACAGTTGTCCAACTAATGCACCGAGAATCTGTCCACCACTAATATTTGCAAACCCGAACCCGATGTTCGCGGTTGAACCAAGTGAAGCATTTTGAATTCGAGCACCAGACATTGCGCGATAGTTTGAATTTCTATTATGCCAAAACTGGAAAATATTAAACATTGCCGTCAAAAAAACAGAGATTGGCAACAAATATAACCAAGGTGCTATACCTATATTCCCCAGAGCCTCAGCGACAATATTCCCAAAAATTAAGACCAAAATAAACAATATACAGCTTGCAACAGCGCAAATCTTGAGCGTCAAAACGGCTATATTCGCCGCATCAACATCCGATGCTGGTAACGTAATTGCAAGCTCGTATTTTCCTGTTGCAATGACAGAAAATACCGCCAAGCACGACATATATATTGCAAGCAGTCCAAATTCTTCAGGACTATACAACCGAGTGAGGATCGGGCTTACTGCAATAGGGATGGCCTGTGCTAAGCTCGTACCCGTCATCAGGGTGATGACATTACGGACGTAGGTGTTTTTGGGAAGAAGATTGTGCAACATGCTTGTTTATCTATATCGCCACTGCATCAACTTTACCTTCATGCAATCCCCTTATTTATTTTTCCAAGCACCGGCTGCCAATTTCCATGAAATGAAGCCATTAGTTAAAGACATAATAAAATATGCTGATGAATATAACAGAAGCGCCACTTTCACGTTAGAAGAATAGGCGCCAAACACAAAAGCCAATATAATTAATAAAAGATTGGCAATCTGCCATAACAAATCAAACTTTTGTTTTTCGGCTATCATGAACATGCTGCTTAGCGGATAAATGACAAACTCACAAAAAAACACGGGTGTAAGAATTTGGGCATACTCACCTGCAACACGCCATTTTTCACCAAAAACCAAAGAAAAAATATAAGGGGCAGTGAAAAAAAATAAGATACTTGGCAGTACTGCCAAAAGCAGGAGATTTTTCAGGGTTCTTTTATAAATACCAATACACTGTCCTTCACTGACATACGATAGACTGGCTTCACGACGAAAAACATCAGCAAACGCAGTGGAAACAAACGTGACTGGAACCCCCAGGACACGTTGTGTCAGCATGTAAAACCCTGCACTGCTCGCGGTAAAAATAGCGTTTAGGAAAAATATCGGGGCTTCCCAAGCCACATTGCTGATACCATGCCCAAAAATTAAATACTTCGGAAAGTTCACATATTTTTTGGCGAAGGCAATTATTTTTTCTTTCTTTATTCTTTTGACAAGTGCTTTATTTTCGCGATAAATCAAAGTTGACAGAGCTGCACAGCAAATTGTTTGCCCTGCTATCTGTCCACCAAGCAACCCATACATGCCAATATTTTGGGAGCCTCCAGCTAATTGTACAAGAGCCGTGCTCCCGCTTTGTAGCACTCGATTGCCGCTAATGCGACGAAAAGAGCCCCTGCGAATGCACCAATAGTTCAAACTTGTAAGAATACTCACTAGCAAAGTTGAAACCGGTATCCAATATAGCCAGATTGAAATATCGTCCGCATTCAATAACTTTGTAATCTGCACATTGAACGTCATCACCACTAAAAACAGTACAACACTAACAATAAAACTCAGCCCAATTACCAGTGCCACGACATGCATGGCATCTCGATCATTTTTTGGTAACATTATGGCAAATTGGTATCTCCCGGTGGCCAACACTGAAACGATGGAAACTATCGCCACATACAGTGCAAACACGCCAAATTCCTCTGGGCTGTATAGCCTCGTGAGAATAGGGCTGATTGCAATAGGAATGGCCTGTGCAATGCTGGTACCCGTCATCAGTGTGATGACATTGCGTACGTAGGAACTTTTGGGTAGAAGTTTATCCAACACAGAATTTATACTGCCACCGCACCAACAATTTTTGCTTGATCAGCATCCGCCAAGTAAGGATGCATCGGCAAGCTCATCACTCTTTGCGCCACAGCGTCCCCCACAGGCAAGCTGACCTCGGCGTCTGCCACGGCTGGTTGCTTGTTCAAGGGAATGGGATAGTGCACGGCAGTGGGTATGCCAGCGGCTTTGAGTTTTTCCAGTACTTGCTCACGATCGGGTACCTGGATGGTGTATTGCGCCCAGGCACTGGTGTTATGGGGTTCTAT
>Ga0123356_10007442_pt1 | contig 10925 bp, 9 predicted proteins | sample TergutEmb28metaG_2_FD_92546 | JGI IMG/M metagenome (GOLD analysis project Ga0123356, IMG submission 92546) | Embiratermes neotenicus P3 segment gut microbial communities from Petit-Saut dam, French Guiana - Emb289 P3 | ecosystem: Host-associated > Arthropoda: Insects > Digestive system > Gut ... | reverse complement strand
GGCAAACACCTTCTTAGTTGGACAAGAATAGCTCTGTGTAGAGTTCTTCTGCTTTTCTGGGATCATTGGTCGAAGAATGGTGGACGGCTCCCTGGTCAAGAAATACGATGCGCCCAATCATTCCATCAAAGAACTCAAGAACGTGGCTCGAAACCAATATGATTGCGCCTCGCGCTTTGGCTTGCTGTATCATTCGCTTGAGTACGATAACCGTTTGAACATCAATCGTGTTGAGAGGTTCATCAAGAATCAGCAAGCGTGGCTCCCCCAAAAAAGCGGCCGCAAGAGCTACCCTCTTTTTGAGTCCAGCGGAGAGTCGTTTGATGGGTTTATGCAGGTAGCTCTGCATGCCAAAATCGTGGAGTGTCCTTAAGACTTCTTCTTCGGAGAGCTGGGGCAGTCTCAGTGTACGCTCAAACAACAGCATCTCTACTGGGGTAAAGAAGTCAAACTGAAAGGGCGCCTCAGGAAGATAGCCAATCTCTGAGCCAGCAAGGTTAGCGAGCGGCTGGCCGTCCAGGGTCACCGTGCCCTCATATCCATCTGCCACGCGCGCAAGCACACGGAAGAGCGTGGTTTTGCCGGCTCCATTTGGGCCTACAACTCCCAATATCTCCCCGTCTGCCAAAGAGAGCGATACATCTATGAGAGCCTTAAATGAGCCGTACGATGCAGAGACATTCTTTACTTCAAGCATGGCGAGTCCTCTTCTTGCGACTAGATTTGACAATGAGTAAGGTGAGTCGAGAGCCCATCAGATAAAGAGGGGCTAAAATCGGCAGAATCGAGAAAAGTAGTGAGGTAAGCTCATGGAGCAGATGGGTTGTCCGTTCTTCGCGCAGTGCATCCACATACCACCAGTTGAGGGAATAGCAAAGCAGAGCCATAAAACCAATTATGATCGGTAATAGGATAAACTGCCAAATTTCAAAGGACGCTATCAAGCCCACGCAGAGCGTAAACAGGCAAGCAGGAACAATGATACATAAGAGGGTAAGGGGCATTTTATAGGCGATGATTTGACGGTCGGTTAATCGCAGGTGATAGCGGTAATAGTGATAGGCTGCCACCTCATCGCCATACTGCCCAGAAACAGCAAGTACGCCCGAGTATACTACGACAAGGAGGCAGCCTGCAAAAACCTGCCAATAAAAAACCAGCGAGGCAAAAATTGTTACGAAGATTATCGCCACCAAAAAGCTGGCGCCCGCAATAATCATTCCTGGCTTACTGACTACATGAAAATCCTTGGAAAAGAACGCTCTGCGTGGAGTTTTGAAAGCCCTGAAAGTTGTTTTGTGACCACGCGCTTGCGCCCTTGGCTTTTGGCTTGCCGACCCCCACCGGTTAATGAGGCTCAAGAAAGCCGTGCAGAGAAGGTCTCCAAGCAAGATGAAAAGAACGGTAAGGCCAAGACGAGGCAGTATTGAGAAGTCGCCCGTAATTGCGATGAAGAAAAATAGAGCTGCGGTAACTGTCACAGGCAAGGAGGCCACACGCATTAGATGCCTCAGCTGAGTTCTGGTAAACCCCAGAAACAAAACATACTCATTATGAGAGGCACTAAACTGCGCCGTAAGCAAGCCAGCTAAGAGCCCTGCGTTGACTAAGACAAAGAAAGCTCCAAATATCAAGAGCGCCCAGTAATCAACAGACTCAGCGCTCGAGTACGTAACAAGAGATAACACCATTAAGGCCAACAACGCAATGCTGTAGCTTAAAACTCCATTACTAAAGAAGTGTTGGAGCTTTCTTTGTTGAGCGAGAAATCTTAAATACTGTTTTACTTGCATCTTGCTTCCTTTTGGCTTTTGAGAAGATAGAGGCTCGCCTTAATCTCGACAGTCGTCATGCTCTTGTATTGACACCTGCGCATGACCAGTAGTTGAAGCATCTTTTACCCTGTAAACTTGCTCTCTTTACATAATACATCAGTTGCCGTTGAGGGATGGTTGCAACCCTCCGCCAAGCTGCCAAAATTGGCAGGATGGGCAAGCTGGCGCGCCGCAGCAAGTAAAGCCTGCTTTTCGTTAGGTAGCTTGCCGTCCATGACACTGCCAAGGAGTTCGTTTAATACGCAGCCGAGCAGAGTGCCTGGCTCCATTCCAAGAGTAATGAGGTCGTCTCCGCTAATGGCAAGGTCTTTGAGCCTAAAGCACTGCTGCTCTTCAAGGATCTCTCTATACCGCTGCCACAGCGCTGCTATATGCGCCTCTTGTTCTTGTCTGTCCTTGTTTGACTTGGCTGCAAGGTCTGCTTCTTGCACTTGGAGAAGCTGCTCAAAACGCTCTTCTCCCAGGCGAGCGAGCCACCTGGCCACCTTCTGTACTTGTATGGTTGTGTCGTGCCAGGTGATGAGCTCAACTACTGCTTCTATGGTCTTGGTATCAAATCTCAAGCGCTTGAGCACGGTGTGGGCTATGTCTACGCTTTTCTTGCTGTGCCCATAAAAATGACCGATGCCGTGTGCATCAGTCGAGCGCGTAGAGGGCTTGCCGCTGTCGTGGAAGAGCATGGCCAGGCGCACGACCTTGCTTGCTGGTGCAGCGGCAACGCTCCTTACCGTATGACCCCAAATATCGTAAAGGTGGTAGGGGTTGTTTTGCTCGGTACCAACCATGCTTTTAATCTCAGGGATAAACACCTCGAGCACGTCTGAGTACTTGAGCAAGACCTCGCACACCTGCCTGCCTTTGAGCAGTTGCGTGAGTTCATGAGCCAGGCGCTCGGCTGAGACTTTTTGCAGGAGCTCCTTATGACTATGTACGGCCTCGGCAGTGTGCTCCTCAAGCTCAAAGCCCAAGAGCGAAGCAAAGCGCAAGGCACGCATGATGCGCAGCCCATCTTCATTGAAGCGCTTGGCAGGGTCTCCTACACAGCGAATAAGCTTATTGTGTATATCCTCTGCGCCACCAAAAGGGTCTGTCAGCCCGCCAGCAGGGTGGTAGGCCAGGGCATTCATTGTAAAGTCCCTGCGGGCAAGGTCTTCTTCCAAGCTCCGCACAAAGGTAACCTCGCTGGGCCTACGGCAGTCTTCATAGGTGCCATCTTGACGATAGGTGGTAATTTCCACAGGCAGTTGCTCTATCAAAACAGTTATCGTGCCATGCTTGAGCCCCGTTTCATGCACTGGATAGTTACCAAAGCAACCCAGCACCTCGCTCGGAAGAGCACTGGTACACACATCCCAGTCCTTTGGCGTAAGCCCCATCAAGCTGTCGCGCACGCATCCGCCAACAACAAAGGCTTCAAACCCCTGCCCCTGCAAAACGTCCAGAGCGGTATGCACTCTTGTGTCCAGTTTCATGAGCAGCTTCCTGTTACAGCAGTTGGCTCAAGTCTTTTCGCGTGGCAAGGCGAGCTTGCCGCTGCGGGCGGTTTCTACGATGCCGTAGGGGGCAAGCAGTTCTTCCAGCTGGGCAATGGTGGTGCGCTCTCCGGCTGCCTCTATAGTGAGGGTGCTGGCAGCTACATCAACAACCTGCGCCTTGAACATCTCGGCAAGCTGGATGAGCTCTGAGCGCCTGTCCACCTCAACTGTGACCTTAAAGAGCGCCAACTCTCTGTCAATCGAATCCTCAGGAGCAAGTTCGGTGATTTTGTGTACGTTAATAAGCTTATGCAGCTGCTTTTTGATTTGCTCAATGGAAACATCCTCGGCCGTTGTTACCAGGGTAACGCGCGAAAGACTGGGGTCTTGGGTCTTGTCCACAGCAAGACTTTCGATATTGTAGCCGCGCCTGGCAATGAGCCCGGTAACACGCGTGAGTACACCGGGTTTGTTATCTACCAGGATGGAGAGTGTGTGCTCAGGCACCTTCAACCACCTCCAAAAGCGAGCCACCTGGTTTGACGAATGGGGTGAGCAGATCCTCGGTAGGCACGACAATTTCCAACAAAGCTGGTCCTACAGATTCAATCAGCCAGCTGAACGCCTCTTTTATACTACTATCGTCTGCCTGGTTGTTGCTGCCTTGGTCCAGCTTTCCCAAGCAAAGGCTTTTCCCTTGCCAGCCGTAGGCTCCAGCCAGCCTGACATAATTTGGCAACGCCTCCAGGTGTGTTTGAGTGACTCGTTGCCCTAAGAAGAGCTCCTGATACTGGCGTACCAAACCGAGACTCTCGTTATTAATTATTGCTACTTTGATTGGCAATTTTTGAGCAATTGCCGTGGCCATTTCTTGTAGATTCATTTGAAAAGAGCCATCGCCGCTGATGCAAAGCACGAGCGCTTCTGGGTAAGCCAGTTGTGCGCCAAGTGCTGCGGGTAAACCAAAGCCCATGGTGCCCAGACCGCCAGAGGTTAAAAAGCGCCGCGGAATGTCCACGTCAATAAGGTGGCTTGCCCAAAGTTGATGTTGGCCCACGTCTGTCGTAATGATGACATCACTCTCTTGCTGCCGCTCACTCAAAAGCTGATTAAGCACAGAAAACACCTGATGGGTGGTATTATCAGGAGCAGGGCTTGAGCAAGACTGTTTGTCCTTCTTTCCCGTTATCCTGCCTGCACTCGCACCACATGTGCCCAGGCGCTCTAAGAGCGCAGCAAGCACCACGTTAGCATCACCTACAATGGGTATGTCCACGCGGATGTTCTTTCCAATTTCAGCGGGATCTATGTCGATGTGAATGATCTGGGCCTGAGGAGCAAATTCTGTTGCGTTTCCAGTGATGCGCTCAGAAAACTTGGTGCCTACCGCTATGACAACATCAGCCTCCTGCAGCAAAGTGTTTGCGGCAATTGTTCCATATACACCGGGCTGCCCTCCATAGAGCGGGTGATCAGAAGCAATAGCTCCCTTAGCTAACAGGGTAGAAACTACCGGTATACCGTTTTGCTCTGCCAAGCTTACCAGCGCCTCAGAAGCTCCGGAGCTCACCACTCCCCCGCCAGCAAGCAGCACCGGCTTAGCTGCAGAGACGATAAGCTCTGCAGCAGCCTTAACCTGCCGGGCATTGCCCTTGATAGTGGGTTTGTAGGAGGGCAAAGACGGCTTGGCAGCAGGCCTTTTATAGAGAGCCTGCCCGGCAGCTACATTGAGAGGTATGTCGATGAGCACTGGCCCCGGTCGTCCGCTGCTCGCCAGATAAAAGGCTTCAAACACCGAAGGCACCAATTCGTCAACGTTGCCCAGCAGATAACTGTGCTTGGTGATAGGCAGTGTGATGGTGGTGATATCGGCCTCTTGAAAGGCATCGGTGCCCATGGCGGTCGTAGGCACTTGTCCCGTGATGACCACCACGGGCACTGAGTCCATATACGCCGTGGCAATGCCGGTGACCGTATTGGTAGCACCCGGCCCACTGGTAACCAAAACAACTCCTGTGCCACCAGTAGCACGAGCATAGCCGTCTGCCATATGAACAGCCGCCTGTTCATGGCGCACCAAGACATGCTCAATGGGAGAGTCCAATAAGGCATCATAGACCTGGCTATTTTGCACACCAGGCAAGCCAAAGATATGCTTGACTCCCAAATCCTCAAGCGCGCGCACCAAAGCTGTTGCACCATTTAGCTTCATAAGCCCATTGTACCCGTTGTCAAGGCTCAGACCAACCGCACCATGCCCTCATGTCGCCTTGTCACCTTAGCGACCTCAGATCATCCAGCTGCTGCTTAACGCTTTTTAGGGAGGTGCCGCCTGGACTGGTGCGGGCTTCGACGACATGCTTGATGTCCAGAACCTTGAGGGCGTCGGAGGTAAACTCGTTTGAATGCTGTTGGAGTTCTTCGAGGCTGAGCTCGTCGAGTCGTTTACCTTGTTTTTCTGCGTAGAGCACTGCTTGGCCTACCACTTCGTGAGCATCGCGAAAAGCCATGCCGCGAGCAGCGAGCCAGTCGGCAAGGTCGGTAGCGGCCATGTAGCCGCCCTGGGCAGCCTCAAGCATGCGCTTGCTATTGATCGTCATGCTCGCAATCATGCCGCGCACTGCTGTGATGCAAAGGGTCAGCGTATCATGCGCATCAAAAAGTCCTTCCTTGTCTTCTTGTAAGTCCTTGTTATAGGTTAGCGGAAGCGACTTGAGGGTGGTGAGTATGCCCATTAAGCTGCCATAGACCCTGCCGGTCTTGCCCCGGGTAAGCTCGGCAAAGTCTGCATTTTTCTTCTGTGGCATGATGGAAGAGCCTGTAGAAAAGGCGTCGGAGAGGGTGATGAAACCAAACTCTTCGGTGGACCACAAGATGAGCTCCTCGCACATTCTTGAGAGGTGCATCATGGTCATAGCGGCGGCATAGATGAAGTCGCAGGCAAAGTCTCTGTCAGAGACGGCGTCCATGGAGTTGGGGATGATGCGACTAAAACCCAGAGCCCTGGCAGTGGCCTCGCGGCTGATGTTGTGCGGCGTGCCCGCCAAGGCAGCAGCGCCCAAGGGTGAGGCGTCAGCAGCAAAGCACGCCTGTTTAAAGCGCAGGCTGTCGCGTTCAAGCATGGCCTGCCAAGCCAGAAGGTGCTGAGCAAGCAATACTGGCTGAGCCTTTTGTAGATGTGTATAGCCGGGCAGTATTACTTCAAGATTACCCTCTGCCACCTCTATGATAGTCATGCGGAGTTCATGCAATTCTTCTTGCAGCTCCTCTGAGGCCTGCACGCAGTACAGTCTAAAGTCCGTAACCACTTGATCGTTTCGGCTCCTGCCCGTGTGGAGTTTCTTGCCTGGCTCGCCAATGCGGTGCGTGAGCTCACCTTCGATGGCCATATGAATGTCTTCGCTTGCAATGTCAAACTCGAGTTTGTCTTGGACAATGTCGTGCGCTATGGACTCCAAGCCTTCTTGAATGGCTTTGTTATCGGCCTCGGAGATAATGCCTTGCGCAGCAAGCATGTCGGCATGTGCCCAAGATCCGGCAATGTCTTCTGGCCAAAGCCGCACATCTACCGGCAAAGAGGCTCCAAATGCCTGCATCTCATCAGCAACTGATTCCTCAAAACGCCCTGCCCAAAGAGCCTTGTCTGTAGTCATATCATCACTCCCTAAAGCTTGCGTTGCTGGCGAGCCCAGGTTTCGAGGTACAGACCATAAATGTCCAAAAAGCCCTTGGCGCTGTTGCGGTCAAAGCTGTCTTCTGCTCCATAGGTGGCAAGGGCATGGTCGTAGAGAGAGTAGGGGCTTTTGCGGCCCGCCACAATAATCGAGCCTTTGAAGAACTTGAGTCGCACCTCGCCGGTTACCACTTGCTGCGTAGTGGCAATGAAGGCATCGAGCGCCTCCTTAAGTGGGCTAAACCATTTACCCTCGTACACATAGATGGCCCAGTCTTGCTCGAGCCGAGCCTTGTATCTCAGCAGGTCGCGCTCCAAGACCAGATCCTCTAACTCCCTATGAGCCTTGATAAGCGTAAGAGCGCCGGGGCACTCATAGACCTCGCGACTTTTGACACCTACCAGCCTGTTTTCAATCATGTCAATGCGTCCACAACCATTTGACCCGGCAACCTTGTTCAAGCAGGAGAGCACTTCTTGGAAGCTCATCTGCACTCCGTCAACAGAAACCGGCAGACCCGCCTCAAAGCCCACAGTGAGATAGGTGGGTGCATCCGGTGCCTTGTCTGGGTCTACCGTGAGCTCGTATACATCGGAGGGCGGCTCGATCCAGGGATCTTCCAGCACGCCGCACTCTATGGCCCTGCCCCACATATTGTCATCGATTGAGTAGGGCGAGTCCTTTGATACCGGCACAGGAATGTTGTGCGCCTCGGCCCACTCGATCTCGGAGTCTCGGGTGGTAAGATCCCACTCGCGCAGAGGTGCTATGTGAAGCATGTCGGGATTAAGCGAGCGCACTCCTACCTCAAAGCGTACTTGGTCGTTGCCCTTACCTGTGCAGCCGTGAGCAATGTAGGTAGCGCCGCTTTCTTCTGCCACACGCACCAAATGCTTAACAATAATGGGGCGTGAGAGCGCAGAAACCAGCGGGTACTTGTTTTCATAAAGGGCATTGGCAGCCAGGGCTTTGCTGAGATACTCAACAGCAAACTCCTCACGCATGTCTACCACAACGGCATCTATGGCTCCGGTGTCGAGCGCCTTTTGCTTGATAAAGTCCAGGCTCTGGCGCTTTTGCCCTACGTCGCCCACCAAGGCGATGACATCAAGGTTCTTTTCTTCAATGAGCCACTTGATACAAACGGAGGTGTCAAGACCCCCAGAGTATGCCAGGACTGCTTTTTTTCTTGCGTTATCGTTACTCACTTTGTTTCCTTATCTTAAGTCGGGCTAGAGAGGCAAAGCGCTGGCATCGCAGCACGTAAAATGACACATTATGATTCCTAATTCTTTAATGACTGTATCGCCTGCGCCAAGAGCTTTGCTTGTTCGTTATCTGCTGCTATGAGCATGATGGTATCGTCACCTGCAACACTGCCAATGATGCTCTCCAGGTTGGCGCCGTCCAGGGCTGCCGCCACGCCTTGTGCCGCACCACTCAAGGTCTTAACCACTACCAGATTCTGAGCGGGTATTATCTCATATGCCAAATCCTTGACCATGCGACGAACAAAAATGTCTTCGGGCAGCACATAATATCCACCGCCTTGCTTTTTCTTAAGCCCCATCTCGGTGATGTCGCGCGAGATAGTAGCCTGAGTTACTTCAAAGCCGCGTGCAGTCAACAGTTCCACCAGCTCGCCTTGTGTTTTAATCCGATTGGTACGCACAAACTCGCGAATCATATCTATGCGGGTATCTCGTCGAGTCATCTTTTCCTACCTTTCGGCCATTACCAATGACAAAAGAGTTTTTTGTACATGTAGGCGGTTTTCTGCTTCGTCATAGATTACCGAGCCCGGGCCATCCATAACCTCATCGGTGACCTCCTCGCCTCTATGCGCTGGCAGGCAGTGCTCAAACAAGGCGGTAGGTTTAGCCAAGGCCATGGCGGCCGTGTCAATGCGATAGGGCTCAAACGCTTTGATGCGTGTGGCATGTTCATCTTCGCTGCCCATGCTTGCCCAAGTGTCGGTCACAACCACATCGGCGTCTGAGAGCGCTTCTGCTGGATCATGCGAAATCCGTATATTGGTGCCGCCGCCAGCGGCTACCTTGCACTTCTTAACAATCGAAGCATCTGGCTCGTAACCAGCAGGGGTGGCTATGGCAAGCTCAAAGCCAATCAGTGCTGCTGACTCCAAGAAAGTGTGCGCGATGTTATTACCGTCACCTACATAGGCCAGCTTGAACGTATCAAGTCTTCTCAGGTGCTCATAGATTGTCAGTAAGTCAGCAAGACCTTGGCAGGGGTGATAGCTATCCGAAAGAGCGTTGATAACAGGAACGTTGGCATGCCCTGCCACTTCTTCCAGTTTCTCTTGCTCATAGGTGCGCAGTACAATGGCATCAACGTAACGCTCGAGCACCATGGCGGTATCTTTGACAGATTCTCCGCGCGAGAAGGCAGAGTCTTTACCGGTAAGCACTGTTGGCCAGGCGCCGAGGCGCTTTGCAGCATGCTCAAATGAGACACGGGTGCGCAGCGAGGGCTTTTCCATAATGATGACTACGGAACTGTCGCCGTAAGGTTTGGTGCGCTCTCCCTGCTTCCAAGCCTGCTTTTGAGCAAGCGCTGTAGAAAGCAGCCGGTGCAGCTCATCTGAACTGAGGTCGAGCAAGCAGAGCAGGTCGCGCCCAGCAAGAGGGTTACCCTTGAGGGACTTATAAGCGGTATCCAGTTTTGACCAATTCATCACAGATCCTCCAATAGTTCTTTGAGTACGGTTATCAGCGCATCGATGTCTGTCTCGCTTACGATGAGCGGCGGCAAAAAGCGCACGACACTCTCGCTTGTGGAGTTGATGACCATGCCGCGCTCAAGTGCCTGGTTAACCAACTGCAGGGCACAGTCTTTGTCCAGTTCAATCGCAAGCATCAGTCCTTTGCCGCGCACCTCTTTAACATGGGGCAACTCTAAAAGCCTGTCTTTAAAGTAAGCTCCTGTTTTTTTAACCTGGGTGCCCACCTCTGGCTTCTTGAGCTCTGCCAAGGTGGCGCGGGCAGCCGCAATGGCCAAGGGGTTTCCGCCAAAAGTTGTTCCGTGCTCACCGGGCTCAAACACTTCTGCTGCCTTGCCTGTGGCCGCAAGTACAGCGCAGGGAAATCCGTTGGCAATGCCCTTGGCCAGCGTTACCACATCGGGCACGATGTTTGCATGCATGTAGGAAAATGGAAGACCCGTACGAAAAAAGCCTGTTTGTATCTCGTCGATGATCAAGAGTAGCCCGAGGTCTTGGGTGAGAGCACGCACTTCCTTGAGGTAGGTCTCTTCCAGCGGTCGAACCCCTCCCTCTCCTTGCACACACTCGAGCATCACCGCTGCAGCCGCAAGCTCAGGGCAGCCTTGATCTTGTGCAGCCTTGTTGGATGCCTCCACGATATGCACGAGCTCATCAAGACATCCAGGTGCAACATGCAAAAAGCCAGAGGGCATGGGGGTAAAGCTCGCCTGTTTGACCTCCTGCCCCGTGGCTGCCGTCGTTGCCAGCGTACGTCCATGAAAGCTCCTTTTGGCAGAAACGATCGTACCAGCTCCATGTAAGTACAGCTTGCCGTATTTTCGCGCCAGCTTGATGGCTCCCTCATTTGACTCAGCTCCGGTATTGGTAAAGAAAGACCTCCAGGGCATGCCGCCCTCGTTGTGGGTATTCAAGAGTTCTGAGAGATCCTCGGCGTACTCTCCCCGACCTTCTACATAAAAGAGCACGCCTGCCAAAAGGAGCTTTTTGGCTTGGGCAGCGATGGCCGCCGTTACCGCAGGATGGGCATGACCCAGGCACACACAGCCTACTCCTGCGAGAAAGTCCAGGTGCTCCCTGCCTTTGCTGTCATAGAGCCGCATGCCCTCGCCCCGCACAAACTCCACCGGCTTGCGTGCTGTGGTGTTCATAAGGTAGCGGGCTTCCAATTCTTTTTGCTTTAGATAGCTCATGTTGT
>Ga0123356_10007441_pt1 | contig 10927 bp, 10 predicted proteins | sample TergutEmb28metaG_2_FD_92546 | JGI IMG/M metagenome (GOLD analysis project Ga0123356, IMG submission 92546) | Embiratermes neotenicus P3 segment gut microbial communities from Petit-Saut dam, French Guiana - Emb289 P3 | ecosystem: Host-associated > Arthropoda: Insects > Digestive system > Gut ... | reverse complement strand
GGAATGTTCTCTTTTGCAAATGTTACGCTCGGACAACAAATTGGGTTGCCAAACATAAAAATCCGTCTAGTAAAAAAACGGGAATTTTTTATATACGGTATTTTCCATAAAATGCTCATTAGACTTTTAATTCTTAAAAGATTATTTGATTTTATTATAGTATTATCACGAATTTCATAGCTTCCTGTGAAAACTATTAGTGGTTTTTTTGATTTTGCTAATAATTCCAAAGTTGTTTCTAAAAAAACCGGTTCGTATATATCATCTTGATGTGTGATAGTTATATAATCATAATTTCCTTGTGAATATGCAAAATTCCAATCGGCTGCCATTCCGTTTTGATTATTATTTATTACTAGTTTTACATCATATTCGGCACATAATTTCTTAATGTGGTCGTTTGGAGTTGAAGTAGTGCAAAGAATTTCACTTTGAATACTCTGGTTTTTTAATGACTCTATACACTCGCATAAATATTCACTCTCTTTATAAGCACAAATTACAAAACAATGAGTTTTATTCATTTTCATATAATTGTACTTCCGTCAACGGTTATTATTTGCCCTGTGATGTAATCCGATAAATCGGATGCCAAAAATAAACAAGTTTTTGCAATATCCTCAGGTGTCCCCAACCTTTTCATTCCGATATTATTAAGGTTTTCAGAAACACGTTCATCTCCGATTGAACGAAACATATCCGTATCAATCATTCCCGGTGCGATTGCATTAACCCTGATATTAAACGGAGCAAGTTCTTTTGCTGCGGTTTTTGTCATTGCTGTGACTGCTCCTTTTGAAGCAGAATATGCAAGCTGACCGGAGTTTCCTTTTTCTCCTACAATGCTTGCAATATTGATTATAGAACCATTATTTTGCTTTTTCATTATTCTTGCCGCCAATTGTAAAAGCTCCATAACAGCAAAAACATTTACCTCAAATATTTGCTTTGATATGCTCATATCAACCATACCGATTAATGCATCCTTCATGATACCTGCATTATTAATAAGACAATCAATATGACCTTGTTCTTTTTTTATTTGCATTATTGCATTTTTACATGCTAATGAATCTGTGACATCAAAATAAAGAGGAATAATTTTTTTATTTTTTATATTAGAAAAACAGCCTTCTTTTCTTGCGTTTGCATAGACTACAGCACCGTTTTCGACAAATAGTTCAACTACCGCTTTTCCTATACCGCGGCTCGCTCCCGTTATTAATGCTACCTTTCCATCAAGCAACATTTTATACCTACAGTTCGATGTTATATTTTTTTAACAATTCTTTACCTTTGTTATATGACGAAAAATCAATAATGTCTTCTGTGTCCACCATTATATCAAAAGAATTTTCAAGTTCAGCGATTAATGCCATATGTCCCACGGAATCCCATTCTGCAATTGATTGATATACAAGGTCATCGTTTAAATCCGTTTCTGTCAAATCAAATGCTGTTTTAAATGCTGAATTATATTTTTCCAAACTCATTTTAATTCCCTTTACTTTAATATGATTACGTTCCGTATATTAACATATATAAGTTTTATTTGCAATGATTTGTACTGATGTTGTAATAACGGAATAATAGCAATAAAACAGAGCAGCAATTAATTGACTAAAGTAATCTGTTATGATATTATTTCCCAGTTATAATTTAATAGTCTAGCATTCATTGGAGCATTTAATGAATTTATTTGACATTAAAAAATTTGACATTAATATATTCCGTGATGGTGAGTTTGATGCTTTTGCATTACTTGATTCACCTGTAAGCTTGCCAAATATTGTATTTATTAATGATATTAAATATTTTAAGCAATTTAATACGTATGTATCATGTGTTATATGCCCGGAACATGTTGCTATTAATTTACCCGATAAATACGGAATTATTTTATCCGATAATCCAAAGCAGTTATTTTTTATGCTTCATAACAAATTACAAGCAATCCCTCCTTTAGGGAGAGAGCGATTCCAAACAACAATCGGAAACGATACAAGCATCCACAGGCTTGCATGTATAGCCGATAATAATGTAATAATCGGAAATAATGTTATTATTGAAGAGTTTGTTTCCATAAAAGAAAATACAACAATCGGTGATAATGTAATAATCAGAGCAGGTTCGATTGTCGGTGGTGAAGGTTTTTACTTTCTCAAAAAAAATAATAATGAAATTATGCCTGTTCATCATTTTGGTGGTGTGATAATCGAAAATAATGTCGAGCTTCAACAATCATGCTGCGTAGATAAATCATATTTTTCATGGGACGATACAGTAATCGGAGAAAATACAAAGCTTGACAATATGGTTCATATAGCACATGGTGTAAAGGTTGGAAAAAGAGTATTTCTTCCCTCATGTGTCAGTGTTTCCGGTAATGTAATTATAGAAGACGATTGCTATATTGGTCCAAATGCAACAATTTCAAACAACATTGTAATTGGACATAATTCAAAAATTACCTTAGGTTCAGTAGTTGTGAATAAAATAAAACCTTGTTCAACAGTAACAGGTAATTTCGCTATAGATCATTCTTTATTTTTTAAAGATTATAGAAAAAAGTTAAAGTGAATTTTACTAATTTAAAGGGGTGCTATATAATGAATGTACCGATTTTAGACTTAAAAAGGCAGTATGAACTGATAAAAGATGAGGTTGAAACCGAACTTATTAATGTTGCCCGTTCGGGTTATTATATAATGGGTCCAAAAGTTTCGAGTTTTGAAAATGAAATCTCTCAGTATCTTAATGTAAAACATGCAATTACAGTTTCCAATGGTACTGACGCATTAGTTTTGGCTTTAAAAGCGCTTGGAATCGGTGTAGGTGATGAAGTAATAACAACTCCATTTACATTTTTTGCAACTGCCGAAGCTATTTCGTTGGTTGGAGCAATTCCGGTTTTTGTTGACGTTGAAGACAAGTCTTTCAACATTGACCCTGAAAAGATTGAAGGAAAAATTACCGAGAAAACAAAGGCGATAATGCCTGTCCATATATTCGGACAAGCAGCCGATATGGTTAAAATTAATTCAATAGCAAAAAAGCATAATTTGTTTGTCATTGAAGATGCTTGCCAGGCAATAGGTTCAAAGTATAATAATGTTTATGCCGGAAATCTCGGTGATATTGCATGTTTTTCATTTTTTCCAACTAAAAATCTTGGTGCATTTGGTGATGCCGGGATGATTACAACAAATGATGATTCATTGGCAATCTTATGTAAAGCATTAAGGGAACACGCAGGTGGTAAAACAGGAGCCGATGCAAAAGCAATCAGAGACGGCAGTTTCGAACAGGATTTTCAAATGAAAAAAGCTGATGATGTTTCTCTTTATAACCCTTATAAATACTATAATTATTTAATAGGTCATAATGCCCGAATGGATGCAATCCAAGCTGCTGTTCTTTTAATCAAACTAAAGCATTTAAATTCGTTTAATGAAAAACGCACCACTACAGCGATGTTTTATACAAATGCTTTAAGTAATATTGATGTAATCACTCCATATTGTTTTGACGGAAGACTCCATTCCTGGCATCAATATGCAATCCGGACAAAACACAAGGACTCGTTAGGCGAGTTCCTTTCAGAAAACGGCATAACAACCGGAGCATTTTACCCTGTTCCGTTACATTTACAGAAAGCATATATAGAGCTGGGATATAAGCAAGGCGATTTACCTGTTTCCGAAATGCTGTCAGGAGAAACGCTTTGTCTTCCTATCTTCCCTGAGTTGACGGATGACGAAAAGTACTATGTTGTGGAAAAGATTAAAGAGTTTTATCTAAAATAAAATTGGGAAGGAGGAATCATTAATGAACGCTGTTAAAGTCGGAGTACTCGGTGCAGGTAACATGGGTAAAAACCATGTCAGATTAACATCGGAAATGAGAGAATTTGAGCTTATTGGTATTTATGACACAAATCCTGCAGCAGAGAGTATTACCAAAGTATACAATACACAATTTTACACCAATTTAAATGAACTTTTATCAAATGTTGAAGCAGTCATTATTGCCACTCCATCGTCAACGCACATCGAAATGGCAAAAACAGCAGTTGATAACGGATTACACACCCTTGTCGAAAAGCCATTGGGTTTAGATTCAAACGAAGCGAATATAATCAATGAAGCATTTAATAAATCCGGAAAGGTTCTTTGTGTTGGCCATGTCGAACGTTTTAATCCAGTTGTACTTGAAGCCGAAAAACTGCTTGAACATGAAGATGTTATTGCGATAAATACAAGAAGGTTTTCTCCCAAAGACATGCGTATCAACGACGCTGATGTTTTACAGGATTTACTTATACACGATCTCGATATTATTGTAAATTCTTTAAATAAATCGAAAATAAAAAAACTCAACGCAAATGGAAGAGTTGCATACAATGATTATTTAGTTGATTATGTACATTCAATAATTGAGTTCGAAAATGGTGTCCTTGCTACTCTTGAAGCTAGCAGAACAACAGAAGATAAAGTCAGAGACATCGATATCCATACTACAAATTCGTTTATTCGCATGGATTTACTCGGTAAAACCATGACCATCACAAGAAAAACAAATTATAAACTCGACACAGGCTACAGTCCAACATACAGACAAGAAAATATAACGGAAAAGGTAATTATCCCGTTGATTGAACCACTAAAAGAAGAACTAAAAAACTTCGCAGCATGTATCCTATCCGGTGATACGCCCCGAGTAAACGGCGATAATGCTTATTATGCGCTAAAAATATTGGACGAAATGAAGGAACTAATATACAGGTAATACCCTTTATTTATCAGTTGTATTAATAACAGAACTATTTTCATACTCACTTTTATCTTCAATTGATTTATGACTATTCTTGCTATTTTTATACTCGCTTATTGCAATATTTTGAGTTAGTGTTCGAAGCCTGTCAGATAAGCGAGAAACAACAATTGTAAGACTAATGCAAATGCATGTCAGAAAAGCTATGCAAATCATAAATAGAGTAAAAACCGGAGTAGCTATAGCAAGCAAGTTAGATAATGAATCCAACAATCCGGGAAATATACAAAAAACTGCGATTCCCAGTAAACCGAATATCCAGATAAGACAATACTTTAGATTAAGCTTCTGTTTGCGAAGCATTGATATAAAGAAAATGAACAACAATGTAATTATTATAAGCATTATAATCCGAAGTTCTATTAGCATATTATCTCCTTTTCATCTTATGAAATATCTACTTTTATTGTTGAACTGATAATAATCCCGAGAGACACTTTTAACATATAATACAAAGGTTGCAATGCTTTTATTGATGATACTCCACCCTGACGCTCACGCATTGTAACAGGAACCTCAAAAACTCTTAATTTGTTTTTTAATGCAAGTATATTACTTTCCGGTTCAGGATAGTCCTTCGCATAATACTTTTGAAAAAGATACATTGCTTTTTGGTTTACTGCTCTAAAGCCACTTGTTGCGTCTGAAATATGCTTTCTGCTGAGTAAAAAGATTAACATTCTGAAGAATTTAATGCCGGCTCTGCGCATTATTGATGATTGGAATCCGATTTTATTTATGTATCTTGAGCCAATTACTAAATCAACTTCACCTCGTTCCAGCGGAGCAATAATTGTAGCAACTTGTTCCGGGTCATGTTGACCATCACCATCAATCTGTACGGCAATATCATATTCGTTTACTAAAGCATATCTGTATCCGGCTTGTACGGCACCACCAATTCCCAAATTTAATGGTAAATTTAAATGCGGTATCTTTTCATTTTTCAGAATCGTACCACTTTCATCAGTACTGCAATCGTTTATTATAAGAACGTCATACAATGTTTTATTGCGAATTTCATGATATACATGAGAAATTGTTTCTTGTTCATTATAGCAGGGTACTATTATTAATACTTTCACGTAACACGTACCTTTCAATACACCATACTGCTTGGTATTTAATAAATTTTCTTGGTATTATGTAATATATTTTATTATAAGAACATACAACTACTTTTATTCGGATGTTAGATAGCTAATAGTGAACTATAACTGTTTGCCATATACCACTGAGGAGAAAATAACTCATTATTCCATAAATAAACACAGAATATGCATTTTTATTTATATTATTTACTATTTTTGAACTTCCTAACACATAAAATAATGGAAAAAGAACCGGAATCAAGTATCTGGGTTGAACACCTGCAAAGCCACCGGCTCCTACAGGTGTGAAAGCTATATACATACTTGTTGCAATCAATGATATTGTAGCAAATGTTGAACCCCATAAAAGTAGTCTATATTTAATGCTTGATGAATGTATATCCCATTCATTTTTATCAGTCAGAAACGCAAGCGCAAAGACCATCCAAACTAAGAAGCTGTGAGAGATTGACCCCAGATAAGCAAAGAAAGATGTATATCCACCAACATGGTTAAAATTAAGATAGTTTGTCAACAAAAACGTTAATAAATTTCTTGCATACGTGACAGGATTATTTAATATATATCTAATCTGTTCCGGAGCAGAGATATCAGAACCGCCTCTAAAATCTGAGTATACATCTCCCCCGGAAAGGAAGAAAGGTAATATAATAGTTCCAAGAATAAACATTATTGAGACAGACAGCCCTATAAAGTACCCATTTCGAGCAGTTTTTGTGTTGAACTTATATTTTCCGAGGAAGTAAAGAGGTATCATAAAAAGGAAATAAACAGGTTTTCCTCCCATCGCAATAATGAAAGCACCAACCATGATTATCAAATTCTTTACATCTGCTTTCGATTTGGGGTTTTGTATTTCATGGAAGAAGTACGCAAATCCCAGCATGATCCAAGCTGTAACCCAATAATCTAAAGTATAATTAACTGATTGAAAAAAAGCAGTAGGAAATAATGCAATAACTGCAAGTATATACTTTCCGCTTTTTAGTTTTTTCATTGCAAAATATATAATCAATGTATATGCTATATGGATACCAAATCTACCTAATACAAATGCTGTACTGAACGGTAGAAATAATAGTTTTGCTATAAAAAACATTATCGATGCCGGTATATATCCCAGATAACTGTATAAATGAGTATAATCCTGTTTGTCGAATATAAATGACCCTGATATATATTCCTCGTTTAGATTACTTATTAATTCTTTTCGTTCAGAGCTACTAAATTTAAAACCATAACCAAAGCCGAATCTTCCCTCAAAATCATTAACAGCGACAATATCAGTCGATGAAAAATCAACAGCTTTGTTGTAATGAATTAGCTCGTCCCATGTTGATACGGGTTGCAAAGGTAATGTGACAGCATAGAGTAAACCGATAATTAATGATACCAAAATAAATATTTTTTCCGGTTTTCCGCGAAATTTAATAATGCAGTAAAGAGATAATCCCACTGCCAGACATAAATACCATCTATGTTTATTAAAGCTTCTATCGCCCTCGGCTATCAATGACACTATAATTTCAATTACTAACGATATAGCAAAAATAAAGATTAGCCAGAGTGCTTCTATAAGCACTTTTTTTTGCGTTTCTTTTTCTTTTGCAGCGTTTAATATATTAGAGATGTTGTTAAATGCTTTTTCAATAAACCCATACTTGCTTGCTAAAATCCATGATAAAACAATAAGCAAACTAACATTTAACAATGTGTAAACGATGTCATATCTCAAGTTGTTGATATCATAACCATCTGCTGCACGGGGTAGTATAAAATTAATAAAACCAACTGTTGATATAACAACTAATATGATATATAAAATATATTCTTTTACTATAACGAACTTTTTTATAAATAAAATGAAAATTATACAAGCTATTAAAATTAAGGATGCTATATTAGAGTAAGTGTGAAATGGATTTGCTGCAGATATAATTTGAAAACACAAATTTGCATTGGATTGATTTCCATCAATAAACAACACTTCATTGTTCCGGCTTTCAGCCAAAGAAGCCCAAATAGTAATTGCATTGCCGGGCTCTCCGCCAATTGAGGTTACTATGATTTCGCCTGTTGAATGTTTTTGTACCGGATGTCTACGGTCCAGATTAAAATATTTATGTGAATTATCATCAATAGAAGAACATGGGATAGTTGATTCAAAAACTTTTTTTTGATTAATTCTCATTTCAATATGTACATATTCTGAGTTAATTCTGGCATTTGTTGCTAATAGAATTGAGAACCCTATCACATCATCATCTACAGTAAAAGTCTGCCGAACCTGCATTCCATCAGTGATTTCTCTAATAGGCATTTCAAAAGGAAGAGAATCAATACTTATCCAGCTTCTCAAGGATGTAGGTTCATTAAATCTCACATACTGCACAATTGCAAAAAGGATTGTTATAATAATCAAAATGATGATTTTGTTATATTTAACCTTCATAAATATACACTCACATTCAAAGATAATTCAGTTTCATATAATAAAACAAATTACACGGGAATGTCAATATTTTTGTGGAAAAATGAATTTATATGATATAATAAAGGAAACTAAAACCTCGTAGTCCTTTACTTTCGTTTCATCTCGTTTTTAAGGTTTGCTTGACTATACTATAAATTCAAAATTGTGTTCTGACATACTATATACAGAACATCATTTTTGAAGGAGGATAAAAATTAATGGATAGCATAACACACAAAATGGGAATTGAACTGATTGCTCTTTTAGTCACAGGTGGTGTATCTCTAGTGTCGCTGATAATATCTTTGATTGTATCATTACACTTCTACAACAAAGGTGAGAAAAACTACGATGCAAAGTTAAGAAAGGATCATCATGTTTATGAAAATAAAGTCAAGGTGATAAAGGACGCTTTGTATTCCATTGATTCTTATCTGTCATACTTAGTAGACGATGGACGTCCAATAATACGAGAAAAAATGACGGATGTAGATCTAACCCTTATGGTTCGAAAAAATTACAACTCCCTGGCGCTGTGTTGTTCAGGTGTAGAAATTGTCGATTTATATCTCACGTTGTTTCTCTCAAATTTAGAAGATGGCGTTTTAAAAAAGTACAACGAGTTCCGTAATCTATGTCGGAATGAGTTAGGATTAAAAGACCAGTTAAAATTTGATGAAAACAGGATTTTTCATACAATCATAAGTACAATTGCGCTAAAAAAGTACTCTGAGGCATTAAGGACTGATGCATCATCATAATTATGTTACATCCCAATCAATCACACTCCGATACCAATATTTAGGCACTTGGCGCAGCCATAAACAATTTATAGTACAAGTAAATCAAATTTTCAATATATTAAAGCGATTCTATATAATTCTTTACAATTTCGTTCGGTTTAAATACAAAATATTGAATAACGACTGTGACAAATACTGTAAAATGAACTTACTAAACGCATGTGATTGTGAGATGTCAGCAATTATTTTGAAAAATTGGACTAAGCTGATGAATTATATAATACTTTTTATTCATGTAAATCAACATTAAGAAAATGAATTTGACGTTTATTAAAAATTGTACATTCTGAAATAGCAGTATCGTCATTTCTGTAAGATTCTTTCCAATCACCCAAAACGATAATTAATTCTTTATGATTTGTTGTTTTAAACTTTTCATGGAAATACCAAAATAATTCTTTTGTATTGAAGTGCAATTTAACATGCTTCCCATTTTTATAAGGAAAAGATGGATAATTCATTAAATAAGAAAATTCTTTTGGGTAAAGACCATGAAAAACAGTACATTGAACAATTTTCCGTTCAGATATTCCATTTCTGTATCTTTCAAAATTCCTTTCATCCGCTAGAATATTATCTGTACAATAACCATTATAAGAGCTATATTTACGACACATTAAATATACTTGTCGTAAAGTCGATATTGCTTTTTTTCCACCACCCCCGGATATTACCCCACTTGTGCTTTTACTGTTTTTATTATTCGAAGTGTTAATTATTTTAGAAAAAACTGTATGCAAATCGAATTTAATCTCATTGTATTCAGTTGGGTCAAAGTTGCCATCAGCGGAACAAAGAACATTAATGTGATTGGGGCTACTAGGTATTCTGCGAAAATACGCACGTTTCGAATCTGCTCCATTAACCAAAGTCATACGAGCATTACAATTATATATTTTACAATAAAACTCGCATCTAGTATCTGCAATTGTAGCATTTTCTGCTTTTAATTCTTGCTTTTTCGCTGTATCTCTATAAACTATATATGGCATATTCACACCTCTTGCTTTAAAGTTTGTTTTGAATATATTCGCGAAACATTGGCAAGTCGAATGATACTTTTCCATAACCTGTACTACTTACGATTCCTTGCTCTATCAAGCGTTTGCGATACATACCGGCATATTTTGGAGTAACGTTCATACGTTTTGAAATATCAGAAATATTACTGTAATCCTTATCGCTTAACATAGCTGTTAAAAAAGCGATATCTTTTTCCGACAAGTCTCTATATGTAATATCAAAAATCATTCGCTCCAAGTCATTTTTTGCAAGAATTATTCCTTCTTCAGTATCTTTTAATGAAATACTAATGTTTTTAGGATGTTGACGCCAAATTTGATATCCTATTAGTTGAATCATAAATGGAAAGCCCTTGGTGCTTTTAACTGCCACACTAAGTGCTTCATTTTCAATTGTACGTCCTGCAAGTTCTATAGTTTTTTTCATAGAGAAACGAACTTCGCTTTCATCAACAGCATCTAAACGGTGTTGAAATGCTCTTCTCAAAAAAGAAATAGAGTCGTTTCGCAAGAGATTGGATGTACTTTGCGGCAGTCCCGCCATAAGTAAAGCTACGTCTCTTCGTTCACGTATAAAATGCTGAAAGGTTGTTATAAGTGTTTTTAGCTCGTCTATCCTTGAATCCAGTTCATCAACAGTTATTAATAATCCAATGTTTTTTTCATTCAATTCTTTTAATATTG
>Ga0123356_10007440_pt1 | contig 10929 bp, 6 predicted proteins | sample TergutEmb28metaG_2_FD_92546 | JGI IMG/M metagenome (GOLD analysis project Ga0123356, IMG submission 92546) | Embiratermes neotenicus P3 segment gut microbial communities from Petit-Saut dam, French Guiana - Emb289 P3 | ecosystem: Host-associated > Arthropoda: Insects > Digestive system > Gut ... | reverse complement strand
ATTTTTCCTATTAAACGCCCGTTTATCTGCGCCGCCAGAACCTGCCCATTTGCGATTATATTGGAAATATTTATTCTGCTGGCCGCGGGGCTAAAAACAGATCCTTTTGGCACAACTTCTTCCTGTTCGTAAGCCGCCTGCAGGGGCGCAATTTCATTTAAATCGATTAGCTGCGGTATTTTAAGCGTTAGGTTTTCCGGGCAGGAATAAGCGGTTTTTTGTTTTGGAGAGGAGTCAAGATTCATAAGATGATAATCGTAAATATCCGTTATCATCTTTCCCATCCGGTTCATTATGTCTTCTAAAATTATAACTTCTTCTGTTAATCCCTGCATGGAATGTATTTTCTTTTTTTTTGATAAACTGCCGATAAAATCCGGCATTGGTATTTCTTTTTTTTCAAAAAACACGGGAAGCAGCGTGCTTCTGGAATTGATAATCAGAGCCGCAATCTCGTTCTTTTTTCCGCATAATACCCAGACAAGGCAGTTCGAAGCGTCCCGGGTTATAAATCTTGCGCACGCGCTTACGTATTTTTTTTCATTTTCGCGTAACAATGTTTCGACAGCGGAAATATCTGCATTTTTTAGTTTCCGCCAGCGAAAATAATTACTCATAAGGAAGGTTTCCCAAAGCCGGAATTCTGCCGATTATGGCGGAAAAACCTGCGGCAAAAGACTCGGGCGCGTAACTGTAAACGGCTACAGCGCCTGTAACCCACGGAACATTCTCTATATGCACGGGACTAAGCACCGAAAACACAATTACCCTTTTTTCCAGATATTGCAGGCTTCTAAGCATGCGTAAATCCGAAGCATCGGAAAGGCAAAATATTATCGTATCTGCGTTACGCGCATAGGGAACAATGTCCGATGTGTCTGTAGCGGCGGAAAACCTGTAAAGCGTTGCATTTGGAAAGGCTCTTCTGCCGGAATTAAAAAAATCTCCGAACCTTCCGGCCAAAAGAACACGGCCTGCGTTCTCTGCGGGAAGAGGAAACAATAAATTGGAAGGAACAGGTTTTACAATCGTAACGCTTCGCGCCGCAAGATTTAAAAAGAATGCCGAACCCTGCGGATCGGGAAGTTCCGCTTCTACTTTTTTTGGATCCGGAATATACGGAACGCTTGCCGGCCCGCGCAGATATGTCAATTTTAGTTCCAGCACTCTGCGGGCAGAAGCTCTTACAATCTGCCTGAAATCTTCTTCGTTTCTCATTGACTGTAAAAGAAAAGTCCATACCGAATCGTAAAGAAAAGGCGTTGTAGAAAACATAATAATATCGTTGCCTGCGGCAATTGCCTGTTTTGCGGTGCGCGGCATCGAATTAAGATACGACGTAGCGCCTATCATCATAAGGTCGTCGGTTATTACCACTCCTTTAAAGCCAATTCTATCACGTAACACATCGCGCAGAAAAAAAGAAGAAAGAGACGCGGGCGTTGAACCGCCTCTTGTTAATGGAAAGGAAAGATGGCCGCTCATAACTACTGGTAATCCTTCGGCCGCAAGCATGCGATAGGGAACCAGTTCCCTGTCCCAAAGAGTATCATAAGAAATTTCGATCCTGGGCAAAATACCGTGAGAGTCCAAATCTGTTGCTCCATGACCCGGGTAATGTTTTGCTGTTGGTATAACGCCTGCGGCAAGCTGTCCTCTTACAAACGCCGCGCCTAAAATTCCTGCTCTTACAGGATCGCTTCCAAAAGCGCGCGGGCCTATCAAAACAGAATCGCGGTTTGTAAAAAGATCGACAGTTGGCGCGAAATTCATATTAACGCCAAGGAGCCTTAATTCTTTTCCTATATAGTAGCCTGATAAATACGCGTCGCGCGGATACCCTGACGCACCGATAGCCATATTACCCGGAGTTTCGCTTGTGTCTCCCTTGATATGGCGAATCCAGCCGCCTTCCTGATCTGTCGCAACAAGAAGAGGAATGTTAAAAGGGCCTTCCAGACTTGCGGTTTGTAACGCGCCTACGGTTCTTGCAAGCCGTTGTGTGTCGGAAGTATTCCAGCCGAATATTTTAACACCGCCAAGATTTCTTTGTCGAATCCAATCCATAATTAACGGAGAAGGATCTTCTCCAACCCAGCCAAGCATTAACACTTGAGCGAGCGCCTGCTCGTCTGTCATAGCTGCTTCCAATTTTGCGGCAAGTTCCTTTGGAGAACCAGAGTCATTAAAACTTAACGCAAACAATGGAGAAGAAAATATAAGAAAGAAGAATAACCACAAACCACACGAACTCTTACTCCGCCATTTTTCTTTAGTTCGTGCTGGTTCGTGCTGGTTCGTGGTAAAATTCTTAATTATTAATTTCATCGATGTATCCTGCGGCGTGGTGGGCGGCTGTGGCGCCGTCGGCGGCAGCTGTTACTACCTGACGGAAAGCGCCGCTTCTGATATCACCGGCGGCAAAAAGACCCGCTACGTTAGTCGCCATGTTTTGATTCGTAATAATATAGCCGTTTTCATCCATAGCCGCATTTATTCCGCCGGCCAGAGCAGACTGCGGAACAGTTCCGGCAAATATAAAAACTGCGTCGGTTTCTTCTTCGTAAACTTTGCCTGTTACTGTGTCGGCTAACACAACTGATTTTACTTTTTGTTCGCCTTTAATCTCATTTATTACCGTATTATAGCGTACTGTAATATTGGGATTGCTTAACGTTCTTTCTACCAGAGCTTTTTGCGCGCGAAAACTGTCCCGCCTGTGTATCAGCACTATTTTGTCCGTTAAACGTGAAAGATAGCGCGCTTCGTCGCAGGCGGCATCGCCCCCACCCACTACAAAAATCTTTTTACCTTTAAAAAAATTACCGTCGCAGGTAGCGCAATAGGAAACGCCTCTCCCTGAATATTCCTTTTCGCCCGGAACATTCAGTAACCGCGGTCTTGCGCCCGTTGCAATAATAACGGCTGCAGATTTGCGCGTTGTGCCGTCAGATAAGCCGACTGTAAAAACAGAACCCTCTTTGGTTAATGAATTAACAGCGCCAAAGAAAAAAGACGCGCCAAAGCTTTCCGCCTGCTTATGCAAATCCATCGCAAAATCGTAGCCAGATTTTTGCTCGGTATAACCGGGATAATTTTCCAGTATATCGATAACCAGAGCCTGCCCGCCTGCCGAAAGCTGTTCTATAACCAGCACTTTCAAATTTGCCCTTGCGCCGTACTGAGCGGCGGTAAGCCCCGCGGGGCCTGCGCCAATAATAATTAAATCCAGGTCAGACATTTTTACTCCTGTTTTTGGGCGTAATAGTTAATTAAACACCCGTCGATTAGGATTTGGCGTTCGGCGTCTGTTAACTCGCCCAATGCCGCTTTTATTTCCGCATTAGTGTCACCTAACACATAACCGGTAATCGTATCTTTCTTTTCCTTTATTGCAGATTTAATTCCCGGAAAGAAAATATAGCTGTCCAGTTTAAAGGCATTTTCGTCGGTAATTAAAAACGGCAGGATTCCCCAGTTAATAAGATTGGAACGATACCTTTTGGTAGCATACTCAAGCGCGAGATTTGCGCTTGCGCCCAATACGCGCTGACAGGAAGCAGCCTGTTCTCTTGCAGAACCATCTCCGGGTTTTTTGGCAAAAATAGCGCTGCCAATTCCTAATTGCGGGCAATCGGGAGCAATCTTCTTGATTTTCTCAAATACTTCAATTATTTCTTTATTCTCTTCTCCCTCATTCTGCGTCTTTCCGCGCAAATCCGCGGATCCATATTTAATTCCTATTTCCAACACTTCTTTTGCGCGCTTTACATACCCCGGATCTTTTCGGCTTAATGTAAACTCTGCCAACTTTAACGGATTGGAACGGTAAGAAGAAGTCTCGCCAGACGGAATAAGCTCGTCTGTCGTAGTAACAGGGTCTGTAATGTAACTTACCACTTTTAATAAAAGGTTTTCGGGCAGCGCGGGCATTTTTGGCCAGTCCTTTATATTGGGGCCAAATATTAATTCTTTTTCTGCCTGCGGCTTACCAGTACCGTTGTAAACCCGCTTGTCGTACACGCTTTTGTCAAAGAAAAATTTATACTTGCCGTAATTTGCATTAATTTCTGTTGCGGCTGTAATTTTCCCGCCGTTAATCGCAGAAGCTGCTATTGAACGCGCATCCATTAATGCAACCGAAGCAATCTGCCCGTCGTTTGGCTTTGAGCCTTCGCGGTTCATAAAGTTGCGCGTAACGTGGCGGATGGAAAGCTCGTTATTTGCAGGCGTATCTCCCGCGCCGAAACACGGACCGCAGAAAGCCTCGCGCACAAGCACACCAGCTTTCATGAATGTTTCTACCGCGCCGTTTTTTACAAGCTCAAGGAAAGTGGGCTGGCTTTCGGGGTAGACGCTCATTGAAAAATTATTACTGCCAATAGACGAACCCTTCATAATATCCGCCGCAGCCATGATGTTTTCAAAAATACCGCCTGAGCATCCTGCGATAATCGCCTGTTCCGCCCACACGCCGCCGTTGCGGATTTTTAAACCAAGGTTCAGGTTCAAACCGGAACTTTTATTTTCTTCTTCCAGTTTGGCAAAAATATCTTTTGCGTTTTTATTAAGCTCGCTAATTGTGTAAACATTGCTAGGATGAAAAGGAAGCGCAATGCACGGCTCTATTTTTGACAAATCAATTTTAATAAAACCGTCGTAATAAGCAACGTCTGCAGGTTTAAGTTCTTTGTAATCCCCCGCTCTGCCGCGCTCACTTAAATAATCTTTTACAAGGTCATCAGTCATCCAAATCGAAGACCAGCAGGCAGTTTCGGTTGTCATAACATCGATACCATTTCTAAAGTCAATCGAAAGTTTTGCGATGCCAGGGCCGGTAAACTCCATCACTTTATTTTTTACAAAACCGTTATTAAAAGTGGCGCCGATAATCGCAAGAGCGACATCCTGCGGCCCAACTCCTTTTTGCACTTCGCCTTCAAGATAAATGCCAACAACAGGAGCGCACGGCATGTCGTAAGTTCTGCCGACAAGCTGTTTTGCAAGTTCGCCGCCGCCTTCGCCAACGGCCATTGTACCAAGCGCGCCGTAACGCGTGTGGCTGTCAGAGCCAAGAATCATCTTGCCGCAGCCAGCCATCATTTCGCGGTTATAGCTGTGGATAACTGCAAGATGCGGAGGCACATAAATACCGCCGTATTTAAGAGCTGCGGAATGAGCAAATACATGGTCATCCTGATTGATGGTACCGCCAACGGCGCAAAGGCTGTTGTGGCAATTTGTAAGCACATACGGCATGGGAAACTTGTCCATCCCGCTTGCGCGCGCAGTTTGAATAATCCCAACATAAGTAATGTCATGGGAAGTAAGCGAATCGAAGCGCAGCGTAAGGTTGCGTCCGATGCTTGCATCGATATCGGTTCCCTTGTTGTGGGCGGCAAGGATACCATGGGAAATCGTCCCGGTTTTAGCTTGCTCTTTAGACGCGGTTACACCCTGCTTTGCGAGCTTAGCCGCCGCCTCGCCGTCATCAGCGATAATATCTTTACCATTAACAAGATAAACCCCAGAGTTATATAAATTGAGCATAAATCCTCCTAAAATAACCTTATTCAAATTTTTAACCACGAACCACACTAACATTCACGAACTTGTTGTCCGACATCGAAATAAGGGTTCGTGTGGTTCGTGGTAGAATCCCCACATTCCCCTTGTGATTTTACTATAAAATCGCTATAGTATCTACAATGGCACAAACAAAGCATATTCGTAATTTCTGTATAATCGCGCACATAGACCATGGCAAATCCACCCTGGCCGACAGGCTCATACAAAAATGCAAGATTGTCGACGACCGCAACTTTCAAAACCAGATACTGGACAATATGGACATAGAAAGGGAGCGCGGCATCACGATAAAGAGCCAGGCCGTAACCATTCCATACACGGCGGCGGACGGCACAGAATATATCTTAAACCTTGTAGATACCCCGGGTCACGTTGATTTTACATACGAAGTAAGCCGCGCGATAAACTCCTGCGAGGGAGCGCTGCTCTTGGTCGATGCAGCTCAGGGAGTGCAGGCGCAGACATTATCCAATATGTACCTTGCCCTTGAACACAACCTGGAGATTGTGCCGGTAATAAACAAGATTGATATGCCTGCGGCCGATATTCCGCGCGTTAAAAAACAAATCGATAAAGACTTAGGCCTTGATTCCGACATGGCAATTTGCGTTTCCGCGCGCCAGGGTATCGGTATAGACGAACTGTTCGAAGCGATTATTAATCAAATCCCGCCTCCAAAAGGCGACAGCGAAGCTCCTTTACGCGCGCTTATTTTTGACTGCCATTACGATCCTTACCGCGGCGTAGTTGTGCATCTTCGCCTGTTTGACGGCAAAATTAAAAAGGGCTTGAAAGTTACCTTTATGTCCAGTAATTCTTCTTACGAAGTAGAAACCGCAGGCGTTTTTAAACTTGCATTAGTTGAAACAGGCGGGCTTTCCGCAGGGGATGTTGGCTACATAATCGCGGGAATAAAAACTGTAAGCGACGTGCGCGTCGGCGACACCGTTACAGGCTCGGACAATCCCTGCGCTTCTGCTCTGCCGGGCTTTCGCGAAGTTAAACCTGTTGTGTTTTCTTCGATATACCCTGTCGATTCCAACGACTACGAAGAACTGCGTACCAGCATGGAAAAGTTAAAACTAAACGACGCCTCCCTTATATATGAAAAAGATTCTTCTGCAGCCCTTGGATTTGGCTTTCGCTGCGGCTTTTTAGGACTCCTGCACCTCGAAGTTATTCAGGAACGCTTGGAGCGCGAGTTTGACCAATCGGTAATTTTTACAGCGCCGTCTGTAAAATACAAAGTAAAAGTAAAGGGCGGCGACGAAATATTAATCGATAATCCTGTTGATTATCCCGATGAAGGCCGCCTTGAAAGCGCGGAAGAGCCTTACATTCGCGCCGCGGTTATTACGCCCACAGATTACCTCGGAAATATCATGACGCTTTGCATGGAAAAACGCGGCATACAAACCAATATGACCTACCTTGACGAAAAACGCGTAGAAATGATCTTTGATATGCCGCTTGCCGAAGTTTTATTCGATTTTTACGACCGCCTAAAAAGCATAAGCCGCGGTTATGCGTCATTTGATTATGATATTTCCGGCTACAAGCCTACAGAACTTGTAAAACTGGACATACTTTTAAACGGCAAGCCCGTAGACGCGCTTTCCCAGCTTGTTTTTAAAGACAGCGCTTATGACCGCGCGCGAAAATTCTGCGAACGCCTGCGCGACGAAATTCCGCGCCAGCAGTTTAAGATTCCCATTCAGGGAGCGATTGGCAGCCATGTCATCGCGCGCGAGACTGTTAACGCGCTTCGCAAGGACGTACTTGCAAAGTGTTACGGCGGCGACATTACGCGCAAACGCAAGCTTTTGGAAAAACAAAAAGAAGGCAAAAAACGCATGAAGATGGTAGGCGACGTAGAATTGCCCCAGAGCGCGTTCTTGGCAGTTTTAAAGAGCCGCGACGAATAACCTACTTTACATTTAACGAATAAACCGCAATTGATCTTCGGCTGTCATTAATCGCCCAGTATACCTTGCCGTTTTTTGGATTGTAACGCAAGACATCGTTCATGTTAAGACGCGCGTTCACCTGCTGAATATCAGATAACAAAGCGCCTTTTTCGTCGATAACAGCCATGTGGGTAGATAAATAACCTGTACGCGCGCTGTTTAGCTGGTTAGCGGGCTGCGTAGAAAAACTAAACAATTCCCATAATAGCAGGTAACGATCCGTATCTAATTGTACCAGTTTTGGATGTCCTGCATGTCCGTTTTCTTTGGTGTATTTTGTAATATAAACAGGAGCGGAACACCTTGTAAGATCTTCATCAAAAGTAAGAATAAAGAGGTTTCGCGGGTTTCCTATTACCCTTCCGTAAGCGCCTGTAAAGATATAACCTGACTGCGTTTTTGCAAGGCTGCCCATTTCCGCATACGTTGCGTTGGCTCCTGTAGTGCCTGGAAAAACAAACGCGTTTACTTTTTTTGTAACGCTTCCATCTATAAATTTGGCAAATGTAAAAGACCTTGGATACGCGTCTCCGTGATCCGCATATACAAAACCATTATCTATAGGAAGAATAAACTGGTTAAAAGAATGACTTACATACGGAATTATGTTATTACCTGATAATAAAATTCTGTTGTTACCAACCTGACCCCTGTCGATTCTTTCGAACGTATCTTTGTCCAGAATAAAACCATACGATGACTGATGCCCGTTAAACTTTTGACGCGCAAAATAGACTGCCAGCATGGAGCCGGATAATTCTATCCTGCATGTTCCTGCGCGAAACGGAAACCTTACCCCGTTAAAGCTGTTCAGCGGAAGCGCGGTTAATTCATAAACAAGCAATTTTTCGCCATTTGGGCTGTACTTTACCGTAACCATACTTTTATCATTTTGATTAGCCGCGTTTTTCGCGTAGAAAAAGTAATAATTTCCGTCGTTGTCTTTGGTAAAAGCGCCAAGCAAATCCATTTCATTGGGAAAACTTAATCTTCTTTGTTCTTCAAGATTCATGGAAAGCTCATAAATATGTATCATTTTTCCGCTGTCATCGGACGTGCAAACTGTTACAGAGCCGTCATTATTTATAAAAGTTAAAACCGAAGGATGCTGCCCGGGATAATGAATATACAGGTTTCCGATGTTATCAACAGAATCGCGGATATTAAAGTCTGTTTCAAAACGCGCGCTGGAAATACCAGTGTCTGCAGAAAGAAGTGCAAAACCAGATATAAAAAGAATGATAGAAATAATTTTTTTCATAATACTATTGCCTGCCTTTTTATTTTAATATTATTTTATTTTTCCAAATCTGTATTACTATCAACTGACTCAGGCAATACAACACGAAAGCCGGCTGCGAAGAAAAAGTACAACGGAGTAACGCTGCTTCGGGCTGCCGAGCGCAGACACCGGCCGGTACCGTACCAACCTCCTCCGCGATACACGCGTCTATCTCCGGTAACCGCTCCAGTTGGATCAGTCTGCGCGCCAGCCTGGTAGGCGCCATACCAATCCCAACACCACTCCCATACATTTCCATGCATGTCATATAACCCCCAGGCATTTGCCGGAAAGCTTCCCACAGGCATAACCATTTCTCTGTTTTCACCTTCGGCATTATCATTATATGGATTATTACCGTTATAATTAGCCTGACTTGTGGTTATATTATTTCCTGTATTAAATGGCGTAGTTGTTCCTGCTCTGCAGGCATATTCCCATTCTGCTTCTGTCGGCAGCCTGTATCCGTTAGCATCACGGTTCCATGTTACCGTCCAGTTATATCTTCTGCCGATAATTGTATAAACCGGCGTTAATCCTTCCTTTTGGCTTCGCCTGTTACAATATTCTATCGCGTTAAACCAGCTTACAAATCCTACAGGAAGATTTTCCCCTTTATCTACACTGGGATTTCTTCCCATAATTTCCTGATATTCCTTCTGCGTTATGGGATATTTGCTCATTTGAAAAGAACTTACCGTAACCTGCCGTTGTACTTCGTCGCTTCCGCGTTCTGCTTCATTCGCAGGACTCCCCATGGTAAATGTGCCGCCGTTAATTTGCACCATGGTATTTTGCTGCGCGGCAAGACCGGAAGCGATAAAACATACCATAATTAAAATTAAAAGCTTATTCATTTTTAATTCCCTTTCTCTGTTTTTACCATATTAAGCAGCTTTAGCATAGGATCGATTTCTGCGCGAACACGTTTTAGAAACGAAACATCGTTTAAATTTGGCCTGCGTCCGCCTTGGCTGCCGCCTGCGCAATCGGGAAAATGCGCCCAAAGATAATCACATTCATCGATGAGAACGCCAAACTGTTCATTATCCGCTGCCGCCTCGCCTGTTAATATTCCGCGCAATTCTTCCAAACGCTTTTTTTCATCTTCAAAAAAAGAATTTATTTGATTTTTCTTCTTCTCTGCGAGCTCTGCTTCCCTGCGCCCCTGCGTGAAATCTTGCGTATCCATTTTTAACAAATTAAACGCTTCGTTTATAGTAAGCGTTTTTATTCCCAGCGGCAGCCCCGTACCCTCTATGTCAAATACGCGCGAGTCGCCGCCAAACTCCTGTTCAAAAAGATTACGGTAATTTTTCATCGCGGGATTACTGTAAACAGAAAGACCAGACTTTGAAACAGCGGCAAAGGCCGCAGGATCATACACAGAAGCGTTAAACAACCTTCCAAGGCGCGTTTGTTTATTAAGTTTAAAGCGATGCCCCGGCGTAGAACGCGCGTGATACTTGTCGGCGGTAAAAGAAAAATCCAATCCGGCGCAAATTATATTTCCTTTTGTAAGCCTGCGCGCTATTTCCACTGCCGTTAAACCAACAGAACCCAGCGGGGGAACAACAGCAGGAAGAAGCTCCGCGCCGCGCAGTCTTTCAAAAATACGCAAAGGCGTCCAGGGTGTCATAAACAAATAACCTTCGCCGCCCAGCTTTTCTGCAGAAGACGGAAGCGAAGATAAATCTATTGCCGCCGGAATATTCCATCCGTTACAGCCGATAAAATCGCCAAGATTCCAATGCTGGCTTTCCAGAACAATCGCAAGGTCTGGAACAATTTTTCTGTCTTTTAACGCGCCAAGACAGGTATCTACGCAGATTATTTTAAACGGCTGGCTTGCGGGAACGGAACATTCAAGCATGTTATGCAACGCATCAAGGGTTTCGTCAAGAGAGGGGCCTGCGCCAAGAACAAGTACGGGCGCTTCGCCAAAAGACAATTGATCAACAGAAGGAAAGCGGGACGCAAGCGTCAGGTTTCGCAATGCGTTACGGATATACAGGCGTCCCAGCTTTGTAAGCGTAAGGGCATTACTCCAATCAACGGCAATTTCGCGGCGAAGCGTTTCGCAAAGAGAGT
>Ga0123356_10007439_pt1 | contig 10929 bp, 13 predicted proteins | sample TergutEmb28metaG_2_FD_92546 | JGI IMG/M metagenome (GOLD analysis project Ga0123356, IMG submission 92546) | Embiratermes neotenicus P3 segment gut microbial communities from Petit-Saut dam, French Guiana - Emb289 P3 | ecosystem: Host-associated > Arthropoda: Insects > Digestive system > Gut ... | reverse complement strand
GAATCACTACAAAATTCACCCGAGAATGTTACGTCCTCACGATTAATGTTCAGCTTGGCGTTGAACGCTGTCGCCTCGAATAAAAGTTCGCCGTCCCAATAGACGCGGCCGTGGTTTCCCGACATCACTCGGGGCGCTGTTGGTTTTTGTGCCATTGTAAAACCTCCCTTCGAGGTTAGGACCGAAATATGGTCCGAACCACTTTTATATATAAATCCTAAACTTCAAGTCCTCGATGGCGTCTTGGAACCTGATTCCGCCCGCCAAGAAAATGAAGTTTTTCGTGTCTGCCTGTCGGATTTGCTCCTCGCTCATCCCTGAAATGTCGCCAAGGTATTCCGCAATCGCATCCACGTCCAGCTCGCAATGGTTGTCAAATTCCCTATTCAGCGCGCCTTGGTGCGCTAAATCTGCCAAATACTCGTTAAACGACGAGGTGAAAATGCACTTATTTTGGAATGAATTCGCCATACCGGTGAAGTGGTCTTGGAACATATCGCGCGCATCGTCGACAATTTAGTCCATTGTGTTCACGTTCTTGATTTTCTGCATGTCAACGGTCTTTTCGCCGGCGGTTGTTGTGAGGCTGTTTATACCCCGGCCGGCCTTTATTTTCTCGCCGTCGTTTATGAGGATGAATTGCCCGGCATCTATATCCTCGTCCGGTGTTGTACTTTCGGCGATTGACTCGACTTCCGGCAATACAAGGTAGGTCACGCTGTGGTCCAGCGGGGTCCCAGCGCACAAACCGGCGACCCGCGCGGTGTATTCGGCAGTGGTGTAAGTTTTCTCGCCTACCTTGATGTCCGTGGTAGTGAAATTAATGACTGCCTCGTTGTTTGCCACGCAGTTGGGCAGGACCGTTTTGAAGGTCTTGCGCTTTCCACGCTGCTCCGTAATCCATTCCTTGATTGCCGCCACGTCCCCGGTATCATCAACCGTTGGCGCCGCAAGGTAGTTCCATCGCTTGGTCTGCAATTTGCCCAGCCCGGCGAGAATGTCGTCCTCATAGGTTTCAACCAGCACCTTTGCCGGCCCGCCGAGGCTTGCTATTTTCGTGAACTCCTCAACGGTTTGTGGCGAGTCACTATCCTTAAATAGCAAAGCCACCACACCGTTGCCGGAGCGACGGATGAGGCTTTCGGCTCTTTTTTTAAATTCAATTATTACTGTGGGTAGTCCCATTTTTAATGCACCTCCGTTTTATACTCTAAATTTTCCATCGGGTCGTGGCCCTGCCCATAATCGGCGTATGGCGAATCGTCGAAGTATGCAAACCCGATACTTGCGCGGAGGTTCGTGCCTTCGATTCCGCAATCCACTCCGCCGATCACAAACATACGGTGATCGACCTCCAGTTCCAAGTTGGTGAAAATCTGCACGAAATCCTCTGTTGTGATGAGTAGGTGTTCGTGCGTTTTCTCTTTTGGAACGTAGAGGATATCGAACCGCGCTGTCATCCGGGTTGTTAAGTCGTTGTCTGCCTCGGACTCGAATGTGTCCAGCTCCACAAAGCACGCTGGGGTTTCAAACCCCTCTTGCGTTTCGGTGGTGACGCATTTGTAGCCCTCATCTTCCAAAACTTCCACGATCGCGGCTTTTATTTTCGTGAGTTTAATCATAACTGCACGTCCTTTGTTAGTTTGTCGAGCAGTTGCTCGCTCATCGCCTCGAATAACTTTTCACCAGATTTGAACGCCTTTTCCAACATTCGCGCGCCTTCGGCTTTGCCGGTTCCCTTTACCCCATGGGCCGCTTTGGATATCCGTCCGCGCTCTACACGCCTTTTGCGTTTCCGGCCCTTGTAGTCGGTGTACTCCTCGGTCGTGTACTTCGAGCCACCATGGACCACGTCATGCCCGGATTCAATAAGGTGGGCGATGGTGTCATACGACATAACGCGCACGAACCGAAGCTCACCGCCGCCGTCGGTGCGGTATCGCCGTTCCTTGCCCAAGCGCCATGATTTTTTCAAGTCGCCCGGTCTGCGGCTTGCGCCTGTTTTATACGACCGCCCCTTGCTCGCGACCGGTGTGAGGTCTTTGGTCTTTTGCACCATAACCTTGCCGGCAGCGTTCAACATTCGGGTTGCCTCGTCCGGGTATTTCTGTTCCATCTTGCGGAATGCTTTGGTGAACTCGTCAAACCCGAATAGGTCTTTCCCGTAGTCATGGACTCCCCATCGGCTCATTGCTCCTCACCAACCTTTTCAATCGCTACCAACAGCAGTTCTTCGTTGCGCTCGCCGATGTTGAGGATAGATTGCACCTCAAACGCCCTGCCCCTAAACATAACCCGCATGTTAGGGTGTAGCCCTGCCAAGTAGCGGATTGTAATTCGGTAGCTGGTTTCGGCTTGTAGCTTTTGGCTTTCTTGGTACTCGCGTCCCACCATCGGCTCGACATTCGCCCACACCGTTTTCCAGTTCTCGTATTTTGGTGCGGTTTCGCCCATTGTGTTCAGCTCGATGTCGAGTGGTTTTTGCAAAATTATGCGGTGTCGCATTCTCTCAAATTTCATTAGAACGCCGCCTTTCGATATGGAGCAAGAAGGTGGTAAACTGCCGGCGGGATGTCGTCCTTTGTACCTTGGCGGTTCTCATAAAAATAGCCACAAATAAGCATCTGCGCCTGTTTCACGCTCTCATTATTGGGCAATTTTTTATCCAATCGCAAAAAATTAAGACAAATTTCGGCGGAAAGGAGCATAAGAACACCCAAGAAGGCGTCCTCATCGTTATGGTCAATCCGCAGGAATTGTTTCAGTTCTTTTAGTTTTAACATCGGAATACCTCGCTTTTTTGCCAGCCGGCGGATTGTACCTCGGACTGAGTTTTGGTTTCGCCTTTGGTTTTTCCGCTGTATCTGTGTTTTTCTTCTCAGCCATTATGACCTACCTCCTGCGAGCGTCACAAACGGCGAAAGCGTATCCGCGCCTTTGAATGGTGTGAGCGGTGCGTTCCATACCGGTTGACCGTCCACTCTGTAAATAAAGCGGAACACCGATTCGTCATATAGGAATCGAACGTGGATGCTGCTTGCGTTTTGTATGCCGCCCTTGTCGATTAACAAGTATTGGCTTAAATCTGCGAGAACGATGTCGCCCTTCGCACCTTTGGCCGCGCATTGCTCCAGCGGAATAATCGGTCTGCCCATTAGCGTTGCAAATGGTTGCGCGGAAAGCCCGCCAGCCGGAACGTATATCGGGGTATCACCAATTTTTAGCGTGTAAAGGTACGGTTCCAGCTCTTGGTTGATGAACCATACAGCGTTTTGCCTTGAGCGTCCCCAGCACCTTGCCCACATTTTGGTGATGTTATCCGTCACAAGCGGAACGTCCTGCGCTGTTTCCTTTGGAACGATTGCCATTGCTGACGATTCCAAAATCCCCAGCGGTTCGCCGGTGCCGGAACCGTTCACGATTGCGTCGTCCAATTTGAAACCAAACTCCTCCGAGAAGGCTTGCATTATTACACTTTCAAGAGCCGCTGCGTCTTGGAGCAGTTCGTCGGTCGCATAGCATGCTCCGGTCAGCTTTTGGAGGTTCAGCTCCATTTGACGGAACTTTGGCTTTGTTGCGGTTATCTCATCGGCCTCGCCGATCCAGTACGCTTGAATGCCGCCCCAGCGCGCGCCATTTGCACGGCTATTGCTATCCACAGCGTTGATTTTGATGCCGTTGGCGCCGCTGGAAATCGGAATCTTGCGGCATCGGGGTGCGAGTATGCCTGTTTCGTAAACGACTTTTAACAGTTCATCCGAGAAGTCTGTCTGCACTAAGAACCCGCCATCGGTCGGCACGACCTCGCTTGCTCCGCTTGCGGTATTCAATAGACGAGTGTCAATCACTTTTTCCGTGGGTTGCGCGGCGTTGTAAACCGCTTTTAACTGTTCGCCAAAACTGGCAAACTTGCCCACGGTATTTTTCGGCGCGTCTGTTTTGTTGACCGGTTCGGTGACCGGCTCGGACATGTCAGCAAATTCCTTGATGGTGGTGTCCCAATTTGCAATCTGCTCCTTGAGGCCGTCCAGTTTTTCTTTGTCCTCGGCGGTGAGAGGGCGTTCCTCTTTTTCTGCCAAGTCCAAAATGGTGCTTGCTTGTTTTTTCAGCTCATCACGCTTTGCGATGAAATTGGTAATACTCTGTTTCATTGGATAAAACCTCCTTAAATTTGGATGCAACGTCACGTTGCTTAAATAATGTACCTATATTTTGAGATTTCGTCGGTGATTTGCGGTTTCTTCCCGTCTTTGTACATGATGGAATCCGCAAACCCCAGCTCGACAGCTCGGTTGGCGTTCAGCCACGTTTCCTCTCGCATCAGCTCTGCGAGTTTGTCCCGCTCCATGCCGGACTTCAGCTCGTAAGCGTTGATGATGGCCTCTTTAACTTCGCCAAGAATTTCAATGCCCTTCTGCAAATCTGCCGCGTTGCCGAATGCCAACATCATCGGGTCGTGAATCATTAGCAGAGAAGTTGGCGCCATCTCGACTGTGTCACCCGCCATGGCAATTACGCTGGCCGCACTGGCCGCCAAGCCGTCCACCTTAATGGTGACCTTGCCTTTATACTCTTTTAGTAGCGTGTAGATTTGACTCCCTGCCACTACATCGCCGCCATCGGAACATAGCCACACGGTCAAGTCGCCTTTTTGGTCCTTCAGCATATCGCGCACCTCTTGCGGGGTTATGTGGTAGTTGAACCACTTTTCACTTGCGATTATGCTTTCGATTCGAATTTCATTCATTCTGTTACACCTGCCTTTTCAATTGTTTTCATGTTGCCGTTTACTAAGTAAACGTCGCCGCCCTCGGCTGGGTTCATGTCCTCCAGCTCCCGGACGTCATTGGGGGAGAGGAATCCGTTTTGAATCCCCGTCGCGTAGCCCTTCATCCGGGTTTCAAAGTCACCTCGGAGCAAACCGTCGGCGTTGAACTTGGCATAGTATTCCGCCCGGTCATTCTCATCGAGCAGTTGCAGATTCACCGCTTGTTCCCAACGCACCAGCCACGGCCGGAGCGTGTGGACCACATAGTCAATAGATTGATGCTCGATGTTCGAGAATGTTGCCTTGCTTAAATCGCCCACCAAATGCGGTGGGACTCGGAATATCCTGCAAATCTCGTTGAGCTGAAATTGCCGGGTTTCAAGGAACTGTGCGTCCTTCTGCGGGATGCTGATTTCCTTGTATGTCATGCCCTCCTCCAGCACAGCAATTTTGTGCGCGTTGTGCGCACCCCTGTAAACTTGCTCCCACGACTTGCGCACCCGCTCCGGGTCCTTGACCACACCGGGGTGTTGGAGTATTCCACCGGGCTTGGCGCCATTGGCGAAGAAGTTGTTTGCGTACACCTCGGTTGCCTTCGCAAGCCCTATGCACTCCCGGGCAACCGCGATGGGCGACATTCCCAATATCCCGTCGTAGCTGATTCCTGCGACATGGAATATCTCGGAACGAGTCAGTTTCCTTGTCAGCCCTCGGTCGGTGGTGTAGCTGTATTCGTACTCGCCGGCGGCGTTCTTGCCCACGCGCATCTTTGCGGATGATAGTGGCTCCATCGAGTGAATCTCGCCCCGCCGGTTGCGGATAATTTGTGCGTAGGCGTTACCCCAAAGGAGCAGATTGGTCATCATGCACTCCAAAAACCCGAACGCTGTCATCACGCCGTTAGGCGAGCTGCGTAGTATCGGGTAGAGCTGGTGGTCTGCCGCTTTTTCCTTGCCCCGCTCTAATCGCTTGTATATCGTAAACGGGAGGCTCGCCACGTCCTCAGCTATAAGTCGCACACACGCATAGACGGCAGAAATGGTCATCGACGTCTGCTCGCTGACATAAATGCCGGCAAGCGAGTTGCTCCTGCCCTCACTGACTATGTCCTCGAGTGTTGCGCCGAAAAAACGCCGTATTCTATCTGTTATTTTCAAAACGTGAGAAGCCCCCTTTCGTCGTAGATTGATTTCCCTTCGTGTTCCAGTTTCCGCATGCACCGGTCAATCGCCATAATTAAAGCCACGATGCCGTCAATCCGCTCCGTGGACTTTGCTTTGTTTGGCTTTTGGTTGCCGGCCGGGTCCAGTTCAATGTTGACATTGTCTGCCATCCAGCGAAGGACCGGATTGCCGGCGTGTGCGATCTCGCCGCCCAGCACCAGCTTGTGCAATTCTTTGGTTGGTGCGCTCATATCCTTGAACCCCTGCCCGAACGGAATCACCGTCAGCCCCATCCCTTGAAGGTTCTGCACGAGGTGGGTTGCTCCCCAACGGTCAAACGCTACTTCTTTTATGTTATAAATCGCGGTCGAGTCCTCAATGTGTTTCTCGATCGCGGCATAGTGAATCACGTTGCCCTCGGTGGCAGCGAGGAATCCCTGCTGTCGCCAAATATCGTAGGGGACGTGGTCACGCCGGACGCGCGCGGTTAAACTTTCCTCGGGAATCCAAAAATGCGGAAGGACGAGGTATTTCTCATCTTCGGTCTGCGGCGGGAACACCAGCACGAACGCCGTCACGTCAGTGGTGGATGATAAATCCAGCCCGGCATAGCATTCGCGACCTTCCAATTGCTTGGAGTCGAAGGCGATATCGCACGCATCCCACTTGTCCATCGGCATCCAGCGCACGGTTTGTTTCACCCATTGATTCAGCCGGAGTCGGCGGAATAGGTTTTCCTCGGCAAGATTATGCTTTGCGCTCTCGCATGCGACCCGGATTTTCTCTATATCAATTGTAATTCCAAGCGATGGGTTCGCTTTTGCCCACACTTTTTCATCGGTCCAGTCATCATCGTCTGCCACACCATAAATTACAGGATAGAAGGTGGGGTCTATCTTGCGGCCCTCGATTATATCCTGCGCCTTTTGGTGAACCTCCCAGCAAATGCTGTTGCGGTCGGTGCCGGCTGTGGTTATTATGAAAAACAGCGGTTGCTCACGCGCATCACCGGAGCCGTGGAGCATTACGTCATAAAGGTCCCGGTTCGGCTGGGCGTGCAATTCGTCAAAGATGACTCCGTGGGTGTTGAACCCATGCTTTGTTTTGCTCTCGCTCGACAGCACCCTGTAAAAACTATTGAGGCCGCCGTATATCAGCCGTTTGGTCGATGGTACGATTTTCACTACTTGCGAGAGTGCCGAGTTGCGTTCCACCATGCTGGTCGCGGTGCGGAACACGATGCTTGCTTGGTCCTTGTCGGCGGCACATGAATAGACCTCCGCACTTGGTTCGAAATCAGCGATGGTTAGGTATAGCGCGATCGCGGCTGCCAGCTCCGACTTGCCGTTCTTTTTCGGCACCTCGATGTATGCCATGTTGAACTGGCGCTTGCCGTTTGGCTTAACTATTCCAAACAAATCACGCACCAGCCGCTCCTGCCATGGCATCAGCTTGAATCGTCTGCCAGCCCATCGCCCCGTCGTATGCTCGAGGTTTTGGATAAAGTCCACAGCGTGGTCGGCTCGCCCCTTATCATAACGCGACGTGGGGAGCATAAATTTTGTTGGCTCATAAATAAAATCACCACCCATAAAAATCACCTATAATTGAAAAAAGCCCTTTCGGCTTTATGGTTTTTCTTGCTAATTATCATTGATGACCTCAAAACTACCAATGCGTTGTTTCATAATATCGACATAATTGGGATTGATTTCAATGCCAATGAAATTGCGGTTGTTGTCATTCGCAACCTTCCCTGTTGTCCCGCTACCAGCGAAGATGTCTAATACCACACCGCCTTCAGGACACCCGGCCAAAATGCAGGGTTCTATTAAAGCTGGTGGGAAAGTTGCGAAGTGCGCTCCCTTATATGGTCTTGTTGCTACACTCCAAACTGAACGTTTATTTCTCTTGTCCGTTTCAACCCCACAACAGCTACTATTTCCGCGCATCTTTGTGTCGACTGAGCTTTCCCCATTTAGTTTTTCCCTTGCTCTTAATGGGGAAACCGCAGGTTCCTTTATTATTTCATAATCAAAATAATATTTTCTTGATTTGCTTAGCAAAAAAATATATTCGTGCGCCTTTGTACAACGGTCAGTTACACTTTCCGGCATTGGATTGGGTTTTGCCCAAATTATGTCTTGCCTTAAATACCATCCTGCACCGCGCAAAGCGAACGCCAGCATCCACGGAATACCAATAATGTCTTTGGTTTTCATACCAGTTCCAGAAAAATCCCTATAAGGGAAGTCGTGCGTAGTCCCTCTTTTTTTGCACCCCTGCACAGGTGATTTTGTGTTATGCGTTAATACGTTGTGACAGTAGCTATCGCCAATATTTACCCACAGCGTCCCATCATCTCTGAGAACACGCCAAACTTCTTGGAAAACCTTAGTCAATTTTTGGATATAATCATTCGGCGTTTCTTCAATACCGATTTGCTTATCCTCTCGAATCGCGCCACACTTATAGCATTTATCTCTATTGAATCGTATCGTATGTGAACTACCCATATCCCCGCCCGCTCGTTTAGGATCATGTTCGCTTGCGGGTATTTTGTGATCACAGCTTTCATTGCCACCTATCCATTTGGCAGTACCATAATCCCTCAAACCATAATATGGAGGAGACGTGACACAGCAATTTATGCTTTTGTCCGATATGGTTTCAATTCGGCTAAACACGTCACCTATTAAAATTTTACTTTGCGCTATTTTTACCACCCCATCAAAAAAAGCGTCACCCCGCATTGGGGTACGCTCTGCCTATTGTTTTTTTATTTGGTCACGCGGTTTCTTCTGCGATTGAGTTCGTCTGTGCTTGGGATGCCTTCGATTGTTTCGGCATCCGGCGCGGTTACTTCTTGTGGTTCTGCTTTCTTTTCCGGCTTGCCGAACCTCCATGATGAGTCCCCGGTTAAGTTCTTGGAGAGTTGTTTGCGCGCGTTGGCGTATTCCTTGCCCATCATTCCCAAGCCCATTAACCACACCCGCATTGTGAATTTCTCGTTTTCGGGCGTCTTGTCCTCGGCCACCACTCGGGCGCATTCCTTTGCCTTTTTACAGAGGGCCGCGATTAGTTTTCCGTATGCATCGACTTCCTCCGGCGTGGGTTCCCTTGTGAACCATGGGAAGTATATTTCGCCTTCGTCCCGGCCGATGTCGAGGTTTTCCTCGCCGATTGCCTTCTTTAATAGTGTAGCTTTGCTGTTGACTAATTTTACGAGGTTGTCGAACTGTGTGGTGTCCATGTCATCCGGCACACTCCATGTTGCGCTGTCAATTTCCGGTATGGGTGTTGGCCCATCATTTGCTTGCTCTGCTGGCTCGTCGACTTGCGGTTGTTCTGCCGGTGCCAGTGTATCCTCCACTTCGAATCCTTGCTTTGCAAGGTCATCCAGCAGGGGTGCCAAGTAGTCGGAGTGCAGTTCGTCTTTGTGTTCCACGGTACCGTCCTTTGTGATGATGAAGTTATCGATCGCGTATGCACAGCTCGGCACGCCTTTATATACCGGAGCCATTCCCACAATCTCACTCATCGCTTTGAGTAGTTCCTTCCTGTTGTCCTTTGTTACGTTTTGGAATTTTAGTTCCATGTTAATCATCCTTTCTTTTGATTATTTGAGGTGTTTTCCTCACCCTCTAAAACCAAAATAGCACGTTTCCGAACAGAAGTCCAGAAGAAAAACATGGATAAAATGGACAATAATGCTACTCTTTTTCAACCTTTGCAACCTCGTCATAAGCAATGGTTTTGCCGTCACGCTCGACGGTGATATCGGTCTTGCCGGTCACATCAATATATCGTTGAATCCCCAAATCAACATACCGTGGGTCGAGTTCGCACATCCGAGCCTCCCTATTGGTCAGCTCACACGCAATCATCGTGCTGTGCGATCCGGCAAACAAGTCCAACACAATGTCGCCAATGTTACTGCTATTATTAATCGCCCTCTGCGCCAGCTCCACCGGTTTTTGGGTGGGGTGCTTGATGTTTGCGTCCTTTGTGACTTCCCATGCGGTGCTGGTTTGGCTGTTCTCAACCAAATGCACGCTCTCGCCGGGTTTCAAGCGCATGAATCGAACCTTTTTGCCCTTGGGGGCTTTTTCCTGTACGAATATCATCCCGCCATCGCCGTCTGCAATTTTCAAGCCGCCTGTCAGCACCGCTGTGCTTTCGCCGCCCGAGCGATGCGTGACCTTCCATGCAGTCGTTTGGTCGCGACCGCCGAACCACTCAGCCTTTTCGCCGGCCTTCTCAGCGTAGAAACATTCTTCATGCTGCCATTGGTAATCGCAACGACCGAAGGTGAAGTGGTTTTTAATCCACATTATTGTTTGCTTTTCTATCAACCCTGCTTTTAGCATCGCCGCCGCGAAATCCGCCTTCGTGCTACCCGAATGCCAAATATAAAAGGAAGCGTTTGGTTTTGTGTGTTTCACCGCATGGCGGAACGCCGGAGCGAGAAGGGTGTTGACCAAATTATCTTCCACGAGATTGTCATTTTCGAGCATGTCCCAATTTTTGCTTTTGTTATTATTCCCACCGGTGTAGCTCACGCCGTATGGTGGATCTGTGTTAACGAGCTGCGCCTTGTCGTCCTGCATCAGTCGGTCGATGGTAGCCTCGTCGGTAGAATCGCCGCATATTATGCGATGGCATCCTACATTCCAAATATCACCCGGCTTGGCGAGGGCTGGGAAGTCCTTGGGTTCGTCGTCCACACTTGCGTCCTCACCAAGCTCGTCGCCTATCTCATCAGCAAGGAGCTTTTGCAGTTCGTTCTCGGTGTAACCGGTCAGCTCTATGTCGATGTCGAGCCTCTGCACGTCCTTCATAATATCCGCCAGCATACCTCTGTCCATCTCAGCGAGTTCGGACAATCGGTTGTCAGCAATTAAATCTGCCCACTCGGATGCCTCGTCTTTGTATTCTTGGTAATCAACCGGGACTTGCTTTGCTTTGATGAGCTTTGCGGCCGCCAGTCGACCATGG
>Ga0123356_10007438_pt1 | contig 10930 bp, 12 predicted proteins | sample TergutEmb28metaG_2_FD_92546 | JGI IMG/M metagenome (GOLD analysis project Ga0123356, IMG submission 92546) | Embiratermes neotenicus P3 segment gut microbial communities from Petit-Saut dam, French Guiana - Emb289 P3 | ecosystem: Host-associated > Arthropoda: Insects > Digestive system > Gut ... | reverse complement strand
TGTGGGTCCAGGGCGGAGTGCCGGCAGACCCTGTGTTGGCGCGTGCGCACGGGACGCGAGCCGCTCCCCGCTACGGATTCGGCGCCCTGAGGTGCGCGACTGACACCGTCGACGGAGGCAACGTCGAGCAGATCCTGTTCCCGGCAGGCATCCACCACGTCTTCTGCTACGCGTACTACGTCTCGCCGCCGCCGATCAGCGGGACGATCGTCATCCACAGCGAGGTCGAGGGGGCGCCGGCGGGTCCCGAAACGTCGTTCCCGTTCAGCGGTGACATCAGCTACGCCCCGCATGGCTTCACGTTGGGGCGCGGTCGGTCCCTCGCGTTTCACCGTGCCGGCGGGGTCACCTGGCGTGTCACCCAATCGGTCGTGGCCGATTACAAACTCGAGTCCATCGACTGCAGATCCAGCACGCGTGCGAGCACCGCCAGTACGAGCGCGATGACAGTGTCAGTTGCGCTTGCCGCGGGAGACACCGTTCAGTGCACGTTCGTGGACGAATGGGTTCGACCCCTCGGCAGTCTCACGATCGTCCAGCTCACCGAGGGCGGGACGGGCTCGTTCGGCTACATCGTCGAGCCGTACAACGACGATCCGACCCTGGTGACGGCCACCTCCAGACGGGAGGGCGTTCCGGTGAATGCTCGTCCCGAGGGGAACCTCGCGCTGCTCGCCACGAAGCGGTACGACATCCAGGTGCTGTCGCCGGTTCATGCGGCGGGGCGCTGGAAGCTCGTCGCCGCCGATTGCCAGGGCCGGCGGCGCAGCATCCGAGACCTCCCCTACAGCGGCGTCTGGTTCAGGATCGTGTTCGGGAAGAACTCGGTCTGCACCTTCACCAGCAGGCTGACGCCGCCAGGTTCGATCCGCCTCAGCAGCGTGACCGAAGGTGCGACGGGCGCCTCAGCCTTCGTGATCGAGTCGCTGGGTGCGGCGCCCAGGCAGTTCCACCTATACGCGGCCACCGCGCACGAGGGCGTGGCGGCGATCGCGGCACCCGCCACGCCGAACGACGCGACCGGCCACCTGCATCGGGGGGTCTACCGGATCACCGAGCAGGCACCGCTGGACCCGCCCGCCGGAATGAGCTGGAAGCTGGCCACCGCCACCTGCGATGGGAACGCTGTGCCGGTTCGCCACGGCAGCATCATCGTCAGGCTGAGCCGGGGGGCGCCGCATCTCTCCTGCGCGTTCACCGAGAGGCTTCGGAACGGGGGTGCGGGCTGACCAGATCCTGACCGGACCGAGGGTCTTGACGGGTCCCCGGCAACCCCTCAGAATCAGGGTGTGCGACGCGTCGGGTTCTCGATCGGGTCGATTCTCGTGCTCCTCGGCATGTTCTGGGCAGGACGTGAGAGCAGCCACGGTCTCGGCGCATTGTGGGAGCACTGGTGGTGCCCGATCCCGATCGTGGCGATCGTGGTCGGGCTGGCGACGGCGTTGCTGTTGGTTCGACGCCCTGCCCGGACCGCCTGACCAGTCTCCGAAGGAAGACGGCGTCTGACTGGTGTGACGCTGGCCTACTCCTCTCCCGAGTAGCGTTCCCACGCGGCTTGTTTGGTGACGCCGAGCGCTTGGCCGATCTCGGTCCAGCTGTGGCCGGCGGCGCGAGCCCGTCGGACGGATTCGCAGGTCAGCTTGTCAAGTGCTGCGGTCACACGACACGCTTCGCGCAGGCCGGCGAGCGGCTCTGCCTCCCAGTCGCCGCTGGGGCGTATCACGGAGTCCCGGCCGTGTCCGACGATTCGGATCCGCGGCGTGGTTCGAGCGATCATTGCCGTCTCCCTTCCGTCAAGGTGCCTTGACGGCAAGGTAGCGCGCGGCCGTCGCGTTGTGAGCCGGGGTAGTATCGGGTGCTGCCCGTACGGTTAAGGAATCCTCTGGTTGCTGATCTCGCCAAGGGGCTAGCGCTGTGACCGTACATTCGGGAAGGGCACTCGAGAGTCCGGTGAGCCTGTGCGGTCTGCTTCGCACCGGTCTGGATACCAATCCTGACGAGTTCGCGCTGATCTTTACGGATACGCGCGCTACCTGGCGCACGCTCGATGACCTGAGCGATCGCCTGGCTGTCAGCCTGCTGGGCCTGGGGCTGAGCCCGGGCGATCGGGTCGCTTCGCTGATGCCGAATCGTCCCGCGCTCATCGTTCACTATCTGGCCTGTTTCAAGGCGGGCCTGGTCGCAACGCCCCTCAATTACCGCTACATGGCACCGGAGATCGATCACGCCCTCGCGGTCAGCGAAGCTCGTGCCCTGCTCGCGCATGTCGATCGCGAGGAGGATCTCGCCGCAAGCCAGCTCGTCCGGAGGCTGCCGTTGGGCACCATCAGCTATGGCAGCAAGCAGGGAGCCGGCTCGATGTTCGACGAGATGGTTGAAGCGAACGCGTCGTGTTCGCCCCCGCCTCCCCCTTCTCCGGCGGCGCCTGCGGTGATCTTCTTTACCTCGGGGAGTACGGGACGCCCGAAGGGGGTCACGCATACTCACGAGACGCTCGGCTGGATGTTCGCGACGGTGGCGGCCGCGCTTGCGTTCAGCTCCGCCGACGTTTTGGTGGCCGGCGGGTCGTTGTCGCACGCTGGCGGCGTCTGGAGCTCGTTCGGGGCGCTCAGCGTGGGCGCTCGCGTGATTGTGGCCCAGACGTTTGGCCCGGACGAGTTGCTCCCGCTACTTCGCGAACACCGCCCGACTGTGCTGGGAATGATTACTCCGACGCTGTTCGGGCTGATCCGCGACCCCGGCGCCCGACGCGACGATTTCGCCTCACTGCGGCTGGGCGAGGCGGGCGGCGACACCGTCCCGGCGGAGGTGCAGCGGGAGTTCACCGCGCTGACCGGGTTTGCGATGCAGGAGTCCTACGGCATGACCGAAACCGGGCCGCTGACGGTGAGCCCGGCGTCGGGCCGGATCAAGGGTGGTTCGGTCGGGCAGGTCGCCCCCGGGGTCTCGCTGTCAATCCGAAACGATGACGACGAGGACTTGCCGGTGGGACGCAAGGGCACGCTGTGGATCAAGACGCCCGCGGCCACCGTCGGCTACTGGGACGACCCGGGCGCGACCGAGGCGGTCTTTCGCGACGGGTGGCTCAACTCAGGCGATGTGATGCGAGTTGACGATGAGGGCTACTTCTTCTTCGGCGGGCGCAGGAAGCAGATCATCGTCCACGACGGCTCGAACATCTCTCCCCAGGAGGTCGAGAGCGCCTTGCTCGAGCACCCGAGCGTCGCGCTCGCCGGGGTGATCGGGATCCGCGACCACGTCCACGGGGAAAATGTCCGCGCCTACATCACCTGCACGGAGGGGACCGAGCGTCCGGCCAGCCAGGAGCTGATCCAGTTCGCGCGGGCAAGGGTCGGCTACAAGGCGCCCGAGGAAATAGTCGTCCTCGACAAAATGCCGCTCACAACCAGCGGCAAGGTCAACCGGAAGCACCTGAAGCGAATGGCCGAGGCGAACCTCGCATCGGGGGCTAACCGATAAAGCCGGTCGCAGATGATGCAGCCGGTTTGGCGAGCAGGAAAGGAGAAGTCCACCGAGCCAAGCCTCACCGCGTCGCATGCACGTCCCGAGCCTGCCGGCTGTTCGTTTGCTCGGGATCGGCTGACGCGCTCATACTGTGGCCGCGATGCGCGCTGCCCCACCGGGGGCCTTCAAGGCGTACATGGCGTCGCTGCCGCCTCAGCGAGGCGGTGTGTTGCTATTCGCGCTGTGGATCAATGCGGTGGCGACCCTTGCGCTCCTCGCTGCACAGGTCGCTTTGGTCCTGCGGGCCGTTCATCGCGTCGTACGCACCGACCACCCGATCGAGACGATCCTGGGATGCGTTGTGTCACCGAGTGCAGCTGCGGTCGTGAGCGCATCCGCGCTCCACAAGCTCGTGCGGGAACGCTTTGCCCGCCGACTCGATCAGAGCGTGCTCGAGTGGCGTAAGGCCGACTCAAGCCCACGATGACCAACCCTGGCCCGTCGGGGCCTGGGCAGACGCGGAACGACTGCCGCTGCGCGACTGGCGACCGGACCTTGAGCTCTCTGAATCACGGCAAAGCCGGAGGGGAAGTGCGACCGCCGGGCCCGATCTCTCAGCCGACCGCGCAGTCGGCGCCCTGCTGCAGCGACTTCTCATAGACGGTGAGGTCGCATGGGGTGGCGAGCAACGGCGTCACGTGTGGATATGCGTCGTCGATGCGGCGGGTGCCGATGAGCTGGTAGCCCATGCGGGTGTACCACGACTTCAGGAATTCCTTGTCGGGGTGGGACCAGTCGCGCGGGACAAGCAGCTCGAGCTGCATGGCTCGCAACCCGCGCTCACGGCTGTGCCGCTCGGCGAAGTCCACGAGGGCACGCCCTACGCCGGTGCCTCGCTGGTCGGAATCGGCGACCAGCATGCCGAACTCGCTCGTGTCCTCGGCGACATCACGGAGGCGGACACAACCGACTATCCCAACCGCCCGCCTGGCGATCACGATCTGTCCAGCAGCAACCAGCTCGGCGAGCTCGGCCGCTGTCGTCCGCGCCGCGCCGTCGCGCCAGAGCCCGTGCTCCGCCGTCCGGTAGGCGTCATTGATGAGGCGTAATAGCTGATCGACGAGCCCCCGTTCGCGGCTGTCGGTCCGATCGAGCAGGCAAACCGCGATGTCCACCGCCGGCTCCTTCCCGGTCATAAGCATGAGGATGCCGGGATTCGCATCGAAGAGCTACTCGGCCTCGCCCAGCTTGGCGTCCACGACGTCGCCCGCTGGCCCTTCGACAGTCCGCCGATCGCGAGCAACGATCGCTCGCGCGGCAATGCGCTCGTCAGCACGATGTCGGACAGGCCGCGGCGAGGCCTCGCCTGGCCCGGGCTTCGAGCGAGGCAACACGCTTACCTCAGGAGGCGACGGCCATTGCTTTGATCTCTAACAGCTGTCCCGGGAAGGCAAGCGAGGTTACCCCTACTGCTGTCCAAGCCGGAAGGTTCTTCGTCAAGTATTCAGCCTTCACCTCGTTCATGGCAGCAATGTCGCTCATGTTTGTGTGATAGCTCACGATTTCGACGACCTGGTCGAGGCTCAGTTCTGCTGCCGCAAGCACGGTTTTGAGATTCTCGAACACCTGCCTCGTCTGACCTCGGATGTCGCCTTCATGGAGGAGATTCCCGTGGCTGTCCAGCGGTGTCTGTCCAGAGACAAGAACGGTTTCACCAACCCTTACGGCTTGGGAATAGCCCCACGGCTTGTCCCACTCCCAGCCAGGATCAAAGACTTCCTTCACAGCCCTCTGTGCTCCCTTCTGTGCCAGGACCTTGACGGTGCTGGCGAAGCTGGTGCCGAGCGGCTGCTGAAGCGCCATATGGAGGTAGCCGAGGGCTTCGAGCTCGTGCGCGCGGGCCAGCGGTCCGGCGTCGATGGCGCGTAGTCCGCCATCCTCGACGAGCTGGCCGACGGTGCGCTTGGCTTCCTCGTCGTCGGAGGCGAGGAACACGTCCAGCGCCTGGCCGTCGACCTGGCCGGCGGCGAGAGGGCCGGCGAAGGTGGTGTTGAACGCCTTCACGACGCGAGCGCCCGGGGCCTTCTGCGCAATCTCGGCGGCGGCGGAGCCGGCCTCGACGGTCAGTGGCGTGAACGAGGAGAAGTCGACCGGGTTGGTGATGTCAACGACGACCTCGCCGGAAAGCTGGTCGCCGTAGGCGCCGATGACGTCATCGATCGCGGTGTAGGGGATGGCGAGCACGACGACGTCGCCGTCGAGCGGGTCTGCGGCCGTGCCGGTGCGCACGTCGCCGGAGAGTTCGGCGGCGAGCTCGGACGCCTTGGTCGCGTCGGTGCCGTGCAGAGTGACGGTGTGGCCGCCGGCGAGCGCGCGGATGGCGATGCTGCGAGCCATGTTGCCGGTGCCGATGATGGTGATGTCCATGGTCTCGGCCCTGATCCGCCCGCGGTGTCGGCTGGTCTCGGCTGTCGTCGTGGTCCTGGTGGTGCCTCCAGTTGTCGTGATTGCCGGGCGGCGCCCGGCTCCAGGTCTGTTTTCAGCGGGCTCGCAGCCGTGCTGCAAGCCCGTACGGTCTGTTGCGCTTTCCGTCATGACGTCGGCTAGACGGCGGTCCGGCCGCCGTCGACCGCTACCACGGCGCCGTTGATGTAGGACGCCTCGTCCGAGCCCAAGAACAGCGCCGCAGTGGCGATCTCCCCGGGCGTGGCGGGCCGACCGAGCGGGACCGTCGCGGCGAGCTGGTCCAAGTTCTCGCCCATCGGCTCGGTTCCGGGCGTCCTCGTCGGCCCGGGGGCGACGGCATTGACCCGCACACCCTCGGGTCCATACTCGGCCGCCCACGCCTTGGTGAGCAACTCGAGCGCCGCCTTCGTCGAGCCATACAGCGCCATCCCCGGCAACCCAAAGCTCGCGACCATCGTCGAGACGTTGACGATCGCGCCGCGGCCGTTCGCCGCCATCCGCGGCGCGAACGCCCCCGTAAGAAAGAACGGCGCTTTCACGTTCAGCGCGAACGCCGAGTCAAATACATCGCCGTCAATCTCATGCGTCAGGCCAAACGGAAACGCGCCGGCGTCATTGACAAGCACGTCAACGCGCTCGACCTCGTTTACCAGGCGCTGGACGTCCTCGAAGTCCTCGAGGTCAGCACGAATGAACCGGACGCGCGTCCCGTCCTTAGCCAGCGAGTCGGCGATCCGCCGGCCACGCTCCTCGCTGCGCCCCGTGATCACCACATCCGCACCCTCCGCGGCGTAGGCGCGCGCGATCGCCTCACCGATCCCCGACGTGCCGCCAGTCACGAGCACCGTCTTGCCCTGAACAGTCACCTGTCCCTCCTATCGGTCGAGATAAGTTTGGACCCTGTAGTCCAGTTCGCTGAGAACCATAGCATGAGAATGGACCTACCGGTCCAAAGCGGGCTATGCTTAACAAATGCCCGCTACCGACCCCCATACCGACAAGGGCCGCGCCACGCGTAATCGCGTGCTCGACGCGGCCGCCGAGCTCGTGTTTGAGCACGGCGTCGCGGGTACCTCGCTCGATGACGTGCGCGCCGCCGCGAACGTGAGCAAGGGTCAGCTCTACCACTACTTCGCCGACAAGGACGACCTCGTCCACGCCGTGATCGACCGCACCGTCCAACAGGTCCTCGACGCCCAGCCCCGGCTGGTCGACCTCTCCTCGTGGGCTGCGATCGCCGCCTGGTTCGACGACCTCGTCGCGCTACAGGTCGACCGTCACGCCATCGGCGGATGCCCGATCGGCAGCCTCGCCGGCGAACTCGCCGAAACAGACGAACAATCCCGCACCCAGCTCGCCGCCGGCTTTGACCAATGGGAGGCGCCCATACGAGAAGGCCTCCGACAGATGCAAGCCGACGGCAAACTCCGCCGCGGCGCCGACCCCGCTCGGCTCGCCACAGCGACCCTCGCCGCCATCCAGGGCGGGCTCGTCCTCACCCAGACCCGACGCGACCCACAGCAGCTCCGCATCGCGCTCGACGCCGCCACCGCGTACCTCCGCTCCTTCGCCGTCTAACCACGACCCGGCAGCACGATGCTGGGCAGCCGAGACCCCGTATCCCACGGTACTTGTACACCCTTGATGTCTGAGCCCCGACCGCGGAAACAAGGCCTACACCCGCTTGCCCGAGGGCGTCCGTCTAGCAGTGCAGGCGGTGGATGACGGCACGCCATCGCACAAGCACCGACCATGTCAACGCGACCGTGATCGGACTCAGTAAGGGCGCCACGAACAACAGCGCAGTGAGCGAACCCAAACGCGGCCCGCGTACCCCGCGCAGCCCCATAACGATCGGCATCGTCGTGCGTGAGCAACCCGGCATCAACGCCCCGGCGGCGATCGCGACCGGCAATCCGGTACGCCCCCCAAGCGCGCGAGCGGCCCAGCGTTCCGGCACCAGCGTGCGCACTACGGCGGCGGCGGCGACCCCGATCGCGAGCCACGGCAACACGCTGACGCTCAGCGAGCCGAAGCGAGACAGACCCTGCCCGAGCTCGTGCACGGGCTAACCCCGGTCAGGAGACCGGTTTGCGCGCACGAATGATGGCGGCGCCCGCGCGTTCGTGGACGCGGTGAGTCTCGCTGATCTCGATGTCTTGGAGCCCGGCGGCAGTCAGGGCGACTCGGAACTCGGTCTCGGTCAGCGCTCCCGCGATGCAGCCGGTCCAAGCTGCCATGTCGGCCTTGGTCGCGGCGTCCATGTCAGGGTCAGCGATCACGTCGGATACGGCGAATCGACCGCCAGGTCTCAGCACTCGCGCGGCTTCGGCGATCACCTTGGGTTTGTCCGTGGCGAGGTTGATGACGCAGTTTGAGATCACAACGTCGATGGTCGAGTCATCAAGCGGGATCGCTTCCAGGTAGCCCTTGACGAACTCGACGTTGTCGACACCTGCCTCGGCCGCGTTGCGCCGGGCGAGGTCGAGCATTTCGTCGGTCATGTCGAGCCCGATCGCCTTGCCGGTAGGCGCGACCCTGCGGGCCGAGATCAGCACGTCGGCGCCAGCTCCCGAGCCAAGATCGAGCACCGTCTGGCCGTCGTGGAGCTCGGCGACTGCGGTCGGCACGCCGCAGCCCAGCGAGGCGCTGACCAGCGCTTCGGGCACCTGCTCACGGGCGGCCTGGTCATAGAGGCTCGCGCCGAACACTCCCGCTTCATCGGCTGGGGCGCAGCAGCCGACGTCAGACGCGACGGCTGCAGCCGCGTACTTCTCACGTACCGCCGTGCGCACTGACTCCGGGTCGACGCTCGCACCCGCGGCGCAGCCGCACCCAGCGGCGTGCTGCTCACCACAGCACTCGGCCTTATCGGTAGAGGCACAGCAGTCGGTCTGAGCAGCCGGACCGCAGCAGTTGCTCGTCAGCTCAGCCATGCAGACAGCTCCTTCAGCGCGTCGGGGATGACGTAGTAGTACGCCCACAGTCCTTGACGTTCTGAGCCGACGATTCCGGCCTGGCGCAGAACTTTGAGATGGTGCGAGACGGTCGGCTGGGAGAGATCGAACAGGGGCACCAGTTCGCACACGCAGACCTTCCCCGCGTGCTTTCTCAACACATCGACAAGCTGCAGGCGAACCGGGTCGCCGAGCGCCTTTGCGACCTCCGCCATCCGCGCCGCTTGGGCGCGCTCGACATCGGGGTACACGACCGGCTCGCAGCACCGCTCGCCCGCGGGCCGCTTGACCTTCGGCGTCAGTTCCAGATCGACAGCCATCAATACACATATACCGATTGAAGTGAAGAGTGTCAATCTTTAGACTCAGCGCCGACCATGAATCCGGCACCACCACTCGCGCGCCGCCTGCTCGCCGAACTGCTCGGCTCCGCATCCCTCGCCATCGTCGTTGTCGGCTCCGGGATCGCCGCCCAGCGGCTGTCGCCAGGTCAAACCGGACTTGAGCTGTTCGAGAACGCCGCCGCGACCGCGGTCGGGCTGTACGCGATCATCCTCATGTTCGGCCCGGTCTCGGGCGGGCACTTCAATCCGGTCGTGTCGTTCGTCGACGCCCATTTCGGCGGGATCAGCCGCCGCGACGCGTTCGCCTACCTCGCCGCCCAGACCACCGGCTGCATCATGGGCGCGGTCGTCGCCAACATCATGTTCTCGCTGGCCGCGATCAGCATCTCCGGCCATCACCGCGCGACCCCGGCGCACTTCCTCTCGGAGATCATCGCGACCGGCGGCCTGCTGCTCGTCATCTTCGCCCTGGCACGCAGCAAGCGAGTGGCGACCATCCCCGCCGCGGTTGGGGCGTACATCGGCGGCGCCTACTTCTTCACCAGCTCGGCGAGCTTCGCCAACCCCGCGATCACGGTCGGGCGCATGTTCTCCAACACGTTCGCCGGGATCGCCCCGGCATCAGTTCCCGAATTCGTGATCGCCCAAGTCGTCGGTGGCGTCCTCGCCGTGGTGGCGATCCGCACGCTCTACCCGCACATCAGCGCCGACGACGCAGCCGAAGTTCTCGTTCCTCGCACGGACGACGATCACCAGCCCGGCCGCGCACTACCCAGCATCCGAGAGGGGCGCGCATCGTGAGCACAGTCCTGTTCGTTTGCCTCCATAACGCCGGACGTTCGCAAATGAGCCGGGCCTTGTTCGCACGCGCCGCCAACGGCCGGCACACGGCATTGTCGGCCGGGACCACACCGGGAGAGCGCGTCCACCCGGTGGTCGTCGAAGTAATGCGTGAACTCGACATCGACCTCAGCGACCAAAGGCCGAAGCTGCTCACCCGCGAACTCGCCGAACTAGCCGACATCCTCGTAACGATGGGCTGCGGCGACGATTGCCCCTACTTCCCCGGCAAGCGCTACATCGACTGGGACCTCCCGGACCCCAAGGACAAACCACTCGATCAGGTCAGAACCATCCGAGACGACATCAGCCGGCGCGTCGACCAGCTCGTCTCAGAACTCGACCACACGACCGCCGAGCAGTAACAACCTACCCGCCACCGTTCCTATCGGGGAGACAGGATTTGAACCTGCGACCGCCCGGCCCCCAGCCGGGTGCGCTACCAGACTGCGCCACTCCCCGTGGTCGCTCGATGATATCCGCGCTGAGCGCGGGGGCGCCGCCGGCGCCCCGAGACCGATGCGCGTTGTATGAAAACCACGCTATAGGGGGGCTTTCATACAAACGGCGGCCCGGGGCGCGGCGGCGAACGCGCTCAGTTGGTGCTGACCGGCGTCGTGACGCCTGCGCCGAACCGGTTGTGGGCGATCGTGGTCGTCGCCGGGTCGACGCCCAGCGTCCAGATCCCGGTGGTGTCGCCGAGGATCCGGTTGTGGGCGATCACGGTGCCGGTGATCGGGCCGGGAGCCGGGACGGCCCCGGCGGGAACGCCCGGTGGCAGCCCGCTTGCCACGATGATCCCGGTCGTCGGCATCGCCGTCGCGGCGGCGAAGTCGAAGTCGCCGTCGACGTTGTCGC
>Ga0123356_10007437_pt1 | contig 10930 bp, 13 predicted proteins | sample TergutEmb28metaG_2_FD_92546 | JGI IMG/M metagenome (GOLD analysis project Ga0123356, IMG submission 92546) | Embiratermes neotenicus P3 segment gut microbial communities from Petit-Saut dam, French Guiana - Emb289 P3 | ecosystem: Host-associated > Arthropoda: Insects > Digestive system > Gut ... | reverse complement strand
TGATAGATATCATAACACTACGCATGGTTGGAATATGTACTGGGGTTGCTTTCGTTCTCTTTCTAATACTATATCAACGCGTAAAAGAAAATCGGATACATCATTACGGATACTGACTTGGAAATTAGTCGCGTACTTTAAGCAGATTGTTAGATAACAAATATCGCTCATAAAGACACACACAGACAATATGTTAATTGTTAAATCTTACGACATAGCACGTATTTAGACATCATAGGAAACGTAATCAACATTGCAACAATAACACCACATTGTCCATAAACCTCAACGTAAACTAAATACATACGAGAGAACATGACCAACGTTCTTAGAGTTTAGTGGAAATCTAAAGTTCAATATTACGCTCAGTTTATTTTGAAAAGGGAGGTTAGGGGATTGGTATCCAGGGTAGTTGGTTCATTATTGGTTGGAATAGTTGTAGTACAATGTCTGGGAATAGGCCCAAGATGAAGATAGCGGCAACTAGTATGAAGACTGGAATGAGCAGATATTTGTTTTCTTGGATGATTGCAGTGTTGCCATCTTTTGGTGCTTTGCCATACATAATGTTGATGAGACGAAAAATGTAGGCTGTTTGAATTATGCTGGTTAATACTCCAATAATTGCAAGCCAGGCTAGATCAGCACTTATGGCCGCGGTGAATACAAAATATTTTGCGATAAACCCGCCCAATGGGGGAATACCTGCAAAACTAAGACCAGCTATGACTAGGGCAAGACTGACCCAGGGCATTTTTTTACCTATGCCTGCAAAGTCGTCTAGGGTACGAAAACCATGACTGTTAATGATACCTATGGCCATAAAGGCAAGTGCTGTTGTTAAGCCGCCGATGAGAAAGAAATAGAGGTTCCCCGTTAGGCCGAGTTGAGTAGTGCTTGTGATGGCGATAAGATTGTAGCCAACGTCTGCAACGCAGATGTAGGCAATTAGACGTTTGATGTTGTTTTGTATAAGCGCTAAAACGTTGCCAACTATCATGGTTAGGGCAGCCATTATGGCTAGCATCAAAGTCCAGTCAAATGCCCCTCCAACTGCAGGGGGCAATATGATAAAGAGCAGAATTCGAATAAGGATATAGTAGCTGCCTTGGTCTACTAGTGCGGAGAGAAATGCAGATGATGGGGCAGGAGCCGCGGTGTATGCGTCAGGTAACCAGAAGTGGAAGGGCACGATGGCAGCTTCGATGGCATATCCGGCGGCGATAAAAATGAAAGCGATAATGAGCAGATTAATATCGGTACCGGCAATGCCGCCTATGGCGCCTCGAAGTGCAATATAGTTGAGGGTGCCTGTGAGACTATAAACGATGGATAGACCCAAGAGCACAAAAGCAGAGGCGATTATGACCATGACTAGATATTTAAGAGTCGCACTTAGACTGAAAGTATTTTTGCGATACAACATCAGAAATGCAGCGGCAGCTGTTGCTGCTTCCCAGAATATAAAGAAAGTTAAAAGATCACCAGCTAACACAGCACCGATTAGGGTGCCTGTTAGAATTATCATAACAGCAAAGTAACGATCCGAGGGGCGGTCAGCTGATTTGACAAATAATACCGCATAAATCATAACTATAGCGGCAATGGCGATCATTATGACGGCCATATAGATGGATATAGCATCTACTAGAAATGCTGAGGCAAACGGATTAGAGGTGCCATCTAAGGTAAGATTGAGAGGTTCGGGATTGGCTACGCTGTAGTAGGAAAATGCAAGGTTTGCTACAGTTAAACCTGCAATTATAAAAACCGTTAAAACCCAAGCCAGAGTTAGACCGACTTGACGGTTACTTTTGCGAATGAGTTTAAAGATGGGGATAGTTAGCAGAGCTGCAACTATCAGGGTGGATATGGGTAATATTACATCAAAGATTGTCACCATGCGTTTTCACCTATCCAAATGTCACCGTTTGAATTAACTGCATAAAGAATGTCGGATAAACTCCAATGAGCACCACAAACACCGCCAAGATAGCCAAAGCCGCTTTCATCCAGTTGGGAACCTCAAGTTTACCCCCAGACGCCTTTGCACCTTCAACGGAATCATGAACCCCACGCCCGCCATGAACATCCTCAACCACCTCACCAGGAGCAGTCCCAAGAAAAACCTTGGAAATAAATCTCAAAGAATAACCAAGCGAAAACACCGTCGCAACCAACATCAGAACCGTGGGTATGATATAGAAAGAATCAACCGCAATAACCTGAAACGCACCCATAAAAATCAAAAATTCACTAATAAAACAAGCCAACGGCGGCGCACCCGCAATACTTAGAGCCGCAATCATACCTACAACAGTAGAAAACGGCATCCTACTTGCCAACCCACCCATTTTACGAATATCACGCTCATCAGTTTGATGCATCACACCACCCACCGTAAGGAAAAACAACCCCTTACTTGCCGCATGCGTAACAATATGGAGAACCGTTCCAGTAATCGCAATCGAGGACGCCAAAACAACCGCAGTCCCACCTGCCACACTGATAGGAAACAACGAAATACCAAACAAAACATACCCCATATGAGAAATACTCGAATACGCAATCACACGCTTAACATCTGTAGCACACAGGGCCAAAAAAGAACCAAAGAACGCCGTAATAATAGCAATAATCGAGAGAGCATGCAAAAAGCTAATCCCAAAACTCATACCTACCGCAGGAAAAACCACACCAAAAACAATGCGCAAAATCGCATACGCTCCAGCACTAATAATAACACCACTCAACAACGCAGACATAGGCGCAGGAGCCTCAGAGTGAGCATCAGGCAACCAGAGATGAACAGGAAACACCGCCATCTTTACTGCAAACCCAGCCGTTAACGCCAAAAGGGCCCATTTGATAACCTCCGAAGCCCCAACACCCAACAGCAACGTCTGTGCACCAGCCACACCATTTACAGTAAACATCTCAGTAGTGCCAGTTAACCAATAAATCGAACCTATACCCAAAATAATAAAGACCGCACCTATATGGGTAAATATAAAGAGTTTAAGCGCCGATTTGTAACTATTACGATAACCCCACTCACCAACAATAAAGTAAGCAGGTACAAGCATAAGCTCCCAACAGAAATAGAACAAGAGCAAATTTGAGGTGAGAAATACCCCTATTAAACCCACTGAGAGCATGCAAACCAGAGCATAATAAGTCGGCAGATTCTTTTTACCCGCCATATAGTTTATACTATAAATTGACGCACAAAACAGCAACACTAAACTAATCATAGCAATAGAAACACTCATACCATCAACAAACAGAGTAAACTGTGTATTACCCAAGTTAGGAATCCATTGATACGACTCCACCCATTGATGACTACTACTATTTAGAACCGTAGGAATAGTACTTGCCAATAACCCTAAATTAACAAGCATAAGAGCAGCAACAAAGAGAGCCGCCGCTCTAGGAGACTTTTTCCCAGTAAGATAAACAAAGGGAATCGACACCGAAGATAAAACAAAGATCAACAGTAAAGCCGGAAACACCATTAGACAACCACTCCCAAAGTTAAGATTATCAATATAACAATCAATATGAAACCAATTACAGCCGCCGCCAAATAGTTTCGGTAGTTTGAAGTTTGATCCTGTTTAAGCTTTAAAGCTCTATCAGGTTTTGCCGCGTCATTGATTTTTTCACCCAATTCATTGACATATCGATCAAACAAGGTGTCCTCTATACGGGTTATGCTACGCAATACTGGAGGAACTCGGAGATTTCGGTCAACAAAGCGGCCAAGGGCATTTTCTACATGTGTGAGACCCTCAGAGATTTTGAGTAGCCCTTTTGCAATTGCGGTATAGAGGTCATCAAAGAAATAGCCATGTCTTAGCATCATAGAGAGGGGGTTGGTTGTTTTTGCAATGTTTCGTATGCCATTGAATCCTTTGTAGTAGCTAAAGTAGGCAAGCAAACCGGGGGGAATAAGTAGAGCCAAAAAGATGGGGAATTCAAGACTTGTAAAAGCGGCCAGTATACCTGCTGTTTCAAAGTGTAGGAAATGCCCAACAAGGGGTTGTGATAGGCCCCATACAATACAGAAGAAGGCCAAAATAAAGGCCGGAGCAAGCATTATTTTTGGTGCTTCGTGAACATGTTGTTTTTGTAGGTGTTCTGAACCTTGGCCCATAAACACTAAGGTGAACATGCGAATACAGTAGCCAAAGGTGAGAGCCGCAGTTGCAAAGAGCAAAACTGTTTGGATTAGGCCAGCCGTTGTTGCGATTTCAGAGACACTGGTTAGGATTATACCTTTGCTAAAGAAGGCCGCAAATGGGGGCAGACCACTGGTTGTTAGAACCATTATAATCATCAAGACAAAGCTTATTGGCATAGCCTTGCGTAAACCCCCCATTAGGCGCATGTCACGAGTACCAAGGGCATGTATGATGCCGCCTGCTAAAAGAAAGCCTAACCCCTCAAAGAAGGCGTGGCTGACCATGTGAAATATGCCGCCAAACCAGCCCTCACCAATTAATCCGCCATGAGCGGCTGCGCCTAAACCAGCCATCATGAAGCCGATTTGACTAATGGTTGAGTATGCAAGGACTCCTTTGAGGTCCGTTGTTACAAGGGCTAGTGTTGCTCCGATGAATGCTGTTATGGCACCTATCCAGGTTATGGTTGGGAACCAGTAAGCTTGGAGGGCCAAAATTAGAACTGGAGCGGTTGCGAAAATAAGAATGAAACGTGAGAGCAGATAGATACCCGCTTTAACCATCGTGGCTGCATGGAGCAGAGCAGAAATCGAGGTTGGGGCTTCCATGGCACTGTAGAGCCAGGTAAATAGGGGGAACTGGGCTGATTTTGCAACGGCTCCACCTAAAACTAGAAATGCAGTGGTTACTAGTAGACCGGTGTTTAGGGTTCCTGCGGCTGCGGCTGTTTCTATGCCGGCGATTGTTCCGCGGAAACTAAAGGTGCCAAACATCCAAAATAGTAAGCCGATGGCGGCAAGTAGCATGATGTCGCCGATGCGAGTCATGATGAAAACTTTGACGCCTGAACGTATGGATTCGGGTTTTTTGTACCAAAATGAAATCAGTGTGTATGAGCACAGTCCGACCATTTCCCAGAAGATAAACATCTGGAGCATGTTATCAGCTAGTACCAAACCAATCATAGAGCCGATGAAGAGTAGGAGGAGATAGTAATAACGGGTTAGACCGTCTTCACCTTTCATGTAGCCCTGTGAGTAGATAGTTATTATTAGGGCAAAGAATGCGACTAGACAGGTAAATATAACGCTGAGTGGATCAACGTAGACGCCAGCTGTAATGGGGTTGCCACCAAGACTTGGAAGCCAAGACAGGGTATAGTTTACTGCGTGACCTTCACCCGACCAGATACCGGGTACCAATGAGAGTGCTAGGGCGCTGACGAGGGTGGCTATGGCTATGACAAAATAGTTTCGGGCTTTTTCGCTGTATTTACCAATGAGGGGAACAAAGAAACTTGCGATTATGGGAATAATCCAGACAAACCATGCACTGAATTCTTGGAGCATCATTATGCTTCATCCTCGCTTTCTTCGGTTTCTTGTTTGGAGATTATTTTTGAGAGATCGCCTGTGCCGTAGCGTTTTGAGACAACGACCAATAAGGCTAAGATGACTGCGCTTACTGCGGTGTCAACTGAGAATGCCAAGATTAGTAATGCTTCGCTCATCCCAGTGGGTGAGGCGAGCATGACAAAGTTGAGTGTGGCGGCTATAGCGATCATTTCAATGGAGATAAATACTTTGAGCAATTGTCGGTTAATTAGTAGCCCATAGATGCCAATGACTAGCATTATAATTGAGAGTATGGTGAAGTCCATTACTACTTTTTCCTCCGTTCATGTAGCACTATGCCAATTCCCAAGGCTATTGTTAGGACTACAAGAGCTTGTAGAAGAACATCGATGCCTCGAAGGCTCCAGAGAGCCTCACCAATTGAAACCTCGGAGTCTAGGGTAGTTTGGTCTGAGACTGAGAGAAAAATGGCGGGCAGGGAGAGAAGGATGCCTGCGCCGATTAGACAACCGGTTTTTTTTAGGGAGGTTTTCTTTTGTGCTTTTTCGCCTAGCATCTCTCCGGATAGAAATAAAATGGCTAGGGTGCCTATGCCCACGACGAATTGGAAAATGGCGGCGTATGTTGCGCCGTTTAGGTAGTAGATAAGGGCGGTGAAGAGAAAGGTGCCCGATAGGGCGGCGACTGAGTAGACAACTTCATCGAGAAATAGTGCAAGGATTGAGGAGACGATTAGTCCTATGGCTAAGATTTCAAAAATCATTGGGTTGCGTCCTGTTTGGTATATTTGGGCTTCATTATCAATGATTCTTTATCGATTGAGGCTAATTCATAGAGGTCGGATTGTTTGATGGCGCCTCGGGGGCAGGTTTCGACGCATTGGCAGCAAAAGATGCAACGGTTGAGATCTATTTGGGGGCGTTGTTTGCCATCAACTTCAACGATTGTTATAGCACCTGCGGGACAGTCGCGTTCACAGACATGGCAAATTGAGCCTCGCATGACTTTGATGTCTAATCGAAAGTCTGATCCGTTGCCAAAGTTGATGGCATTACAGTTTTTGATTTCATAGACAAGTTTGCCTCGGGTGTCAGGTGGGAGCAGGGGTTTTGTGGAGGGATATTTGGTTGTGGCAGGTTTAGTGAAGAGGTGAGCGATTGCGCGTTTGAAGATAGGAGAAATGCGCGATTTTTGTTTTTTTTCGGTGTTTTCGGCCATCCTGTTACACTCCGATTCCAAGTGGATGATACACCCATGTGACTAATGCGATAGTTAACATCAAAGAGAGTAAGGAGGCGGGTAGCAGAATTTTCCAGTTACCCGTTAATACTTGATCGATGCGCAAGCGTGCAAAGACGTTTGTGATGTAGGCACTAATTGCTACCACAACGATAAGTTTGAGCACAAACCAGAGTGTGTTGAATAGCCAGTCTAAACCAAAGAAAACCGGACCACTTGGACCACCCAAGAACAATGTAACCACCAATGCAGAACCAAAAACAACTTGGACATTACGGGTCAGGTGGAGAAACGCAAGTTTTGCACCTGTGTATTCTGTTTCTAATCCTCCGACAAGTTCAGATTCCGAGTGTGGCACATCAAATGGACCCTTTTCTAGTTCAGCTTGCATGGTGACTATAAAGAGAATAAATGCCCAAGGAGCCAACACGATATAGGGAACCCCTGCGGCAATAGCACCGATACTAAGACTGCCTGCAATAAATGCTGGAGTTAGTGCAATAATGTAGAGGGGGATATCATAACCCAGAAATTGGGTTAGAACTCGAGCTGAGCTAATGATGCCATAGGGGTTAGCTGAGGCCCAGCCGGCCAGAAACAACAAAACGTTTGCAATGGTAGCAAATGCCAAAATTAGAATCAAGTCGCCATTAAAGCCGCTATTTGCCATAGAGACGCCAGGTGAGAGAACGCTTGTGCCGTCTATGGGTAAAAAGCACATGGCAAAAACCATTATAGTAAAGGCTGCCAGAGGGGCAAAGCGAAAAACTAGTTTTTTGGTGTCTCGGGGTTCGATATCTTCCTTGGTTAGCAACTTGATAAAGTCTGCAAGAGGCTGAAGAATACCTCCTGGACCTGCAACCATGGGACCGACACGATTTTGAATACGGGCTTCGATTTTTCGGTCTATCCACTCACAAAACAGTGCTAAAAACAGCACAAAGGTAAATCCTGGAAAAACCAAGATCCGGAAGATAAGCAGTAGATCAATCATAGTTATCATCTATCAGTACACGAGAAACAAGGGTCTAAACTGACAAAGTTACTGGGTACATCAGCTATACTCTCTCCAATGGCGGTTTTTAGAAATGAGGGAATATTAGCCAATGTTGGGGTGCGGATTTTTACACGATCAGGTATATCGGTACCATTACTACGTATATAGTAGAGCAACTCACCCCTTGGAGCCTCAATGGTACAAACAGCTTCACCGACAGGTACACTTCTTGGAGCCTCAATACGAATGGGTCCAGCAGGCAGATGATCAAGGACATATTGGAGGATATTGAGACTTTCCTCAACCTCATCCATACGTACATTCATTCTTGCCCAAGTATCACCATCGTCGTAGATGATTTCTTTGAAAGGAATTTCACCATAAACTGCATAGGGACGGTCTTTGCGAACATCTATATCTACACCTGAAGCTCGTGCAATTGGACCCACTACAGCGAGTTTGAGCGCATCTTCTCGACTAAGGGTGCCCACATTTTTCATACGTAAACGTAAAGTAGGCTCATCATTGTAGATTTTACGATAAAACGGTAGTTTACCACGTAATCCATCGATTACAGAGTTCATTTTAAGAATATGTTCCTGAGAGATATCGCGTCTAACACCACCCACCGTCATCAAAGAACCATAAACACGATTACCACTGGTTAACTCGATTAAATCCATAATGGGTTCTCGATCGCGCCAAAAATACTGAAAAACGGTTTCGTAACCGATTTCTAATCCCGCATGACCCAACACTAAGAGATGACTGTGAAGACGGTTGAGTTCTAATGCTATAACTCGAAGATATTGAGCACGTTCAGGAACATCAAGTTTTAGAATTTTTTCCACTGTATCAACAAAACTGTATGCATGACAAGGGTTACAGATACCGCAAACCCTCTCGACAAGATAGGTATTCTGCAAATATGTATGCGATTCAGTGGCCTTCTCAATACCCCGATGAACATAACCAATACGAGGTTCAACCTTGGTAACTATTTCCCCATCAACAGTTACAGAGAACTTTTCAGGTTCAAACAGTGCAGGATGCTGAGGACCAATTATGATTTTAACTTCTCGCCCCTCTGCAGATTTGTTCAGCTCATGCTCAGGCGTTGGAACAAGTTTAACACTAGATAAATCGACATCTTTACGCAACGGATAGACGCCTTCGGGCCAATTTTCTGAGAGAACAAAATGCCCTCTTAATTCATTACCCTCAAAAACTATCCCCATTAAATCAGCCGCTTCTAGTTCATGAAAAAGTGCACCGGGCTGAACATCAATAAGTGTTTTGAGCCGCGGGTTTTCTTTGGGCACCTCTGCTTTTAGAGTGAAAAACGATTTGGAGGTACGAACATGATAATAAACACCTATATTTGCACCCAAATCTAACCCGGTAATGGCGGTTAAGCCAGTTTTTTCATCAGCATCTAGCAACGCTTTAAAGACTTCGTGATGCAGACCATTGTTTGTAACAAACCAGGCTTCACCATTAACGCCCCTCTGAATAGGGACTTTGTCGCCAAATATAGATTCAACTAAACCTACAAGATCTATACTATTGTTTGCCATTTTGTTTAACCTCCACTATAGCAGGCTCCACTCGGTGAGCTTGAACCTGCTTTTCTTTTTTGGGTGTATTGATTGTACTTAGCAACTTGATAACACCATCGATAATCGCTTCAGGCCGAGGTGGACAACCGGGGATGTACGCTGTGACAGGGATAACTTTGTCAACGCCACCCACTACGTTATAGTTCCCCTCAAAAACACTACCACTACAAGCACATGCACCAATAGCAACAACAAATTTTGGTTGAGGCATTTGATCATAAACACGCTTTAAGCGCTCAGCGCACTGATGGGTAACACAACCGGTAGCTAAGAGCACATCAGCATGACGTGGAGAGGGTTCAAGTTTAATACCGAAACGCTCAATGTCATACTTTGGAGTGAGCAACGCAACAATTTCTATATCACAACCGTTGCAGGCCCCAGAGTTAAAATGTAGAACCCAAGGAGATTTCATGCGTGCCCACGTTTTGGTATCGGCCATGTTAGTCTTTACCTCCGTCGAGGACAACAGCACCAGCAACCAAGATTATGCCGAGGTAGAGTATTAAGAGCAATGAATTAGCCGCCGATATTGCAAAGGCCGCAAATGCTATAACCAACACTACCGCATCAAAAATTACGAAATAAATAAGGTATTTGTAAAGAGAAACATTGATTTTTAAGCCTTGAAAAATTACTTTTTCGCCACACGCATATGAGTCTTGTTCATTTTCACTTAGAATAGTTTTTGGAGCCGAACGCTTACCTATTTCATAGATGGCCAAAGTCGCCACAAAAATCAAAATGAATGCGAGGAGCGCTTCAACAATCATAACACGTCCTCTCCATCCATCCTATTGATTAACGTTGCTCTAATAGCAGAGCCAAACATACATAGATTATAACCAAGAGGACTTGCATAAGCAACAGAGTGACATATATTAAAAATGTATAAACAAATAATGTATAGAGAGATACCTATATAGCCACTTAGCAGAGAAAAGCTGGAGTCATCATCCCCGCCTATTTCACGCTCTCCCATAGGTTTCTTCACTCCCTATACTGCCCAAGACCCTTCACTATGTGACATCACTTACATTTAAATTTTTAATAACCAAACAGATCAAATCGCATGATCCCCGCACAAACGCTGAACAACACTATGTGAAACTACAATAAAACACAGGAGCCACAAGACTCACACCGATCCAACAAACATGTACCGTTGATGCGTTCACACCAAAACCGCACCACACCACCTTGTTTCTTAAGTGAACCACCACACATCAACAACCAAAAAATCACATTTAACAAATCATGACCATCATCAACTATATGCACACCCAAATTGACTTTAACATTATTCCATATACTGTAATGAGCACCCAACACAGGATTAATTTTAATAAAAACAACAATCATTTATCGTGGGCGAGATTTGATATAAGCATAAATGTTGCGGTTCTAAGCTGTAGAGTTTATAAGGAGGTTTTTAGATTGTTGCTTAAGTTGTATGCGGTAATAGTACAGCTTGGTTAGTACATAGGCTTGCCAAGTCTAGGACCCGGGTTCAAATCCCGGTTACCGCACCAG
>Ga0123356_10007436_pt1 | contig 10931 bp, 9 predicted proteins | sample TergutEmb28metaG_2_FD_92546 | JGI IMG/M metagenome (GOLD analysis project Ga0123356, IMG submission 92546) | Embiratermes neotenicus P3 segment gut microbial communities from Petit-Saut dam, French Guiana - Emb289 P3 | ecosystem: Host-associated > Arthropoda: Insects > Digestive system > Gut ... | reverse complement strand
GAAATACTAAAGCAGGCAAGAATATCATCTGATTTATCCCAGGAAGAAGCCGCAGAGAAGGTTGGTGTAAGTCGGCAAACGATGTCTAGTTGGGAAAATGGTAAGAGCTATCCGGATGTTGTTAATGTTATTGCTTTGAGCGATGCCTACGGTGTCTCACTTGACTCCTTAATGAAGGGAGATACTAAAATGATAGAGCACTTAGAAGAAAGTACAAACGTAACAAAAAGTAATAGGCAGGTCATCGCAACTATCATAGCAATCGCAATAGCAGTCATCGGCACAGCACTCATTATACTTGCGACCGGAGGTGAGTATTGGGATTTTGTTGATATACCATCATGGGTTATACTTATCATTCCGATGTTGGCTGTTTTAACGATCACACGAAGTTTTAAGATGTTTGGTATTGGTTTTAAAGCTGCATTGTTTCCCAAGAAAGAAGTTTCAAATGAGCAACGCAAGCAAGCTGCTTCATTGTTTCGCTTGATGTCGAAGACAGCGATATTATCCGGAGTAATCATGGCTTTTATCGGACTAACGAATATTGCTTACGGCATTGACTTTAGCAGCCCGGAGTTAGCCATGCATCTGGCGGTAAACATTGTTGTAAGCTTGATGACTATCCTATATAGCTTGTTCTTGATTGTTTTTATATTTGAGCCGATCGTTTACATCTTAAAAAAGGATTCCTGATTAAGAGAACTGAAATGCATTGCACAGCACCTGTCCTAAAGTTTTCATTAAATCTTCCGATAATAACGTTAAGGACTATAATACGCACGGATGTAAAGTTAGGCAGCTTTACTACATGAACAAGAGTATATCTGAGCAAATATAATCCGGCGGTCACTCGCTCTGTTTCAGGGCAGTTTCCGTCGGTTTTTGACGTGGATGATTCCTGAACCAGGACATAACTATCGACATGGACGCAACGAAAGGTTAACAGAAAAATGATTCAAGGTGTTGGTTTCTCACCCATAAGAAACACTATTCCAGTTAACTCAAAATTCTTACCTACGCCTCAAATAGATTCGGGGACTGATTTTCGTGATGTCATGGCAACAAATAAAAACAGTTCTATTTTTGTCGCCATCAGCTCCGGTAGTGAAAGAGATAAGTTCATTGATGCCATTAATCAAGCGCGTATCTTTACCCCACCAACGTTTACTGCACAGCCTGCAACGAGCGCACAACGTGAGCCGGAGTTTGACGTAAGCATTGTAAACAATCTTAGAAACTTCACTCCGGAAATGGATGATAGCGAAATTGATAAACAGATGTTGAGCTTATTTCTTGTTCCATTTCAATCAAAAGCAACGCTTAGTTTGTCAAAGCTATTTGAGTTTTCATTAGCGGGAGACGAGAATGGAATTGTAAAAGTCAACAGTAAAAATACAAATGTACAATGGCAATTCCATTTATACGGTGAAGATAGAGAATTTATCGAAAACCTTAATGCAAGAATACAAAATATAATGCAGTCGCAGGAAAGTATTAACGCAGCTTTAGAAAGGTTTCATAGCGGGGATAACTTATCAAAAGATGAAATTCTCGACGGTATAATTGCACAGTATGCGCAAGAACCCTTAACCATGGAGAGTTTCAGGACTATGCTTTTTGACATGTATAGCAATGGAGCTTTATCGCCTGATGAAACATGGCTGGTCAGCCGATGGGGAGGATTGGGGATTGAGGTCGTTGCTGAAGAATACGAATATCAGCAATGGATCAAAGGGATCGTTGAAGAATATGATGAACCGACATTTACAACACCCGATTTGTTGGAGCAGTTCTTAAAAATGCTTGACGAAAGGCGCAATGCAAATGCTGATGTTGTGGCTAAACATGAGGATCAAAATGAGCAGAACCGTAAACTGAATGATGCCAGCGGCGTATATAACTCAACATCAGATTATTTTCACAATAACTTACAAATCGGATATAGTAGTTTAATTTAGCACTAGGAGTTCTACATGAACAGGATAGAAAGTATGCAAATCCAAAGAAACGCTAGACGAGCAGGATTGGAAATACCCGAAATGATGCGGGGTGATAAGCCTCGTCAAATCAAGCGTACAGGGATATCAATTGGGGACAAGTTTGAAAGCACCCCTGAGATTGTGCATTTTAATAATTACTCAAAAACCGGCTCACTGATCAATGATATTGATACGCCTGAGGACACTGGCAAGGTGCAAACAAAAGATAAGCTTATCATTGATATGAGATGGCAGGAAGGTGATACCTATTATGAACATGCAACGAGGTTAACTTCCAATTATCCCAGAGATGAAAATAATGATTGGGACGTCATAAGAATCCATTACGATAATGATGGGAATCCGACAACTATTCACAAACTGCCTCCTGAAGAAATTAGGATTGTAACAAAATATAGCGGTCCTCTTGCTGTACGTTATGACATAGAAATCATATCAGTCCATTTTAACAGCAGCGGAGTACAAGGCGGGTGTACATACAGATATGTCGACTTTGAAAAATGGAAGGCAGACCGGGATATGCTCCGTTCGGAAATGGATCGTATTGAATCTTATGTAAATCAAGGTGTACGTGATTATGCTGACGGAAAAATCGGTGCCGATTGTGTTGAGAAAATCATTGAAAGTATTTACAAAGATTTGGTTTCACTGTCAATAAAACTCGGTAACACCGACGGCAATGATCCGAAGATCAACGCCGAAATATTAAGCTCCGCACAAGGTTTGTTTATCAGTCGGGCATTAACTGAGACCATGAGAGCCAATGATGAGGAAGGGGCAGCGTATGCGTACGCGAAACATGGTCTGCCTGCCAACTCCGCAGGAGCGTATTATAATGCGAAATATTTTTATGCCAACAAGGAATTGCAAGAGATAGGCATGAGGGCATTCCCCGATCTCGCGAAAAAGGAAGGGCTTGACTCTTTTAATGTTCACGACTATTTCAAATGGCAACATGCCATGAATTGCTTTAACAAGTCCTGGCATCAGAGGCATGAAAGTGTAGCTGTGAAAATGAAAGACACCGGTCTTGAGCCGCCAAGAGATTTTGTAATGTATTTCACTCCGAGGCGTTTCAGTATGGAGGAGCAGCATAATTATGGGATTAAGCAAAAAATCATGTTTAGTGACGAATCTCAGCCCGAGGGGCGTAACAGTTTTACATTGTACTTTAGTGCACCTAAAGGAATATCGCCATTTAGAGAGTTGCCATTATGGATGACACAAGGCTCATATATAAATGAAGATAGAGTATCTGTTACAACTTGGGATATCACAAAGCACCTAAATCTTAAAGATGGTGAAGATTTATTAACTCGTGTTAAAGAGTTTTTTGCTAAGTATGTGAATGTATACGATGGTGATTTATCAATATGGAGCAATGGAACAAAAAGCGAACATGAAATAATTTATGACTTTTTCACCAATGATAAAAGGTACATTCAAGGAAGTTCTTTGACAGATGCAATGAAGCATAACGATTTTGTTAGTAACTTTGTGTTTAATATGTATTAAGCAACTCTGTACGCATAGAAAGGGTACGTTAACATGATAATTGGCTCAAACGCAAATCCCAACTTCTGGCATCAGCCAAATGCAAACAGTTCAACTGCCGGCAAATTTCAAATGCCTTCAAGCCAACAATCGATGGCATTTCGGATGCAAACTGCACCAATCGGTGTAGATCAAGGCAGTTTGAGAGATAACATTCTAAGCAACATTTCTCAGGCTCGAGTCACTGCTTCTTCGTCGTTTAACACAGCGCCAGCAGGTGCGGTCAGGGAGTCGTTCAGCATCCAAGACCACTATACTCTACCTCCGGAAGATGTTGCTGCTATTCTAAGTCAGTTGGAATATGAGATCCACAGAGCCGATTACTCCGGTATGACCACAAAACAAGCTTACGAATGGATTGAAAATAAGTTTGTTGATGCATTTGGCAAAGACTTTATGATTGGTTTTAATTTACTTCAGATCGTCCCTGGTTCTGATGTGAGTAATGACCCGGACAAAGTATCGAGTAACTACGAGTATGTCAATATCGGTCGTACTTTTAACGACTTAGTTAGCGGCAGTATTGGCTTTGGTGAAATGCAAAAGATAACCCGTGAAAGATTGTATGGTAATAAGAGTGACATAGAGATCGTTGATGCTATTATTGCAAAACATCCGGAACGATTGACGAACCGTTGTCTTGCTTTGATCACTTCGGAAATGTACTCTGTTGGTATTCACGACGATATAGGTTTTTTCGATTATGTAAGCATGCTGTTTGAAAAAGCCGGTGGTGGTTCAATGTCTGAATGGACAGACTTTGAAAAGGTATGGAACAGTCTTCTTGATAGACCGGCAAACGTTCAGCAAATGGCATTTCCTCATAATAAAGCTATAGAGGATGATGGTAAAAATCCATATGTTCAACGTGTTGTGGACATTCTCGTTAAGTTGGGAGCCAAGCTGGGTCCCAATGGATATTTCCTGGATCCCGATGGAGACCCGTTTGTTGAGTTGGATGTAGAGTATGGTTCACTCGATTCCGATGATCTGTTTGATGAGTTTTTTAATGACTTAGAAAAGCATGATGAAGACCTGCGTGAGTCTAAAGAACAGCTTGATAAAAACAATGATTTGAACGCATACGAAGATGTAGGTGTGCACGGAGAAGCAGGAATATTGAACTGATGAAAAGAATGCTCCCTTTATCTCTTATGTTAGCCTCAATAGTCTTAATGATTCTTCCATTTGGTGTGCGAATGGCGTTTGCCAATCCTGACGGACCTCCATTTATCCAATACTACTCATACTTTAGTGAGATGCCGATAGGCTATGGTAACTTCTTTCCGATATTAACAGTAATATTATCACTCGCTGTTATCATCACCCTTGCAGTAAAAGCAAGAAACCATACTCAGATTAAATATATTGGCGGTAAAGTTATACTGATATGTCTTTGTGGTTGTTTACTGCTGTCTTTGCTGTCATGGATAGTTTTTAACGCAATAAGTATAGTCGGAGTGTTTGTTGCTGTTCTCCATAGCGCAGCACTTGCTATGGAACTTTTCGGAGAAAAGTGTTGCAAAAAAAAGATGCATCATAATTAAGTAATTTTGGCTACTCAATATAGTTTTATATGAGGAGGATTCTTAGATGAAAAAGGTAGTTTGGAATATCCTATTTTACTCGGGTTTTGCATTGCTGATTTTTAGTTCAGTTTTTAGTCAGTTTTTAAGTGACTCCGTCAGTTCACCGGTGATCAACTTCATACTTGGTTTCGCAATCGCAATTATGCTTGTGGGTTTAACTTTTATGTTTATAAATAGATATAGCACCGAGGGAGCAAAGCAATACGAAATAGATGATAAAGACGAGCGTAATATCCGGATAAAGGAGAAAGCAAGCTATATCACAATGTTTGTTGCTTATGGTCTTATTGGATTACTTGCATTTGCTTTTCTCTTTATGGGTTATCGGGATGTAGCATTTATTACAGTTGCTGGAGCAGTTGTTCTTAGAATCGTATATGAGATATTCAAGGTGATTTACAATAAAAAAATGTGATATTCTAACTGAGTTGAAGTTTTCCAACCCGCCGCTTAGTTGTGGCTGGTTGGTTTTTTTGCTAAATGTAATCCTCAAACTCAAATAATTACTTTGCTTTTATGACCTATGTGTTTCAAAAAACTGCTGATGCTTTAACAACTCTATAACAACTTTGTGATATTCTTTTGCAACCCAGTAGAAAGGTATAAAGCTATGGCAAACATCCTCATTGTTGAAGATGAGAAGTCGATCAATGATTTGATTGTAATGAATTTGAAGTTAGTCGGGCATGACTGCAGGCAAGCTTTCGATGGCAAAGAAGCCTTAGTTGCTTTGGATGTCTTTCTGCCGGATTTGGTCATACTTGATGTTATGTTGCCATATGAAGATGGTTTTTCATTGATGGAGCAAAAAGTCTTTGAAAACATACCGGTGATCTTCCTGACTGCGAAGGATTCAACATCGGATAAGGTTAGAGGTCTTAAGCTTGGAGCGGATGACTATATAGTAAAACCTTTTGAGGCGGTAGAGCTGTTGGCACGTGTGGAGGCGGTTCTTCGTCGTGTAAAACCGGCTGAGCGTACATTCACCATCGATAATACAATAATATATCTGGATCAGCGCACCGTTACTGTTGAGGGTTTACAAGTAGAGTTGACAAACAGAGAATATGAACTGCTTGAAGTGTTAATTAGTAACCGCAATATCGCATTGTCTCGAGAAAAACTGCTAGATCTCGCCTGGGGATATGATTACTTCGGCGATACACGTACCGTTGATGTCCATATCACAAAAATTAGGAGGAAACTCAATTTTGAAAACCGCATAAAGACTGTATATAAGCTTGGTTACCGTTTGGAGATATGAGGAGTAGGTTCATAATATGAAACTGTGGCAGAAGATATTTATAGGAACACTGATCATATTCATTCTTGCTTTTAATGCAGGCGTTCTTTATCTTACCTCATATGCATACAACTTCAATAGACAAAGAGAAACCGAAAACTGCGTACGTGAACAGGATATGATAATATCCTCTATCTCAAGCAGGATCGCAAGTGCAGAACGCTTCTTCTCCGATACGCCGCAGAGTTATGATCGATTGGATGCTATAATAAGCCCTCTTGCAGAGTTTTACGAGCAACAGGGTGTTTTGTTGGCGTTATATGATGGCGACGAGAGAGTCTTTTCTAATATGCCCGGTTTGATTGCGGAGCTTTTGAGCCTTGATAACTATCAGACTAAAAACATCATGGAGGTAACTGTCGATAACCAGAGGCATGTTTTTGTTACGTCAAGGCTTCCTAATTATCAGCATCTTATCCTCGTTTATGCTCGTGATATAAGTCAAGTCGATGATTTTCGTACTGATATCGGAAGGGCTTTTGCAATAGTGAATGCTGCTGTACTCGTTTTCCTCGGTGTATCCATTTACTTTATGCTAAAGCACATGACCAAGCCTGTCACAAGATTAACTGCAATAACTGCTGAAATTGCGAATGGTGCATATGACAAACGTGTCACAGTAATGAGCAATGATGAACTTGGAGTTCTAGCAAACAGCTTCAACCTAATGGCAGACTCGATTGAAGATCAAATTTCACAGCTTAAGAGAACTGCTGAGGAAAAGCAACAGTTCATTGATGACCTTACACATGAAATAAAAACACCAATGACTTCAATTTTAGGTTACTCAGAATACTTATATAGCGCTAAAAGTACAGAGGAAGAACGCATGGTTGCTGCAGCGCATTTACGAGATATGACCTTACGTCTGGAAAATCTCTCATCCAAGCTTCTTGATCTTGCATATTCAAGAGATGAGAATATTGAATGGGAAACCGTTTATGTACCCAAGCTTTTTGATGAGTTATCCGTGATGCTTATTCCGAAGCTCGCTCCAAGAAATATAGAACTGTTGACTTTTCCGGATCTCAACCACATTATCGGGGACGAAATGCTAATACTCCTGATGCTTCAAAACCTCGCAGAAAACTCAGCAAAAGCATCACCGGATGGTTCTCTGATAACTGTACGAGCATATATGGAGGATAATCCGGTTATAGAGGTGAGAGACACAGGATGTGGAATGGAAAAGCATGATTTAGAAAGAATCTTGGCACCTTTTTACCGTGTTGACAAATCACGCTCTCGCAAGTTCGGTGGAGTAGGTCTTGGATTAAGCATCGTCTCAAAAATAGCATCGCTACATGATGCGAGAGTTAAAATAGAGTCTGAGCCCGGGATCGGGACTAACGTACTAATTCATTTTACAACTTTCTAACAACTTGATAGCAACTCCAAAATATAGACAAGGTATTATCCTTCATAGTGTCATTGATAGCTAGTCTTTTTGATTGACACACATCAACTTTAGGAGGTACAAAACCTTGAAAGGAAAAAAAGCAATAGGTATCATTACCGCAGTGGGAGCAAGTTTATTATTAATGTTTTCTGTCTTTGTATTCCCGTTTATTCTTGCAGCCTCACCGGACAATCGTGAGCTTGAGACAATAGAAATGAAAACAGTTTTTCCGGCAGATGAAGTTTCTCAATCAGAGGATTCAGACATTGTCGAGCAACCTTTAGAAAGAGTAGAGCAACAGGGAGAGGCTGACCAGTCAGATGATGAAGTCGTCATTGACATAAATGCTATATCCAAAGAGATGGCAATAGAAATTGTCACTAACGAAATTGAAACCCGGCAGTTTATCGATGCCGATCCCAATGGAGTAAGATCTTCCACGTTTGAACTCCGTTCAGCCAGATATATTGAAGCAGTCGATTATATTGACGCTCCAATTTGGCAGGTACTTTTCTACTCACGCACAGAAGGTGATAATCTATTAGGTATCACAGAAGGCTATACACCGGAAGAGTTTCTTTTAATGGCTTTCAATAGTACTGTAGAGTGCTGTGAGTCTTACACAATAGATGCATTTGATAATGGAATGCCTGCATTGAGAAGAGTCTACAGCCATGAAAACCTTTTTGTGGTTGAAGTAAACGCTTTTACAGGTGAGTTAATACGAATGGGCGATGTCTATCTATGTGACCATTCAACAAGGTTTGATACATTTAGTTATGATGATTTAGCCGACTGGAATATGGTTAATGAACTTGCACGATACTATTTTCTCACGCCCGAACCCGGCACTCCTGTCCCTACCCCCGAACCAAGACCGATATCCACACCATAGAATCATACCTACATAACCTTAACAAATGTCCAATAAATGCTATTTTTAGCTTCTTAAAACCCCGAGGATGCAGATATGCTATCTTCGGGGTTTTCTTTGGCTGGTTATGTTATAATAGATTAAAAATATGTCTGTAGAGGATTTAGGTTGAAAAGTATACTTTTGTTTGATTTGGATGGGACGCTTACTGATCCGGAAGAAGGGATTTTTAAGTCAATTCAATATGCGCTCGGAAGTTTTGGTATAGACTTGACTGACTCCAATGATTTAGGCAAGTTCATTGGCCCTCCTTTGAGGCAAACTTTTAGAGATGTTTGTGGTTTCAATAACGCTGACACAGAGATAGCTATGAGCAAATTCAGAGAGCGATATTTTGACAAGGGAGTATATGAGAATGTCATGTATACCGGAGTTGATGTTATGCTAAAAAAGCTAACGGATATTGGCAAAATGTTGCTGATTGCAACATCTAAGCCGGCAGTACTGGCAAATACTGTTTTGTTTCATTTCAATCTCGACATGTACTTTACTTTTGTGAGCGGTTCGGAGCTAAACGGCATTCGTGAAAGTAAAGTCGAAGTCATTCAATATGCTCTTGAGCAAAACAATATAACCGATTTAACGTCTTGTATCATGATCGGTGATCGCAAGCATGATATTCTCGGCGCAAAATCAATTGGCATCGAGAGTATAGGTGTGCTTTATGGGCACGGTGATTACGATGAGCTTTTCGAAGCAGGAGCGGACTATATCGTAAAAGATATCGATGAGTTGTCTGAGTTGTTGCAAAGCATCTAGTTAAGGTATAAATGGAGAAATTTATTACAAGCTAAAAGCGCTACTGTATTAAGGTACATGAGGTGGATGTATGCATTATAATGATATCTCGTATCCTTTTTTGTCGAGACGTCGGGTCGTGTTTGCACGGCGGGGTATTGTTGGAAGTACTCATCCTGTAGCTTCCGAAGCAGGGCTAAGAATGCTTCGTCAGGGTGGTAATGCTGTTGATGCTGCTGTTGCTATGGCTATTACGCTTGCATGTGTTGAACCGAATGCAAACGGGATCGGCGGCGACAATTTTGCGATCATTTGGCATGACGGTAAAATGTATGGCTTAAACTCGTCCGGTCCCGCTCCAACAGCTCTTAATATAGATGCCTTGCAGAAAAAGGGTTTTACAAAAATGCCGGATAGCGGGTGGGAAAGTGTCACTGTTCCGGGTGCGCCTGCAGGTTGGAAAGCGCTTTCAAAGCGGTTTGGAAAACTACCGTTTGAGAAGTTGTTTGAACCTGCATTGGAAGCTGCGGAATATGGTGTTGCTATTACCGGTGATATTGGTATTTCGCTGAAACAAGTTGCTGATCATTATCGTGATTTACTTGGAGTAGAATTATCAAAACCATTTATTGATACGTTTATGCCATTAGGCAGACCATATGCAATTGGTGATGTTATTAAATTACCCGACCACGCAAGGGCACTGCGCTCTATAGCTGAGACAGGATCTGAAAGTTTTTATCGCGGTGAGATTTCTGATGCTCTTATCGCTTTTTCAAAAAAGACCGGTGGGTATTTTAAACCCGATGATCTTTCAGCATTCGAGCCGCTTTGGGTGGATCCGGTATCCGTTAATTATCGCGGCTATGAAGTTTGGGAGCTTCCACCAAACGGTCAAGGAATTTGTGCACTGATGGCTTTGAATATTATTAAGGGTTTTGAGTTTTCGCCGGACTCTTTTGGCACTGCCCGCACTTTACATTTGCAGCTTGAAGCAATAAAGCTCGCATTCGCCGATGCAGCAAAACACATTGCTGACCCTGAGTTTATGGATGTCTCTGTCGATTCTCTGCTTTGTGACGCATATGCGGCTGAGCGTAGGAAGCTGATAGGGGACTCGGCTTTGGAACCATTTCCCGGAGTGCCGCAAAAAGGTGGCACTGTCTATTTTGCGACTGCAGACGATAGTGGTAACATGGTAAGCATGATCCAATCCAACTATGCAGGGTTTGGCTCGGGACTTGTTGTTCCCGGTTGGGGTATAACTCTTCATAACAGAGCGGCAAATTTTTCGTTTGAAAAAGGGCATGTAAATGAGCTTTTAGGAGGTAAACGTCCTTATCATACGATCATCCCGGGCTTTATGACAAAAGAAAATATCGCAATCGGTCCGTTTGGTGTAATGGGCGGT
>Ga0123356_10007435_pt1 | contig 10931 bp, 14 predicted proteins | sample TergutEmb28metaG_2_FD_92546 | JGI IMG/M metagenome (GOLD analysis project Ga0123356, IMG submission 92546) | Embiratermes neotenicus P3 segment gut microbial communities from Petit-Saut dam, French Guiana - Emb289 P3 | ecosystem: Host-associated > Arthropoda: Insects > Digestive system > Gut ... | reverse complement strand
TCGCCGGTCGAATGCGACCGGATTCACTGGTCGGATGTTTCCGGATTTACTGGTCGAATGTTATCGGATTTGGTGGCCGGATGTTTCCGGATTCAGCGGTCGAATGTCGCCGGATTAATCAGTAGATTTGGTGGTTATGTTTTTAAATATAATTTAACAGAAGTATTAGAGCGTAGTGTCAACTAATTGAAAACAGCTTTTAAATGCTGTTTTTTCTGAACGGGAAATTTTTCTGCCCCAAAACATTTGCTTAAAAACTGATTTTAGCGCCGAATTTAGCCGTTTTTAAAAATTTTATTGAAAAATATAAACAAGTTGAAAATGGTTTTGTATTTTATCTTATAGGTGATGGTTTTAAACGAGGAGAAGGAAAAACTCAATTTAAAGACGATGCACGATTGACGCTAAGAATGATTTTTATCAGTGAGAATGAGTGTCAATTTCAATATTGTTCTAAAACAGATTCAGATGGATTTCATTTAGCGTTCTCTGTAAAAGAAGGCATTGTCTATCGTAGGTATAGAGTTCAAGAATAGCGTAGTGTCAACTGATTGAAAACAGCTCGCTTGCTTATTGACAATTTAATAATTAAATGATTATGATTTTGTAGGATTTGGGATAATAATTTACAATGTGTCAAAAAGGCACAGTAATCAAGAATGGCTCAAAAACAAGGGTTTTTATGAGAATTGTTAGTTTATTTGCAGGGGCTGGCGGGCTTGATTTAGGCTTTGAAAAGGCTGGATGTAAAGTTGTATTTGCAAATGAATACGATAAGACCATTTGGCAAACTTATGAGGCAAATCACCCATGCAAATTGGACAAAAGAGATATTCGGGAAATACAGCCTTCTGACATTCCTGACTGTGATGGTATAATAGGCGGCCCTCCATGCCAATCATGGTCGGAAGCAGGTTCTCTTCGAGGTATAAAAGATTCTCGCGGCCAATTATTTTTTGAATATATAAGAATTTTAAATGAAAAAAAGCCCAAATTTTTCCTTGCAGAAAATGTAGTTGGTATGCTTTCTTTAAGGCATTCCGAAGCGGTTGAAAATATAAAAGCTATGTTTTCTAAAGCAGGTTATAATCTTTCAGTTGATCTTATAAATGTAGTTGATTATGGAATTCCACAGGATCGTAAACGAGTTTTTTATATAGGCATAAGAAAAGATTTAGGTTTTCAATTTCAATTCCCGGAACCGTTAGATAATTATATAAACCTGGAACAAGCTATTGGCGGCTTAAAAAAAACAGCGGTACCTGCATTACCAAAAAATAAAACTAATCCAAAAGTAATAATTCCTAATCATGAATATTTTGTAGGAAGTTTTTCAACAATCTTTATGAGCCGCAACCGTGTCCGGCAATGGAATGAACCTGGCTTTACTGTTCAGGCTACCGGGCGGCAAACACAATTACATCCGCAAGCTCCCAAAATGGTATTTATTGAGCAAAATAAAAGAGAATTTGTAAAAGGAAAAGAAAATTTATACAGACGTATGACAATCCGTGAATGCGCTCGTTTGCAAACATTTCCAGACGATTTTATTTTTTATTATAATGATTTAGAAGACGGATATAAAATGGTTGGGAATGCCGTGCCTGTTCAAATGGCTGAGATAATTGCTGCTGCCATAAAAAATCAAATCAAAAATCACATCAAAAGATCAAATGACAATTTTAAGAATAAAAGTATTGGTTATAATCATAAGGTTTTGAAAAAACAAATCATGGCAAGGAAGGTTAAATGCCAAAGTCAGCAATAAAGCCAACTGTTATGGGTAAAGCATATGAGTATGCTTGTATTTTAGCTATTGAAAAGATATTAAAAGATATTCGCCAGATTGAAATTATTAAAAATAACAGTTTGAATATTGCCTGTGACAGATATAATGAAGTTGATGAATATAATAAAAAAGATATGCTAAAATCTGCCCTAGCTGGCATAGAAGCTATTATTCAAATGGAGCCAAAAATCATTGAAGATGGAAATGATAAATTAACAATTTCTTTACAACCAGATAATGTTGCAATGAGCGGTGATGTTCGTGATGTCCTTCTTATACGTCGTGCAATAGAGTGGGAAATAGGAATTTCTGTTAAACATAATCATGCAGCCTTAAAACATTCTCGTCTTTCTGCAAAATTAGATTTTGGTAATATTTGGTTTGGGTTTAATTGCAGTGAAGTATATTTTAATGAAATTTATACTATATTTAATGAATTAAAGAAATATAAAGCCGCTGGTAAATTATGGGCAGAGATATCAAATAAAGCTGAAAATATTTATGAGCCTATTTTAAATGCTTTCAAAAAAGAATTTGATTTGTTATATGCAAAACATCAGAAAATAATTACTGAAAAATTGATTTTGTATCTATTGGGATCAAATGGTAAAGATTATTATAAAATGATTCATTGGAAAAACAATACAACAAGAATACAGCCTTTCAATTTATATGGCACGTTAAATCAAGAATCTTCAAGAAAAAAGCCTGGCATAAAATTTGGTAAAATATCATTACCAACAAAAATAATAGATTTTTCTTTTAAAGAAAACTCGAAAACAACATTGGAACTTACAATGAATAATGGGTGGGCAATTTCTTTTAGGATACACAATGCAGCAAGCAAAGTAGAAACAAGCCTAAAATTTGACATTCAACTTTTGGGTCAGCCGTCTGATCTTTTTTATAAATATGCTGAATGGTAAATTAAAAACGGAGCGAGGGGGAGCAGGTCAAATGAATGAAGGATTAAGAAGAACATGACTATAAAAAACATTTTATTATTCTTGTTGTTGTTCATAACAGTTGCATAGTGTATTAGGAGGAAAAATGAAAAAATTTGTATCCATATTTATAATATTTATTTTTTTTAGTTGTAACTATAAAAGCTCAAACACATTACAAAAAAAATCTAATGAAATACTGTTAGAAAATACAGAAATAATTACAAATAAAAATGTCACAGAGATAATTACAAATAAAACCACTGAAACCAAAACTATTTTTGAGGAACAATTAAATAATTCCAAAATTAATAGAGATTTTCTAAGATCTGATTTTATGACTTTAAATTTCTGGGGTGAAGCGGATTATAATATAAATAAATGGTATCTACAATTTTTTAGGGATTTTTATCAATTTCGACCGCCTGTAGAGGGAGATCCTCCAGTTATAAGAGGTAATTATGAAATAATTGATAATAAAGTAATATTAAAATATACTGATGAACCATATGGATATGAATTATCTGACTATAAATTCGATGATATATTAAGAGAAGATTGGGAACTAGAATATATAATAATAGAAAACTCTCTTCATTTTTTTGATGGATTAACTGGAAAAGGTATAGTATTCGGTCGGCTTGACTCTGAACCAAAAAAAGGTGATTTAAGAATAATAAACGGGCATGAAATAATTATGCAGAAAGATGAAATTAGAGCAAGTTCTGATGTAACTGTAAGAATTGGGCCAGGGATAAATTACCAGCATTTCATATTTGAATGGCGGGATGAATATGATTCATTTGAAGAAGATGAATACATATTAAAAAAAGAAATTTTTATTACTGAATATTTTAGAGAACGCTATCCAGTTTATATAATTGGTCATTCAAAAAATATTGATACAGTTGATGGGTTAACTGGTTATTGGTATTATTGCAGGTTTATTGGATTTAGGGATTCTGGGTTTGAAATAATAGAGCCAGCTAATATAATTGATAATAGTGGTTGGATATTTGGGCCATTATTAGGTTTAAAATAAGTTCAACGGCTTGCTTATGCCGACACTTATGCCTCTTGCTTATTGACAATTTAATAATTAAATGATTATGATTTTGTAGGATTTAGGATAATAATTTACAATGTGTCAAAAAGGCACAGTAATCAAAAGTTTCAGGAAAACTACGAAATAAGGATAAATAAATTGAGATGAAAAGAACTATAGGAATAGTTGTTTTACTATTGACAGTCTCTGTATTTTTATTTGGTCAAGACAAGGAACAGATAATGTCGCTTTTGTACGATATAGATGAGGCAAGGACAAAATATGGAGATGAAATCACGTTCATAGAAGAGTTTAATTTTGGCATACCGGGAGGGGCTAACTGGCTGGTTGAATGGGAGATTGATGGAACACATGTAGCTACGGTTATGTATGTCGTTGATATTGATAATATGGAAATAAAATTTCGTGATCAGATTATATTAAGAAGAATCAAGAATGCTTCCCCTTCTTTTCGCTCATATTACGAAAGCTTTCCTGGAGTTACAAGAGGTGACGGGGCATACCAGGTTGGCGATTTTAACGGTGATGGCTTTGATAAGGTATTGATATTTGTTGCAGGAAATCCAGGCCCTACATTTGATATATTAGGAATGAATATTCCGTTGCAATATTTATCCGAAGGTGTTTGGGGTTACGATCTTATTATTAATACTGAAACCCAGAAAAAAGTAATATATGACAGGGATGGCAAACAGGTATAGAATATACGGAGACGGGCGGAAGGAAATAATAGGAAGAGGCTAAGCAATATGTTCATTAGAAAGGCGGCATTGTTTTTTATAATCATATTTTTTATTATTTCTTGCGAAAAAAAGTTGCAAGAAAGCAGCGGGGCGACGGTAAATTCCAATAACTCGCCTGAAATCCGCGGATTAGCCGCTAATTACAATGTGGCACCCGATGCCAGAAAAGCGGTAATAAATGCTGATTGTTATTGTTATAGTTTCTCTCCTGATGATCCGCCTCTTGGAAAATTCTTGAAAGGGCAGGAAGTTATAATGGGAGAAAACTATTATCTTTATTTGTCTGATGTAATGGTAGAAGTCAAAACGGTTGCCAATGCAGTTATCGGGTATGTTTTTCAGCAATATGTTACCCTTCTTGGCGCTGCAAACCATGATTTTTGGTTCAAGAATATAATGTTAACGCGAGAATATTATTATGCCGGAACCGCAGAAGAAATAATATATAATGAATTTGGTAATTTTGAAGAAGCAGCAGATAATATCGAAAAAGTGATGCACATGCAATGGTGGCGGGCTTTTTATTCGCAGTGTATATGGGTAATCCATGACAACTTTATGGTTCTTGGAAACGATAGATCCCTTTGTGCATACCGAATAGAATCTATTGCAAAAGATGAAAATATGTATGCATTAAGGCTGTCTGAGAGCAGGGGCGGTGAATGTGAAATTATTATTGTGGATTATGGCGACGGCATTGCCATTGGTCAGTATAATGTTAAAAAAAAAGGAATTTGGCTAGAGCTTATAGAAAAATCAATGAATTTCAAATATGTAGTATACGACAATGAGAAAACAGAGGAAGTAAAAAATAATGTTCGTGCAAGGATTACTGAACAGATTGAAATTTTAGGAGGGGAAGATATAATAGAGAAACGGTATCCATAGTTGGCAATATTGTGTGCGCAGCAGCGCAGGATTACCGGGGCTGAAGGTTACGGAGCGAGGGGAACAGCGAAAACAATGGCAATAGCAGTCACAGATATATCCAAGTTAAGTGCAATTGTACAAAATTATCATTGACAAAATATTTATATTATTATATAGTTAATATATGGTTTATAAAAATATAATAAGAAAGTCAATAGAAAAGGCAATAATAATAATTGTTTTACTGTTATTTACAAGTTGTGTTAAAAAAACGAGTAATGAAAATAATATATTAAAAACTAATGAAATTGATATTATTCAAAATAATAATGCAGAAGCAGAAGTAGAAGCTGAAGCTGATGGAAATTTGGAATTCAATATTAAAGATATGTACCATATTCAAAATTTTAACATAGATATTGATGTAAATAATCATGATAATTTTGAACAATTAATTAATATGCCAATTCAACAAATATGGAATTATATTCTTGAAAATAATAATTTAAAAGAAAATTATAATAATATTGAGGAATTGTTATTAGCTTTAAATTTACATGATGGTTATAATTTAACAGAATCAATTTGGGAAGATGCTTATTCAGGTGGAGGCACAGTAGATATATATACAATAGAATGGAATCAACATAAGCTTATTATTTATAATATAAGAGGCGGACCTCCAAAATATTTTATTGGCGACTTTACAATTGAAATTAATGAAAATAATTATTTAAATATATTTCCATATAATAATATAGATGAATATTATAACGATAAAAATTTTGGAATGCTATATTCTATTAAAGATAATAGGGTTTCATATTATATAAATAAAATGTATAAAGATAGTTATGGGAATGTTGGATTTTGTCATTTATATTTTGAAAATGGGATATTAAAATATTTTCAGTATGTAACATTTTGGACATAATGCACAACTGCACTCAACGATACCTCGAAATGTGTATTTGTATTATTTTGTAGATTCATGAGGCATTGCGCATAGTTGCCTTTAAATGTATTTTTATGTTATCTTTTTATTGGAAAAGGGGATGGTGAATTTACCCATAATAATCCGGCTGACAACCCAAACGGGATATTTTCAGGGGCTCATAGATGAAAAAGATATTTTTGATATTGGCATTGGCGGCACAAATAGCGGCTGCGGCATACAGCCAGCATGCAGTGGAAGAGTTTTATGTGCATAACGGAGAGAACATATTCTATTTACGAATGCCGGCAAGCGAAATACGCAGGATACTGGGCCATCCGGATGAGGAGGAAAAAATAATCAGGGAACATTACAACCGCCCTAATTTTTATGTAATAAAATATCACGGAATAGAGTTCACCTATTTTGATCTTTCTCACAAACCGGAAATAGTGCCGACAGTAGTAGCGATATCATTTAAAGAACCGTATCAAATATGCAACTTAAATATGATAGGGCGCAATGCAGATGAAATATTGGCTCATTATGGCAACCCCAAAACCAAAGAAAGGCAGTGTGAGTATAAATATTTTCGCTATAATTTTAGACTTGAAATGCCAGATCACCTTGTGTTGCAGTTTAGGTTTAACGCTTTGGGAATTTGCGATGAAGTGTCGCTTATACACAGCAATTTTTATATCTAAAACCTTATGCTTATATGCGGTTATTATTAGGAGGGAACTGTCAAAATTTTATGAAAAAAGATCGTTCTTCAATTATTAAAACTGCCTCAATAATTGCCGATGATATAGGTGATTTGGTAGATTCAAACGGTAATATACGTAATTATATTAATGAGAAAAGTGTTAACCCATTTAATCATTCTGAATTATGGGGAAAATAATTAAGGAGGAGACCATGAGGGGATCAATTATAATTGCTTGTTTTTTTGTGTTCTGTATGGCATGCATCGCAGAACTGTACAGCCAAGATATTTATTATGTAAACAGGCTTGAATCGCTATATAGATATTCTACATCGAGTGAAGGCGATGAAATATCTCAATTGAATAAAGGTGAAATAATAAACATCATTCGAGCTTCTGCTTTTTGTAAAAGAGTAGGTGTGCAAACGAAAAGCGGGATCGATGGTTGGCTGGCGGAAGACGCTATTTCCATTAAGGATTCTGTTGAATTACCGAAGGAAATAACGGATAACTACTGGAGCCACAGTTATTATTTGGATGTTTTAAGAAGTGGCAGAAAAGAATATTTGTTTGAATATGAGCCGTTTTGGCGGGATCATTTTGACAAATACGAAGATGTGATGGACTTTGATTACACATGGAATCAGCTAGTAACTTTAAATAGTGTGAAATTTACAAATATCGTGTCTTTGATATATGCAAAAGTATTAGCTTATGGTTCGTTTGATGCTTATGGTAATACAATGATTTTAGCAAATATAAATACGAAAGGCGTATATTTACTCGCTCATTTAAGTGAAAAGAGAGATGGCTTGGAAATAGGTTCAATTGTTGAACCGCATGAAATAGTTGCTAAGGCAGGGAATACAACTTCTAAACCGCCGATGAATGCTCATCTTCATATTACGTATTATGATTATTTGTATACTGGGGAACAATTAGTAAACGAAAATAAAGGGAAGCTTTCTTGGACTTCCAATATAGAACCTAAGTATCCATTTAATCATACTATTAAAAGAAATAAAAATGTAGGAAAAAAATTATGAAAATAATAATCATTAATTTTTGTCTTATGCTGGTTTCATTAAGCCTATTTTGTGATGACTGGGAATTTATCGTAATGCAGGAGAGTCCTATTTATACTACTACTGCTAAGCATGAACCATTAGGTTTTTTGTACAAAGGTAAAAAGATTATTACTAATAATAAAGCTGGGTATGGAATGGAAAAAGAAGGTGCTGGGGAAATGCCCTATATTGGATTCGTTCCCGATAATGAATTTCCTTTTATTCAGATGGACCATGTAACTGATGCAAGAAACATCATACCGGCAAATACAATTGAACTTTTTGGCGTTGATATAACAGGAAACGAGAAAAGTATTTTGGTATCATACTGCATCGATATCTTAAAAAGTAGAGATAGAGAGACGCTATTAAACTAAGAATTGTATTTCAAAGACGAGCAATCATATTTTCATTATGCTTATGATAGAGATGTATATTGGTATGAAGAATATAATTCTACTTGGGCAGGTTTTTTTGTGTTTAATGCGGTATTGGGTTTTGGACGTCACTGGGCATTGATAGTAAATAATATAGAAAAAAAAGAATATGGATATATAGTTAGATGTAAAGAATCTGAATGGAATAATATACCGGCATTAAAGATGCCGACCATTGAATGGGATTATTTACAAGGGAAACAAGAGTTTAATTTAATAATATATATAGACGGTGACTATGTTGATTTGTATGTAGATAGCAATGAAAACAAGATGGGGACATTTGTATTTGTGACGAATGAGTTTATTAAACAATTTAATAATCTTATAAAAACAGACACATGTGATTTAACTAATGTCCAATGGCCTAAACGAGCAGAAGGCAGCACAGGCTCTTCCCCACCCCCTCTTTACATGATAAACTACTCAACGACCCATCGTACTTTGGATGCTCTGCGCCTGCGGGATGCCGCCAGTACCGCTTCGGAACTGGTCGCCACCATGCCGAAAGGCACGGAAGTGCAGGTTGTCGAGATAGGTTCTGTTGCTACTATTGGTGGAATAACGGCTCCCTGGGTAAAGGTCGTGAGCAGTACATGGTATACTGGCTGGTGTTTTAGCGGGTATCTGGAAGAAGTTGAGAAACCTGAAACGGTTAACAATACAGATTCAGCCATTATCATTGAAAGCCAAGAAAATGCTGTTTCTAAAAACGACGCTAGTTCAATCTCATTCCCATTGTGGGCTTGGGTTGCGGTTGTCGGCGGCGCAATTATTTTGGTCGGTGGTGTGGCATTGGTTGTTGCAAAACGGAAAAAGCAGCAATAAGCGGAGAACCCGGAGCGAGGGGGAGCAGCGTAAACAATGGCAGCAAGGGGAATATTAGTAAAACTAACCGAGGAGCAGGCCCAAGAATACGCCAACATGGGTTATGTTGTGATGGCGGCGTGGAAGAACCTAAATACAGGGGACGGCAGCAGATCCCCCCATTACGCCACCGTACGACCGGGGTATAAGCCGTTTGTCACGGTTATGGAAAAAGAGATTGATTTAACCGGAAGACTAAGATGAAGGGTGCGCTTATTCTTGCCATAACGCTTCTTGTTATTGTAATACTATTTCTATCATGGCCTCTTACTCTTGGCTTATTGTTAGCCATACCAGATGCCCCTGCGCATTACGACCCGGGAAAACCCATTGAGTTTTTTTTAATTGAGGAGTTTGTTTATGATGACAGCAGAACCCAATTATACTTGATAAAGAACGCCCCAGTTAGTGAGGCGGAAACTATAGGGCTTATAGAAGATTATAACCGTAGATATATTACAGCGGATATGATAAAAGCCAATGCTTATTTTCAGACATTTTACAGAAAAATTAAGTATAACGGCAAAAGTTTTAAGGAAAGCGAATCTTACCCGATTCCGGCGACAGTGAGGTTTTACCATGGAGACGAGCCAGCGCAGCGGTTAGATTATTATTTGGATAATGATATATTGGATGCATATTATTCTCGGACAAGAAACAGCCGCTCTACAAAAATAGCTTTTGCTCTTTATAGCCCACATAGAGAATTAGAAAAAGAGATAACCGACATTTACGCTTATTTTGCAGACAGCGACGGCAACCTGCCGGATTACATGTCGGACACCGAATTTGAACAGCAACCGCAATGAACAAATGAGTGGGTGTAGCGGAACAGCCCGGAAACGCTGAAAGCGCTGAGGGTTACGGAGCGAGGGGGAGCAGCGAAAACAATGGCAATAGCAGTCACAGATATATCCAAGTTAAGTGCAATTGTGCAAAATTAGCACTGACAAAATATTTATATTATTATATAGTTAATATATGGTTTATAAAAATATAATAAGAAAGTCAATAATAATAATTGTTTTACTGTTATTTACAAATTGTGTTAAAAAAACGAGTAATGAAAATAATATATTAAAAACTAATGAGATTGATATTATTCAAAATAATAATGCAGAAGAAGAATCAGAAGCAGATGGAAATTTGGAATTCAATATTAAAGATACGTACCATATTCAAAATTTTAATATAGATATTGATGTAAATAACTGCACTTAACCAGTCTGTCGAATTTCTCGAAATTTGACAGTCTCATCCTTCGGTAATTTTAAAATTAAAATAAAATATATTAATTATATATTTAAAATGCTAAAAATATGTTAAAAACAAGATCATCTTTACATATTTCCTGTTATCTGCCATATTTTTCGCTTAGAGGCTTAATACATTTCCACATATTATGAACTATACAGAATAATTGCCATTGGGTATTTACTTTTTTCTGTGTTCGCAGAGTAAACCTGTTCATACCCTTGCAATAAGCCATATGAGAAAAAACTGGTTCG
>Ga0123356_10007434_pt1 | contig 10931 bp, 11 predicted proteins | sample TergutEmb28metaG_2_FD_92546 | JGI IMG/M metagenome (GOLD analysis project Ga0123356, IMG submission 92546) | Embiratermes neotenicus P3 segment gut microbial communities from Petit-Saut dam, French Guiana - Emb289 P3 | ecosystem: Host-associated > Arthropoda: Insects > Digestive system > Gut ... | reverse complement strand
TCAGTTCCCGGGCTCGTGGCTGCCGTTCGGCCAGGAGCAGGTGATCAGGTCCGCGCAGCCCCATTTCAGCCTCGTCTCCAGCGTCAGCGGCCGCCTCGACTACATCGAGACGATCAGCCGCTGGAACGCACGGATCGGCGCACCCAGCTTCAGGAAGAAGCTGCTCAAGCTGCAACTGGTCCCGCGCTGGCTGACAAGCGCCGACTTCCGCCTGGCGTTCACATCCGGGGTCAGCGCCAATCAGGTCTGCTTCGAGCGCGAGCTACTCGACCACTACCGCCTGGTGTTCGAGACCAGCGGCTGAGCGGGCGCTTGCTGAGCGGGCGCTTCGGTGCGCGGCTCCAGCCCGACCGCCTCGGCGATCAGCTCGTACGAGCGCTTGCGAGCCTCGTGGTCGTGAGTGATCGTGACCACGATCACCTCCTCGGCGCCGTAGGCATCGGCCACCTCGAGCAGCTTGGCGCTCACGGTCGAGGGTGAGCCGATGATTCCGCGGCGGCCCTCGGTGAAGCCGCTCTCGGTCGGCTGGCCGATCGCGCGCAGGTATTCCAAAGCCTTCTCCGGGGGCGGCACCGGAATCAGCTGGCCCTGGCGCAGCAGCCGCATCGACATCCGGCTCGAGCTCGCGAGGTACTGCGCTTGCTCGTCGGTGTCGGCGCAGATCGCCCAGACCGCCACCGCGGTGCGCGAGGCGCGATCCCTGTGCTCGGCGGCGTGACGTGCGCGATAGTCGGCCGCGAGCGCCGCCCCGTCCGGGTAGATGAAATCGGCGAACGCGTACGCGAGGCCGATCTCAGCCGCCCAGATCGCCGATTGGGCGGAGGAGCCGAGCAGCCAGCGCTCGGGAACCTCGGGTCGGCCCGGCAGCGTCGTCGCGAGCCGCGCGAACGGGTGGTCCGCGGGCATGTCGTCCTCGAGGTAGGCGAGCAACTCGGCCAGCTGCGAGGGGAAGTCGTCGGGCGAGGCCTGGCGGCGGTCGCGCTGCAGCGCGAACGTGGTCAGCGGGTCGGTGCCGGCGGCGCGGCCGACGGCGAGGTCGATCCGTCCCGGGAACAGGCCCGCGAGGAGGCTGAACGCCTCGGCGACCTTGAAAGGGCTGTAGTGGGGCAGCATCACACCGCCGCTGCCGACCCGGATCGCGCTCGTCGCGGAGGCGATCGGACCGATCAGGACCTCCGGTGCGGCGCCGGCGAGCATCGGGCCACCGTGGTGCTCGGCGACCCAGTAGCGGTGATAGCCCAGCCGCTCGGCCAGGCGGGCGAGCTCGAGCGTGTTGCGCAGCGCGTCGACGCCGGTCAGCCCCTCGGGGATCGGTGACTGGTCGAGCACGGAGAAGCGCACAGGCTGATGGTAGGGACAGCCGCCCGGCGGCCCGCCTGACCGCCGGGGGCTAACTGTCCGCGGGTAGCAGCGTGAAGGCTCCGCCCTGCAACGGCTCGATTGCGCGGAAGTGCCGTTGATCGAAGGTGAGAACCCGCGTGGTTTGGTGGCGCCTGGCGAGAATGACGAGTGAGGAGTCCGCCAGCCCCAGGTCGAGATCGGCGTACCTCGACTCAAGGTCCAGCGCCGCGCCGTAGTCACCACGGTCCAGGGAGGCGACGGTGAACCTGCCCGACGCCAGGTCAGCGAGGAAGGCTCGGCGCGCGTCGCTCCCAAACCGCTGGCCCAGCAGGTAGTCGACCTCGGCGGTGACCGGGGCCGGGATGATCAGATCGCCCGGCTCGGATCGGAGGGCGGTCAGAATATCGCCGCGCAATGGTTCGCTCGTGTCGGCCAGCGCGACGAGCGGGGCGGCGTCAATGACCAGCGTCACGCGCCGAAGCCTTCAAGCAGTTCCGACTCTGGGATCTGTGAGATCGGCCGGCGATCCGAGTCGATCCGCCGGAACCCAGCGCTCAGCGCGAACTCGCGGTCAGCTGCGCGAGGGGATTCGTAGGCCCTGATCGCGTCCCGCAGGATCTCGGCCTGGGGGCGTCCCTCCTGTGCCGCCAGCTGAGCGAGGCGGTCGGCCTGTGCATCGTCCAGGTACACGCTCGTCTTACGCACGGGCTCCATTGTAGGGCAGCGTGTAGGGTGGTCACGGGCCCGATGGGAGCGGGATGTCTGGCTCAGCCCAAGCCGCTCAGCTGATGACGGCACCGATCAGCCGTCCGGCGAGCGGCACCAGCGCTTTGCCGACGAGCGAGCGCTGCGCGCCCGCCCCTGTCTGGAACATGACCGGGAAGCAGATGTTGGCGCCCGAGTCGCCGCCGGTGCCGATCGAGACAGACACGCGCACCTGCGCCAGGGTGGCTCCGGATCCGGAACTGAAGACGAGCCTCAGCACGGGCCGGTCGACCAGGAGCACCGGGCACATGATCCCGTGGCGGTTCAGCGGCTTCAGCCGGTCGACCGCGGTGACCAGGGCGCGCACCTCGCTCGGGCTCGTGAGCACGCGCACCAGCGGGGCCCTCATCGCCTTGCCGAGCTCCGGGTAGGTGACGGTGACTGTGACGCGCTTGACGCCACGCGGCACGCGGCCCGACTGAACCGCCGCGCGCGTTCGGGCCGCCGCCGCAGGCGCAACCGCGGCGGCGGCCGCTGAGCCTGCTGTTACCAAAAGGGCCAGGGCGAGTATTGAAAGGGTGCGTCTCACTTGCATATATCGAGCCTACGTCGCAGCGCCGGTTTCGTCACGGAATGCGCTACCCCCCGCCCGGGTGGTTCATGAGCGGGAGCGCTGGAAGCCGTGACCGGAACCACGAAGACTCCCGGTCCAGTGAGCGCGACGATCCGCCCGACGACAATCCCTGCCCGCATACGGGTCCCGCGTGGCACGGGCGGCGCGGCAGTCGCCTCGGTGGGGGCGAGCCTCCCCGCAGGGGTCGTCGACTCTGCCGAGATCGAGGCGCGGCTGGGGCTTGCGCCCGGTTGGATCGCGCGACGCACCGGCATCCGTGCCCGCCACATAGCCGCGCCCCATGAGCGCCTGGACGCGCACGCGACAGCCGCCGCCGCGATCGCGCTGGAGCGGGCCGGCATCGACGCCGCCGACGTGGATCTGGTGTTGGTCGCGACGAGCACCGCGGACGAGGTGATGCCGCACGCGGCCCCGCTGGTCGCCCAGGCGCTGGGCGCGACGCGCGCCGGCGCCTACGACGTCGGCGCCGCCTGCACCGGCTTCCTCTCCGGCCTCCAGAGTGGGGCGGGGATCATCGAGGCCGGACGTGCAGCATGTGTGGTGGTGGTCGGCGCCGATTTCATGTCGCGTGTCGTCGATCCCATGGATCGCAGCACGGCCGTCGTGTTCGCGGACGGCGCCGGTGCCGCCGTGCTCACCGACGCGGGCGAGAGCCGCATCGGCCCGATCGTGCTCGGCAGCGAGGGCGACACGGACGGCGTGATCTACGTCGGGCGCGAGAAGCAGACGATCCACATGGCCGGCCACGAGACCTTCAAGATCGCGGTCGCGCGGATGTCGGAGGCGACCGAGCAGGCCGCCGCCGCGGCCGGGGTCGAGCTGGACGAGATCGACCTGTTCGTCTACCACCAGGCGAATTCGAGGATTTTGGCGGCGGTCGGCGAAAGACTGGGGCTGCGCAGCGACCGCGTCGTCGACTGCATCGAGGAGCTCGGGAACACGTCGGCGGCGACCCTGCCGCTCGCGCTCGAGCAGAGCTTCGCAACCGGGAGGTTGCATGACGGAGACAGAGTTTTGATGGGCGCCTTCGGAGCCGGATTCACGTGGGGCGCGACCGTTTTGGAATGGGGCGTGACAGCATGAGCACAGTGCTTTCAAATACTGACCGACTCTCAAGGGACGACCGCGAGACACTGACGCCGGTCGAGCGGCTCGAGGCGCTCTGCGACTCGGGATCGCTGGACGTGATCCGCTCCGAGGTGATCTCCGGCTCGATGGGCCTCAAGGCCCGCGCCGGTGACGGCGTCGTCGGCGGCGCCGGCCTCGTGGACGGGCGTCCCGTCTTCTGTTACGCCCAGGACAACTCCTATGTGGGCGGCTCGCTCGGTGAGGCGCACGCGAACACGATCGTGCGCGTGCTCGAGCTGGCCGACCGCGCCCGCGCCCCCGTCGTCGGCTTCGTCGGGTCCGGCGGCGCGCGCATGCAGGAGGGCGTACGCGCCCTCGGTGGCTACGGCCGCATCTTCCGCCAGACCGTCGCGCTGTCCGGCAGGGTCCCGCAGATCTCGGTGATCAGCGGCCTCTCGGCCGGTGGCGGCGCCTACTCGCCGGCGCTGACCGACTGGGTCGTGATGACCAAGGATTCGAGCATGTTCCTGACCGGCCCCGGCGTCGTCAAGGACGCGCTCGGCGAGGACGTGACGGCGGCGCAGCTCGGTGGCCACAAGGTCCACGAGCGCAATGGCGTGACCCACTTCGTCGCCGGGACCGACTACGACGCGGCGCTGCTCGCACGCGACCTGCTCGGCTATCTGCCCAGCCACCGCGACCTGCCGCTCCCCCAAACCGATCCACGCCCGGCCGGGGCCGCCGACCCGTCGGTCCACGTCCCGCACGAGGCGCGCCAGGTGTACGACGTGCGCTCGGTGATCTCGGGGATCGCTGACGGCGGCGAGCTGCTCGAGGTCGCCCCCGGCTGGGCTCGCAACCTCGTGACCGCCTTCATCCGCATCGAGGGCCGCCCCGTCGGCGTGATCGCCAATCAGCCGCGCTACCTCGGCGGCGTGCTCGACGCGACCAGCAGCGAGAAGGGCGCGCGCTTCGTCAACCAGTGCGACGCCTTCGGCGTGCCGATGCTGGTGCTGGTCGACACGCCCGGGTTCATGCCCGGCACCAAGCAGGAGTCGGCCGGCGTGATCCGGCTCGGCGCGACCTTCGTGAACGCGTTCGCGAAGGCGACCGTCCCGCGTGTGACCGTGATCCTGCGCAAGGCCTTCGGCGGCGCCTTCATCACGATGAACTCCAAGGACCTCGGCGCCGACTACGTGTTCGCCTGGCCGCAGGCGGAGATCGGGGTGATGGGCGCGAAGCCCGCCGTCGGCATCATCCACCGGCGGGAGCTGGCGGCCTCCGAGGACCCGGACGCGGCCCGCGAGGAGCTCGCCGACCGCTACGCCGAAACCCACCTGCGCCCGCAGGTCGCGGCTGCGGCCGGCGCGATCGACGAGCTGATCGCCCCCGAGCAGACGCGCCAGCGCGTCGCCTGGGCACTGCGTTCGCTCGAGAGGACGCGCTGAATGAACGACGGGCGCGTATTCCTGACCGGCGCGACCGGTTTCGTCGGGATGGAGGTGCTCGTGCGCTACCTCGAGCGCGGGTCACGGCCCGTCACGTGTCTGGTGCGGGCCGAGTCCGATGCGGCGGCGCGTGCCCGGCTCGACAGGATCCTCGACGAGCTGATCGCCAACGGCGCCGAGCTCTTCGAGCACCGCGTCGAGGCGGTCGCCGGTGAGCTCACCGCCCCGGACCTCGGCCTCAGCCCGGGGACGCGGGAGCGGCTCGCCACAGAGGTGAAGACGATCGTCCACTGCGCGGCCTCGGTGTCGTTCGAGTTGCCGCTCGAGGAGGCGCGAAAGATCAACGTCGGTGGTACGCGCCGGATGCTCGACTTCGCGAAGCTCGCCCAGGCGCGAGGCGGGCTCGATCGCTACGCGCAGGTCTCGACCGCGTACGTCGCCGGCACGCACACCGGCAGCTTCAGCGAGGACGACCTCGACGTTGGCCAGGGGTTCCGCAACACATACGAGCAGTCGAAGTTCGAGTCCGAGCAGCTGGTCCGCGCCGACGGCTGCGAGCTGCCGTGGATCGTGCTGCGCCCGAGCATCGTCGTCGGCGACCGCTCCAGCGGCTGGACGGCGGCCTTCAACGTCATGTACTGGCCGCTGCGGGCGCTCTCGACCGGCCTCTTCAAGGCGGTTCCGGCGATGCCCGAGTCACCGCTTGACATCGTCTCGATCGATTACGTCGCCGACGCCATCTACGAGCTGTCCACGGGCCACTCGGGCTCTCAGCAGACCTTCCACCTGACAGCCGGATCGGACGCCTCGACGTTCCAGGAGATCGTCTCACTGTCCTCGCGTTACTTCCGCCGGCCCGAGCCCAGGGCGGTCCCGCCGGAGGAGTTCCAGGTGGACCCCACGACGCTCTCGGAGGTCGCGGTCGAGGCCAGCCGCATCTACTTCCCGTACTTCTCGATCTCGACCGTGTTCGAGAACGCTCGCACGCGTACGCGGCTGGCCCAGGCTGGGATCCACGCCACGCCGCTGCGGGAGTATCTCTTCCGGCTGCTCGACTTCGCGACCCGCAGCCGCTGGGGCAAGCGGCCGATCGGGCGCGCCGCCGCACAGGCTCAGTAGCCGCGCCGCTCGCACCGGCGCGCACTCGCGCCGGCACAGTGGCCGTGCCCCCGATCGCTCTGGCACAGTAGGGCCATGTCGATACCAACCGAGACGGGCGCCGTCCCGGTCGAGGCGGTCGAGCTGTTCGCCGAGGTGCTGTCGCAGTCAGAGCACGAGCCGGCGATCGGCGACGGTTTCTATGACCGCCTGTGCGAGGCGGTCTGCCGGCTGGCGCGCCTGCGCCGCGCGATCATCTTCCGCTACGACCCCGCCAGCCGCCAGGTGCGCGCCGCCGGCTCCCATGGCATCGACATCGAGCGCTTCGCCGGGGCGCACGTCTCCGTCGACACGCTCGCGACCGCCGCCAGGGCGGTGAGCGAGGACCAGGTGATCGAGGCCAGGGGCGACATCCGCGACGAGCTGCCCGCCGATTACGCCTACCTGGTGCCCGAGCCGATGCGCGTCGTCTGCGGGCCGATGGTCGCGGCCGGCCGGGCGGTGGGCGTGATCGTCGCCGATCGCAGCCTCGACGCGCCACCGCTCGACGCCTCCGAGCGGCACCTGCTGTGGACGCTCGGCAAGGCCGCGGCGCTCGCGTCGGTGGCGCGCAACGTCGCCACGCAGGCTGAGACCGCGCGTCAGCTGAGCCAGCGGATCGACCTCGCCCGGGAGGTGCACGAGGGCGTGATCCAGCGCCTGTTCGGGATCTCGATGGTGCTCGACGGCGCCGGCGACCTGCCCGAGGAGGTCCGCTCACGCGCCGCCAGTGAGATCCAGGCGGCGCTGAGCGAGCTGCGCGAGGCGATCGAGCGGCCGCTGGGCCGCATCTCGCGCGAGACCGGCACCACCTTCGCGGCCGAGCTCGAGCGCCAGGCGCGGGAGAGCCCGGATCTGCACATCGCCGCCGCGTCCGACGCTGCCGCCGACGTGCCCGCGGCGCTCGAGCCACTCGCCCAGAGCGTGCTCGCCGAGGGGATCCGCAACGTGCGCAAGCACGCCCAGCCGACGCGGGTCGCGGTCCGCACGATGCTCGCCGACGGCACCTTCGTGCTCGACGTGCGCAACGACGGTGTCGCTCCCGGAGGCCGCCCGCAACGCCCCGGAATGGGACTGCGCCTGGCCTCCTTCGAGGCGCTGCAGAGCGGCGGCTTCCTCGAGTTCGGGCCGATCGAGCTCGATCCGGCCGACCTCTGGCCGGCGGGAGCGAACGGCTGGCAGCTGCGCCTGGTGGTACCGCACGATGGCTGATCAGCCCGGGACCGAGGCGACCGGAACCGACGCGACCGGAACCGACGCGACCGCCGCCACCCGCAGTCCGCAGCGGCTGCGCGTGCTGGTCGTCGATGACCACGACGTGGTCCACTGGGGCTTCCGTCTGATGCTCACAGCAGCCGTGGGTCGAGCGCTGCGTGACCGCCTCCAACGGCGACGACGCGATCGAGCTGGCGCGGCGCTACCGCCCGCACGTGGCCGTGATCGACCTGTTCATCGGCGAGGAGTCGGGCGCCCAGGTCTGCGAACGCCTGCGCGAGGCCGAGCCGGCGACGCACGTGCTGCTGTTCTCCGGCGCCGGCGAGATCTCCGCCAGCGCCGCGCGCGCCGCCGGGGCCTCGGGCTTCGCCTACAAGGACTGGCCGGCCGCGAAGATCGCCGGCGCGGTGCGGCTCGTCGGGCTCGGCGGGACCGTGTTCGAGCGCCAGAACCGCTCCGGCGTGCTCGGACTCTCCGAGCGCGAGCGTGAGGTCCTGCAGCTGATGGCGGCCGGCTCGACCAACCCGGAGATCGCGCACGCGCTGCACCTCAGCCCGCACACCATCAAGGAGCACACGAGCTCGCTGTACCGCAAGCTCGAGGTGCGCAACCGCACGGAGGCCGTCCAGCGCGCGCAGCGGCTGGGCCTTCTCGCCTGAGGCCTGTGGCGGTGCTGCTGGCACCGCTGGCCAGCAGCACCGGAGAAACGGCTACCCGAGAAGGCCCTGCAGGTCGCGGACCGAGATCACCGTCGCGCGCTTCGGGAAGATCTTGTCGAGCAGGACGCGGTGAATCTCCTCGTCGCGGTCGGCGACCGCCTCCTCGAGCACGATCACGCGGTAGTCACGGTCGTATGCGTCGAATACGGTCGACATCACGACGCCGCTCGTGCTGATCCCGGCGAGCACCAGCGTGTCGATCCCGCGCGCCTGCAGCTGCTCGTCCAGGTCGGTGGTGCCGAAGGCGCCGACGCGCTGCTTGCGCACGACGATGTCGCCGGGCTCCGGCGCGATCGCGTCGTGGATCTGGGTTGTGGGGCTGTCTGCGTGCAGGTGCTCGCGTCGCTCGGGCGTCGCGATCGCCGCCATGCCGCTGGTCGCGCGCACGCCGTCGAGGTCGCCGTCGGCGAAGCCGACGCGCACGTAGCCGACCGTGCCACTGTGCTCACGGAACAGCTTGATCAGGCCGGCGGCGGTCGCCAGCAGCTCATCGCCGTTGTCGACCATGCCGATCACACCGTTCTGGTAGTCCATCACCAGCAGGGCGGTGCGGCGCGGATCGATCGGGGCGGGGGATTCGGTGGTCATGGCTCCTCTGCTCTTGCTGGCCTTATGAACTTCTGCCGGCCACCTTACGAAGTTCTTGATGTGCGCTGCTTCCGTAACGGTCATGTCCAGCACAAATCAGCTACCGGCAGCGCTCAACATCCTGCGTTACGTCGTGCTGGTGTTGGCGATTGCCGGCTTTGCGATCTCCCTCCTCGCCTGACGGCGGCACGGGTTAGGCTCCTCCTCCACCGCTACGGAGGAGGAGCTGACCCACGGGGTTCTAGGTGCCGGCCGCGTTGCGCAGGGCCTCGGCGGTCTCCGGGTCGGCGGGGAAGAACGCTTCCAGAGACAGCTCGGCGACGGTGACGTCGAGGGCGGTGCCGAAGGCCGCGATCGTGCTGAACAGGCGCAGCTCGCCGAAGCTCGAGGCGAGATGCAGCTGCATCGTGATCGCGGCAACGTCGTAGCCGTTGTGTCCGGCGGCGATGTCCGGTCCGGGGTAGCCCGAGACCTCCTCGAGCAGCTCCTGAACTCGCGGATCGCCGTGCAGCTGGACGTCCCGCGTCAGCCGGGCGAGCAGGCGCCCGCGGTACTCGGCGAGGTTCAGGATCCTCGGCGCCAGGCCCTCCGGGTGCAGCGCGACACGCATCACGTTGACCGGGGGATGCAGTAGCTCCGGGGCAACGTCCTCGAGCAACACCGCGAGCGCGGCGTTGGAGGCGACCATGTTCCAGATTGGGTCGACCACGAACGCCGGATAGGGCTCGTGCCCGGTGAGCACGTGCCCGATCGCGTCACGCACCGCGGCCAGCTCGGGCGAGTCGAGCTCGCGCTGCTGGTAGCGGGGCGCGAACCCCGCCGCCAGCAGCAGCCGGTTGCGCTCGCGCAGCGGCAGCTCGAGGTGCTCGGAGAGCGTCAGCAGCATCTCCGCGCTGGGCCGCGAGCGCCCCGTCTCGAGGAAGCTCAGGTGCCGTGTCGAGATGCCCGCATCCAGCGCCAGGTCGAGCTGGGTGCGCCGCCGCCGTTGGCGCCAGTTACGCAGCATCGTGCCCACGCCGGAGTCGTTCACGCCAGGGATCGTAAAGCCCGTCACGGGAGTGCCCTCGAGAGCATCGCCACGAGCGACAGCGCGGCCACGAGCACCCACAGGCCGTCCTGGAAGGCGGTGCCGTAGCCGCCGTGGACGGCGCCGAAGAACGCGATCCCGACGACCGCCACGCCGATCGCGCTGCCGACGTACTGCGCGGTGGAGAGCGCCCCAGCGGCGGCGCCCGCCTGCTCGGGCCGCAGCGTGGCCAGGATCCCGCCGGCCAGCGGCGCGATCGCCAGGCCCATGCCCACCCCCACCACCAGCAGCCCGGGGAAGAGCGCCAGCACCGAGCCGCCGGTGCCGTTCAGTGCGACGGCGCCGATCAGCAGTAGGTGGCCGGCGACCAGCAGCGCCGCCGCCAGCGTGATCACGTTGCGGCCGTGGCGCGCCGCGAGCGCCGGCGCCCGGGCGGCGGCGAGCACATAGCTCAGCGCCAGCACCGTGAACACGCCCCCGGCGGCGAGCGGGGTGAGGCCACGGCCCTGCTGTAGATACAGCGCCAGGATCAGGAAGAACGAGCCCTGCCCGACCCAGAACACGGTCTGGGCCAGCAGCCCGGCGCGGAACGAGCGCAGGCGAAACAGCTCGAGGTCGAGCAGGGCGAAACCGGAGCGGCGGTGACCGGCGCGCTGCTGCCAGACGAACGCCGCGAGCAGTGGGACCGACGCGGCCAGTGAGATCCAGGTCCAGGCCGGCCAGCCGAGCTGACGTCCCTCGACGAGCGGCAGCACGAGCGCCGTCAGCGTGGCGGTGGTCAGCGCGATGCCGGGCAGGTCGAGGCTGGCGATCCCGACGCCGCGCGACTCCGGAACCAGGCGCCGAGCCGCGAGCAGGCCGGCGGCGCCGATCGGCAGGTTGATCAAGAAGCAGCTGCGCCAGCTGAGGCCCAGGGGGTCGAGCTGCACGAGCGCGCCGCCGATCAGCTGCCCGCCGACGGCGGCAAAGCCCATCACGGTCGCGTAGGCGGCCATCGCCCGAGCGCGGTCCGCGCCCTCGTAGAGGACGCCGAGCAGCGCCAGGACGTT
>Ga0123356_10007433_pt1 | contig 10932 bp, 10 predicted proteins | sample TergutEmb28metaG_2_FD_92546 | JGI IMG/M metagenome (GOLD analysis project Ga0123356, IMG submission 92546) | Embiratermes neotenicus P3 segment gut microbial communities from Petit-Saut dam, French Guiana - Emb289 P3 | ecosystem: Host-associated > Arthropoda: Insects > Digestive system > Gut ... | reverse complement strand
TAGCGCCAAGTCCTCCGGAAGATATCAGCTTTCGCGGTTTTTCAAATTTGTAATACTGTGCCACCCACATCTGGTGCTGCCCAACATCAGTTGTAATAACGGTATCATAATTGTAAAAACTGTTTACGTTTCTAATAATATTTTCAGGAGTAAACGTGTGATCCGGATATGTTTTTTCTTTGTTTTTCAACTCACAGACTTTATCAAGCCAAGAGTCGTTTGTTTTTGAAATAAGTTTATTAAGAAGTTTTGGTAAAACATCTCTCAAATCGCCGCATATACTGACGCTCGGTCTTATATTTTTGCCAAGCTCCGCGTCGTCGATGTCTATATGAATAACCGACGTGTTATTTTCATATTCATTTGCTCCACCGGTGGCCCGGTCTGAGAATCTGACTCCGAGAGCGATAATAAGGTCGGCTTCGGATTTTATCAGATTGGAAGCATACAAACCGTGCATTCCGTTCATGCCGAGGTTAAGGGGGTTTGAAGCAGGTATAGAGCCGATGCCCATCATACTCATGCCCATAGGAGCACCGATTCTGTCAGACAGTTGAAGAACTTCCTTGCCTGTATTAGTTGCGGATACTCCACCGCCGCATAAAATGTATGGACGTTTACTCTTTTTAATAAGATCAACAGAAGCGTCTATATCTATCTCATTTATAACAGGCCGGCTCTTTTTTTCGCTGATGCGCTGAGTTGGGTCAAATATAAGTGATTCAAGCTGAATATTTTTAGGTATATCGACATGAACAGGACCTTTTCTGTCTGTTGATGCAATATGGAAAGCATCACAGATTATTCTCTGCAAATCTTTGATATCCCTTACAACGTAGCTGTGCTTTACAATTGGTAATGTGACACTCACAATATCAATATCCTGAAACGAATCCTGTCCAAGCATCGGTACAGACACATTTCCTGTGATAAATACAACAGGAACAGAGTCGAGATACGCGTTTGCTATTCCTGTAACAAGATTGGTAGCTCCGGGGCCGCCGGTTGCTATTACTATGCCCGGTTTTCCTGATACTCTGGCATAAGCGTCGGCTGCATGTGCCGCGCCTTGCTCATGAGCAGTTAAAATGTGATTAATTTTATCCGCGTTTTTATACAGCTCATCGTAGATGTTAATAACATAGCCGCCCGGATATCCGAAAACGGTATCAACATCATGTCTGATAAGCTCTTTAATTAATATTTCAGCTCCCGTATATTTCATGCGGCACTCCTAAGAAAAGAGCTTTGCCGCGTTAGCCGCAAAGCTCTTTAAGAGTAGCATAATTACATTCCGCATGCAAGCCATTTATATCATCATGTCGATATGAGAGACTGTTCCCGCGCCTCCGCATTCTTTCAGAAAGAAGCTTGTGGAGCGCATTATGCCAAGGGTTTGGTTTGTTTCGTCTTTAAACGAGAATTCAGTTTCTATATCACCGAGGTATATCGCGCCTATTCCGAGCTCCTTGAGTGTAAAGACCGTATCATTGCCGTCTTTGTCGCGGTGCCAGACAACAAGCTTGTCAAATATTTCATCGTTTGCGTCTATCCAGCCGTTACCGTCTTTGTCATATTGGCGGAGCTCACTGAAGCCGCAGCCGGTGCTTGGTCCGAAAAGCTGACTTCCATCTTTGATAACCCCGGTGCCATCCCAGTCAATCGCGAGAAATCCGCTGCCTTCTCCAAGGACGGCAAGATGGTCAAGATTTCCATCCATAGTAAGGTCAAACTGGAACCTGTCGCCCATAAGAGACGATGCGGTGCCGCCGTAGTTTATTACAAGCGGGTCAACCGGTCTTGTTGCTTCAACGTCTATTCCCATGTATGCTACAAATTCACGCGACATATACATATTGATGTCTACTGTTATTGTTCTTCCGTCTGCTGTGTGTACTACACCTTTCGCCTGATATGAGACTTGCTCGGATTCATATTGGAAGTGCTCAACTCTCCATCCGTCAATACGCTCAAGACGCGTGTTGCCTTCGGCAAAAGCGCCTCCGAAAATGTTGGCAAAACCTAAACTAAACCCTCTTGAACCAAACGAATGCACATCAGGTCTGCTTTCGTTATTGTCGGTCTGTTGGGTTGTGGTTTGGCTTGCTTTCTTTCCGCCAAGTAACTCAAGCATCAATTGCAGAAGATGTGCTTTTAGTTCCTGCGGATTACTTGGTATTTTCGATTTTTGCGAGATTTGTACCTTTGAGAAATAGGATGCGGATGATTTGCTCGCGATGTGCGTCAGGCTTTCGCTTCTGAGTTCTTTGAGTAAGTCTTTTAAGATTTTACTCTGACGTCTTCTGTCTGATCTGTTTGAGATTGCAGCGCTGTCTTCATCTTGAATTTGTGCTGTCTGACCGTTGTTTCCCGAGTTTTGTGTTTGTCCTACTCCTGTGTTTGCGTTGTTTCCCGTGTTTCGTGTTTGACCGGCTCCGGTCTGACCGTTGTTTCCTGAGTTTTGTGTTTGTCCTACTCCTGTGTTTGCGTTGTTTCCTTGAGAGTTTTGATTGCCTTGCGGGTTTTGCTGGTTAACTTGTGGCGGCGGGGGTTGAAATCCCCATGTGTTTCTTGCGAGTTGAAGTTGGCGTGTGGCGAGCATTGTTGTCGATTCTACCGACACAAAGCTGCGCTGTGACGTTGTCTTAACGTCGTAGCTTTGGATAACCATCATTTCTTCCTCCTTGATTTGACCCAAGCGCGCACTCGTAGTCAATATCGGTCTCCATACCGATAGCTATCCTTATATATATTTTCGTGAATATTTTATTATTCTTAAGTGTATAAATATACAAATAATATCAATTATATTTGTATAATATTACTATATATTGTATCTATTGACTGAAATATGGTACAATAGATATATTATGCTGTACATATTTGAGAATATTGATTTATTGGAAGACAGCTTTGCTGAAAGCATAAAGCGTTTGCTTTCCTATGAAAGAATCACTAAAATCCAAAGACTGAAATCGCCGCAAAGCAAGAATGCGTCTACTGTCGTTTATCTTTTATTACGTTTGGCTCTTCAAGATATGTATAGTATAAATGAAACTGTTGAGTTTAACTTTCTTGATAAAGGGAAACCTGTTTTAAGAGATTATCCGGATATTCATTTTAATCTCAGTCACTCATATAATCTGTCAGCCTGTGCTATAGCTGACGCTCCGGTCGGTGTTGATGTCCAGAAAATAAAAAAAATCAGCGATAAAGCCGCTAGACGTGTACTAACCGATGAAGAGTTTATTAAGCTTACTGCTTCAGATACACCGGAAGAGTACTTTACGGAAATTTGGGCAATAAAAGAGAGCTTTTTGAAGCGCTCAGGTCAAGGGATTGCAACAGAGCTGAGGGATGTTTCCGCTGAAAGCATAAAAGAGATAATTACTTTCAGAGCAGAAAATTATTTTTGCTCCGTGTGCGGTCCGTTTATACAGGAAATACAAATAAAGCATATAAGGAGAGAAGATTTTGAACAGCTTGGCAACCGATAGGTCAGTTAAAGAATTGTTTCAGCATTTGGCTGATACAAGTTCAAGTTTATCAAAGAGAGATATTTTAGTGGAAAATATCGAAAATGAACTATTTACTCTCTATATAGGTTATCTTTTAAATCCTTTTCTGGTAACCGGCATTTCTGAAAAGAAGATTTCAAAAGAAACTGATAAGGAGCAAACACGAAGCTTTGATTCGTTTAAGGGGCTTATGGAATATGTGCTTGAGAACAATACCGGAAGTGATGAAGTTATCGCGAATATCAGGGGATTTCTCGGAGCACAGGAACAGGATATGCGGGAGTTCTATGCTTCGATAATCACTAAAAGCGCAAAGCTGGGCTGCGATGTTAAATCTGTCAATAAGGCTTTCGGTAAGGAGTTCATTCCTCAATGGGAAGTGCAGCAATCTTATAGTATTGAGAAATCACCACTCAAGGAGGGTGAGTGGTTTTCACTTTCGGAAAAGTTAAATGGTGTGCGGGGTACTTTCTTTGAAGGCAAAATGTTCAGCAGGCAGGGTAAGGAAATAAGCGGTCTGGAGCATATAACTTCTGATATTTCAAAGCTTTTTGAAAACGCGGATGATTGGGTGCTTGACGGTGAGCTTGTCCGCTTAAACACAGATGGTGTTTCTGATAATGAGAACTTTAGAATCGGTACGGGTCTGCTTGGTCAGGATGATGCGGATAAAAGCTGCATGCAGCTTGTTATTTTTGACTTTCTGCCAAAGTGTGAGTTCACGCTTGGTGAGAGTGCCTTGACCTATAAAGCGCGACTTGCCGCTCTATTGGATTTAAAGAAGAAGATATCTGAGATGTCTCTGACATCTGTTACTATTGTCGAAGTTTTATATACTGGCAATGATGTAAAAATGATTGATATATTACTTGATGAAATGGTAAGCGAGGATAAGGAAGGTCTTATGCTTAACCGCGACAGTAAATATTCATGCAAAAGGCATAATGGAATTCTTAAAATTAAAAGGTTTTATACTGTTGATTTGGAAGTGACGGCAGTTGAGGAGGGTTCGGGCAGAAATTCCGGAAGGCTCGGCGCTTTTGTTGTGGACTACAAAGGAAATACCCTAAATGTCGGTTCGGGCTTCAGCGATGGGCAACGTGAGGAGTTTTGGACCGTACGTGAAAAGATGCCCGGACGGGTGATTGAAGTAAAATACAAAGAAGAAAGCAGCGATAAAAAAACAGGTCTGTTAAGCCTGCAGTTCCCGATTTTCGTAGCTCTGCGCGAAGAGGGAAAAGGTGTTAGTTACGACTGATTAGCGCTTAACCAAAAACAACAGAGGCGCAGTGCGCCCCTGTTGAAAGTGGTTTGAATAAGATCAGTGCGGTTGCTTATTATGCTAGGCTCTTAAGTTTGAATGCTCCTAAGAGATAGAGGACAGGCATTATCAATCCTGAAATAATAGAGATTACAATGCTTAATGCGCCGGGATCTCCGCTGACAATACTAATTACTGTGCTTACGATATATACTATCAGGACAAGTATGCCAAATACTATACAAATTGTTGCTTTTTCCGGCTTATTATGATTCTTTACGCCAACTATTCCCGCAACAAACTGAATTACTGAAGCAACCAGCATAATAACAGCTGCTGCCATAATCAGGCCCGCTGCCGCTGCCGCTGCATCAGTAGCTACACCTGCTGCACCTGCAGCAATTACGCCTGCACCGGCTACAGCCAGTAGCGAAACCAATAGAGCAATACTTCCGAAGATAATCATGAGAATACTTACCACTTTTAACAATTTACAACTTTTTTCCATTTCTATATTCCTTTCATAATCAGTATATTGTGGTTTTCCACAGATGAGTATATAGCATATAGAATCAATATGCAACAAAATAATTCACAAATTCTTCCCGTTTTTCGCAACAATTACAAATTTCGCACATGAGGTACCGGATTTTGTCAGATAAACACTTCTACAGTTTGAGAGAAAAGGCTCTGAAGTTACCTAAGCTTCCGGGTGTATATTTAATGAAAGACGACAGTGACAGCGTGATATACGTTGGGAAAGCCGCACGTCTGAAAGACCGTGTCAGCAGCTATTTTAACCGCGGGGCGGATGCACTTACAAATCATGATATCAAGACGGATTTGATGGTTTCAAAGATAAATAGTTTTGATGCAATCATTGTAGAGTCTGAGTTTGAGGCATTAATTCTTGAAAATTCTCTTATTAAGGAATATATGCCGAAATATAATGTCAAGCTCCGTGATGATAAAGGATATCCGGTAATACGTGTTGATATTAAAAATGAATATCCCTCTTTTAAAATTATCTCACATGCCGGAGATGATGATGCGCTCTACCTCGGCCCGTACGGCGGCAGACAGGATACCCGCAAGGCTATCGGTGCGGTAAGTAAGGCATTAAAACTGCCAACATGCGGCAAGAATATTAAACAAATCTTAGGGAGAGAGCGTCCGTGCCTTAATCATGATATGGGAAACTGCCGTGCGTATTGCCAAAAAGCAGAGCTTGCCGATGACTACAGAAACGCTGTTGCCGCTGCGATAGATGTGTTTCAAGGGAAAACGGGCAGTCTTTTAAAAAAGATGACAAAAGAAATGTCAGACGCTTCAGAGAGTCTCAACTTTGAAATTGCCGCTGTTTTAAGAGACCGGATACAAGCAATTAAAGTGCTTGAGCAGAAGCAGCTCTTTACGGAAGACCCGATTGAAGAGCATGCCGCGCTCTATAAGGAAAAAGTCTTAAAAACGCATCAATGGTTGGAGAAAGCATTACAGCTGGAGTCAACCCCGGAGCGTTTGGAGGCTTATGATATATCTAATACCGGCTCGTCCGGAATTGTCGGCTCTATGATTGTTTTTATCAAAGGAAAACCACTTAAGAAGGATTACAGGCGGTTTAAAATAAGGTCAAAAAAAGGCCAGGATGATTACGCAAGCATGGCGGAGGTTGTTTCAAGACGGATAAAACGATATCTTGCCGGTGATGAGAAGTTTAAACCTTTGCCTGATATTATGCTAATAGATGGCGGGGCAAATCATGCTTCGGTTGTTCGCAGGGCTCTTTTGGAGCTTGATGTAAGCTTGCCTGTGTTTGGTATGGTAAAGGATGATAAGCATAAAACCAGAGCATTGGTGTCTCCGGACGGTGAGGAGATAGGTCTTTCGGCAAACCCTGCCGTCTTTTCATTGATAGGTACTATACAAGAAGAGGCACATAGATTTGCTATAGAATATCATAAAAAACTGCGCACTAAAACGATGCTGAATAAGGATGATAAAAAATGAGAATAATAAGCGGGACCGCAAGAGGCAGAAAGCTTAAGGAGCCTGTCGGAGAGACCATAAGGCCTACAAGCGGTAAAGTTAAGGAGTCTGTTTTTAATATCATTCAGTTTGATATTGAGGGCAGACGCGTACTTGATTTGTTTGCGGGTACCGGTCAGTATGGTATCGAAGCTTTATCAAGAGGTGCAAAGAGCGTTGTATTTGTTGATTCATCTGCCGACTCGGTAAGGCTTGTAAAGGAAAACCTTAAAAACAGCGGGTTTTCAGATGCTGCAAATGTATATGGTCGGGATGCGCTGCGTTTTCTTGAAAGTGATGAGAAGTTTGACCTGATTTTTATTGACCCTCCATATGATTCACAGCTTGCTGACAGTGCTGTTCTGAAAATCGCCGAATTTGACAAACTTAACATTAATGGTATAATAATATGCGAATTAAAGGCGGACTATCCGTCGCCGGCAACTCAGCCACCTTACTTTTTGCAAAAAGAGTACAGGTACGGCGGTGTGAAAATAGCACGATATACGCGTGAGTTATCAGAGTCTTGAAGAAAGTGCGATAATACATGAGCATTGCAGTTTATCCCGGCAGTTTTGACCCCATCACACTCGGACATCTTAACATCATAAGGCGTACCGCCGCGGTATTTGACGAGTTGTATGTCTGCGTTATGATAAACTCCGATAAAGGACCTCTTTTCAGCCGTGATGAGAGAGTAGAGTTTATAAAACGTACCGTTGTAAGATATAAGAACGTCAAGGTAGAGTCTTCAGAAGACCTGTTGGTCGAATATATGAAGAAAAGGGAAGCCAAGGTTATTATCAAGGGTCTTCGTGCGGTTTCTGACTTTGACAGGGAGTTTCAAATCGCGCTTATAAACAGAAAACTTGATCCCGGTATCGAGACTCTGTTTATGCCTTCCAGCGAAAAGTATACTTATATTAGCTCTTCGGCAGTCAAGGAAATGACCAGATACGGCGCGGACTTAAAAACGTTTGTACCGCATGAGATAATTGATGATGTAGTCGCAAAAGTTGAAAGTGAAGGGATGATGTTCAGATGAGCAGCAGAATTCCGGAAATGCTAAATATGCTTCACGCTATGATTACAGAGGCATGGGGAGTACCGCTCGGTGCTGAGAAGTGTATAATTGAACGAGACAAGGCGCTTGATATTCTTGATGAAATCAGAGGTCAGTTTCCCACGGAAATAGCAGAGGCGAAAAGACTTCTTGATGCCCGTGCTGATTTTATAAGTAACGCCAAACGTGAGGCTGAAACTATCAAACGTACGGCTGAGGATCGCGCAAGACAGCTTATTGATGAACAGGAAATTATTAAGATTTCAAGGGCAAAAAGCAATGAAATGCTATCCCATGCGGAAACATCCTCAACCGAGCTTCGCAGGGTAGCAAATGAGTATGTTGATGATGCAATGCAGCGTACCGAAGAAGCTCTTACTTCAGCCTTAGATGAAATAAGAAAGTCACGCCAGAGCTTCCGTCATGCCGCACGCGCCGCCGGAGAAGCTCCTGCGCACGCGCCGCCGACAGAGCCACCGCCGCAGCCGCAAGTGCCAACACAGGAAATTGATTTTGATTTAGATTAGAACAACAAAATGATTAAAGGGGCTGTTTTCAACACAGCCTCTCACTTTTACTTGCATTGTAATTTCGTTTTTGATAAAATACATTGGTGTGCCACAGAGAAATCAGGAGGATGTAAGTTTGAAATTAAAGAGTAGTGAGAAGAAAGAGAAAAACGAAATTAAGTTGATTATTCAGGTCGAACCTGACGAGTTGGAGACTTCGGTTAACAAAGCGTACCATAAAAACAAAAAACGTATTTCGGTTCCGGGGTTTCGCAAGGGTAAGGCTCCGCGCAAGATGATTGAAAAAATGTACGGTAAGGAGATTTTCTTAAGTGATGCTTTGGATGACATTCTGCCTGAGGTGTTTCGTTTTGCGGTTAAAGATACGGAGCTGAATATTGTAGGATATCCGAAGGTATCGGATGTAAATATCAAAGAAGACAACAGCGGTGCTGATATAACATTGATTGCGGCATTACATCCCGATGTCGTTATAGGGAAATACAAAGGTCTTTCGGCTCCGAAACCATCGGTTGAGGTTCCTGAAAGCGAGATAGACAATGAGATAGAATCTGTCAGATTACGCAATGCAAGAATAGAGAAAGCAGACCGTGCGGCTAAAAACGGTGATATCGCCGTGATAGATTTTGAAGGCTTTGTTGATAAAAAAGCATTTGATGGCGGAAAAGGTGAAAACTACGAGCTTACCCTCGGGTCAGGTCAGTTTATCCCCGGTTTTGAGGATAAGGTCGAAGGCATGGTTGTCGGCGAAGAGCGTGATATAGATTTGGTGTTTCCCGAACAATATAAGAAAGAGCTTGCCGGCAAACCGGTTATATTTAAGGTTAAGCTAAATGAGGTTAAGGAAAAAAGCCTTCCTGATCTCGATGATGAGTTTGCCAAAGATGTTTCCGAGTTCGACACCCTCAAGGAGTACAAGGCTGATATCAGAGACCGGCTTGAAAAAGAAAGACAGGCTGATGTTGATGAAACGTTTGAGAATATCCTCATAGAACAAATTGCTGAGTCATTGGAAGCCGATATTCCGGAAGCTATGATTGATGAGCAGTTTGAAACCTCAATGAATACTTTAACCAGGCAGATATCCGCATATGGTATGCAGCCTGATCAATATATGCAAATGATGGGTGTAACTCCCGATGAGTTTAAGGATAAAATGCGAGACAGCAGTGAAAAGCAAGTAAGAGCTTCACTTGCGCTTCAAAAAATCGCCGAGCTTGAGGGCATCGAAATTAGCGATGACGAGCTTGAAGAAGAGTATAAGAGTGCTGCCGAACAATATAAAATGGAAGTAGATAAGCTCAAAGAATCTGTTCCGAAAGAGGACATTATTCGTGATTTGAAGCTTCGTAAGGCAGCCGGGATAGTTGTAGATAATGCAAAGGTCGAAGAGTTTAAAGAAGAGAATTCTAAGAAAAAAGAGTCAAAAAAGCCTGCCGCAAAAAAGACGGACGCTAAAAAACCAACGGCTAAGAAGGATACTGACGAGAAAGCAAAAACACCGAAAAAGAAAGCAGAAGAGGAGAAAAAATAATGAGTTATATGCCGTATGTAGTAGAGCAAACCTCGCGTGGTGAACGTTCATATGATATTTTCTCAAGATTGCTCAATGACAGAATTGTCATTTTAGGCGAAGATGTAAACGATGTAACGGCAAGACTGGTTGTAGCACAGATGCTCTATCTGGAAGCACAGGATCCTGACAAGGACATTCAGTTTTATATCAACAGTCCCGGTGGTTCTGTCTCTGCGGGATTTGCAATATACGATACAATGCAGTATATAAAATCAGATGTATCAACTATCTGTATTGGCCTTGCCGCAAGCATGGGAGCATTTTTACTTTCATCCGGCGCAAAGGGGAAACGTATTGCCCTCCCGAACGCGGAAGTGATGATTCATCAACCGTCGGGCGGATTCAGAGGTCAGGCAACCGATATCCAAATCCACGCGGAGCAAATTTTACGTACAAAAGATAAGCTAAATGCGATTTTGGCAGAGAATACAGGCAAAAGCGTTGATGAAATCCGTGACGCTTCCGAGAGGGATAACTTTATGACTGCCGATGAAGCAAAAGAATTCGGTATAATTGATAATGTTATCAGTAAGCGGTAGTTATAATCTCCGTTTTAAGAAACAGGTGTAGCTAATGGCAAGATATGACGAAAATAAAGGCGTCCGTTGCAGCTTTTGCGGCAAACAGCAGGATCAGGTAGACAGGATTATTGCCGGTCAAGGTGCGTCTTACATTTGTAATGAATGTGTATCCCTCTGTACAAGTATTTTGGGATATGAGCTTTCTCCTATGAAAGGAGGTCAGCAGTACAGACAAGATGTATCAATGGAGTTCGGACGGCTTCCGAAGCCTGCTGAAATAAAGCAAACTCTGGATGATTACGCAATTGGTCAGGATGAGGCAAAGATTGCTCTTTCCGTAGCGGTATATAATCATTATAAGAGGCTTGTTCATCAGGGTGATAATGAGTCAGAGCTGCAAAAAAGCAATATTCTTATTATCGGCCCGACAGGCAGCGG
>Ga0123356_10007431_pt1 | contig 10932 bp, 8 predicted proteins | sample TergutEmb28metaG_2_FD_92546 | JGI IMG/M metagenome (GOLD analysis project Ga0123356, IMG submission 92546) | Embiratermes neotenicus P3 segment gut microbial communities from Petit-Saut dam, French Guiana - Emb289 P3 | ecosystem: Host-associated > Arthropoda: Insects > Digestive system > Gut ... | reverse complement strand
GATGCGCATAATTGACCGGTCGGTCGAAAAAGCATCAAGTACGCGAGACGTCACATACACGTTGCCATCCATGCGCTGATTCAAGAAATTAGCAATCTTGTTCACGCCACCCTCTTATGACTCATATCTTTATTTTAACACGAGCGAATTACAAATTGTAGATTGATTTGGTGACTTCAGAAATCTCGTGACGCATTTGTGGGAACGGAACGCCTTCGCGTGCGGTGACGCCTTCGAGTAGCCAGAAAAGTCGTTCGCTGTGGCCATAACCACAAGTGGCTGGCATGCCGTACTCGAGCATCTCGATGAAGTCGATATCCATCATCATAGCTTCACTGTCGCCTTCGTCGCGCATCTTTTGCTGTTCGACGAAGCGGTTGTACTGGTCGATCGGATCATTGAGCTCAGAGTAAGCCTTGCAAGCTTCGGTGCCGGCAAGCAGGAGGTTGAACTGTTCGGTGAGGCGCGGATCTTTGGCCGATTTCTTGGCGAGCGGTTGCAAAAACACCGGAATGTCGACTAGGAATGCTGGACCATTGATGTCTTTGCGGATGGCTTTCCAGAGCTTGTCGATACAACGAGATAGGTTGTCGGTCTTGGTCGCGATGATGCCATGCTTAGCCATTACAGTGATGACTTCTTCGAGACGAGTGTTGAAAACATCGATTCCGAATTGGTTATAAATCGAGCTAACAAAGCTGATGCGCGGGAAATCTTGACCGTCGACGCCAAGGTCGATTTCGACACCGTTTGGCAGAGTGAACTGACGCTTACCCCAAACATGGTCGACGATGTAACGCACGAGTTCTTGGGTGAAGCTCATGCCATCCTCCCAGTTCCAATAAGCGGCGTACCACTCCATGGCGACGTGCTCGGGAAGATGCTCGTCATCCAAACCTTCATTGCGGAAACGCGGACCAATGTCGAATACTCGCTCGTAACCAGCGCCAATCAGGCGCTTGAGTGGGAGCTCATGGCTGATGCGCAGATAAAAATCTTGATCGAGCGCGTCCATGTGAGTGACGAACGGATTAGCGTCTGCGCCGCCGGCAACTGCTTCGAGCACCGGGATATTGATTTCGACAAAGCCGTTTAGGATGAGGTATTCACGAGTAGCTTGCCAGAAGACACTGCGGCGCAGAAAACGCTCGCGTACATCTTTGTTGGTGGCAATGTCGAGATAACGACGGCGAAGGCGTTCCTCTTTGTTCTTGAAGCCATCGTGGGCGTCTGGGAGGGGACGAAGCGCCTTGGTGATCATTTGCAGCTCAGAAACATCGAGCGAAATTTCGCCGGTCTTAGTCTTGATTACTTCACCAGTCGCGCTGATAAAATCACCTGTGTCGAGCAGAGATAGTTGCGCCATCCCAATCGTGCCAGCCTGCTGGTTGAGTGGTTTGACATGTTCCTCACGCAGGAAAAGCTGCAAGGTGCCGGTAATGTCAGTGACTGTCATGAAGGCAATTTTGCCAAATTTACGGATATTACCAATGCGGCCAGCAACCGAGAGGGTTTGGCCTTCGAGGTGAGAAAATTGTTTGTGAATCTTAAAGATTTGTTTATCACGTTTGACCGTAGCTGGGTACGGATTTATGCCGAGAGCCTCGAGCTCGTTCAGCTTTCTGATTCTTTCGTCGCGAAAATCTTTAAGTGTTGCCATATAATGAATTGTAACACATGTAAACTGGAAGAGGCAAAGAAACCGAACTACTTCTTGCGACGCGGCATAGCAGCCAACCAAGCCAGTGTGACCATCTTGACGCACTCTGGAAGGAGGGTTTCGCGGACATCGGCAGCAAGTGACGTGGTCCAGCCTTCTTCCTCATAGCGTTCGAACATATGGAGCTGGTTGATGCGACGAATACTCGAATCGTAGAGCTGGAGATAGCGACCGCCTCGAGCCTTAACAAGCTCCTGGACGGTAAAGTTGGTCTCGAAGGTACTGGGTGGGAGCGGCATCATAATGAAATCTATACCGGCTTCGAACATAATGTGAGCAGTACCGAGACCGCCAGGGCCGAGGCGCTTCCAGTTTTTGATGAATACATCGAACATATTATCGCCTGGCATGAAGATACGTTTGAAGAGGCCGTTGATTTCTTCTGCTTCTCTGGGGTCGAGGTCTTTGATTTGCTGTTTGAAGGGTTGATGGTGAGCAGGAGTTAAGCCATCGACAATGATGTGCTCGAGCCAAGCCATCTCAAAGGCGACGCGCACAGAATTCTTCTGGCGATAGGCAATTCGGAGCGCATGCATGTGGTTCTTGATGTTTTGGAAGAGCAGCCCGTCGTTGTTTTCTGGGTCGACAAACTCGGTCGGAAAATCTAGGACGTTGTGCTTGCCGGCGAGGCCGTCTGGACCGTTCTTGCCTTCGAAGCGATTAATTTGCTTGGCAGATGGCAGCTTGGCGGTGCGCGGCAAATACTTGAGTGCTTCCCTACGAGAAGCGCGCACGATACGTTGGTGTGTCGCGATGGTTTCGGAGTGCTTGTCTGCTAGTAGTGTGCGGCTAAACATTAATTCAGAGTGGTTATTTTTTGATATTTGTTGACTTCGAGAGTTAACTCAGGAAATTGTAACATATCTGGCTGATTTTGTAAAAAGCTATCGACTAGTTTCTGGGCTTTGCTGATGGTGCGAGTATCGGTGAAGCTGGCGATTTTGAGGTCGAGGGCGCCATGTTGGAGAGTGCCATAGATTTCGCCTGGTCCACGCAACTCGAGATCAACTTCTGCGAGGTAAAACCCGTCTGTGGAGCGCTCGAGCTCTCTCAGCCTACGGGTCGGTTGCGCGCCGTCGGAAGTTATGAGGTAGCACATGGACGGGAGATTGCTGCGGCCGACACGGCCGCGTAATTGATGGACTTGCGCCAGGCCGTAGCGGTCAGCGTTCTCAACCACGATGCGGGTAGCGTTGGGGTTATTAACGCCAACCTCGACTACTGTAGTGGAGACGAGGATATCAATCTTGCCCCGTACGAAGTCTGTCATAATCTGTTCTTTTTCGGCGCCCTTCATGCGACCGTGGAGAGTGGCGACTTTGGCGTTACGCCCGACCTTATCCTTGATGCGCTCGGCTTCCTTGGTGACAGTTTTGAGCTCAGAGACTGAGATGTCGATGGCCTTGCAGATATAGTAGATTTGGTGACCAGCCTGTGCTTCGTGTAATAGATCAGACCAGATGCTTGATGAGTTCTCGTGCGCGACAATCTGGGTCTTGACCGGTGTACGGCCGGGCGGCATTTCATCGAGCGTTGAGACGTCGAGATCGCCAAATAATGTCAATTGCAGCGAGCGCGGGATGGGCGTAGCGGTCATAGATAGTAGGTGTGGGAGGACGCCGTCGCCTGATTTGGCGATGAGTTTCTGGCGCTGCTGTACGCCGAAGCGATGCTGCTCGTCAATCACGGCCAGAGCTAGTTTGTGGAACTTGGTGTCATCCGTAATGATGGCATGGGTACCGATGATAATCTGGGCCTCTCCGCTTGCGATGCGTTTCTTAATGTCGAGCTTATGCTTGGTCGAGCCAGTGAGGAGGGCTATATTGAGCTTAGGAAGTAGTTTGGCGAATTCCTCGGCATGTTGGTGAGCGAGTACTTCCGTGGGTGCAAGGATGGCGACCTGATAACCTGCATCTGCAACCGACAAAGCCGCTAGAGCTGCGACCAGGGTTTTTCCCGAACCGACGTCACCGTGCAATAGGCGATTCATCGGGTGCTGCTTCGATAAGTCTTGGATGATATCCCAGGCGGCGCGGCGCTGGGCATTTGTTGGTTTGAATGGTAGTTTAGCGATGAAAGACTTGATGGCTGCGAGGTTGGTTTGGACTGGGATGGACGGTAAGCGCGATACTTCCTCGCGGTTCATTTTGGCTGCTAGAATGAAGCAGAATAACTCCTCGAGTGCGAGGTAGTTACGCGCATCGGAGATGTCGATGTCTTTGCTCGGGAAGTGGATTCCGAACAGTGCGTCGGCACGGCCTTTCATGTCTGGGATTAGGTCTTTGACGCGTGCGATATTCGTGCGCAGGTTGCCGATGAGCTTAGCAGTTTGAACTGATTTGAGACCAGCACGTTGCGGATAGACCGGTTTAATAGTTGAATCTAGGGACGAGATGTCTGAGGCTTTGATGCTAGAGGGATTAGTTAGCTGGTAGCGGTTGCGGCTGAAATTATAGTCGCCGCTGAAGATGTACTCAGTATCGGGCGCAAGTTGTTTGGCACGATATGGTTGGTTAAACCAAACTGCACGGATACTGCCGGTTTCGTCACTTAGAGTGGCTTCGGTGATAGACATATGGGCGCGGACATAACGAGTTTTGATACTACTAGCTTTGGCGCGGACTGTTATGAGACCAGGCTCGATGTCTGAGATGCTAGTAGGGTGAGAGTAATTCTCGTAAGTTCTTGGCAAGAAATATAAAATGTCGCGAATCGTATGCAAGTTGGCTTTGGACAAGGCCTCGGCGGTCTTGGGACCGACGCCACGCACCTCCTCCAGCGGCAGTGATAAATCCATAACTACATTGTATCAGAGATGCGGCTGGAATTCTCAGCGCGCCACTTGGCGATTTCACCGTGGTGACCAGAAAGCAGGACTTCTGGGACTTTGAGCCCGCGGAAATCTTCAGGACGAGTGTACTGCGGGAACTCAAGATTATCGCCTTCACTGAACGACTCGACTTCGGCGGATTGTTCCCCGCCGAGGACACCTGGAATCAGTCTAGTGATGGAGTCGATGAAAATCATGGCTGGAAGCTCGCCGCCGGTGAGGATGTAATTACCAATGCGGAATTGGTGATCAAACAATTCTAATACTCTTGCATCATAGCCTTCGTAATGTGGGCAAAATACACAATAAGTGGGCAAGACGTCTGAGTTCTTCGAAAGTGCCGAAGAACTCAACGTCTTTGCCCAATTTTGTGTCCATTCTTGTCCATGAGGAGTGGGGAGGAATGTCACACAGTTTGGATATTTGGCGCGGACGGATTCGATGGCGGCGAAGATTGGTTCTGGTTTCATCAACATGCCGTCGCCACCGCCATAAGGCGTGTCGTCGACCTGGTGGCGCGGTCCAATCCCGAATTCACGGAGGTTAACTAGTTCGTAATCAACCAAGCCTTTCTCCTTAGCCTTCCAAAGCATTAAGGTGTTGAGCATTGGCTCCAACATCTCTGGGAAGAGGGTGATTATTACGAATTTCATATTACGATTATGGCACAGATTCATATGCACGTCAAGCGTAAGCAATAAAAAGTAGCCCCTAGGGGGCTACTAATACATTACGTTATCCAATTTTGTACCAAGCTGGAAGAATCGGCAAACCATAATATGGTTTTTGCCCACTCATATGACCCCAAAGCGGGTCACCTAGATCGAAATGCCAGATTTCATGCGGGTTAACCGTCAGTCCAGCATACTCCGTCATAGCATAGTACAATACTCTCCTAGCTTGAGTTACTTGCTTGATAGCAAGAAATGGATCTTTGTGCTCCTTATATAAGTCTAGAACCGTGTTGCGGTACTTCCTCTCCTCTTCTGAATAATTTCGTGGCATCCTAAAGACTTCGTAGAAGTCTGGAAAGGCGGTCTCTTTGAGTGCGCCCTTATAGCCAAGATCGATACGCTTGCCATCATCGAGACCCCATAATTGGACGTCTACGGCTCCTCCGGTTTGATGCGGAGTTGGCGTAGGATGACCCTCAGGCTTCGCACAACAATCTGGTAGATGCTTTTGGATTGTTTCATCGGTCCAATCTGGATGCATGGTCTTGAGTGCTATCGGCCAGTAAACCTCGTAAGCGTATTTCTGAGCTTCATATGGCCTAAAGGCGTCGACAATCTTGATTCTGACATTTTGTCCAAGCGCTGCTTTGACATGCCTATTTGTGCGTAGGAAATGGTCAGCAAGAGCCAGTTGCTTCACGAGATTCTCGCGCAGAATTGGCGCTTCTGGGATGCCTGGTATTGTCTCACCGGTGTACTTATTCGGAATTGAATAATAGCTAATTGCGTCATTAAACCCGATAGTCTCTAACATCAACCATTTTGTCGTGGCTTAGCGGGTTATCATTGTCGATATTATCCTCGCAGTAGAGTTTTTCCTTTTCTTCGCCTGCCAAACGATATTTTGTCAGGTTAGGAATTTCCTTGAATATTGTAATATTTTCCATATTTTTACCCCCTTCTAATGGAATTGCCAGTAAAAACTGGCTCGCGATGCCCTATTCAAGGGCATATACTCTCATTATATCACACTTGATGATAAAAGTCAAGATGCTAGTGCTATTTTGTACCGGATAACAGAGATGATTCGAAATTAATAATATCGGAGAGTTTGTGGCCATATTCTGAGATGTCTGGGTAGTCGCCGGTGAGGATATGTTGGTGAATAGCTTTAATGAGCTGCTTGATTTGAATGAGTTTCTGGGGGCTAAAGCTGCTGATTTCGGTGACCTTGATTTCGCCATTTTTCTCGGTGTCGACGTAGACGATGCGGCCCTTGGTGACGGTATAGCCGGTGTAACGTGATGAGTTCTCGACAAGAAGCTTATAGAAATAGATTTGGCGCTCGTAACGATGTGTCTTGGCGTCCTTGCCGTTTGAGGCTTTGCCGGTCTTAAAATCAGTCACGGTAATAGTTTTTGATTTGGGGTCTTTCTCGATGCGGTCGATGCGGCCGGTGATAGGTACACCGTCGAGGATGATATTGTCGCGAGTGAAGCTTTGTTCGAGCTCGATTTGGTCTGTGGCGGTGGGGTAAAGCTGCTCGCGTTGCTTCAAGATATCTGGGATGATAAGCGCGGCGTGCTCGGAGTTTTTGCGGCGTTCGTTAGTAGAAAGCTCGGTAAAGCGTGCATTGTTGCGATCAAAGGTGGCCTGGACGTCCTTAATTGTCGGCAACTGGCCAGTGGCAAGCTCCTCCTTCTGAATGAACTCGATGATACTGTGAATGCAGGTTCCAAAAATCGCGTTAATACTCTGCGAGCGTGGAAAGGCGAGGATGGAGTTGACGAAGAAACTTTGCGGTCCATAGAGACCGTAATCGTCGGCGTACTCGAGATCGGTGAAACCGTCAATGTGAGTGGGCGTGAGCTTGAGGCGGCTGACGCGGTCGGCGATGAGGTCGGCGAGTTTGTCGGAGTGGGGCGGGAGATGCTGAGAGAGCCAATTATTGAGCAGTGCTTCGGTCGTCGGCGGCTGGGCATCGGCAGAATCCGGACAGACCTCGGAATAATCCTCTGGTAACGTGTGGGAGCGGATAATATCGCGGCCGTCGGCGGATTTTTCCTCGCGTTCGTCGAAAAAGGAGATGGCACGCTTGGGCTTGGCATCAAAATCGCCGGTGGAGCGAGTAATGTAGAGGGTATGGCGGGCGCGGGTCAAGGTAACGAAGAGCAAGCGCAGTCGGTCATCGTCGGAATCACCGGACGGATGGATGTGGTCGGTGTTGGTGGGGAGATGGGAACCAGCCTTGGAGCCGGTCTTATTCCACTTGTCGTTGACGGCGTTGATGATCAATACATAATCCCACTCAAGACCTTTGGCGGAATGGGCGGTCATGAGAGTGATAGCATTTGGGTCGGCGGCATAGGGTGAAGTATTGGCGATGAAGGCATTGATTTCGCGGTGGTCGCGAACAAAATTGATGAGATTTTGGAGATCAACTGGTTCGTCTTTTTTGACGTAAGTGGAGAGCCTCTTCTTGAGGACGGTGAGATGAGAAATGAGCTCATAAGTCATATTGCCAGCGAAGAATTTCTTGACGATTTCGTCAATCATTATTTCCATGGTCTTGGTTTGAGATTGCAGCGCGAGATCGAGGAGTTGCTCGACGATCGCGGCGACCGGGCTCTTCATATCGATGGCGGTTTGCGACCAAGATGCGTGCTGGTCATTGGCTGCCCAGGAAACGCGCCAGATATCAGATGGCTTGAGTGAAAATATGTCGAGTGAAAGCACGCGCGGAAATAGAACATCGGCCTCGGAACTATCGTTGGCGATAGCGACAACTAGTTCAGAGGTGAGCAGAAGGCTGGCGAGAACTTGGCTGTCAGTGAGGATGTTCTCGCGCTTGGCGTAAGAAATTGGGACGGATGGAGCGAGTTGGGCGGAGAGTGCGACGAGCTCTGCGTGCTCGCGACCCAATACGGCGATTTCGCATGCTGGGACGCCGGAATCGAGGAGCTCGCGGATCTTGGCAGCGACCCAGACGTTTTCGGAGACTGGCGATTTGAAATCGATGCGCTCGATAACCGCGGGTTTTTTGGCGTTTTTGCCGGCAGCGTGGAGTGGTTTATCCATAAGGTCGAAGGCTTTAGTGACACTGGATTCGATTTTGGCGGAGAGATTCTTGGCAAACTCGATAATCTCAGGGCTGGAACGATAATTATTGGTGAGAGTGATGAGCGCGGTGCCGTTATATCGGTCATAAAAGTCCTTGAGATTGCTGGACTGGGCGCCCTGGAAAGCGTAAATCGCCTGATCGTCGTCTCCGACCGCCATCACATCGGGGCGGTTCTCGGGGGCGGAGTTGGTGAGCAGTTCAACGATGCGGGCCTGGGCGCGGTTAGTATCCTGATACTCGTCAAGTAAGATGTATTGATATCGTTCGGCGAGGTCGCGCTTGAGTTCTGGATGGGTTTCGAGCGCGCGGACTGCTTCGAGAATCATATCGTCGTAATCATAGAGGCCGTCTGCAGCGAGTCGAGCGATATATTGCTCATAGACGCTGGCGAGTGCAACCATGCGCGGGTTGCTGTTGGCGGCTTTGAGGATATACTTGCCGTCGCCATCTTTGGTGATGACGTCAGACTTGAAGTCGTTGAGTGGGTTGGATTTACCGATGGCTTCCGCTTCCGCAAAGGCATCGGTGAGTTGCGCGAGATAGAGACCAGCCAAGCTTGTGAAACCCTCGGGAAGCTCGACCTCAGGAGCCTGCCCTAGGATAGACTGGAACTCCTCATAATACTCGCGGACCTTGGCGAGGCCGGACGGCATTCGAGGAGGGAGAAGCTTGGAGATCTTGGGGTTAATGAAATCGATCTGAGTTTGGTTAGCAACCGCAATTTCTCGTAAATCGTCAGGTGAAAGTAGGGCAAGGCGAGCATCGCGAATTAGGGTCTTGATGCTTCCTTCTTCCATATAGCTGAGTGCGTCAGTATAAGGGAGCGAACTGCGGATTTCGGAGAGGACTTTGTGAGTATATAGCTCGTCCGTAGCATCGCGCAGGTCGCGCTCGCGGAAGTATTCAGGAAAATTACGGATTATATACGAGCCGAATTCGTGATAGGTGCTAATAGTGATTTTGGCGGCCTCTTCGCCGATGAGATTCGTGAGGCGGGAGCGCATGTTTTCGGCGCCCTCGCGGGAAAAGGTGAGACAGAGGATGTTTTCGGGTCCGACTTCGCGGTCAATCATGATTTTGGCGGCGCGGAGAGCGAGTAATTGAGTTTTGCCTGTGCCGGGACCAGCGAGTACCAGTAGCGGACCGTCTAGATAGTTGACTGCCTGGGCTTGGGCTTCGTTTAGTTCCCCGAGTCTTACCTCTAACTCCGGGGTGGCTTTCATTGAGTGAATCTCTCGAGCAAGGTTGGGTCGGCGTTATTCATAACGGTGTTCTTAATGGTGGTGAGAATCGGGCCGGCGATGTTTAGCGGCAGAGTACGGAGGGCGGTGAGACCTTCAACAGTGGTGTTTTCGACGCGGGTTTGACCATAGGCATAGTTGCGAGATTGCGGACCGGAACAAGTCAGGATTAAGTCGGCGCGGCCACAAGATAATTCTGTGGTCTGTGGGTTGCCGTGAAGTGAGCGGATGATATTTGCCATTTCGGCCAGACAATTATTGATATAGCTATCGAAGTTCATTTGGGCCTGCGAAAGTCCAAGGATGCCGGCGCCGATGGCGTAGACGTTTTTGAGTGTGCCACAGAGAGCGACGCCGAGAGTGTCATTGGTTTGCTCAATAGTGACGGTTGGACCAGCGAATAGCTGAGCAGCGAGCGGGCTGGTGACAGTGAAAGCCACGCTGCCGCCAGTTAAAATGTCGCTAGCAAATCCTGGGCCGGACAATAGGGAGTACTGAATACCGGCTAATACTGAGAGGTTAGTGATACCCTTGGTCGCGACAATTACGGGCTGTTTAGTATAAAGAGGCCTGAGCGCGGAGATAGCATCAGCCAGCGATGCGCTGGGAACTGCGATGACGATAGCCTCGGCGTTAGTGATGGCGGCGTCCAGGGAAATACTAATATCTTTCTTATCGTAGTAAACGACGGTATTTTGGTTGATGGTGAGGAGGTGGCCAAGCGCCAACCCAAAGGCGCCCTTGCCAATAATCGTAATATTCATGTGATAATTGTAAGCGATTTCGCGTTAAAAGTCGAGCCGTTTTAAGATGACGAGGTTCTCGATATGAGGTGTGCGCGGGAAAAAGTTGTATGGCTGGACCTTAACAATTTGATAATGGTCTTGCAGGGGCTTAATGTCACGCATCTGAGTGGCGGGATTACAGGAAAGATAGATGATAGTTGGCGGTTTTACCTCGATTAGCTTATCAATAAGCTGACGTTCGCAGCCGGCGCGGGGCGGGTCGAGGATGATTGTGGCGTCGGGCTGGATGTGGTCGAGGACATCTTCTGATTTGGCGAGAACCGCCTCAGTAGTTTGTATATTTGGACGCGATTTGATATTGTTCTCGAGCTCTTCAAATGCCGCGGCGTTGACTTCGACGAGCGTGAGTTTGCGGTCTCCAGCAACAGACAGGCCGATAGTGCCCACACCAGCATAAAGATCTAGTACTTTATCTGTTGATATATGTTTGGCAATTTCGGTTAACGCCAGTTCGTAGACTGGCAGGTTTATCTGGAAGAAGCCGCTGGGCGAGTAGGTATATGCGTGGCCGAGGAGATGGTCGGATAGCGGAGTCATTTC
>Ga0123356_10007430_pt1 | contig 10933 bp, 10 predicted proteins | sample TergutEmb28metaG_2_FD_92546 | JGI IMG/M metagenome (GOLD analysis project Ga0123356, IMG submission 92546) | Embiratermes neotenicus P3 segment gut microbial communities from Petit-Saut dam, French Guiana - Emb289 P3 | ecosystem: Host-associated > Arthropoda: Insects > Digestive system > Gut ... | reverse complement strand
GCCTGCCGGCGTTCTGCGATCGATCGCACGGCGACCGGCGGGACATGCTCTAGCGGCATGGCGTGGCGTGGCGTGCTGTTTGTGCAGGCGGCGGCTTGGTCAGAGCCGAACGGAATCGATTATACCAGACAACGGCCCCACAAGTCTCTTACGCCGTTGCTGCGGTCAATTTTGTTACAAAATTACGTCACGTCTGTGACAACAGGATTGGCGACCAACTATCCACCCGGGCTTTTGACCCGCATCGTGTCCCAGGTAGATGCCGCTGGCGGCGGTCCTTCGGTCGGATTCCACCGACCGGATTTCTTCAGCGCCTCCGCGACATCCTTTGGCATGTAATTTTCGTCGTGCCTGGCGAGGACTTCCGAGGCGCGGAACACCCCGCCAGGCCGCATTGCCCCCAGCACGACAACGCCCTGGCCCTCACGGAACAACGACGGCACGATGCCCTCGTAGCTGACCTTTACGGCCGCCCGGCCGTCGGTGACGCGGAATGTCGTGATCGGTTGGCCGTTCAGAATCTCGTGGCGGACGCTGCCTTGCTCCACCAGCCCGCCCAGCCGGAGGCTGCGGCCGTTCTCCGGTTGCTCTGCGAGTTGCGATGGCGAGACGAAGAACACGAGGTTGCTGCTCAGCGCCGACAGGCTGATCGCGGCGGCGGAACCAACTCCCACCCCGCAGATCACCAGCAGCCATAGGCGGCGGCGCTTCCGCGTCATGACGCAGCGCCGCGTCGGTGCGCACGCAAATCGACTGCGGCGAGGCGGCGGCGGGCCCGGCCGGCGCGTAGCACCGCGGACAGCGACAATCCCAATGGAATGACAACGCCCAGCGCGTAGGACGCGGCGATGTAGGGGAGATAGCTCATGTGGCAGGCTCGCTCACGGCATCGGACGCAGCGCGCGCCATCATGAGCGCGCGAATGCGCCGCTCCATCACCGCGGCTCGAATGCGAACCAGCACGATCGCGGCGAACACCAGGGAGTAGCCGACGGCGGATAACAAGAGCGGCCACAGCATGCCGATATACAAGTGCGGCGCGCTGGTTAGCGTGATTGTGTCTGGCTGGTGCAGGGTGTTCCACCACTCGACGCTGAACTTGATGATCGGCAGGTCGACGGCACCAACCAGGGCGAGGATCGCGCCAGCGCGGTACCCGCGCACGGGGTCGTCGAAGGCGCGCACCAGCGCGATGTGGCCGAGGTACAAAAAGAACAAAACCAGGACCGAGGTCAGGCGGGCATCCCACACCCACCATGCACCCCACATCGGTTTGCCCCACAGGCTGCCAGTGGCGAGGCACATCGCGGTGAACCCGGCGCCTACCGGACTGATCTCGGCGGCGGCGAGATCGGCGAGCGGGTGGCGCCAGACCAACGAAACCGCGGAACATATCGCGAGCCCCAGGTAACCGGCGGAGGCGAGCCATGCGGCGGGGACGTGAATGTACATGATGCGGACAGCGTCGCCTTGTTGCCAGTCCGCCGGGGCGAAGAACAGGCCCCACACCAGGCCGATGGCAGTCAGGACAACGCCCGCAACCGAGACCCAGGGCAAAACTGCACCTGACAGGCGAAGGAACTGCCCCGGGTTGGCGAAACGGTGCAGTGATCGCCGCCGAACAGCGGGCGAAGCTATGACCGAAGGAGAATCCACGCGCGCAACCTATCTCATGCCGTCCGTGGTTTGAAGGCAGACAACATTGCCGTAGTCTGGGGGCAGCCGGCGTTCCCGGGAATGCCGTGGAGGAAACTTCATGTTGTCGGCTGCTGTTCGCATTGAGATAGGTCAACGGGCTTGTGAGGTTTCTCGTCGCCTGGGGGAAACCGAGTGGATAGAGCGTGCCCCGGCTGCAGGGCCCGTCCCCCCAACTTCCTCCTGCGATGGCAGGGTGCGAGCTGCGAGGCCGCGATGACCCAGTACTGGCTGGTGAAGTCGGAGCCGGGCGCGTTCTCCTGGGATCAGCAGGTGGCGAACGGCGTGGAGGCCTGGACCGGGGTGCGTAATCACGCCGCGAAGCTGAACCTGAAGACGATGCAGCAGGGCGACCTCGCGTTTTTCTATCACTCGGGTGTTGGCAAGGAGATCGTCGGTGTGGTGGAGGTCGTGCGCACAGCGTTTCCCGACCCGACCGCCGAGTCTGGCGACTGGGTCGCCGTCGACATGAAGGCGGTCGGCCCAATGCCGAAGCCGGTGACGCTGGCGGCGATTAGGGCGGATCCGAAACTGGCGGACATACTTTTGGTCCGGCAATCGCGACTGTCGGTGGTGCCGATCTCGAAGGCGCACTGGGATCGCATCTGCCGAATGGGCGGATGGAAACGATAATCCTGGCCGCTTCAAACTTGCTTTGATCCAGACCAAAGCCCACGCGGCCCGCTCGCCTCGAAAATGCGCCACGCCGGCACCACGCCCGGCGGATCATCGCGCTGTGCGCCCTCTGACCGGCGCCCGGAAACATCATAGATGTGACGCATGTGCCGACCGTGCCGCCCTTTGGCGTGCCGCGGGCGGGGGAGCCATCCGGGCCACCGGCCATCAGCCCGACCATCATGCCGGCGCCGCCCAGTCGCTTGAACGCCGGCCGAGCGGTGCGTAGCCTCCCGGCATGATGCAAGACACAGAACCCGACGAGGCCGCAGGCTCGACCGAGGAGGAGGCACCATCGGGTTCAGACGCGCCGCTTCTGTCGGCCGCAGACGGCCAGCGCGCGCTATGCCGGCTGGAGGATATTCCCGATGGCGCAAGCAAGGGCTTCGCCGCGATCGCCGGCGGCTTCACCGGCCTGATGGCAATCCGCCGCGGGAATGCGGTCTTCGTCTATGTCAATTCCTGCCCGCATATCGGCACGCCGCTCGACTGGACACCGGACCGCTTTCTCTCACGGGACGGCAGAACTATCGTCTGCGCCACACACGGCGCCCAATTCCGCATCGACGACGGCGTGTGCATCGATGGGCCATGCATTGGCGACAGTTTGGAATCGGTGCCGACCGAGATCAGAGACGGCACGGTCTACGTGCCGAAAGACGCTGGATTGTAGACGTCTCGGAGTCGCTAACAGGAGGAACCACGCCCATGCCAGAGATCCAGCACCCCGAGACGCAAAGTTTCCCGGTTCGCCCTGAAATCGCGGCGAAGGCGCATGTCACCCATGCACGCTACGTCGAGATGTTCGAGCGTGAGGCGCGAGATCCGAACGCGTTCTGGCAAGAGCAGTCGCGGCGGATTGCGTGGATGAAGGCGCCGACGAGGATCAAGAACGTCAGCTTCGCCGGCAACGTGTCGATCAAGTGGTTCGAGGACGGTACGCTGAACGCGTCGGCGTCCTGCCTGGACCGGCACCTGGCCACGCATGGTGACCGCACCGCGATCATATGGGAAAGTGACGACCCATCGGTGTCGAAGCACGTGACGTACCGTCAGCTGCACGAGCAAGTGTGCCGGCTGGCGAACGCGATGAAGCGTCTTGGCGTCAAGAAGGGCGACCGCGTCACTATATATCTGCCGATGGTTCCGGAAGCAGCGGTGGCTATGTTGGCCTGCGCCCGCATTGGTGCGATTCACTCCGTGGTGTTCGGCGGGTTCTCGCCGGACAGCCTGGCAAACCGCATCCAGGATTGCGCTTCAGAGCTCGTGATTACCGCCGATGAAGGAAGGCGCGGTGGGCGGACGGTACCACTGAAGGGCAACACTGACGCGGCACTGAAGTCGTGCCCTGGCGTGAAGAACGTCATCGTGGTGGGGGTAACCGGCAAGGCCGTGCCGATGGTCGCTGGGCGCGACCATGACTATGCGACGGTGTGTGAGGCCGCCTCGCCCGACTGCCCGCCACTGGAAATGAACGCGGAAGACCCGTTGTTCATTCTGTATACGTCCGGTAGCACCGGCAGGCCGAAGGGCGTGCTGCACACCACCGGGGGGTACATGGTATGGGCCAGCTTCACGCATGAAATCGTATTCGACTACCAGCCAGGTGAAGTATTCTGGTGCACCGCGGATGTCGGCTGGGTCACCGGTCACACTTATATCGTTTACGGACCGCTGGCGAACGGCGCGACGACGGTGATGTTCGAAGGCATCCCAAACTACCCCGACAGCAGCCGCTTCTGGCAGGTGGTCGACAAGCACAACGTCAACATCTTCTATACCGCTCCGACCGCAATCCGCGCGCTGATGCGCGACGGCGAGGGGCCGGTGCGCAAGACGTCGCGTCGCTCACTGCGTATCCTCGGCACCGTTGGCGAGCCGATCAATCCGGAAGCCTGGCTCTGGTACGATCGGGTCGTGGGCGAGCATCGCTGCCCAATCGTCGATACGTGGTGGCAGACAGAAACCGGCGGCATCCTGATTTCGCCGCTGCCGGGTGCGACCGCGTTGAAGCCGGGCTCGGCGACGCGTCCGCTGCCGGGGGTGAAGCCGATCATTGTCGACGGTGACGGACATGAGCTGCACGGGGAGTGTGAGGGCAATCTGTGCCTGGCGGATTCCTGGCCGGGGCAGATGCGCACCGTGTTCGGCGACCACGAGCGCTTTGTGCAGACTTATTTCTCCACGTTCAAGAATCTGTACTTCACCGGAGACGGCGCACGGCGTGACGCGGACGGCTATTACTGGATCACCGGGCGTGTCGATGACGTAATCAACGTGTCTGGCCATCGCATGGGCACTGCAGAAGTCGAAAGTGCCCTGGTGGCACATCCGAAGGTCGCGGAAGCCGCCGTCGTGGGCTTCCCACATGACATCAAGGGACAGGGTATTTACGCGTACGTGACTTTGAAGCTGGGCGAAGAACCGACCGAGGCGCTGCGCGGCGAACTCGTCGCCTGGGTGCGCAAGGAGATCGGCCCGATCGCCTCCCCCGATGCAATCCAATGGGCCCCAGCGCTGCCGAAGACGCGCAGCGGCAAGATCATGCGGCGGATTCTGCGCAAGATCGCGGCGAATGAGACGGACAGCCTGGGTGATACATCAACGCTGGCGGATCCTGCCGTGGTCACCGAGCTGGTGGAGAACCGTGAAGTATGACGCGAAGCAACGACGTCGATATTGCGCGCATGTAGCAATCGCTGCGGATCGCGACCGGGCGGTCGGGACACGATCCGTCCGTCGCATCGCGCCGCCCGATCGAAATCTCAGAATGCGCCTGGGACATGACGCCTGCCAGATCCGACCAACCAACCGCGTGGGCTGCTGGCGCCGGATGGCGGTGAATTCGCGAATGATAGAGGCGCCGCTTATCGGATTGACGATTGATAACCGGGCGGGGAAGCCGAGGAGGAACGCGGAGACCGCCTGGTTCATGCCGCAGTATCACTCGAGTTTGGGGCGGCTATTCGCCCAGGGTTGAGCTTGCTCGAATGCCGCGGCGGCCTGCAACACCCCGAGATCATCAAAGCGGCGGCCCACGATCTGCAGACCGACCGGCAATCCTTCGGCGTTGAAGCCGCAGGGGACGCTGGCTGCAGGGTTCCAGGACATGTTGAAGGGATAGGAGAATTCCGCCCACATCACCCAGTCCCAGTCATGCTGTGGCCAATGCTTCGGCATCAGTAGCTCGGCGGGAAAGGCGGCGACCGATACGGCCGGGGTGAGCAGGAAATCCCAATCCTCGAACCAGCGATGGATCGCCGCAACATACGCCATCTTGCGTTCGCGTGCTTCCTGGTACTGCGCGACCGAGTAGTTCTGCGCCGCGTTGATGCAGGCCACCAGGCCGGGATCCATTTCCGCTTGCCACTTTTCCAGATAACGCGCGAGGCGGGTCATGTGCGCCGCCCAGAAGAAGCGGATCAGTTCCGGGCCCGGGCTGGCCCAGGGCGTTGGCACTTCCTCGACTGTTGCGCCGAGTTCGTTGAAGCGGGCGACCGCTTTGCGCACCAGGTCAGCCACGTCGGGATCGACCCGCGCGTGACCCAAGTCGGGGCTGAATGCGATACGCTTGCCTTTGATTCCTTCATGCAGGCGGTTCACGTAGTTCGCCGGGCCGGCCTCCAAAGAGGTGAAGTCGAGCGGATGAGGCCCCGACATCACCTCCAGCATCAGCGCACTGTCGGCGACGGTGCGGGTCATGGGGCCGTTGTGCGATGTGAAGTCTCCGACAGCGACGGGATAGGATGGCACGCGGCCGAAGCTTGGTTTTAGCCCAAACACGCCGCAGAAATGCGACGGCATTCGGATTGAGCCGGCGCCATCGCTGCCCTGGTGCAGCGGCCCGAAACCTGCTGCGGCCGCGGCGCCCGCGCCAGCCGATGAGGCGCCAGCATTGTAGCCATGCTTCCACGGATTATGGGTGATGCCTGTCAGCGGGCTGTGCGACACACCGGTCCAACCGAACTCGGGTGTGGCGGTCTTGCCCAGTACGATCGCGCCTTCTTCCTCGAGGCGCGTCACCAATGGCGTGTCCTCGGTCGGCTGGTGGTTGGCGAAGATCTTGCTGCCGTGTTGCGTCGGTAGATCTTTGGTGATGGCAAGGTCCTTGATGGTCACCGGGACGCCGTGCAGGCGGCCAACGTGCTCGTCACGGATCAGCGTCATCTCCGCTCGCTTCGCGGCATCCATCGCCCGGTCAGCGGCCAGATGAACGAAGGCGTTCACCTTCGGGTCATACTGTTCGATGCGCGACAGCACCACCTGCATATATTCGACCGGTGACAGCCTCTTGGTGCGGATCTGCTCCGCAATTTCGGAGGCCGGCGTGAAGCAGAGCGTCTCGGAGTCCATTCGTGTTTCCCTTAGTATGTCGCGCGGCCGCCTGAGATATCGAACACCGCACCTGTGGAAAAGCTGCATTCATCGCTCGCAAGCCAAAGCACAAGCGACGCGACCTCGTCGATCTCGCCGAACCGGCCGATCGGGATTTTCGACCGCATCCACTCGATCTGCTGCTGCGTCATCTGTGAGAACAGCGGTGTCTTCACTGCAGCTGGCGTGACGCAATTGACGCGGATGCGCGTGGCCGAGAGTTCCTTGCCCAGTGCCTTGGTCAGCCCGATCACGCCGGCTTTGGACGCAGAATAGGCAGAGGCGTTTGGATTGCCCTCCTTCCCTGCGATCGAGGCGATGTTGACGATGCGGCCGTAATCGTTCGTCTGCATGAACGGTACGATAGCGCGATTGCAGTAGAATACGCCTTTGAGGTTCACGTCGATCACGCGATCCCACTCGACCACCGGGTATTCCCATGTCGTGTGATTGGGGCCAGTGATGCCGGCCGATGTCACCAGAATGTCAATCCGCCCGAGGGCAGCGGCGGTATCGGCAGCAGCGCGATGCACCGCGTCCGGATCGGTGACGTCCAGCGTCGCTTTGTGTGCAGCTTCCGCTTTCGCTAGAGCAGCCGCGTCGCGGTCCCACAGCGAAAGCCGCGCACCCTCCGCCGCCAGCCGCGCCGCAACGCCGGCCCCGATGCCCGACGCGCCGCCGGTTATGATGGCAATGCGTCCTGCGAAACGTGCGCTCATGCAGACCCCCGCCCTTGGCTCTCGCTATCAGGGCAGCCGAAGGACGTTCCGGCAAGAGGATGCGGGGTGGCACCGGTGCTTTGCCGCCTTCGGTGGCGCTCCGCTAATCTCCTCCTCGCGATCGATCCGCAGGGAGGACCCAACCATGGCATCCATTACCGTTCAGGCCACCGACGGCTCCGGCAGCATGTCTTGCTATGTCGCTGAGCCGAAAGCCAAGCCGGTCGGTGTCATCGTGCTGATCCAGGAAATCTTCGGGGTCAATCAGGCGATGCGCGATATCGCCGACTGGGTCGCCGATATGCGCTTCATCGCGGTGTGCCCTGACCTGTTCTGGCGTATCAAGCCGGGTATCGACATCACCGACAAGTCGGAGGCGGAGTGGAAGCAGGCGTTCGAACTGTTCGGCAAGTTTGACCAGGCGAAGGGCGTCGAGGACCTGACGGCGACGGTTGCTGCGGCTCGGAAAATGGCCGGGTCGAACGGCAAGGTTGCCACGATGGGCTACTGCCTGGGCGGTCGGCTTGCGTTCATGATGGCCGAGCAATCAGATGCTGACGTGAACGTCTCCTATTATGGCGTTGGGCTCGACAATCTTCTGGGCGACATCAGCAGGGTGACGAAGCCGCTGATCGTGCACATCGCCGACAAGGACGAATTCTTCCCGCCCGAGGGACGCGCGAAAGTAGTGGAGGCGACGAAAGGCCACAGCCTGATCCGCTGCTACAACTATCCGGATGCGGACCACGCTTTCGCGCGGGTGAATGGTGTGCACTGGGATGGACGCTCCGCCGCGATTGCGAATGGGCGAAGCGCCGAGGCTCTGGTCGCCGCGCTGGCATAACCATTCTCCCGCCGCCGGTCCGATGCTGGCACCCTCCCATTCGGTCAGGGGGGATGCTAAACGTCGTGCATGAACGCAACCACACACCCCAGCATCGTCGGCAAGGGCCTCGCACGGTCTCCTGGTGCCCTTTCGGGCATCAAGGTCATCGACCTGACCCGCGTGCTCGGCGGCCCCTATTGTACAATGATCCTGTCGGATCACGGCGCAGAGGTCATCAAGATCGAGCCGCCGCAGGGCGACGAGACGCGCGACTGGGGCCCGCCGTTCCGCGACAGCGATGCCAGCTACTACATCGGCGTCAATCGCAACAAGCGGGCCATGTCGCTCGATATTAGCAAGCCGGAAGGCCGTGCGGTCCTATTGCGGCTGCTTGAAGGCGCCGACGTGATGGTTGAGAACTTCAAGCCCGGATCGCTGGAAAAATGGGGCCTGAGCTACGAGGAAGTGCTGTCGGAACGCTTCCCCACGTTGATCCACTGCCGCATCTCCGGCTTTGGCGCTGATGGGCCGCTGGGTGGCCTGCCGGGCTACGATGCAATCCTGCAGGCGATGACTGGCCTGATGAGCGTAAACGGCAATGCGGACACCGGGCCCATGCGCCTCGGCACAGCTATCGTCGACATGGGAACCGGCCTCTATTCGGCGATCGGCATCCTCATGGCGCTGCACGAGCGCGGCGTTTCCGGTCGCGGTCAATACCTCGATATGACCCTGTACGACTGCGGTCTGGCGCTGCTGCATCCGCAGGCGGCGAACTATTTCCTGAACGGAAAACGCCCCGTCGGGACCGGCAACGTGCACCCAAATCTGGTGCCGTACGACAAGTTCCGAACCAGAACCTGCGAGATCTTCATCGCCAGCGGAAATAACGGTCAGTTCCGGCGCATGTGTGAGATCATCGGCCAGCCCGACCTCGCCGACGATCCGCGCTTCGCCGACAACGGCAAGCGCAATGTGAACCGCGACGCGCTGGGTGTGGCGCTCGCCAAGGCGTTTGCCGAGCACGATGGCAACGAACTGGCCGACCGGCTGATCCGCAATGGCGTCCCTGCCGGGCCGGTCCTGCCGGTCGATCAGGCGAGCGCCGCGCCGCATACCGCGCATCGCGACATGGTCACGGAGCTCGACTGGTACAAAGGCATCGGCACGCCGATCAAGATGTCCCGCACGCCAGGCGGCACGCGCCGGCCCCCGCCGCACTTCGGCCAGGATGGCACGACCATCCTGGCGCAGCACGGCTATTCCACCGCCGAGATCGGCGCACTGGAGCGTGCCGGCGTGCTCCACACCAAACGACGCCTCTGACTAACAGGGGCATGCGCGCGCGTCGCGGCGATTGACCATCGCCCTCTAATCGGCCCGCGCGCGAGGCGCTGGCGCTGGTCGGTCAGGCCAGCATCGGCCCGGTGGTGTTCGTACCGTCCCGCACTCAGCCTTTCGCCGCGGACATTCTTCGATGAGCGTCGGTACCTCGCTACTGACCGCAGTGCTGCCGGTTTCGTCCGTGCCGGTCCGGCCCTGCGGTCGAACCGAGGTTGATCGCCGATGCGGTGGGAGCGATTGTCGTGCCGGTCCTATCTGTCCTGACGCTGCGTTCTGCCGCGACAATCTGGAGCTGCTAAACCGTGAGCGGCGCGCCCGTGTGAAGGGCGTTTTGCAGTACCGACGGCGGGCCGGCACAGACGCATCTCAGTGCAGCAGCGCGGTCGTTCTTTATTTTATTGCGGTGTGCTACGTTCGAATTTGCCTCGCGCCGCAGGCAGATCAATCCGCGCTGGTGTGCCGACTCGTCGTTTCGACCAGCGTAGCGTTATTCGTGAAATTCCAATGTTGCGCCGAATGCCGAGGACGCTGGGACGACGATGCGACCTGCGGACTGTTGCACGCCGCTCACGCCGCCCGCCGCGAGCGCGGCTGCAGCACTTCGCAGCGATCGTGTGCGCAGGCTCAGCGAAGCCATGAACTGCGTGCGTCCCGTACTGTCGGGCGCTGCCTCGCCAAACTCACTCTTCAGCGCGTCCGGCGTGATCACGTCGAACTGCGACAAACCAACCGCCAATGAACAGCTGTCCGCTCCGTCGCGCATTGCATCGCTTCCGAACATCCTCGCGAACACCCCGCCGACTGACGCTGGATTCTGCGCGGCGATCACAGCGCGTGACACTCCGATGACACCATTTGCGTGATGCCGCCATTCGTCGCGCCAGACCAGGTCGCGAGTGAGGTGATGACAGAAATAGACCCGGCCCGCTGTCACCGTACCATCCCTCAGGCTCACGGTGCGGAACGTCGCGTCACGTGCACCGCCTGGCAGTTCAACAGGTCGCGAGAACTGGCGCGGCGGATCGACTGGCACGCCGGCCGCGTCCAACGCCGCATAGGTGCGATCGGAATCGTCGGTGCCGAATACCAATCCGTTCAAGCCTTCGGGTGAGTTGAGGATCTCCGGGCGACCCGTCTCACCGGCCGGAGCGGCGATCAATTCGAGATACTCGGTGCCGAACATCGCCAGGTGGTTCATTGAACCCAGCGTGTGATAGCCGCGTGGTGTCAGCGTGAATCCAAGCCGACGGAAGGTGTCCGCACCCTCGTCAATGCGGTCGCGCACGTTGATCACCACGTG
>Ga0123356_10007429_pt1 | contig 10934 bp, 9 predicted proteins | sample TergutEmb28metaG_2_FD_92546 | JGI IMG/M metagenome (GOLD analysis project Ga0123356, IMG submission 92546) | Embiratermes neotenicus P3 segment gut microbial communities from Petit-Saut dam, French Guiana - Emb289 P3 | ecosystem: Host-associated > Arthropoda: Insects > Digestive system > Gut ... | reverse complement strand
TGGATTTGGCGTGGCTCAACAAGCAGCTCGTTCCCCTGGGATACAGAGGGCCAAACGACGTGTTCTTTTGTTCGCTGGATACCCAAGGGCGGCTGCTGATACAGGGCGCAGGGCCCCAGGGCAAGCTACATGTGATGCAGGCCCTTCAACCCGAGCAAGTCACATGGTAAGGAGAGATTCACAATGCGATTCAAGGGTTGGGTGATCTCGGTGTCGCTGCTCACCGTGCTGGCGTTGGGCAGCTTTTCGCTGATACATGTGGGGCATGTATCCGAAGTGATGCTGGTTGGGCTAGATGAAGTGCGCACCTTTGTATCCCACGGCGACTGGCAGCGCGCGGAGGCGCGGGCAAACACCCTGCACGAAGACTGGCATCGCCGACGGGCATGGCTGCAGCTGTTTATTTCCCACCGGGATACCGATATGGTAGACATGACCCTGGTACGCCTGATCGCCACCCTAAGCATCGAAGACCCCTTGGGCGCCGCCCTGGAAATCGCCGACGCCGACACCAGCCTGCGCAACCTCCCCTCAAGGGAAACACCGGCGATTCATAATGTATTATAGTTCTCCAGGCTAAAGAGAAAGTGATAAAACCTACTCTCATCCAGCCCGATGATGGCGGATTTGTCAGGGAGAAGGTTATTATAAACGAGTAGCGCTGCCAGCTCGGTATTTTTGCTTATATCCAACATCGTCAGTTGGTTGTTATAGCAATAAAGCGTTTCTAGAGCAGCATTATGGCTCACATCCAGCGTTGTCAGTTGGTTCCACTCACAATTGAGCACCCTCAGCATGGTATTCTGGCTAAGATCCAACTCGGTCAGTTGGTTCCGTTCGCAATAAAGCTCTTCCAGCGCGATGAAGTACTGGATGCCTGTTAAATCGGTGATGTTGAGTCTGCCTACCCTAAGCGTAGAAATTCCCGACACGTCGCCTGCTGTAATGTCACCCTTTGGTTTGCCAATGATTCTTCTCACCTCCGCCTCAAAGTTTGGATCGGGGGGTTGGATCACCGTATCGTCAGGCCACTCGGATGGCGGCAATACTACGCTATTCACCCTTTGCGGGTCGAAGACTAAATACTTAAGCCTGCTCTCATCCAGCCCTAGGATGGCAGATCGATCCGGAAAAAAGTTGTTCGTGCAGGAAAGATTCGTTATCTCAGGGTTAGAACGCAAGTCCAGCGTCGTTAGCTGATTGTTGTCGCAAATAAGGGTTTTTAATGCGGGATTATGGCTTACATCTAGCGCCGTCAGTTTATTGCCATTACAGTTAAGCCACGTTAGCGCAGTGTTATTGCTCACGTCTATCGTTGTCAACAGATTGTTTTCGCAACTAAGCCCTGCCAGAGAAGCATTCTGGCTCACGTCCAGCGTCATCAATTTGTTGTCAGTGCAGTTTAGCGAACGTAGCATGGTGTTCTGGCTGACATCTAGCGTCTTGAGTGGATTTCCCTCGAGGTATAGAACCTCCAATCTGGGATTATGGCTCAAATCCAGTGTCGTCAGCAAATTATTATGGCAATAAAGTTCTTCCAACTCTGGATTCTGGCTAAGGTCCAGCATTGTCAGCTCCATCGATGAGCAGTGGAGCTCGGTCAGCTTGGTATTCCGGCTCACGTCCCACGTCGTCAGTGGATTTCCCGAAATGGAAAGATTTTTTAGCTCCGTATGATTACTCACATCCAGCGTCGTTAGTCCATTCCAGTCACAGGAGAGTTCTACCAACGCAAGATTCCGGCTCACATCCAGTTCTGTCAACAAATTGTCACCACAGTCCAGTATTTTCAGAGACAAATTTTGGCTCACGTCCAGCTCCGATAGCTTGTTGCGGCTACAGTAAAGCTCTATGAGCGCGGTATTCCGGCTCACATCCAGCGTTGTCAGCTCAACCCTCCTGCAGTCAAGTTTTGTCAGTGCAGCAAAGTATTCGATGCCCGATAAATCAGCGATATTATGTGCAAATATGTCAAGGGTGATAATCTCCGCCACGTCTTTTGCCGTGATGCCCCCCTCCGGTTTATCGATGATTTCTCTTACCACCTCCTCAAAGATTGCATCACGAAAACGGATGACGGTATCACCGGGCGTCTCGGCGTTCAAAAGCGGCACGAACAGTATCATAGCGGCCACCACCAAAGCAGGCAGGTGCTTTTTCATAAAAATAGTCGCTCCTTTAAGTCGCTAGCACTTGTTCCAAGTAGATCTAAAAGTGAAGGTTTGGCACTCTTGCCCGATGGGTCTACAAATCCCAACGGATCATTCAACACATACAAGTACCGATTCAAACTCAGCGGCCAGTAAGCATCTGCCCATAAGGCAACGCAATATCATAAATGTAACTCATCTTCACCCACTCGTCAACATCCGGCGCGGCAGCATCCTCTTCCAGCGTTAAGCGGTTGGTGTTGCCCTTTTGCAACATGCTGGCACGTAAACTATGCGCATCATATGTATATACTTGCTCAAATCCATCGCATCCTGTGTAGTTGGTGAAGCGATAGCAGGATCGCCTTTTGTCAATCAGAAAAATCTCTAAAGAGCACTTCTAATTCATTTTCATCATATATTATTCCGTTGCTTACGAATTTTTCAATTTCAACTTGACATTTCCCTGGTTGTCCATAAGTATTATACTCAACTTCCCATCTTTGTCCAGGAACAGCAACTTCGATCATAATCGTATCAACTCTCGTTTTATCAAGCTTGTAGTAAATTTTTTTCTCTTCAAGCCTTTCCAATAGTTCAATCAATTCATTTAAACTTGTCATTAATCTCACTCCTATCTATCAAATCGCCGCGAAGTTAATAACTTCCACATTTCTCTGTAACCAGGTTCGTTTGCATTTGCTAGCCTTCTAATAACCTCCATCGACATGAGGCAGACTATGCCACCCTTATCCCCTACTTCCTCTGCTTGGCATCCAAGGCGGCGTCCACCGCCTTTTGAAACTGCCGGGCCTTTTGCTTGCGCTGCCAGGCAGGCATAGAAGCCTGCCGACCGGCATGGCGGGCCGCCTCCCGGGCAAGCTTGTTATAGCTAGCATAACGGGAGGCCTCCAGCGTGCCGTCTTCCAGGGCGGCCAGAATCGCGCAACCAGGCTCCCGCTGGTGTGTGCAATCACCAAACCGGCAGCAGACGGCCAAGGCTTCGATATCGGCAAAAACCTCTTCCAGGCCGGAATCCACTGCCCATAAACCCAACTCTCGCATGCCCGGCGTGTCGATCACCAGCGCACCGCTGGGCAGGGGCAACAGTTGCCGATGGGTGGTCGTATGGCGGCCCCAGCTGTCGTCCTCGCGGATGGCCCGCACGGCAAGCCTCTCCTCGCCCAGCAGCGCGTTGATCAGCGATGATTTGCCCACGCCGGACATACCCAGCAGGGCCAGCGTTACGCCAGGCCGCAAATAGGATTCCAGCTCGTTGATACCCTGGCCGGTCACAGCGCTTACCGCGTGCACCGGCACGCCGGGTGCGGCGCTCTCCACTTGAAACACAAACGATGCCGGATCATCGCAAAGATCGGCCTTGGTGAGCAGCGCCACCGGTTGCGCGCCGCTCTGCCAGGCCGCGGCCAAGTAGCGCTCCATCCGGGCGAGGCTAAAGTCTTGATTGAGCGAGGTAACGATCCACACATAGTCGAAGTTAGCGGCCACCAACTGCTCCCGCTTGCCGGTTTCGTCTGGCCGGGAGAACTTGGTGCGGCGGGGCAGCAGCTCGGTGATCAGCGATTGCCCCTGGGGCTCGTACTGCACGTACACAAAGTCGCCCACGGTGGGCAGATCGCCAAATTGGGCGGCCTGGCGCAACAAGCTGCCCTTGGGCCGCGCCCATACCTCGCCATGCTCGCACCCAATCCGATACAGGTCTTTTTGCACCTCGGTAACACGGGCGGGCAGGTCAAGAGGGTTGCGGGGCGAATTGGGGAAATCCTTGGGACCAAAGAAAAGCGTATGGGTTGTCTCCAATGTGAAACCTCCATGTCCATTGTCGTTATGGTAAAAGAGAGCATGAAAAAAACCGCGACCCGGCAGCCTTTTCGTGGCTGCAAAATCGCGGCTTAAACAAGCCGATTATTTGGCACAAAAGGAGCTTAGGGTCTTATTGAGTTATTCGACGGCCACCTCATAAGCACTCACTATCACAACACTCCTTTCGCGCCCCTTGGGCAAGGTTTAATGGTTGCATGATAAAGGAAAAGGGCGGGATTGTCAAGCCATGGGATTTGGAGTATAGTAGATTTACGAATTACACGGAACAGAAGGTGCTTGAATGGAAAGTAACGAGGACATCTTGATGCTCAATTCGTCAATGATAGCGCTAAAGCAGTTTCAAAAGGATATGGAAGGCGAAGCCGAAAAAGCCGGTCTACTCACGGAAGATGACGTTGTTGCGCTCTGTCGTGATGTGCGAAGAGAATTGAGCGGAGGGCGCAATGAGATCCCCCACCTCACCCTCATCAGCGAAGGCGGCGCCAACACCCACCCCTTCACCGCCCCCATGCCGCTGCACGAATTGCTGGCCACCCACGGCATACACATCGCCCAGCCCTGCGGCGGCCTAGGGCGCTGCGGCAAATGCCAAGTGCGAGCCTCGGGTTTCCTTTCACCCGCACCAAAATCCGACTGTTGCCTGGCCTGCCAAACCATGGCCACCGGCAACATAACTGTAACCGTACAAAAATCCGCAAGCGAACGGATCATCACCCACGGCCAGCTTCCGCCCTTTTCCCTTGATCCGTGGGGGCAAGGCCTGGGTGTCGCGGTAGACATCGGCACCACCACGGTAGCCGCCTATCTCTACGATCTACAAACCGGCAGCTTGCTCCAATGCGGCAGCGCACCCAATCCCCAGAGTACGTTCGGCGCCGATGTCATCACCCGCATGGACAAGGCCGAGGCGGGCCAAGGCGAGGCGTTGCGAAAAGCCATCACCGGCTGCGTGAGCGGGCTAATCGCCTCATTGCGCGAAGGCCAAGATGTACACAGCGCCGTGATCACCGGCAACACCGCCATGCTCTATCTGCTTTGCGGGCATTCGCCCTCTTCCCTGATGCGCGTGCCCTTTGCCATGGACCAACGCTTTGGTTGCTGGGCCGATCCCCAACCCTTTGGCCTTTCGTCCAACGCTCGCGTATACCTGCCCAATTGCCTAGCCGCCTACATCGGCGCGGACATTACCACGGCGCTGCTGGCCTCGGGCCTGTTTGCCGATGGCAAGGCGAACGCCGGTCCGCCGGTGATGCTGGCGGACATCGGCACCAACGGCGAAATTGTGCTCTGCGCAAACGGCAAACTGTACGCCTGTGCTACTGCCGCTGGCCCGGCCTTTGAGGGCGCGGGGATTTCCATGGGCATGACCGCACGGGATGGAGCAATCGCGCACATAACAAAAAGCACACAGCAAATCATCGGCGATGTACCTGCCGTTGGCATTTGCGGATCGGGCATTGTGGATGCGTTGGCGCTGATGCTGGATACAGGCGCACTGGACGAAACCGGGGCGTTGGAGGATAGCGAGGCATATCGTATCCCCGGTACGGCTGTGGAGATCACCCAGGCGGATGTGCGCGCTGTGCAGCTGGCCAAGGCCGCCATTCACGCGGGTATGCGCACGCTGATCCACGAAGCCGGTTTATCCCCCGATCAAGTGGAAACCCTGCTGATCGCCGGTGGTTTTGGCTCTTGTATCGATCCTGCATCCGCCGAACGCATCGGCCTGATCCCCCCGGGTTTCGCCGCCAAAGCCCGCGCCATTGGCAATGCGGCTGGCATGGGCGCGTCCATGGCGCTGCTATCCTCTGCCGCATTAGGAGACACAAAAACGGCCAGCTCCTCGATCCAAATCGTGGAACTGGCCGCAAACCCGTTTTTTATGGATGCTTACATCGAATGCATGATGTTCCAGTGAACAAGGAACAGTGAACAGTGAACAATAAGAACGAAAAAACTCCTGGTACTCTTTTGCTGCTGTTTTTGCAGTCTTGAGCGTGGAGATTCACAGTCCGGACTGCAAATGCTTTGCTTTTTGCACTCAATATGTTATGCGGCACATAAATCACCTCTGAATATCGTATCACAAATAACTTCCAATGAATAACGAACGACAAGCCGCGCCGCAACTTATTGTTCACTGTTCACTGTTCCTTGTTCACTGTCAAACCCCTTGCCAGCGCATGGATTCAGCCACCTTCAAAAATCCTGCAATATTCGCGCCCATCACCAAGTTGCCTTCCGCGCCGTGCTCCTTGGCGGTGCGGTGGGCGTTTTGAAAGATGCCTATCATGATCTCTTTTAGCTTGGCGTCTACCTCTTCAAATGTCCATTGCAGGCGCATGGAGTTTTGGGTCATCTCCAAGCCGCTCACGGCCACACCGCCGGCATTTGCTGCCTTGCCAGGAGCAAAAAGCACGCCGTTGTTTACAAAAATGCTTACACCTTCCGGCGTAGTGGGCATGTTGGCGCCCTCGGCCACCGCGATCACGCCGTGATCCACCAGGGCCTGCGCCGCCTTACCGTCCAGTTCGTTTTGGGTGGCACAAGGGAGCGCGACATCGCATGGGATGGTCCAAATGCCGGTAGAGCCGGTTGTGTACGTGGCGCCCGGCCTGCGCGCGGCATATTCGCTGATGCGGGCCCGCTCCACTTCTTTGATCTGCCGGAGCAGCGCCAAGTCGATGCCCTGGGGATCATACACATAACCGCCGGAATCGCTGGCGGCCACCACCTTGGCCCCAAACTCCTGGGCTTTTTGAATCGCATGGATGGACACATTGCCCGAGCCCGACACCACCACAACCTTGCCGTCGAGCACCTGGCCCTTTAAACATTTGAGCATCTCGGCCACAAAGTAGAGCAGCCCAAAGCCGGTGGCCTGGGTGCGGCCAATGGAGCCGCCCGTTGTAAGAGCCTTGCCGGTGAACACGCCGGTGGTGTTGTTTTGGATGCGCTTGTACTGGCCGTACATGTAGCCGATTTCCCGCGCGCCAACGCCAATGTCTCCGGCGGGCACGTCCACCCAATCGCCGATGTGGCGCTGGAGTTCGGTCATCAGGCTTTGGCAAAAGCGCATGACCTCACGATCCGACTTGCCCTTGGGGTCGAAGTCGGCCCCGCCCTTGCCTCCGCCCATGGGCAAGCCGGTAAGGGAATTTTTAAAGGTTTGCTCAAAGCCTAAGAATTTGATTACCGAAGGGGATACCGAGGGATGGAAACGAATCCCGCCCTTGTAGGGGCCCAGCGCCGAATTGTATTGCACACGATAGCCCCGGTTGACCCGTACTTGCCCGGCATCGTCAACCCACGGGATACGAAACTGAATAAAACGCTCCGGCTCCACCAAGCGCTCCACGATGCCCTCGGCTTCAAAGGCGGGGTTACGCTCCACGGCAGGCTCCAGCGATTCCAGCACCTCCAGCACCGCCTGCAAAAATTCCTTCTCGCCGCGGTTCCTTTCACACACTTCCTCATACACCCGGAGCAGGTACGCATTTTTGAATCCGGCCAATATTATGCCCCCTTCACTGTTCGTTACACCACATATTTCCCACTGCCCGCCGGGGCCTTCTTCATCTCCGCACGCTTGGCGGCGTACTTTTCACCGGGATGGCCCAGCACTGCATAGGCTGCGGCCTTCGATTCCTCCACGCCGGGCTGGTTAAAGGCGTCGATATCCAACAACTCGCCGGTGTAGGCAGTACACATCTCCCACAGGAAGATCAATTGGCCGATGGTGTGGGCGTTGACCTCTGGCAGCACGATGGTTTGGCTCAGCCGCCCGGCGCGGTACAGCGCATACTCTGTACCCTTGCGCTCGGCCTCGATCAGCGCGTTGTGGGATTTACCGCCCAAAAAGGCCACGTCGGGGTAGGCCTTGCATCCATTGGGGATGGGCTGCTCGGCTTGGAATTTCTCCACCTTAAAGAAAGTGACCACCTTATCGTAAGGCCCCTCGGTGTACAGTTGCAGCTGGGAATGCTGATCGGTAACCCCCAGGGCTTTGGCGGGCGTTTGGCCCACGTTTATCGCCATGCCGCGCCGGGTCACGTTTTTGCCCAGGGATTCGGCCCAAAGCTGGCATACCCAGTCGGCCATAAAGCGCAGCCTGTCCGCATAGGGCAACAGCACGTGCACGTTAAAGCCCATATCCTCCATGGCTATATATTGCAGGGTGGCCATCAAGAGCGCGGGATTTTCCCATACCCTATCGGTTTTGCAGGCCGCATCCATAAAGGCGGCGCCCGCCAGCAGCCCGTCGATATCGATGCCGCAAACGGCCGCGGGCAGCAGGCCCACCGGGCATAACTCAGAGAAACGGCCGCCTACGCCATCGGGGATCACAAAGGCCTCAAACCCCTCGGCCTTGGCCAGGGGAGCCAGGTTGCCGCGCTCCGCATCGGTGATGGCGATCACATGGCGCTGCCAGCCCTGGCCCACCGCCTGTTTGAGCAGGTCGCTTATGATCAGGTACTGGGACATGGTTTCCGCGGTATTGCCCGATTTGGTCACCACACAGAAGCAGGTGCTCTGTACTTCGATCACGTCCAACAGCGCGCCCATGCGCTCGGGATCGATATTGTCTTCCACATACAGGCGCGGGCCGCCCCGCTTGGCCTTGGGCAATTGATTATAGTAAGGATGATTGAGCGCCCACTGCACCGCGATGGGCCCCAGGGCCGATCCGCCGATGCCCAGCACCACAAAGGTATCAAAATGCTCGCGGACATGGCCCGCCACCTTTTTTACTTTTTCCACGATCTTTTTTTGGTTGTAGGGCAACTCCGTCCAGCCCAGCCAGCCGGTGCCTCGGGCTGCTTGAACGGCGGCGTGGGCGGCTGCCGCGGCCTTGGCATAGTCCTCCACCTGCTCGGGCGCGATCCCATACCGCATGCCCATGGTGTCGGTCATCATATGGTTCACGTCCAGCCGGACGCGCTGGGGGCTTGAGCTTGTGATTTTTCGATTATCGGTCATCTTGACACATCCCTTCGAGGAGATATTATACGGCGTGGGCGTTAGCGCGTCAAGACATGCTCATCAACCCGTCGCACCAGTCCGTAGGTATACGCATCAAAATACTTGAGCCAAAACCCATGCGCCGCCGGATTCAAACTCTCGAAATCCACGCCCAGGCGGGTATATCCTTCGGCCTTTAGCGTGCATAACAAATGATTGAACAAACCCTGATAAATGCTCTTCCCCCGATATTCAGGCAAGCAAAAAGCCCCTGTAACGTGCAGATAACCGGGCATATCGCAAACAAAAGTCTCCCCCTCCGGCTGCGCCCGGATAAATGCGGCGATCTGTCCGTTGATCTGCGCCACAAACAAACGGGAGCGGCTCTCGGCAATGTCTTCCAAAAACGACGCTTCCGTGGCAGAAGCACGCAGAATAAACGTGGGGCTTGCCGCCATGTGCCCGTCCAGCAGGTGAACGAGGGGCAAAACCCTTGCATGCCCTTCTATCGGTAACTCGCAGAAATCAAAACCTTCGCATGGACAGGCATCGATTTCTTTGATATAACGGATCGCATCAATGCACCGTAGCCCGTACCCATACCGAAAAAACTGTTGCTGGCCTTCGCAATCGTAGGCGTACAGGCACACGGCATGGCTGGACGCCCCGGCTTGCGCCCATATTGCGCCTGCCTCTTCAATCATACGCGCGTAGATGTGTGCCCTGTCTTTTTGGATGGCCCCGTTGGCATGCATGGGCGAAAACACGCCGATTGCATCAGTAGAACGAAACGCGTTGCCAAAGGGCGGCACAGCACACAAAAAGCCCAGCAGTTCATCACCGTCCAGGGCGGCAACGCCCATGCCGTTTGCGGCAAAGCCGGTCAAATCAGGCCAAGCAGCCACAGGTGGCAACGCGGGGACATATTGCCGCACATCTTCATAATTGCGTAAGGCAAGCAATGCCGCCGGTTCCGCATGTTCGGCGGCAAAGGGTTGGATTCGCATTTAGGCTTCCTCCTTCTCGATCAAAAACAGCAACTCGTTGGGGTATTCCTTCTCAAAAACGAGCCGATGGCCGGCGCGCTGCAAATACGCTGCAAAAAAGCGCCGGTACTGCGGGGCCATGCCCACATTCTTCCCCCCCAACGAACGGGTGGGAAAGGTGACCGCCACAAAGGGTGAGTTTGCCTGGGCAATCACCTGCTCAAAGCGCCCCTTTTGCTGTCGCTCCAGCAGGGGTACGATCTTAAATAGCAGCGTTACATCGGCGGCCACATCCGGGCAATCGGTGAGCAGGTCGCACACCCCGGTGGTTCCATCCATGCCAAAGTGATCAAAGCAAGCGCGGACCTGCTCCAGTACGTCGTGGCGGATGTCGTAGGCAGCATAAAAGCGGGGCAGCGGAAGGTTGGCACGCAGGCACTCCGCCACATACAGCACGGGATTCACACCGCAGGCGAGATCGGCCACCCGCTCCATCCCACCAACCTGTTGGCGTATATCAGCAAACATCTCCCCGGCAAAGGGCAAACGTTCCTTAGTGGAAGCGTGGGCGGCACATAGCGCGGCCATCTCGTCCGGCGCAAAAGAAAGGGCAATGTGTTTATCACAATACGCGCCGGTCATTTGGTGCAGGCGGCGCTTGGCAGCCTTGGCGGCCTCCTTGGGTTTGTTGCGCTTTTGCGCCTCTTCCCGGCACACCTGTTCCACGATGGCTGCGTCGATGTGCCGGTAGCGCTTTGCACCGGATACCTCGGTGATCAGGGCTTGAATGATTGGTTCGTCCAACATAATATCAACTCCCAGCAAGCGACGGGACGCCGAGGGCGGCGTCCCCTACAGGGTTACGGCCACGCTGTTAACCCTGGGTCCGTATCCGCTCCATCAGCATGGCAAAAAACCGCAAATTATGAATGGTGGCAAGCCGGTACGCCTGGGCATCATCCAAACGAAATAGATGCCGCAGATACGCCCT
>Ga0123356_10007428_pt1 | contig 10934 bp, 9 predicted proteins | sample TergutEmb28metaG_2_FD_92546 | JGI IMG/M metagenome (GOLD analysis project Ga0123356, IMG submission 92546) | Embiratermes neotenicus P3 segment gut microbial communities from Petit-Saut dam, French Guiana - Emb289 P3 | ecosystem: Host-associated > Arthropoda: Insects > Digestive system > Gut ... | reverse complement strand
GCCCCCGGTGTTGTGCCGATTTCATCCAAAGCGAGTGCAAGCGTGGCGAAATTTTTGTTGAGTGTGCCGGTGACGATGACGGTTTCGGTCAATGGAAATTGATATGAAAGTGTAACAGTATCTCCAGTATTGTCGGAGACGGTTGCTGTCTGACCGTTGATGGTTGCGGTTGTTAGCGGATTTGCGAATACAAACCCGAGGTTTGCCGTGAGCGTAACCGTTGCAGTGTATGCTGTGGCCGCTTGGAACGGGTTGTCGCTCGGCGACCATGTTACCGCGCCGATGGTAAAGTTGCCCGCGCCGGTTGCGGTTGTGTCCGGCGTTCCGCCCGTCACCGGGGCGGTGACGGTGATTGCGGCGGTGGTGATGGGGGTGGGGGGTGCGATACCATCTTCCCAATACAAACGGGGTCGCATTACACTTATGTCCCATGCCCACGGGTTATCATTGTCATTACCGAAAGCAAAACCCGGTCCGGTAGGGGTTGCTGTTGACCATGTGGATTGCATTTCTATTTGAATCGTCGTTAAATCCGCGCCGTGTAAGCCGCTTGAATTGTTCGCAACCGTAACACCGCTCGGCAACAGCATACCGACACGCCCGTAGTTATTCGTGAGTGTGCCGCGGTCGTTATCTCCAGTAACACGCCCGAAAGTCGTTCCCGGACTACTCGCTGCAACTTGCGTATTGAGCGCTGCCGTATTTATTACTGTTCCGTCATTTCTGCCGACTACACCGCCGGCTCTATTCCCGCCGGTTATTATTCCCGTAGCGTAACAATATCTAACTATTCCTATGGTTGGAGTACCATTGTTAAAACCTACAATTCCTCCTACATTACCATTACCTGTAACATTAGCAGTAGAATATGAATTTTCTACTGTACCAAAACTTCGCCCCGCTATACCGCCAACGCTTAAACTTGTACTCGAAACACTGCCTGTAACGAAACAACCCGATATAGTTCCGCCGCTGTCGAGTGTTCCCGTAATTCCGCCTGCAAAACCCGAAGTATTATTTATATTAACGCTAACAAGCCCTAATTTTTTTACCGTGGCTCCCGTTCCGCCGACAGTATCAAACATTCCGTTTGTACCTGTCAGTCCGGTAATCGTATGACCATTGCCGTCGAAGCTGCCTGAGAACGTGCCGGGGATTGTCGTCCATGCGAGTACCCCATGCGGTGCGTCGGCCGTTAGCGTTATATCTACCATCAGCCTATAATGCGCCGAGAGCGTCCATGCCGCGTAGGGGGCGGTTGCCCGCCCGACTGCGCGGAGTTCATCTTCATCATATATGAGGAAGGGGTTGGATGCTGAACCATCGCCGAACACGATATCTCTCTGCCAAACCGCGAAAAGAGAAAGATCAACACTTGGTGTGTATGCCGCACCTGAATCATAATTTGTACCCGTACCGTCAGCATCCGTATTCCATCTAAGGAATGTATGCCCTATCCATGAAGGAGTTATATCTGAAATTTTATCTTCAATCCCGCTGTATACAATTTGGGTTTCGGGAGCGTCACTTCCGCCGTTTGCGTCGTATGTGATGGTAAATGAGGTATGCCCTGACCGAACGGAACCGACCGGGCTTTGGGTGATTGTGGCTTCTGCCGACGCGATCAATGCGCCGTTTGCGGCTTTTGTGCCATCCGTACCGTAGGCTCCTCCGTCTCCGCCTTTCGCTGCGGAACCAATAAAATTGCCGATAGAAAATCCGACTTGAGACAAATTACTGCCGGCACCGTGACCTCCGTTTGCATTGGGTGTATATGTGTTGATGTTAGCCCAACCCACGCCACCGCTGCCGCCGCCGCCGGCGCCGCCACCGCCACCGCCGCCGCTGCCTATACCGCTGCCCTCTAATCCCCGGCGACCACTGCCGCCAGCGCCGCCACCGCCGACATAGGCATAAGCGGTTGTACCGATTAAATTTATCCTTCCGTTGTTACTCGTTCCGATTGAACCCGAATCGCTTCTGGCACCGCCATTTGCTATAACTGTAATCGTATCTAAAACGTGTAAGGTTCCTGATTGTAAACTAATTCCACCGGTAGCCCCTCTATTTCCAGGACGTCCATTTATATCGGGATAGGTCGGATTGGCTGCGGTGACGGCACTGCCGCCTTCACCTAAAGTACCCGTATTCATGCCACCGGAACCGCCGGGGGTACCGATTCCCGCACCGCCGCCGCCGCCGCCGTTGCCACCCCTGCCGCCTACACCGGTAGGCCCGCTTGTACCCGTTCCTCCTGCACTACCATTTCCACCCACACCGCCACTGCCGCCTTGACCGCCGGTCGCTCGTACTATTCCGGCGCCCCGAATCACAAGTGTTGAAGTGTCCGGCAGTAAAATTCCCGCGCCGCCGCCAACGCTTACATTTCCCGCAGTACCGGTCGCGGTGAGGGTCACCCCGGAAGGAATGTGAATTTGAACCGTCGCGCCCGGAGCGATTGAAATGCCGCTTCCTCCCGCAGTCATATTGGTAAACGATTGATCGTCTGTGATTCTGTAATTACCCGCAGAGAGCGTAAGTCCCGTAGTGCTTCCGGTTATAATAGTCCAGTTATCCCAATAGTTTAGCGCCATAAAGCTACCCGGCTTCGCCGCGCACAGGGTATAATCCGCCGCGCAGACGGGGCAGTTTTCGTTTATCAGGAGTTCGGTTTCGCCGTCCTCGTAGACGTATTCTATGCACATGAGATCGCAGACGCAGAGGTTGGGCGGCTCTTCCTCGTCGGGGTCTTCCTCTGTTTCGTCGTCTTCGTGGTCTTCGGGGACGGAGTCATTGTCTTCCTCTGCGGGGTCTGTGGTTGCAGGGTCGGGGTTTTCGGGATTTGTGTTTTCGTCGGGGACGGTATTTTCTGAACCGGAATCGGGGGTGTCGCTATCGCTTGCCGACCCCCCCCCCGTGGTCGCCTGAACCTGATTCTAGGGGTGGAATGGAAGCAGTCCCCGTGTCTTCCGCGAGTCCCAATATGCTGCCCATCGGTGTTAACATTGTGCTCAGTAATAAAAGCAAGGCTAAAGACATTGCCATAAATCTGGCGAAAGTCTTTGTAAACAACATTTTATTCAGTTGTTTTGTGCTTTTTTTCATGGTGAATTACCTCTGGATATGACTATACAGAGTAACTTTACCATAGTGAGTATAACAACTTTATAGCAAGAATATAGCAAGATAACAGCAAAATAAAATTTATTTTTGAAAAAACACCAAAACCCCGAGGAATTTTGGTGTTTTTTGGTATTCTGGTTTTATTGAGCAGTTATTGTGCTCTTGACACTTTCAAGAGCTTCGTCAAGTGTTACTCCTTCTTTAAGCAGTTTTGCTAATAGCTCTGCTCCTTCAAGCTTGCCTTCTTGCCGTCCTTCTTGCAACGCTTCATTTCTGAGCACTCTTCTCTCAGCATCTGCATCATATTCCCAGTTCAGCATCTTTGACACCTCCAAGTTTTGAAAACTTTTTTCATGTTTTTGAAATTATTTTCTTTCGTAAATGATGAAAATATTGGTGAATTTGTATAACCAAAGTGTGATTTTTCTACATTTGCGCCCTGTGTCAGTGCGTTGCATAGCTTGCAATTACTAGGTTTTGGCGAATGACGTTTCTACATTATATTCATATTGATTTGATAAATTTTTTGTGTTATGGTCGAACTATGAAGGGAGTTTCTTATGGATGAATTACAAAAAGGTGAAATACTTATATATCAAGCAGAGAATGGTGATACAAAAATTGATGTACGAATGGAAGATGAAACAGTTTGGTTGACTCAAGCACAGATGGTTGACTTGTTTAATTCAAGTAAAGCAAACATTAGTGAACATATTAGCAATATATTCATTGACGGTGAATTAGCAGAGGATTCAGTTGTTCGGAAATTCCGAACAACTGCTACGGATGGTAAGTCATATAATTCAAAGCATTACAACCTCGATGTCATTATATCTGTTGGTTATCGTGTGAAATCGTTACGTGGTGTACAATTTAGACGTTGGGCTACAAGTGTTTTACGTGAATATCTCATTAAAGGTTTTACAATGAATGATGATTTGTTAAAAAACGCCAGTGGCGGGAATTACTGGCATGAACTTTTGATGCGTATCCGAGATATAAGGTCGAGTGAAAAAGTGATGTATCGTCAAGTTCTTGAGATTTATGCAACTAGCGTTGATTATGACCCGAGAACTCCGGAATCACGTGAGTTTTTTAAAGTTGTTCAAAACAAACTTCATTACGCAGTACATGGTCACACTGCAGCAGAGGTTATTGTTGTGCGTGCTGATGCTGAAAGAACAAATATGGGTTTAACTGTATTTGCCGGACAACAACCTGTAAAAAGTGAAGTCGGAGTTGCAAAGAACTACCTTACTCGTGAAGAATTGGAAGTATTGAATCGTATGGTGTCTGCGTTTTTTGATCTCGCGGAACTCCGTGCAATGCAACACCAACCTATGTATATGAAGGATTGGGTTTCCGAGGTAGATGATTTCGCGAATAGATACGGTAAAGGTGTTTTACCCGGAGCAGGTTCTGTAAGTCAAAAAGATGCACTTGATAAAGCAGAGGAAGAGTACGAGAAGTTCAAAAGGAAAATGATTGATGAAATTACTCCGGTTGAGAAAGAATACCTATCGAGTATTAAGGGTGTGCAGAAACAATTGGAACATAAATTAAATAATCAATAGTACAATGGCAATGACGGTGATAAAATGCCTAAGTGATGTTCCGTAAGATAATCGGATAGTATTTTTGAGAATATTTTGTGGTAATAACACCGTAGCAGAAACGAAAATTCCTGTCCATATACACGAAAGTGTGAAAATCGGGTAGTTTAAACGTGTTTAATATAAATATAAATTCATTTTACAGTCCCCAATACCGTCCCTTGTTATATAATTTTCACTTGCATTTTTTGTATTTCGTGGTACAATAGCTTGTGAAAGAAAATAAATATGGAGGTTTCAAACATGGCTCATACGATTAGCAGCGAATGCATTTCTTGCGGTGCTTGTGTGCCCGATTGCCCTGTAGACGCGATTGTTGAAGGCAGCTCACAATACGAGATTAATGATGCATGCATCGATTGCGGTGCTTGTGTATCATCTTGCCCCGTAGATGCCATTTCGGCATAAATAATGTAAACGCTTAAACTGCCGCGCATTAAAACATGCCGCGGCAGTTTTTATTTTCCCTTTATATTTATCAGGATATTTATTAAGACTTTAAGGCAGGTGATTTTCATGCCGGAGGTAACACCGGGAACATTATATTTGGTTGCTACGCCGATTGGCAATCTGTCTGATATCTCAATGCGTGCAGTTAACACTCTTAAAGATGTTGATTTTATTGCAGCAGAGGACACACGTGTGACACGTAAGCTCCTTGAGCATTTAGAAATAAAAAAAACTGTCGTAAGCTATCGTCAGCATAACAGCCGCACAAGCGGAGAAAAGATACTGGCACGCTTGATATCTGGTGATAGCTGTGCTCTTGTTACCGATGCCGGAACACCCGGTATCAGTGACCCCGGCGGGGAGCTTGTAAGCTTGTGTGCCAAGGAAAATGCACCGATGGTTGTGGTTCCCGGACCATGTGCAGCGGTATCAGCGCTTTCAATGTCAGGCATTGATACGGGGCGTTTTACTTTTGAAGGTTTTTTACCTGTTCAAAAGAAAGAGCGAAACGAGCATTTGATTGAGCTCAAGGAAGAAAAGCGGACAATGGTTTTTTATGAAGCACCGCACAAGCTTACCGCAACTCTTTCCGACTTACTCAAGACTCTTGGTAACAGACGCATATCCATATCAAGAGAAATGACAAAAGTCTATGAAGAAACACTTCGTTTCAGTTTATATGATGCACTCTCCTATTTTGAGAACAAAGCTCCGCGCGGCGAGTTTGTGATTGTTGTTGAAGGTGCTGATGATACAACCGAATCCGACGAAATGCTTGAAGAAGGTCTCAGATATGCTCTTACTCTTATCGAAAGCGGGCTTTCTGTTAAGTATGCTGTAAAAAAAGCAGCCGATGAGACCGGCTGCTCTAAAAACGCGTTATATAAAGCTGTTATTGCTGATTAACCACGAGCGAATACTGTGCAGCTCCACGAAAGTTCCTTCCCGTTGTTTGTGACTGTAACGGTTAGTGTTGCATTACCTGAAGAACCGATGATTGTTACTGTCGCACCGTATCTGCCTTCCATACCTACTATGGTCTCAACAACATCAAAAACATCTGTGTCTGAGCTTGACCATTCAACATTAAAGTCGTCGGCTAGTGTAATGCCAACCGGCTCAAAAGCAAGCTGCAGCCCTATTTCTTTTCCTCTCGGCTCTGTAAAGCTCTCTCCGAGTGGTCTTCCGCCGAATGTAACTGTCAATGATGTAATATCCATCAGTGGCGGCTCTTCCAGTTCGGGTGTCGGGGTCGGTTGCGGTGTCGGAGTCGGCTGTAGGCTATGGACTGTATCAATATCCTCATCGGGATTTGATAAAGCAAGAGAGTCGCCGGGGTCATTTGCATCTGCATCAACCGGTGTTGTGAAGAGTAATATTCCTGCTGCTACTGTAAATACAGCCAGAATAAGTACGCTTATCATCATTTTGCCTTTTGCATTATCCGAGTCCTCAGTATATTTTCCGCGTCCTATACGACGAGCTCCGCAATACGGGCAACGGCTTCTGACTCCCGAATATTTGCGGTCACATCTTGCACATTTGATTTCATTAACAATAGACACTGAATTTCTTCCTTTCATTTAGCTTGATGATTCGTTCAATCTAAACGGTCGAGTAATATGTAAACTACTACATTTTTGCGATTTTGTCAATAAAAAATTACAAATAGTTACAAATTAGAGCATACCCGACGAGAGTTTAATAAACTCATCGATACTTAATACTTCTCCGCGAATGCGTGAATCAAAGCCGCTATTTTCTATTATCTTAATTATTTCGTCCTTTGTGTGAGTTTTATCAAACACTGCATATAGTGCATTTGCCAGTGTTTTTCTTCTTTGTCCAAATGCCGCCCGAACGACCTTGAAGAATAGTTTTTCTGAGTCGCCGCTCAGCTTCCGTTCACTTAGTATCTGCATTTTAACAACCGATGAGGTGACCTTAGGGCGCGGCATAAAGCATTCCGGCGGTACATCAAAGAGTATTTCAGGCTCTGAATGGTAATTCGCGTATACAGTAAATGCTCCATATTCCTTGCTGCCCGGTTTTGCACATATCCGCTCGGCAACTTCTTTTTGTATCATGATTGTTATCGACTTAAAAACCTCTGCTTCAATAAATGCAGTTATTACCGGTGTTGTAATATTATATGGCAAGTTGGCGCAAACGTGCGGTGTTAATCCAAGGTCATTCATTGTTTTATTAGCAAGTCCTGCGATATCGAGCTTTAATATGTCACCTTGAATGATGGTTATATTTTTATTGTCAGCTAACATACCGGTCAGGATTGGTATGAGACGCTTGTCAAGCTCAACAGCTGTTACGTGCCCTGCGGCTTCACTCAATTTTTTAGTCAAGGCACCGATACCGGGACCGACTTCAAGTACTCCACAGGACTTGTCAATCCCTGACAGCCTTGCAATTTTTCCCGGAATACCGTCATCAATAAGAAAGTTTTGACCCATTGATTTACTAAAATTAAAGCCATGACTGCTGAGCATATTACGAAGTTCCAAACTAACACCACCTCTGCTGTTATACTACCAAAGTAGCATATATACAGCAACAAGAAGTTTTTCCTTGAAAGTGTTGTTTGCGTGTGCTACAATACCTTACTGAGAAAAATTCATTATATCGGAGGTTATCAGATGGCATTAGATAAAATCAATGAAATTCATCTTGATGTCTTGCAGGAGATTGCCAACATCGGTTCAGGTAATGCGGCTTCTTCACTTTCACGAATGATTGGGGAAACTGTTGATATTAAGATTCCTGAAATCAGCATTAAAGGATTTAACGAGGCAATTGAAGCTCTCGGCGGTCCTGAGACGATTATGATGGGAACTCTTCTGTTCTTAACCGAGGGTATCGAGGGTATGATGATGTTCCTGTTACCTGTTGATGTAGTATGCGATTTAGTTAATATGCTTATGGGTACGGATATTAAGAGCCATGAAGAGATTGATGAAATGGGCGAGTCGGTAATAATGGAGTGCTCCAATATTATGTCGGCTTCGTTTGTTACGGCAGTTGCAGAAATGACAGATATGTTTATTGATATTTCACCGCCCGAAATCACACTCGATATGCTCGCTTCAATAATGAGCGTTCCGTCAATTTCTTATGCAGATGTCGGCGACTCATTATTACTAATGAAAAATGAGCTTGAAATCAAAGGCAAAACAACAAGCGCAAACGTGTTGCTATTACCCGACATGCCGTCACTCGGCAAGTTAATGACAAGTCTTGGAATAGATTTTTAGTTTTAGCGGCAAATGTAGAAAAAAGCAAGCGAAGGGTTCTTATTTTGGATTTTAGGAATGTAGGGCGACAAGACCCGTTCTGACGAAAATCCAAAATAAGAACCCTTCGATTGCTTTGATTATATTTTAGTCTACCTTAGGTATTGCTGAGAAGCCGACTTCGAGCTCTTCGTCTGTCGGGATATGGTCAGTCATTGTTCCTTCGTTGTATTGTGCGTAAGCTCCGAGGTCGAAGTAGCCGGTGCCTGAGAGACCAAACAGGATTGTTTTTGCTTCGCCTGTTTCTCTGCATTTGATTGCTTCGTCAATTGCAGCTTTGATTGCGTGTGCCGACTCCGGAGCAGGCAGATTGCCTTCGACTCTTGCGAAAGTTGTTGCAGCTTTGAATACATCGCTTTGCGCGACTGCTCTTGCTTCATCAATGAAGCCGTCGTGGTAAAGCTGCGATAAAATCGGTGCCATACCGTGATATCTGAGTCCTCCTGCGTGGTTGGAGGACGGCTTGTAGGTTGCACCGAGTGTGTACATTTTCGCAAGCGGTGTTACCATGCCTGTGTCGCAGAAATCGTACGCAAACCTTCCGCGCGTCATTGATGGACATGATGCAGGCTCTACCGCGATAAAGTGCGGTGCTGTTTTGCCTGCAAGCTTATCAGCCATAAATGATGACATCAAGCCGCCGAGGTTTGAGCCGCCGCCTGCGCATCCGATTACGATATCGGGGTATTCGTCAAGCCTTTCAAATGCTGCTTTTGCTTCTTGCCCGATGATTGACTGATGTAGAAGCACTTGATTTAGCACGCTGCCGAGGGTGTATCTGTAGCCCTCTGATGTCACTGCGACTTCGACTGCTTCGGATATTGCCGTGCCGAGGCTTCCGCCGCTTTCGGGGTCTGCTTCGAGCATTTTGCGTCCGATGTTTGTTGTATCCGACGGTGATGGTGTGACTTTTGCGTTAAATGTCTCCATGACTGTTTTGCGGTATGGTTTTTGCATTGCCGAGATTTTTACCATGAACACCTTCAGGTCGAGTCCGAAGTGTCCACACGCCATTGCCATAGCTGTGCCCCACTGCCCTGCTCCGGTTTCCGTGGTTACACCTTTGAGCCCTTGCTCCTTTGCGTAATAAGCCTGTGCAATCGCCGAGTTCAGCTTGTGGCTGCCCGATGTGTTTCCACCTTCGTATTTATAATAAATCTTTGCAGGTGTTTGCAATTCTTGCTCGAGACAATAAGCGCGAACCAGCGGTGACGGTCTGTACATTTTGTAGAAATTGCGAATCGGCTCGGGGATTTCAATGAACCTGTCCTTGTCGTTAAGCTCTTGCTTTACAAGCTCCTCACAGAATACGGGTGCGAGTTCATCTGCCGTCATCGGCTGAAGTGTGCCCGGGTGCAAAATCGGGCGGTGGTCGGTTTTCATATCGGCACGAATGTTGTACCATGTTTTTGGTATTTCTTCCTCTGTTAAGTAAATCTTGTATGGAATTTTTTGGCTTGGCATTATATTTCTCCTTTTTTATTTCCTTTTATATTATCAGCAAGTTATGTATGTCAAGCTTTTTACATATATTTTTTCATATCTTTTTGAATTGACAAAAGGGCGTACATAAAATATAATGCTCACTGCATTGTCTTCACATCATTATGCCGCTGTGGTGGAACAGGTAGACACAAGGGACTTAAAATCCCTCGGAGGCAACTCTGTGCCGGTTCAAGTCCGGCCAGCGGTACCATTGAGGGTTTCAGGATTTCAAAAGTCCTGAAACTCTTTTCATAAACATATATTGCAAAAGTATACCAATAATGGTATACTTTTGCCATGAACAATTACAATGTAATCTATGAACATGCAGCAGATAATTATGGTTTAATAACCTCTGCTGAAGCGAAAACGCTTGGAATCTCAAATGTGGAGCTTGTGAAACTTGCTCACCGCAGGAAGCTGAAGCGTATCGGATATGGAGTATATCGAATATTACATTATATTCCTACTCCATATGACAAGTATGCAGAAGCGGTTGCTTTGGTTGGTAATGATGCCGCAATTTATGGTGAGTCTGTGCTTGCAATGCACGGACTTGCCTTAGTAAATCCAGCTTTTATCAATGTTGTCACAATAAATAGAACAAGGAAAAAACTACCAAAGCATATTAAAGTAATCATTTCAAAAGATAATCTTAATAGTGTGAATTATGAAGGTATACCATCGCAAAGTGTCTATAATGCAATTCTTACATGTAAAGGTATTGTTATGACAGATAGACTTTTTGGAGCTGTTGATGAAGCTGAGAGACAAGGGTTGATTTCAGAAGCCGAAACAAGAAATGCGAGGTTGCAACTAAAATGAAAGTTAAGATGCCAAATAGCAAAAGAAACCTTGATATTGCAATAAACCGTATTTTTGAAAAGGATTCAAATCCGCTTCAAGTAAGAACGCTAATTGCAAACACAGTAGTTGGGCAAATGTTACCAAACGGAGT
>Ga0123356_10007426_pt1 | contig 10935 bp, 9 predicted proteins | sample TergutEmb28metaG_2_FD_92546 | JGI IMG/M metagenome (GOLD analysis project Ga0123356, IMG submission 92546) | Embiratermes neotenicus P3 segment gut microbial communities from Petit-Saut dam, French Guiana - Emb289 P3 | ecosystem: Host-associated > Arthropoda: Insects > Digestive system > Gut ... | reverse complement strand
GTATGGCTCCAGCCAAAAATCCAATTGGTTCCGATTAACATTCTGGGCAGCGAAACTCCCGCTACTGTTGTTCTTGGAAAACTCATTTTATTCCTCCTGATATGGTGTCAGTCACCATTGTAGACCACAATTCAAAAAAATGCTACTCTTTGGGCATGTCTGATAATAAACAAGAAAAGCTAGCAACTATCCGTCACTCGGTAAGCCATATCATGGCACAGGCTGTGGTTAAACTCTTTCCCGGAACAAAAACCGCGATTGGTCCGTCAATCGATAACGGTTTTTATTATGATTTTCTTCTGCCTCGCCCAATCACTGCCGATGACCTTCCAGTTATCGAAGCTGAGATGAAAAAAATAATCGACAGCCGTCAGGATTTTGTAAAAGTAACATTAAATAAAAATGATGCGTTGGCGAAATTTGCCGATGAACAATTTAAAACCGAACTTATAAATGATTTAACTGATGCGGAAATTTCCATTTATGAAAACCACAATGCAGACGGCGCTGTCCAATGGGACGATCTTTGCATAGGACCTCATGTTGGTAATACAAGAGAAATAAATTCCGCCGCATTTAAACTGCAAAGTATTGCAGGCGCTTACTGGAGAGGCGATGAAAAACGCCCAATGCTTACCCGTATTTATGGAACTGCCTGGGAAAATCCTAAGGACTTAAAAGCTCATCTTGCTTTTCTTGAAGAAGTTGAAAAACGCGATCACCGCAGAGTCGGCAAAGATATGGATCTTTATTCGATTCATGAAGAAGCAGGCGCGGGTTTAATTTACTGGCATCCCAACGGCGGCAGAATGAGAGTTGCAATCGAAGATTTTTGGAGGCAGCTTCATTACCGCAACGGTTATGAAATACTTTACACACCTCACATCGGAAAAAGCTGGCTTTGGGAAACATCTGGGCATCTCGGTTTTTACAAAGAGGGCATGTACAGCCCGATGGAAATTGACAATCAGGATTATTACATAAGACCGATGAACTGTCCTTTCCATATAATGATCTATAACAACAAAGGACACTCCTACCGCGACCTGCCTCTTCGCTGGGCAGAACTTGGAACCGTCTACCGCTACGAACGCTCTGGCGTATTACACGGACTTTTGCGTGTCCGCGGATTTACTCAGGATGACGCTCATATAATCTGCACACCAGCGCAAATGGAAAGTGAGATTCGTGAAGTACTGCGTTTTAGTCTTGGTCTATGGAAGGTTTTTGGATTTAACGACATTAAAGCATATCTTGCCACAAGACCAAAAGAAAGTGTCGGCGAACAGGAACGATGGGATGCCGCATTAGTCAGTCTTAAAAGCGCAATTGATGCCGAAGGTCTAGCTTATGAAATTGATGAAGGCGGCGGCGCATTTTACGGTCCAAAAATCGATCTTAAAATAAAAGATGCTCTCGGCAGAGAATGGCAGATGACAACAATTCAATTTGATTTTAACGAACCAGAACGATTTGATATGACATTTATCGACAATGACGGTCAGCGAAAACGCCCATATATGATACACCGCGCACTCTTAGGAAGCATGGAACGCTTTTTCGGCGTTCTTATCGAACATTTTGGCGGCGCATTCCCCGTGTGGATTTCGCCTGAACAAATAGCTGTTATTCCTGTATCCGAAGTGTTTAACGATTACGCGAAAGAAACCGCCGCTTTATTAAAAGCAAAAATAATTAACGGCTGTAACTTGCGCGTAACGGCAGAATTAAGCGATGACCGCCTGAATGCCAAAATACGCGATTGCCAGACGCGCAAAATACCTTACATGCTTGTAGTTGGTCAAAAAGAAGCCGACGAAGGCACTGTATCGATACGCCTTCGAGACGGCAGGCAGCTACCTGCGATGAAAGCCGAGGATTTTGCCGTGTATGTGATTGAAAAGATTGAAAGTAAGTCTTTGGAATTGTGAGCCTGTTTTTTATTTACTAGCGAATTATTAGGTTTTAATTATTTTTCTGCCAAATCTCTTTTGCTTCTTTCGCTCTCTTTGTAATCTCTGTCCAGTTTTGAGCATTAATTAAATCCTTACTTGCAATCCAGCTTCCACCGACTGCAAGTACAGGGTTGAACTGAGCATAACTAGCCAGGTTTTCTACAGTAACACCGCCTAGCGGAATGTATTTTATACCCAAGTGATTGTACGGAGCGTTTATGTTTTTTAAGTAGTTTAATCCTCCCATACCTTCGGCAGGGAAGAATTTTACTACACGGCAACCCAGAGAAATTGCCTGCTCCAGTTCGCTTGGGGTTGCAATGCCTGGCGCAAATGGCAGATCTGCGGCAATCGTTTCTTTTACAATTTCAGGATTGATCCCTGGAGAGACACCGAACCGAACTCCATTTTCCTTTTTTACCATCGCAGCCTGTCCCGGTTCTATAATCGTTCCAATTCCTATATACATTTGCGGAAATTCACTAGCAATCAAAGAAATCGATGGAATTGCAGCCTGTGTACGCAATGCAAGTTCGATTATTTTAATACCGCCTTCCAAAAGAGCTTTTGCCAGAGGAACGGCATTTTTTTCTGATTCAATTTCCAAAACCGCGATTATTCCTTCGTTTGCGATTTCTGTTTGTACTTCTTTGGACATTGTTAATTTCATGTTCTTTCAATTATAATGTATCTATGTGGCGCGTACAACTTCATAAAATTGATTATGATGAAAGAGAATACAATGCGGTAAAAGAAGTTCTAAATTCAGGCTGGCTTGCTATCAGCGAAAAAACTCATTCTTTTGAATCTGCTTTTTCACAATTTTTAGGGCATGGCGCAAATTGTCTTGCCGTTTCCAACGGGACTGCAGCGCTTCACATGGCGCTTTTGGCACTTGGTATTAAAGAAGGTGATGAAGTAATAACTCCGTCGCTGACATTTATAGCCGATCAAAATGTTACAAACATGATTGGCGCAAAAAATGTACTTGCAGACATTACATCGATGGATGACTGGTCGGTTGACCCCGATGATATCGAAGTTAAAATTACTCCAAAAACAAAAGCAGTAATGATTGTTCATTATGCCGGTTTTGCATGTGACATGGAAAAAATAACCGCTCTATGTAAAAAATATGATCTATTCCTGATAGAAGATTGTGCTCATACACCCGGTGCGGATTTTAACGGCAGAGCTTTAGGTACTTTCGCTGATGTTTCTGCTTTCAGTTTTTTTGCAAATAAAAATATCGCAGTGGGTGAAGGCGGAATGGTTGTTACACGTTACGAAAAACTGTACGAAAAACTGCGCCTCCTTCGCTCTCACGGAATGTCTGTTCCTTCGTTTGATCGTTTTAAGGGAAGAGCAGCTTCATACGATGTAATTCAACCGGGATTAAATTACAGAATTAACGAAATAAGTTCTGCGCTTGGATTGGTTCAGCTTGATAAACTGAAAGAGTCAAATGAAAAACGCAAAAAACTTGTCGAACATTACTATAAAAGGCTGGATGATGTTTCATCTGTTTCAATTCCATACAGGAATTTTTCACGGGGAAAACCAAATTATCATATTATGCCTATACTGCTGTCAGAATCGTTGGACAGGGCTGTTGTCATAGAATCGATGAAAAATGCCGGTATTCAAACCAGCATACATTATCCTGCAATTCAAAAATTCAGTGCATACAATGGAAAAGTTTGCTCAACACCCAAAGCCGAATATGTCTGTACTCATGAATTAACGCTGCCTTTGTATCCCGGTATGACCATAAATGAAATAGATATTGTTTGTGACGAATTAATTAAATATTGTATTTAAGGAATAAATACTGTAATAAACATTGATAAAAACCGGCTAAAACGGTATATTGTCATTAACATCAATCTGAAGGAATATAAATGATTATTTCTATAAGAAACCTCTGGAAAATATATCACATGGGCAGTTTTGACGTAGAAGCATTAAAAGGTATTGATCTTGATATTTCAGAAGGAGAGTTTATTTCTGTCGCAGGTCCTTCAGGTTCCGGAAAGACTACTTTAATGAATATTATCGGGCTTATTGACAATTTTACCCGCGGCAGTCTGACTGTCGGCGGTTTGGAAATAAATAAACAAAATCGAAGCGAGCTTGCAAAATTGCGCCGTGAAATGCTCGGATATGTGTTTCAATCATTTAACCTTTTACCAGTTTTAAATGTATTTGAAAATGTAGAGCTTCCATTAATAATTTCCGGAAAAATTAAGAATAAATCACAAAGACGGGACAGAGTAAATTATCTGCTTGAAGAAGTCGGACTTACAGACAGGCGAAGGCATATTCCCACTGAATTATCAGGAGGTCAGCAGCAGCGTGTTGCAATTGCGCGCGCACTTGTGACAAGCCCCAGGATTGTTATCGCTGACGAACCAACTGCCAATCTTGATTCTCAAACAGGAGAAAAAGTTTTAAGTTTGATGAAAGATATAAACAAGAATGAAAAAACAACTTTTATTTTTTCTACTCACGATCCTCAAATATGGAAAATGGCAGACCATGTTATTTTTCTTCAGGATGGTCTTATTAAATCGGATACTACGCAGGGGCAATGATGGTTTTTTTTCTTGCTCTTCGCAATATCATTAAAAATAAAAAGAATAACACTATTATTATTCTGCTTATCGCTATTATCTGTTTTATTTTTTTTATAGGAAACAGTATTATCGAAAAATCCAATTTGGGTTTGCATAAAGCGTTTATCAGCAGCCTTACAGGTGATGTGGCTCTTCAAAAAAAGAGTGATATCAATATGAATCTCTTTGGCGCAAACGCACCTGTCATCGATCCTTTTTTTATTATTCCTGTTTTCCCGGCTTACGATGCTGTTATGGATATAATTAATTCTGAAAATGGTATAACAGGAATTACAAGTCAAGTTTCCGGAAAAGCGTTTCTTGATTTTTTGGGAGTAAGAGAACCTGTGTTGCTTTGCGGAGTGGATGCGCAAACTTATTTTGAAATGTTTCCGGGAATTATTCTTGAACAAGGAAGGTTTTTGCAAAGTGGTGAATACGGAGCAATGATAACTCTGGATCGCGCTCAAAGAATTGAAAGAAGAACCGGAATATTTCCGAATATTGGAGATTCCCTTCTTTTTACTTCCGGCGGAGATTATGGATTTAAGATAAGAGAAGTTCCTCTTACAGGTATTTTTAGTTATCAGAATCCCGGTCTTTTTATGAATGAAATTGTTATTATAGATCCGCAGACTGTAAGAGTTCTTAATTCTATTCAGGTAGCGACATCGCAGGATGTAAATCTTAATGATGATTCCTGGCTTTTTACTTCTGATATTGATGATATTTTTAATATGGATACTTTTGATTCTCAGCCCTCAGTATCAGCAGAAGGAGAATTTTCTGCTGATTTTCTTCAATCATGGTTATCCGAAAACACAGTTGATGATATTTTTGACATGACAGGCGGCGACTGGAATTTTATATTAATAAATCTTGAAAGTAATATTTCTCCCAGTGCGTTTATTAATTCAATAAACAAAAAACTGGAACCTTACGGTGTTATTGCAGTTGACTGGAGAATTTCTGTCGGTATTTCCGCAATTCTGCTTTTATTAATTCAAGTTTTATTTAATGCCGGAATATTTTTAGTATGTGTTGCCGGTGTTATAACAATAATAAATATTCTATTAATTTATGTTTTTAGAAGAACTCGTGAAATTGGAACATTACGCGCTATTGGAGCTTCTGATTTTTATATAAGCTCTCTTGTTCTTCTTGAAAATATTATTTTATCTGTTGCAGCGGGAATTGCCGGAATACTAATCGGTTTTATATTTATTAGTATTTTAAATTCTTTATCGCTTGTAATACCAAATGATTTAATCGCTTCACTTTTAGGCGGACATATATTAACGTTGGAATTTATTCCGCATATAGCGATCTTTTCTTTTCTTCTGGCAGTTTTGTTTGGTATTATTGCATCAATTTACCCGATATATATTACATTGCGGATTGAACCTATGGAAGCGGTGAGGCAGGGATAATGGAAAAGATTATCGTACTTTTCAAGTTAGGTTTAAAATACCTTTACCGTTACAGACGCCGTTACAGCTTTTTATTTGCGGCGCTTGTTTTTTGTTTTGCCATTGTTACATTTATTACTTCAACAAAAGACAGTATGAGCGAGAATGTATATTATTCAGCGCAGGCTCATTATGCCGGTGATATTATCGCATTGGGTTATAATTCAGAATTTGATTTTACCAATCATTTTACAGCAAACGAAATATCAATTGTATTAAATGCTGCTGCAGATTCAAAAATAAATCCCAAACACACCGTATTTAGAACGATTTTTTATGATCATGGAGTTGTTTTTTTTAACGGTAACTCTGTTATTCAAAAATATGTAATTGGCTGTGATTGGGAAAAAGAAGAACATTTATTTTCCAAGATGGATTTTTTATCGAAGGATTTTATTTCACCTGTGAATCATCCCGTTGGAGATGACGGAATAATTATTTCCGCTCCTGTTGCAAAAGAATTGGGCGCTGAAGTCGGAGATAGTATAATACTGGAAGTCGAAAACAGATGGAATCAAAAAAATACAGGTCAGTTTATCGTTAAAGGTATTGTACAGGATTCAACCATATTTGGTTATTATAAAGTTTATATTTCCAGGTTAAGTCTTAACCGGTTGTTACTTTTTAACGATGATGATTGTTCTATTATTGGGTTCTTCTTTAATAATCCTTCTGTAGCTGAAAGGAATCGAAGCCGTTTGAATCCGATATTACAAGAGAGAATGCAGACAGGACCATTGGTTTATGACAGAGAAACAAGGAGAGAAGAAACAGATAAACCATTTTCCGGCATGAAGGTTTTTCTTTTTACATTGCCGATTTATTTAAATGAAATAGCGGATTTAATGAATGCGATGAACCTTATAACATATTTTTTATATGCTATTTTGCTTATTATTATTTTTACAAGCGCTGCTGTAACATATCATTTGATAATTCATGAACGCGCAAAGGAAATGGGGATAATGAGATCTATTGGATTTTTCGGAGGCGATTTAAGAATGGTTCTTTGGACAGAAGTTATTATACTTGGAATTATTTCCTTGTTTGCAGGTTTTTTATTGTCTTTAGTTTTCAGCGCCATTGCTTCCAATATTTCTTTTTCGTGGTTTCCAAGTTTTGAAATATTTCTAAAAAATGGAAGGCTTTCAGCTTTGTATTTACCGGGCAGAATTATTGCTAATATAGTTTTAACTTTATTAACACTTGCGGCGGCTGTAATATATCCTTCTTTACGGGCTTCAACAAAAAGGCTGCCATCACTTTTATCAGGAGAACCTTTATGATTAAAAAAATAATGTTTTTATTTTTTGGATTTATTTTTATTTCAAATCTTTTGGCGAATGATCAGCAATTGCTGGTTAGGGTTGACTCGCTTGCAAGTTATCTTGATACGGATTTTTCTGCTGAATATACAATCGTACAGGATAAACCAGGGCAATCAAGAACAACAACTGTTGCAGGAATATTCCGCAGGGATTCAAGAGAGCAGTATGTAATAGTTGTAATGGAACCTTCAATTAGCAGGGGACAGGGTTATTTAAAAGAAGGAAACACACTTTGGTTTTATGATCCTCAAAGCAGAAGATTTAACACAACCTCAAGCGCTGACAGATTCCAAAATACAAATGCCAGAAATTCAGATTTTACACGATCCACTTTGGCGCAGGATTACAGGGTTGTATCAGGTGAAAATGAACAATTAGGCCGTTTTAACTGCCGTGTATTAACACTTGAAGCAATTACAACCGATGTTACATATCCAAGGATGAAAATTTGGGTTTGTGAAAATAATTTACTTCGAAAAACTGAAGACTACAGTCTTTCAGGTCAGCTTTTGCGTACATCTGCGATCCCGGATTATTACAATATCGGAGGCCGCTTTGTTCCAAGACAAATTTTATTTGTAGACACTTTAAGAGGTGCTGTTATAAACGGAACTTTTGTAAATGAAAGAACGCAGATAATTATTAATAAACCTTCTTTTAACAGGTTAACAGATTCTATTTTTTCAAAAACATTTTTGGAGACTGTTAATCAGTGAAAAGGTTTCTGTTTTTTTTAAGTTTAATAATTTTTTCTATAGTTATAATTACAGCACAGGAAACAGATTTATTTGATTGGGATATAGATTTCATATTTGAACAAAATTTATCCGATATAGTTGTTTTTGAAGATGAAAATAATACTCAATCTGTTCTTGCTTCAATCAGACGCCGTGGAATTTCATTTGATTTTTCCTATCAATTTCAGGGAGGGGTAGCGCCCGGATGGAGTGAATCTCCGTGGTTTTTTGACGGCAATGAAATATTTACGTGGAAACCCGGAATCAGAATGAAATCTTCCGTAACAATAGATGCACAAATATCAGAAGTCTTCCGCGTATTAAGCGTTATTAATACTACAGTTCCCGATTCGAATTTATTTTCCCTGGGAGATTTCTTTTTTGATTATAATGTATTAAACACAGTTTTTATACGTGCGGGAAAATACGAACATTCATGGGGAATTTCACCTAACTTTGGTTTTGCAAATCTTTTATCCCGTATTCCTGAAGGAGATCCCGGCGGAGATTCTTATGTATTTAAAGCAGATATACCTATTGGCATCGGCGGTTTTCAGGCAGTAGCTCTTACAAGGATTGACTCGATGAACGATATGCCTGATCTAAGTGACATTGGTTTTGGATGTAAATATAATTTGGCGCTTCGCTTTGTTGATTTTGATTTAGGAATATTTTACATGGAAAATATGGCAACACGGGGATTTTTATCAATAAAAACAACATTGTTTGAAACAGAGATTTATAATGAATGGCTTGCCGCAGTTAATACTCATTCAAATAATGAATTTAGTTTTGCTGCCAATATTGGTTTTTTAAAAGAATTGTTTAACAGGAAAATATTAATAAACGGAGAAGTATTTTTTAACGGAGAAGGAAATACATATTGGTATCGTAAAGAGACAGAAATAAAAGATGCCGAACCTTCATTGTTTATGGATGGTTTTAATATTGCGCTTAATCTTCTTTACCGTCATGGCGGCAGGGGAAATCCAAGATTTTTTGTTCATATGCTCTATGCGCCTATCCAGGAAACAATGCAGCTGGTTCCGGGTTTTCGCCTGACTCCTTTACAGCATATTGATTTTTATATGGCAGTGCCGATGGCTTTGGGAAACCAAACAGGATACTATTACACAAACACAGCTGACCCGTTTAACCGCCCATTTAGTGTTGTGATGCTTATTTCATTAAAAGGTAATTTGCAAACAAGTTTCAACTAAAATATTATTAACCACAAGGACACGGAGAATTGGCAACTTTAGTTGCCCGGAGTTATTTGTCCGAAAGCAAATCTTCCTCCGTGAAACTCCGTGTACTCCGTGGTAAATTCTTATATTAAATGTTTAAAGTCCTAAAAGGTAACTATTTAATACATTTTCAAGGTATTCCTGTCTGCCGCTTGTAAGACCTGTTTTGCCGTAACCTGCATCTGTTCCAATCTTTGCAAGTTGTTCAAGTGTAAGCTCACCTTTTGAAAACTTCGCGCCGTCTGTGCCTGCGAATGATGCGTAACGATCTTTTACAAAGTTTGGAATTATACCGTCGTCGATAATGCGCTGTGCTACCTGTAAACCTACAGCGAACGCATCCATGCCGCCGATGTGTGCTACAAATAAATCGGACGGATCAACAGAGTTTCTGCGGATCTTTGAACCAAAGTTTAAGCCGCCTTCTTTAAAACCGCCGATTTTTAAAATCGTGTACATTGCCATTGCGGTTTCATAATAACTGATCGGGAACTGGTCTGTATCCCAGCCGTTCATATTATCGCCGCGGTTGGCGTCGACAGAACCGAAAAAACCTGCGACAGCCGCTGTTTCAAGTTCGTGCGCAAAATCGTGACCTGCAAGTTCTGCGTGGTTGGCTTCGATGTTCATGCGGAAATCTTTATCAAGACCGTGCTGGCGTAAAAAGCCGATAACAGTTTCTGTGTCAAAATCGTACTGATGTTTTGTCGGTTCCATTGGTTTTGGCTCGATATAAAATACACCTTTAAAACCTTGTTTGCGTGCGTAGTCTCTTGCCATTGTTAAAAATCTGCCAAGGTTGTCTTTCTCTCTTTTAAGGTCTGTGTTGAGTAAGCTCATGTAACCTTCTCGTCCGCCCCAGAATGTATAACCTTCGCCGCCAAGTTCGATAGTCGCGTCAATCGCGGCTTTCACTTGAGTTGCCGCTAAAGCTACAACGCCGAATTCAGGATTGGTAGCCGCTCCGTTCATAAAACGCGGGTTACTGAAAACATTTGCAGTTCCCCATAAAAGTTTAACACCTGTTTGCGCCTGAAGTTTTTTTGCTTTTGCAACTAACGTCATAAGGTTTTTTTCGCTTTCCGCAGGAGATGCACCTTCGGGAGCTACATCCCTGTCATGGAACGCGTAGTATTCAGCTCCTATCTTTGTAAAAAATTCAAAAGCAGCGTCCATTTTTTTGTCAGCGCCGTCCATCGCGTCTTTTGCATCTGTGTTCCAGGGGAAAACATGAGTGCCCGGTCCAAATGGATCTCCGCCGTCTCCGCAGAAACTGTGCCAGTACGCGATTGCGAACTTTAAATGATCCTTCATCTTTTTGCCGCCGATCACTTTATCAGCGTCATAATACTTGAATGCAAGAGGGTTTTTACTTTTTGCACCCTCGAATTTAATTTTTTGGATACCTGGGAAATATTCTTTTGCTCCCGTGAAATAATCTGCCATAATAGCCTCCATTAATTTGACTTATTTATATAAAGGACTTAAAGCCTCTAAATACTTGGAATAGACAGCGTAAGCTTTATTATACGCGTCTACGCTTTTTTTGTCAGGTTTTATTGTAGCGCCTAACGTTACATGTTT
>Ga0123356_10007425_pt1 | contig 10936 bp, 9 predicted proteins | sample TergutEmb28metaG_2_FD_92546 | JGI IMG/M metagenome (GOLD analysis project Ga0123356, IMG submission 92546) | Embiratermes neotenicus P3 segment gut microbial communities from Petit-Saut dam, French Guiana - Emb289 P3 | ecosystem: Host-associated > Arthropoda: Insects > Digestive system > Gut ... | reverse complement strand
GGCCTAATCCTTTATAACCGGGTTATTATGGGGCTGACAATGGCAATAAAAGTGCTGTTTTCAGCAATATTTAGAGACTGGTTTCACCCAAAGTGGTTTTAGGGACATTATTCAACGGGGCCAATTTATAAATACCTAAGCCAAATGGTGTTAAGTCTGCAAAAGTTTCAGAACCTATTATTTCCTCTTTAAATTGTCTGATTTCTTGATTTCTGGCATTATTCGCTGGAATGTTTTTCATTTCTATAAGTCCGAGCAGTGAGAACGGGAAAAACGCCATAAACCAAATCATAATAATGGTGATTGATTTGTATAATAAATTAACATAAAAATAGCGTGTCTTTGTATCTTGTATCAATTTTTTACTTAGCATAAAACTACAAATAAAAAGTGGCCCACATATAATGATATAAGAAGGAACACCTAAGAATCCCATAGATACGATAAGAATCATGATATTGGTAGCTACACAAACCCCAAAACCTTGCGCATAACTGCGTAACCTCAAATTGTGTTTATTATTTGCACGCCGTATTGTTATCAGCAGTAAAACAGTTAAACAAATCCCAATAATAGCTGGAGTGAGAATAAAAGATAAAAATACACTATCTCTAAAAAACATAGCGTTTTCTCTTTCTACTCATCTTTATCATGAAAATGTTTATTGCCAATTGCGTGAGCAACTCCTCGCTATTATCATCAAGTGTTGCCACCAATTAAGCCATATTATTCTATAAAACTGATAGTATAATGTCTATTTAGTGCAAAATATGAATTGAATAAACTCAAATACGGATAACGTACAATAAGTTTCGCACATTTGGAAAAGGAGCCCAAGTCGACTAGGATAAGGTTGGCAAAAACAAAATCCAAAAGCCGAGAGAGGACTCCTATGGACAACATTATACACTTTAACGAAACTCTATTGCAGGACCAGCTAAAAGTGCTGGTGAGGGGCTCAATAGAAGAAATCTCCCGTCTTGACCGCTTTAGTAACCACTGTGCAAGTCATTGGGTATAGTAATAGTTGTTTATCACCGATGACACAGCTCCCGGTTGGTAGTATAAGCCTGAAAGCACATCTCGTAATAGCTCAGATTGAACGCTTTTTGTGAAGATATCTATCATTTCATCTACAAACAGATAATATGCCTTAGTAACCACATTTGGGCACTAAGACGATGCAAAATAGGCACGAAACTATCATTTCTGACTGGATATTTTGCCAAAGCGGTCAAGTCAGGAGTCATCGTCTAGGCGCGGTGGCAACTTCCCTTTCTTGCGTGCTTTTATGCATTCATTGAGCAGGTATTCAATCTGCCCGTTTATTGAGCGAAAATCATCTTCGGCCCATTGCGATATCTCTTGCCACAGTTTACCTGAGAGCCGCAATGGAATCTGCTTCTTATCTTTGTTTTCCATGCGTACTCATATCCTCATAGTAGTTAATAAGCCTATTGCCGTACTTGCTGTTTTTCCGATAGCTTTGCAAATTAACAGCATGGTAGCGGCTCATTGGCTGCGAGCAAGTACGATTGCGAAATGAGGTAATGTGCAACCGAACAAAACGGCAAAATGGACAAGATGGCAACGTTTTGGTTTATTGCTTGTTTATCCATTCCGCAATATCCGCAAGAACCTGACTGTCAACTTTAGCTTCTTTTGCATATTCATCCATGAGCTCAGCAATGGTTTCTATTGTTGATGGCATAAATAAGTGGTTTAACCCGTCGTATAATTTTAGTACAACGTTTGCCCGTTCTGCCATTAGCTCCTGATAAACTACAAAATCAACGTCCGCAAGGATTTGCAGGTCGTTTGATCCTTGTAAGATCAAGAATGGTTTTGTGATTTCTTTGAGATACGCTGATATCGGGTTCTCAAATAAGTCTTTTAAATAATAAGCCGACACCCCTCCCCATCCTGGAACAGGGGTATTTTTTGCCGTATCGTCGGGTAATGTCAGAAATGCGCTGTAATACTCATCCCATTGCTCCAAAGACGCTAGTGCTGCTTGTTTTTCAACGCCTTCTTGCATTGCTTCTATGGCTAATACGTTTTGCGTTTTACTGATGTCGATTAAAAACCGCGGCGAACCCGCAAGCAGTATTAACCCGGCGTAATTGCCGCCTTCGGCATGAATACGCGGCGCAAGCATGCCTCCTAAGCTGTGTCCTATGATATAAACCCTGTTTTCATCGATACGCGGGTCGGCCTTCAAAATTTCCGTCGCTAATATCGCGTCCTCAATCGTTTCTTCTTTTACCGTCCAGTTTCCGTCCACTTTCGCGCCGTGTGTCAGTGTTCGCTTGTTGTAGCGGATAGCAGCAATGCCGTTTGAGGCTAAGTATTCGGCAATATCACGATATGGCTTGTTGGCAAACAGCGTCATATCCATATCTTGCGGGCCTGATCCGTGAACGATAACGACAGCGGGTATTTTACCTGAGATATTATCTGGCATGGATAACACTCCCCTCAGCGGGAAAGCAGTACCATCACCAATAATAATGGGAATGTCTTTGTATCCGTCTTTTTGGACCGTACTCATATTCCAATCGTCGTTATTCTCAACATAAGAAAAGAACAATCCTGCTATCAACCCATCGCTTGAAAAAACTATTCGTGAGTTAATGCCTTTGTGTTCATGGCGGGAAATTACATGATAGATATCGTATTCATCATGCGGAATGGTTTCTGTTGCCGTTACAGCAATGAAATCCCCTGCCTCTTTTACTGTATCTTCCCACGCCTTTTTTAACCCTCTTATGCCGAGGGCTTGCTTCATAGTTGTGTTGAAACCAGCCGCAGCTATTGTGTAATCGCCGTTTGTAAGCGCCGTCACGAATTGTTCAGCGCGTAGGTCTTGGTTTTCCCAGTCTATATGACTTATGCCGGGTTCCTCGCCAATACTCCTGCAGCTTGTTAAGGTTAATAACGCCAACAGAGCAGCAATTGTCGTTGAGACAATTTTTCTTATGTTCATTATGTGCTCTTAATACAACGATCCTGAGTTCACAATTGGCTAAGCGTCATGGTTGCCACAAAGCACTACCATTAGGTTGCTTACCATGGCGGCCTTGCGCTCCTCATCCAGATGAACAACGCCACGTTCGTTGAGCTTTTCCAAGGCCATCTCAACCATGCCAACGGCACCGTCCACGATGAGTTGGCGGGCATCAACAATTGCACTGGCTTGCTGGCGTTGTAGCATGGCGGCAGCGATTTCCGGGGCATAGGCTAAGTGGGTAATTCTTGCCTCAATTATTTCGAGTCCGGCAATGGCAACCTTTGATTGTATTTCTTCCTGTAACTTGACGCAGATCTCTTGGCTACTGCCCCGGAGTGAGCCCGTGGCTGCCTCATCTTCGTCAGTGATGTCATAGGGATATAGACGTACAATGGAACGCAAGGCGCTGTCGCACTGAATTGAAAGGTATTCTACGTAATCATCTACATTAAACATAGCCTCAACGGTGTTGATTACGCGCCAGATTACAACGATGCCAACCTCGACAGGGGTGCCCAGTTTGTCATTGATTTTCTGGCGGTTGTTATTTAGCGTCAGCGTCTTTAGGGAAATCTTGCTTGATGGGCGTCCTTTGTTGCCTTTTGTAATGTGGGTGCTTATTTCCCCGGGGGAATTGCTTGTCATTACCGCTCCGGCTGGGGGAGGAGCAACTGCCGAGACAAACGGATTAACGAAGAAAAATCCCTCATCCCTCAAGGTGCCGTAGTACTTGCCAAATAAGGTAAAGACCATGGCCTCGTTCGGGCGAACCGATTTGAATCCGGCAAAAAGTATGGGGCAAATAAGACAAACAACCAATGTGCTGATAACTATACTTGTAATGGCAATCCCCATCTGTTCATCTTGAAGCCAATTCATACTAAATACAAAAAGTGCACACCCTGCCAGTATGGCTAGGATATTGGCAATTAACAGGGGGATCCCCGGTAAAGCCTTGAGGCGTTTTTCTTCAAAGTGTAGTATTTTGTTGCCCATTGTTACCGACCTCCCAAAAATTATTTGATATATTAATGATATCATTAATATATCAAATAGTCTGTTCGTCTGTCAACAGTTATTACGAGCTTTGCAGGTAAAAGTGCAGAAAAAACCAATGGTCAGGTTTTGAGGCGGGGGAATGAAAGGCTGCGACGTGTTATATGTCTGCCAACTCATCCCATAAAACGTCGTTAAGCTTAAAGACCGGACCATGTTTACATACCTGCTTAAGCCCTTGGTGGGTGTTGACGGAGCAGCCGTAACATACACCCAATCCGCAGGCCATCCGAACCTCAAGCGATACCTCTGTGCCCCGATTCTGGAGGATATTTTGGCGGGCGAGGGAGCGATACATGGGGGTGGGTCCACAGGCGAAAAGGCTGGCTTCGCTTGTTAAGTATTCAGGCAAAAAAGAGGTAATGAACCCTTGTCTTCCGCAACTGCCATCATTGGTGGCGATGACGCGCTCGGTTACCTCAGGTAGCAGGTAATCGGGGCAGAGGAGATGGGCCGAGGCCGCACCATACATAAAAGATACCCGGACCCCCAGGGCCGCAAGTTCATCGCCAAGAAACCCCAGTGGGGCAAGTCCCAGCCCCCCGGCAATCAGTACTGCGTTCTTTATTTCCCGGTCAATACTGAAGCCGTTGCCGAGTGGTCCCCGCAGATCGAGTTTGTCGCCTGGTCGGGCATTGGCCAACCAGGTTGTGCCTTGGCCAACAACGGCAAACAGAAAAGCCAGACACGTTTTGTCGGCACTAAGGCGGAAGATACTAAGGGGGCGGCGCAAAAAGGTTTCCCCGGCGCATCTTATCATGATAAATTGTCCTGGCCTGGCTATTCTGGCGATCTCCGGGGCCTCTAGCCACATTAACCTTATGCCAGGCAGAATACTATCGTTGGATTTGATGGGGGATAACGTTTGAACGGAAGGGGTGTTCATAACTACTATCCTACCTCACCCTCCTGACGGTATGCCGGTAGGGGCATCACGTTGTAGTGTTGTTCGCCACCTGCCAAGGCTTCGGCGAGGGCGGCAATAGTGTCCAGTGAGGTAAAGCACGGGATGCGGCTCTCAGCGGCACTACGGCGGATCTCAAAACCATCGCGCAATGGCACGTGGCCGCCAGTAATGGTGTTGACTACCCCATCCACCATATTGTTGCGAATAGCATCCAGTACATTGGGATGTCCTTGGGAAAGCTTTTTGGTAATCATCTGTACGGGTATCCCGGCTGCCTGTAACATGATAGCGGTGCCCTCGGTGGCATAGAAATGGTAACCAATACCATGCAGACGGCGGATGATAGGCAGGGCTTCGGCCTTGTCGCGGTCGGCGATAGAAAGTAAAAGTCGGCCCTCTGGCGGGAGCATCATACCGGCGGCGAGCAAGGATTTGGTCAGGGCGGCCTCAAAACTCTTGTCGATACCCATAACTTCGCCTGTGGATTTCATTTCCGGACCAAGGTAGGTATCCACCCCGGCGAGCTTAGACATGGAGAACACCGGGGCCTTAACGGCTACCAGGGGACTGCTTGGGTGTAACCCGGTGGTATATCCCTGTTCCTTCAAGCTTTCGCCCAGCATAACGCGAGTGGCAAGGTCTACTAGGGGGACCCCGGTTATCTTTGAGATAATGGGGATAGTACGCGAGGCGCGGGGGTTAACCTCCAAAACATAGACCCGGGATGCTCCCTTGCCATCGCCAACCACAACGAACTGTATATTCATAAGTCCCCTAATACCCAGAGCCAACCCGATGCGCACCGAGTAATCCACAATAGTGTCTATTTCCTCTGCAGAGAGCCTAATGGCAGGGTAGACGGCCATGGAGTCACCGCTATGTACCCCAGCGCGCTCAATGTGCTCCATGACGCCAGGGATAAAGACTGTCTCGCCATCGGCAACGGCATCAATCTCTACTTCTTTTCCCTGAAGATACTTGTCAATTAATATGGCATGCCCGGTGTCGAGTTCGGTTGCGGCCTGCATATAACGTGCGAGTTCCGAGGCATCGTGCACGATTTCCATAGCCCGTCCGCCCAGAACGTAACTGGGGCGTACCAAGACGGGATAACCGATGACATTAGCGGTACTGAGCGCCTCATCAATAGTGCGTATTCCGGCTCCCGGTGCCTGAGGAATACCTAGGTCAGAAAGGAATTTCTCAAACCTTCCGCGATCAGAGGCGACGTCAATGGTCTCTGCGCTTGAACCAACCAAGGGCATCCCGGCTCTGGTTAGGGGCTCGGCAAGATTAATAGCCGTTTGTCCGCCAAATTGCACGATGGAAGCGGGCAAGAATGATGTTTCGCTGTCTGTTTGTTCCGGAGGTACTAGTCCTTCGTTCTCAAGGATATCCCTAACACTCTCTTCGTCAAGGGCCTCGAAATAAAGACGGTCGGAGGTGTCGAAGTCAGTGGAGACAGTCTCTGGGTTGGAATTGGCCATAATGCTTTGGTAGCCTGCCCGGTGCAGGGCACGAGCAGAGTGGACACTGCAGTAGTCGAACTCAATACCCTGGGCAATGCGGATAGGTCCGGAGCCGATGACCATGGCCTTTTTCACTGGCTGGGCAACAGCCTCGTTTTCGTCCTCGTAGCTGCTATAGAAATAAGGGGTAACAGCCTCAAATTCGGCGGCGCAGGTATCAACCATCTTGTACGCGGGTTTGATGTTCCAAGAAAGCCGTAATTGGCGCACCTGTTCTGGCAGGTGGTCGGCTAGGGTGGCGATAGCGCGATCGGGGAATCCCGCCCTCTTGGCGCGGCGCATTAGCTCAGGTGTAAGGGGCTCTTTTAGAAGTTGTTGCTCCATGGTTACTATGTTGTGCATCTTATGGAGAAACCAAGGGTCGATGCGGGTTTTGGCAGCAATGGCCTCTGGGGTTATACCCCTCCTGAGGGCGGCCATAAGGGCCCATAGCCTAACATCGGTGGGCTGCATGGGATAGGTGTCAATGTTATCACCCATTTCCCAGCAGGGATCCTCCCATAACAGGGACTTCTTGCCGAACTCTAGCGAGCGCACAGCCTTCTGGAAGGCAGCCTCGAAAGTGCGGTCAATGGCCATTACCTCGCCGGTGGCTTTCATTTGGGTGCCCAGTAAACGATCGCCCGAGGCAAATTTATCAAATGGCCAGCGGGGTATTTTGACTACGATATAGTCGATGGTAGGCTCGAAAGAGGCCACCGTCTTGCCTGTGACGGCGTTGGTTATTTCATGCAACCTTTTGCCGATAGCGATCTTGGAGGCTACGCGTGCGATGGGGTATCCCGTGGCCTTGGAGGCTAGGGCAGAGGAGCGGCTTACCCGAGGGTTAACCTCAATGACGACATACTGCTTGCTTACGGGGTCAAGGGCGAACTGGATATTACAGCCACCCTCGATCTTGAGAGCACTTACAATCTTCAGGCTTGCGGCGCGTAGCATTCGGTGTTCCTGATCGGTTAGGGTTTGGACGGGGGCAACTACCATGCTGTCACCGGTATGGATACCGACTGGGTCGATGTTCTCCATACTGCAGATAGTGATACAGGTGTCGGCGCCGTCGCGCATTACTTCATACTCAATCTCTTTCCAGCCTGCAACCGATCGCTCAACCAATACTTGGTGTGTGGGTGAGGCAAGTAGTCCACCGCTGGCCACGGCATCCAGTTCCTCCCAAGTATGGGCCATCCCACCACCGGTCCCGCCCAAGGTGTAAGAGGGGCGGATAACTACTGGTAAACCTATTTCGCGGGCGATGCGTCGAGCGTCCTCAAGGGTGTTGACGGTGGCGCTAGGCGGCACGGGTTCGCCGATCTTGACTAAGAGCTGCTTGAAAAGTTCCCGATCCTCGGCGGTTTTGATAGTTTCAATAGAAGTGCCTAATGCCCGAACGTTGTACTTCTCAAGCACCCCGGCCTCTGCAAGGGCGACGGCCATATTAAGCCCTGTTTGTCCACCAAAGGTTGGCAGTAGTCCATCTGGTCGTTCCCTCTCGATGATACGGGTTAGTACTTCTATCGTTAATGGTTCAACATAAACGACATCGGCAATCTCCTCATCGGTCATAATAGTGGCAGGATTGGAGTTAACCAAGACGGAGATAACGCCCTCCTCGCGCATGGCCTTACACGCCTGTGTGCCGGCGTAGTCAAACTCTGCTGCCTGTCCGATGACGATAGGCCCTGAGCCGATTATTAAGACCTTTGATGGTTGATACGACATGGCTTGTCTCCCAAAATCTATTTCCCAGAGTAAATGTGGTTAAAACCCTATGCCCTCTGCATCGTGGCTAGGAACTCCTCAAAGATGGTAGCATCGGAGGCCCCGGGGGTGGTCGCGTTGTAGTATTGAATGGCAGTGACAGGGAGTGTTTTGTGCCTCAGGCCCTCGATAGTGCCGTCGTTGAGGTTGGCGTGGCTTACCTCAAGCTCAGATGGTAACGAGGAGGGATCTGGTACGTAGCCGTGGTTCTGAGAGGTGATGCATACACGTCCTGTGCGCATGTCTTGTATTGGGTAATTGCTTCCGCGATGCCCGAATTTAAGTTTGATGTTTTTGCCGCCAAATGCCTGGGTAATGATCTGGCTGCCTAAACCGATGCCCATGACGGGCAGTTGCCGGGTAAGCCCCTGGATTTTTGGCACGATGTAGTTTAAGAGGTCGGGGTTACCCGGACCGGGGGAGATGAGTAGACCATCCGGTTTGAGGGACAAAATCTCTTGAGCTGATGCGGTGTAGGGTGCAATGGTTACTGCGCAGTCTTGGGTACGCAGTAGGTGAATAATGCTATTTGGGCAACCGAGGTTAAGGATGGCAATACGATGCTGCCCCGATGCCCCGTCATCTTGCCACCGGCAGGTTGGGTTGAAAGGGAGTTCTTTGGCGAAATCAATCTGGTCGTAAGACGGAATTGAGCATAAATACTCTAGGGCTTGCTGCGGAGTCTTTTGGGAGCTTAGTATACCCATCATAGTGCCTTGTGTGCGGAGTTTGCGGGTAATGGCACGCGTATCAAGCTCGGTAATACCAGGGACACCAGCTTTGGCAAGGTAACGATCAAGGGTCTCTAGACTCTGGTAGTGGCTGGGGATATCTGTAACTTCCCTGACGGCAAGACCGCGCACATGGACGCGATCGGATTCCATCCCTTCTTCATTAATACCGCAACTGCCGATAAGGGGGTAGGTGGTGATTACAATCTGTCCTGCGCACGAGGGATCGGTAAGTGTTTCTTGATATCCGGTCATGGCGGTGTTGAAAACCACCTCGCCGCATACATCAACATCGGCTCCGAAGCCTCGCCCTTCATATACCGAGCCATCGGCTAGCACTAAAAATGCTTGCTTCTCCATAATTAAAACCCCCTGTCGCGGTAAATAATTTCTCCGTTGTAGATAGTAAGCCGCACCTTGCCCTTGAGGGTAGTGCCGTCCAATGGCGTGTTGTGACCATTGGAGACAAAGGTGGCGGAATCCACTGTCCATGTGGCGTCAGTGTCAAAGATGACAACATCAGCGCTGGCACCAAGTGCCAAAGAGCCGATACCTGCGTATTTGCTTCCCAAAACAGACGCCGGACCCATTGTCAGGCGTCTGATAAGTACTGGTAGGTCTAACTTGTGTGTATGCACCAAACCCATAAGGCAACCCAAGGCTGTTTCTAGCCCGCTGATGCCGAAGGGGGCAGTGGCGAACTCGCACAGTTTATCATTGAGGGTATGTGGGGCGTGGTCGGTGGCAATGGCGTCTATCGTGCCATCCCTTAGTCCTGCAATAAGGGCATCCACATCGTGACGGGTTCGTAGCGGCGGATTTACCTTGGCTTGGGTATTGTATTGCAGTACGCTCTCGTCGGTTAGGGTAAGATGGTGGGGGGTGACCTCGGCCGTAACCGGCACTCCGCGTTGCTTGGCATGTCGGATAAGCTCCACCGTGCCAGCTGTACTCACGTGAGCAATGTGCAACCGGGCCTTGGTTAACTCGGCCAGAATAATATCCCGGGCAACGGCTATTTCCTCGGCAGCACAAGGGATGCCAAGAAGTCCTAGGCGGGTGGCAATAATTCCTTCGTTCATTTGGCCGCCGTCGGCTAGGGTGGACTCCTCACAGTGCTCGATAATTGGAAGCCCTAAGGGCCGGGCGTAGTCCAGTGCGCGACGAGCTAGGCGTGCCGAGGGAAGACAATTGCCATCATCGCTGAAAGCAACTGCCCCGGCACGGGCCAGCTCTGCAAGATCGGCGAGGTCCTCGCCCTTTCTGCCGCGTGTAATTGTGCCGATCGGTAGTACTCGCACGGCGCCTTCTCGGGTAGCTATATCTTTGACATAACTAATCAGGGCGGCGTTATCCAGTGGTGGGTCGGTATTAGGCATACAACAGACGGTAGTGAAACCGCCGCGTGCGGCTGCCCTAGTGCCGGAAGCAATGGTTTCTTTATATTCATAACCTGGTTGGCGCAAATGGCAGTGCAGGTCAATAAATCCTGGGCAAACCACGCATCCATGGGCATCAATTACCTCGATATCAGGCATTGTTGGGGAGGGTGGGGTGGTTGACACCCTGCCATCTTCCAAAAAGACATCGGTGATGACATCAATGCCGCAAGCAGGGTCAATTACCCGCCCGCCAGTAATCAAAATAGGCTTCATAATTCGCTACCCCCAGCCAACAAGTACAATAGGGCCATGCGCACGGCGACTCCGTTTGTCACCTGTTCTAGGATAACCGACTGTGGCCCGTGCGCCACATCGCGGGTAATCTCTATTTCCTCGTTTATCGGTCCGGGATGCATGACGATGGCGTTTGGGGAGGCCATGGCCAACCTCTCCTTATTAAGCTGGAAGCCACCCACAAACTCGCGCAGCGAAGGCAAAATACCGCTGGCCATGCGTTCTTTTTGTAGCCGAAGGGTCATCACGACGTCGGCGTCTTTAATAGC
>Ga0123356_10007424_pt1 | contig 10936 bp, 9 predicted proteins | sample TergutEmb28metaG_2_FD_92546 | JGI IMG/M metagenome (GOLD analysis project Ga0123356, IMG submission 92546) | Embiratermes neotenicus P3 segment gut microbial communities from Petit-Saut dam, French Guiana - Emb289 P3 | ecosystem: Host-associated > Arthropoda: Insects > Digestive system > Gut ... | reverse complement strand
TGTTTTTCACTTTTACCAATAACTCCGAAAAAGCCTATTCCTTTGGTTCGGCTCTCAGTGTTGACATCTTCCAAAAGGATATAGCTTTGAAGAATGGCTACCTGCCCTACAATCACCCGCTCAGAGACAGAGATCTCGATTCAAATAGCTATACCGAGATCAAGAAGGGTGCCAGTATCGAGCTGATAGAGGTCTATGAACTCAATGATGCAACAGCCCCTATTGAGATAAAGATCATCGACAGGCAGAGTTTTGATAATGCGGTCGTCCTTGAGAAGACCATTGAAATCAAATAGTCTGCGGGCTTGGTGAGGAGGCGTATCATGAAAAAGACAATCAAGTTGGTCAAGCAAGTTGCTCCAAAGCTTATAAGTGTTGTACTCATGGTGGTGCTATTTGCCGGGCTTACCGGCTGTGGAGCCCCTGCTACAGAGACACATGGCCCCAAGTCAGGAGAAGAGATTTCAACTGACAGCATCGTAGTGCAGGTCAACCAAAACGACAACGATAATGACGACGACGTGATAGTCGCGGGCACGGTGGATACTTCATCTGATTTCACCTTTGAAGTCGATGGTGCCTTTGTGGGAATCGATGAGTATTCAGATGAGCCCGTCGTGATCTTGGTTGGTGAGTTTACCAACAACTCTAAAGAGACCATCTCGTATGGTTGGGCTCTGGATGCCGTAGCTTTCCAAAGCGGACATGAACTGAAGACTTCATACCTAAGGGGAGCGAGTGTCTACACCTACGAGGATATAGAACCTGGGGTAACCACCCCTGTCTTCATAGGTTGGAAGATCTTGAATGTCATGGATAGCATAGAAATCACGGTTATTGACTCTAGACACTATGCCAAGGAAGAACTCTTCAAGAAAACCTACACAATCGATGAACTGATAAAGAATACCCTGGAATATCTGGATGAATACAGCGGCATCGTTGACAGCAATCAAGGTATCAAAACATAAGCAATACGCTGTTGGGGGGTCAGAGATCCGATGCCCTGCTCGCGCAACCTGGCGTGAGCAGGGCATCAAACTTTACATTGATAAATCGCTTTACTTGAAATAGTCCTTGAGCGCTTTGATGAAACCCTTTTCATCAAGGCTGGTTGATTGAAGCAGCACCCAGGTCTTGCGTGAGCCTTCTTTGAGATAGGCGGCGTAATAGGTTTGCATCTCTTCGTCGAATCCCAGGTAGACCGATTGCTCCCCAAAGGTGACAGGATCCGCATCAAGGATGCCAGAGGGTAACATGGGCTCAAGGCACTCTGCTCTTCTCAATTCAGAGGCCGCATTGCTGGACTGTTCACCGACACTGCCAAACTGAAGATCCCCGGCAAGAGAAGTGCCCCCCTCTACCAGCTGAAACGCATAATCTTGCTCAGAGCCACCCGTGATCTGTGTATATAAGGTCGCGCCAAAGAAAGCGAGGACCAAACAGGCAGCGGCAGGCAAACCTATTGTTAAGACAAGAGACCTTCTTTTTCTTTTTTCAGGCTGTGCGGCAGCAGGCGCGGCAGCAGGCGCCGCACCATGAATCATTCTGAGCCCATCGGGTGCTCCGGCATCATACTGGCCCTGGAACCCCGACTGCTCTGCTTGAAGTCGTGACTGCTCTGCTTGCATCTTCTTCAAGGTGTCATCAATCAATGCTTCTGATGCATGCACACCGCTCATCTCATCTTTGTATGCATCTTCAAACATAGGACACCTCCTTTAAAGACTCGCGCAACATGCTGCGCCCCCTCGACAACAAAGACTTGATAGTCCCCTCGTTACTTTCAAGGATTCTGGCGATATCACTGATAGGCTGATCCTCAAAATAGAACAGATGAAGTGGCAATCGATATTTCTCTGGGAGATTTTGCAAAGCATCGGTTGCCGGGGTCTCCGCCGGTCCGTTGTATGACTCAGCAATTGTCTCTGGAAGCTCCTCAACTGGTAACTCCCGCCTCCTTGGGGCGCTGGTATGAAAACTCTTGCACCTGTTGACGGTTGCTCTAACCAACCAATACCGCAGGTGATCCTCATCTTGGATCTTATCCATAGAGCGAACAAGACGAATGAAGACCTCCTGGAACACATCCTCGGCATCTGTCCTGTTTCCAACATGTGAAACAGCAAGTCTGAGGACCATATCCCCATGTGTGCGCACTATCTGCTCAAGGTCAAATTGCACCTTTGAACTCCATCATCTGCTTGTAATACCCTGGTAAGAGGCAAAAGGTTGCAAGAGTTTTCTCTTGTTTATTCTTCTCCCACATCGAACTGAGAATTATACAACATGGCATAGAAGCCGTCCTGTGCCAGCAGGTCTTCATGAGTGCCCTGCTCGACGATATCACCCTCGTCGATAACCAGGATGTGGTCGGCGTTTTTGATGGTGGAGAGACGGTGCGCGATGATGAAACTGGTGCGCTGTCTCATAAGGTTATCCATGGCTTTTTGGATGAGGATCTCGGTGCGCGTATCCACCGACGACGTTGCCTCGTCGAGGATGAGGATCTTGGGGTCAAGCAGCACCGCGCGTGCTATGGTGAGCAGCTGTTTTTGTCCCTGCGAGATATTAGATGCCTCCTCATTGATGATCATCTGGTAGCCGTCGGGCAAGGTGGAGATGAAGTGGTCAGCCTGTGCTATCCGCGCTGCTGCCTGCACCTCCTCGTCACTTGCATCCAGACGGCTGTAGCGGATGTTGTCCGCAATGCTTGCGCTATAGAGCCAGGTATCTTGCAGTACCATGCCAAACATAGAGCGCAGATCGTCGCGCTTGAAAGAGCGCAGATCATGGCCGCCAACCAAAATGGCACCGGACTCCACGTCATAAAAGCGCATCAAGAGTTTGACCAAGGTGGTCTTGCCTGCGCCCGTGGGCCCTACGATGGCAATCTTCTGTCCGGGCGCTACCTCCGCAGAGAAATCACTGATGACCGTCTTTTCTTCGGTATACCCAAAGCGCACATGCTCAAAGCTCACGCTGCTTGCCAAGTCTGAAGAGTCAACAGCCTCTGAGTCGTCAAGGTCAGCGACCTCTTCGGGCTCATCCAAGAAGGTGAACACACGCTCGGCAGCCGCCAGGGTCTGCTGGATGATGTTGGAGATTTGCGCTACCTGCGTGATGGGCTGTTGGAAGTTGCGCACATATTGGATAAAGGCCTGGATGTCACCCACCGAGATGGAGCCATTGATAGCCTGATAGGCACCTATCACGCAGATGACCACGTAGCCCAGATTCCCCACAAAATTCATCATGGGCATCATGAGTCCGGTGAGGAAGTTTGCCCTCCACGCGGCGTTATACAAGGTTGTGTTGCTCTCCTCAAAGCTGTCCAGCGCCTCCTTTTCGCCATTAAAGGCCTTGACGATGGTGTGTGCGCCGTAATTCTCCTCCACAAGTCCATTGACCTCGCCCAGATAATGCTGCTGGTTATCAAAGTGCTTTTGCGACTTGCTCATGATGAAGCCGATGATCCCCAGACTGAACGGCAGCATGAGCAGGGCGACGAGAGTCATGACCCAGCTGATGGAAAACATCATGACCAGTACGCCTATGAGCGTGGCCGCGCTGGTGATTATCTGCGTGATGGATTGGCTGAGGCTTTGGTTGATGGCATCAACGTCGTTGGTAATGCGACTCATCACGTCGCCCGTGGCCACCTTGTCGTAATACGAGAAGGGGAGTCGCATGATCTTGGCATCTATGTCGCGGCGCAGGCGATAACTTATCTTGTTGGAGACATTGGCCATGATGAGGCCTTGTACGAATTGGAAGAGGGCACTTATCGAATAAAGCCCCAACACCATGAGCAGGATGCTCCCGATCTTTGAGAAGTCCGGGCCGTTTCCGGTTCCCGCTATCTGGCCCATGATGCCATTGAACAGCTCCGTGGTGGCACCTCCCAAGATCTTGGGGCCTACAATGGCAAAAACGGTTGAGACGAGCGCAAAGAGAATCACCACCACGATGGCAAGCTTAAAAGAACCCAGATAGCCCATCAATGCTCCAAGGGCTTTCTTGAAGTCCTTGGGCTTATCTTTGTTCAGCATACCGCCCATGTGGCCACGACCACCCATACCACCACGCTGGCGACGTCTTTGCTGAGTGCTTTCCTGGGGTTTGAACCTCTGGGTGCGCCGCTGTTCGCGCTGTTCGTGCTGTTCTGTCACAGCGTCACGCGCTTGTTCACGTCTGTTTTGCTGTGGACTCATGATGCCAGCTCCTCCTCACTCAGTTGTGAGGAAGCAATCTCAAGGTACTCGGGGCAGCTGCGTAACAATTCGCTGTGTGTGCCCCGTCCTACGATGATGCCATCGTCTATCACGTAGATCATGTCGGCATCCATGATGGTGCTCACGCGCTGGGCCACGATGAGGATGGTGCTCTTTGAGGTGTGGGCCTTGAGTGCCTTGCGCAACTGCGCATCGGTCTTGAAGTCAAGGGCCGAGAAGCTGTCATCAAATAAGAAGATGTCGGGTTGCACTGCCAGGGCTCTGGCAATGGAGAGGCGCTGGCGTTGGCCGCCACTCACATTAGAGCCGCCCTGGGCTATCTCGGCATCGAAGCCCTCCTCTTTCTCATTGATGAAATCGAGCGCCTGGGCAACCTCTGCGACCTTTACCAGATCCTCCGGCAAAAGCGTGGGGTTGCCATAGGCGATGTTATCGGCAATGGTTCCCGTCAACAGTACATTCTTCTGCGGTATATACCCCAGATGGCTCCTGAGCTCGTGCTGGGTCATATCCTTGACGTTGACACCACCCACCAGCACCTCGCCGGCAGTGGCATCATAAAAGCGCGCTATCAGGTTCAAGATGGTTGATTTACCCGAGCCGGTGGAACCAATGAAAGCCGTGGTAGAGCCTGGCTTGGCCACAAAGGAGATATTGCAGAGCGCATTCAGTTGCGCTCCCTCAAAGCGGAAGCCCACGTCACGGAACTCTACACGACCGATATGAGCGGGATCCATGAGGAGGGGTTTTTCTGGGTCGGAGATAACGGGATTGGTCTCAAGCACCTCCGCGATACGTCCCGCGGATACGCTTGCGCGCGGCACGAAGATGAAAGCCATCGCGATGAACATGAAGCCCATGACCACCATCATGGCGTATTGCATATAGGCCATCATGTCGCCCACTTGCATCGTGGACGCAGCAACCTGATGCGCGCCTACCCAGATGATGAGCACGGTTAGGCCGTTCATGAATATCATGAGGACGGGCATCATAAAGACCATCGCACGCTGGATGAACAGATTGGTCTTGGTGACATCCCAGTTGGCAACATCAAAGCGCTTCTTCTCAAAGTCTCCTCGTCCAAAGGCCTTGATGACCATGAGGCCATTGAGCGCCTCCCTGGCAACGAGGTTCAAACGGTCGATGAGTTTTTGGATAAGGCGGAACTTGGGCATGAGGATGATGAAGAGAATGATCATGACGCAGATCATGAACAACACCGCTATGCCGATGATCCAACTCATCGAAACGGATTTCTGCAGCGCCATGATGGTTGCGCCTATGGCGAGCACCGGCGCATAGCAGATCATCCGGATCCCCATGGTAAGCAGCATCTGAATCTGCGTAACATCATTCGTGGAGCGAGTGATAAGGCTGGCGGTGGAGAAGCGGTCGAACTCGGTGTGCGAGAAATCCGCCACCTTGGCAAAGATGTCGTGGCGGAGGTTGCGCGCGGTGCCTGCCCCTATACGCGCTGACAAAAAGCCAACGAGCACGGTTGAAGCGCCACTGATCAAGGTGATAAGAAGCATGAACAAACCGATTCGTACGATATAGTTGATCTCTACCTGAGTCATATCCATGCCAAGCTCAGTGTAGAAGGCGGCTACGAGCATGGTGCCGCTTTGCTCGCGCAGCATCGGATCCATGTTTTCTGCCTGCGAACGGGCATCGTCTATGACGTGTGTAGGCAGGAGCTCGATGAGTGGCAAGAGCTGATAGACCTGTTTAAAGTCGATTTCCCTGATGTCCGAGTCTTCGCTGAGGCCGCTGGTAGATTCCGAGTCATACGAGCTGTTATCTCCCAGCTGATTTATCTGTTGTTCCATTTGCTGCTCCAGAATCATCTGGGCAAAAGCGTCTTTTTCCATACCTGGTGGCAGGGTAATCTCACCGCTGTCTATCTTCTGGTTTATCTGTTCAAGCAGCTGCGCTTCAATCTGCTGGGTGATGGTGTCTTTGAGGGTGCCCTCTTCGTTCATCTGCTGGACCGTCCGCAGCGTTCCCACCATCGTCCAGGTTGTGGTGCCAAAGAGGGCATCAAGTTCTAGCAGAGTGTCTTCATCTATTGCAGTATCAAGCACATAGAGCTCGTCGCCAGCATCAGGGTACAGGTCACCATAGGTCTTCCCCTGTGCGCCACCTCCCTCAACAGCATCGGTGTTCTTGACCAGCACGTAGTTGTCATCGAGCAGGCGCTTTTGCTCATCAGTCATGAAGGCTTCGAGGAATTCCCTTGCCTGGGTCGAGAGCGCACGAGGGGTCGAGTCTTCAACCCCGCCCTGCTGAATACCCACGTTAACGATATTACTCATGAGGTTGGGCAGATTGAGATCGCAGATAGCCTGCACAAAAAGCAGCACGAAGGCTAATAGCAAGGCTCCAATGAACGGCTTGAGGTAGCCTTTGAGTTTAAGCATTGAGAGAGTCTTTACAATCTGGGGAGTCAGCTTTATCGGGAGAGTCTTTACTGATAGGCGAGTCTGTTTTATCGAGAGAGCCTTCATGAGCAGGAGAGTCTACTCTTTCGGGAGAGCTTTCACTAGAAGGAGAGCTTTCTCTGTCAGTAGAGCCTGCTTCGACCTCGCCCGCTTGATCACGTATCGAATGCCCGATTCTTTCGAACATAGCTGATTGAGAAAAGAAGAAGTCTGCCATGGAATTAAACGTATCGCTCTTTATAAAGAACAGCATGCCATTGTATTTATTGCCAAATACCACGAAGCGGTCTCCGCTTTCAAGGCCAAGCTCCCTGCGTGCCTCAACAGGTATGACTACCTGACCCCGCTCACCCAGTACCGATGTGCCAAGCATTTGCCCAGGCCCAAAAGGCGGCAAGCGATCAGCAAATCCCCCAGAGGTATTCTTTTCAGCTGACGGAGGTTCAAACATCTTGATTCACGAGGTTTTCTACTATTAGTTGCTTGTTAGCTACTAGTTGCATATTAGCTACTTTGACTCTTTAGTATGCAATCAGCGATAATTCATACTTTTCATACATATACTACAAGCCTGTCTGCGTGTCAACCAACCATCAATCAACCTTAAAACCGTTAATGATTACAACATCGCTCCTGTCTCATCCTCGTACATCCTGGTCCCCATCGCCCTTATCCACTTTTAACCAGGGGTTTCCTTTTTGTGCCTCAGCGATAAGCTCTTCTCTTGACTTCCTGAAAGCGTTTCCAAAAAGTGCAATCACTGCGCAAAGGACAATACCTATTGGAAAGGCGATCCAGCTGTAAATAAACCCGCTTTCCTGCACAGTGCCTTCGAAAGGAAAGCCACCGCGCGAGAAGCCTATGACGAAAAAGGCGATGACAGCAGCAAGCATGATGGTTCCACAAAGAGCACCTATGATCTGTTCTCGCTTTAATTCTTCGGGAGACATTCTCAGCGAGCCAGCGCCTCCCCTGTATTGAGAGTTGCTGCCATCCGCGACGATGTAGGTGAACTCGGATTTGTCATACTTCGATTTCTGCATACCTGCATAGATAATGAGCCCTACTCCGATTGCTAAGAAGAGCATGAAGGAGGCAACGGCCAGAAGGAAAGAAAAAGAGACCTCGCTGAGCGCTACCATCTTCCCATCTCCTGGAGAGAGGGCAACCAACAAGATGATAGAGAGCATGATAACACCTATGCCGCTGGCTACCAAAACGGTAAAGCGCTTCCCAAATTTGTCGAGTACTTCATCAGGGTAACTCGGTTCGATGCTCGCGTTTTTGCGTTTGAACTCACTATGGTTCAAGCTCGATACAACAATGACCAAAATCCCAACGACAAAAAAGGAAAGCATGGTGGCAGCGCTTATGTTCGAGGCAATGCCTAAGCCTTCTAGGAGCATCATCACACCAATACCGCAGATTATCGCCACCACGCCAGCCACGATGCCTCGGCAGAACCTGTTCATGTGAGCGTCGTAGATTTCGGTGTCCTTGATGTTGGCGATCTTAACACTGCCACGCATAAGGTCGTCGAGATTGGTGTGGTAAAGATCGCACAGAGCAAGAAGCTTGTCAGTCTCTGGATAGTTGATGTTCGCCTCCCACTTTGAAACCGTCTGGCGAGACACTCCAAGCTGTTCTGCGAGAGCTTCCTGCGTGACCCCGTAGTGCTGGCGGATGTAGATGAGGTTTTGCGCAAAGTTCATAAGCGGCTCCTTTCCTCAGGTGTTCATTGTACACAACTCAATTGCTTCTGCTGTTTTGCCGGATAGAGGACACTATAAGAAAGCAGCCGCGCGCTTTCCATAAACCTGATGTTGCGTTTTGTGTTTTTTGACGCGCGTTGAGGTTGCATTCCACCAATTTGCCCCTGGCCCACCAATTAACCAACTACCACTGCTCTAATAAACACCCCCTGTGCCCAAGCAAACAACCACCCCTGTGCCCCAACAAACATCCGTGTGTCCCAATAAACACCCCGTGTGTCCCAATAAACACCCGTGTTCATGGGTCTATTCGTAGCAAACAGCGGAAACCGCCCTCCTTCTCTTTGTCCTCAATTCTCCCGTACAACTATGTGGTTCTCTGGGCCAGGGGCAAAGCCCCTCGCCCCACTTCGTGGGGCCCCACACCCTTCGGTTCTTTTTACAGGCAACGGGAGTTAATAGTCTGGTTGTTTGTTCTTGGTGATCTTCTATGTATTCAATAATAGGGGGGGGATTGGTTAAGGATCTCACAGCCTGCAGACCAAAGCCCGATGCCACTAGCCAGCAGCCAGCAGTCTCGGTGCAAATTGCCAATTATATGGCAGCTGGATGGCGGTGCTGAGTGCCTGTGGTACCATTGAGCTGACAGTAATCGAGTAAGAATGATTGGCGTTACCGTTTAGCGAAGGCTACTCAGGTAGAATGAGAACTCCTTCAGACATTGTGAGGTTATTATGCTCCTAGTGGCACGTTATGTTATTCCAGTGAGTGCACCTCCCCTGGAAAATGGTGCTGTCCTGATTCGCGACGGCAAGATAGTCGAGGTAGGCTCTGCCAATAAACTCAAGACGCAGTTTCCTGAGGATACCGTCAAGGATTTTGGTCTGGCGGCACTCATGCCCGGCTTTGTTGACGCACATACTCACCTGGAGTATTCCGCCATGCGGGGACTTATCAATGATGCTCCCTATGCAGCATGGAAGCTTCATATTGCAGATAAAGAAAAGCTCTTCACTGCCGAGGATTGGGACGATTCTGCCTTGCTGGGCAGTTTAGAGGCGGTTCGTTTTGGCATCACCACGATAGCCGATATCACCTCAACCGGCGCTTCATTCAAAGCAGCTCAGCAGGTTGGTTTACGCGGCATTTTCTATCGCGAGGTGGGCTCCATGGATCGTCTGAAGGTTGACGAGGAACTGGAAAATGCCTTTTTGGACATTGCCGAGTGGAGACAAAAAGCTAGCTCAAAGCAGAAGATAGGCATTGCACCTGCACCGCTGTTTACCTGTCATCCAAAGATTTTTGAAGGCGTAGCCAACTATGCTATGGACGGTACCCGGGTTGCTATGCATCTGGCAGGCAGTATAGAGGAGTACGAGTTCATTCGCTATGGCTCATCGCCTTTCTCGGTTCACTCGGTTGAGCAGGAGCGTGGCTATGGCATCGATGTGCCACCATGGTTGGCTACCGGGGTAAGCCCGGTTCGCTACATACTCAACTGGGGGGTTCTCAATGTGCCCAACCTTCTGGCGATACACTGTGTCCAGGTGGACGACGATGATATCGAGATACTGGCAGAGCACCAGGTGAGTATTGCCGTCTGTCCGCGCTGTAACGCGCAGCTTGGCATGGGGGTGGCTCCCATAACCAAATTCCGTAAAGCGGGGATCACCTTGGGGCTGGGAACCGATTCTCCAGCGGCTACCGATTCTACCGATCCCTTTGCCGAGATGCGCACAGGGCTCTTGCTGCAACGTGCCACCGGAAGCCGTTCAAACTTCCTCAAGGCAAAGGAGATGCTGGAGATTGCTACTCTGGGAAGCGCGAAGGCTTTGGGTATTGAAGAAGAAGTGGGCTCTCTTGAAGCGGGAAAGAAGGCAGACATCATCGCTGTTGACCTGTCCCGTTCAAGCCAGGCACCAACGCATGATCCGGGTCAAGCCGTGTTATTTACCGCGCACCCCGGTTCTATTATGATGACAATGGTAGAGGGCGAGATCCTCTACGATGGAACCCACAGACACAAAGTTGATGTGGACAGGATAATGGACAGATCTGAGGAAATGCGTATCAAGCTTCGCATGTAGGAATCTATGGCTTTGAGACTTCCCCATACACTGACGCGACGGGGGTTCGTTGTCGGCGCCGCTGCAACAGCTGCAACAGCTGCTGCGGCCGCTGCACTGTCGCTGGACGGCTGCCAGGAAGTCAGCGCACAAGATGAGATAACCAATGGTGTCAAGTCTCAGTTCCCAAAAGCCAAGGTGGAATATCTGGATGTTGACCCAACGCAGGTCTTGCCGCACTCCGACATGACCATGTGGGAGGACATCGACTATCTGGGCGAATCCCACAACTTTGAGCTTCCCTTGGGCAGTCTGGTGTACCAGAGCTCCGACACGCATGCTTTGGTCAAAGCCCCAGGCGCCTCCTATAATTCCCTGATTCGTCTGGGCTTTGTCGATTTTGAAACGGGCACCTTCACTCCCATCCTTGGTCAGGCCTTGAGCTCAAAAGAAGACTATGTCATCTACGAAGCCCGAGC
>Ga0123356_10007423_pt1 | contig 10937 bp, 10 predicted proteins | sample TergutEmb28metaG_2_FD_92546 | JGI IMG/M metagenome (GOLD analysis project Ga0123356, IMG submission 92546) | Embiratermes neotenicus P3 segment gut microbial communities from Petit-Saut dam, French Guiana - Emb289 P3 | ecosystem: Host-associated > Arthropoda: Insects > Digestive system > Gut ... | reverse complement strand
TGTTTGTCACCGGGGTATTTTGCAGATGCTGATAAGACTGCGTCTGCTTTTATGCAAAACCCTTTATCAGCTTTTCCTGATTTGATTTACAGAACCGGCGATTTAGGTCGTCGAGGTGCAGACGGCGAATTATACTATATTTGCAGGCGCGACCATCAAATCAAGCATATGGGGCATAGAATCGAGCTCGCGGAAATAGAAATCGTCGCAAACGGCTGCGACGAGGTTGGTTTGGCTTGTGCGGTTTTTGATAATGATGAGAGAAAAATCGTTTTGTATTATGTGGCTCCGGAAGGTTGTCAGGGGGATGGTTCAAAATTGGCAGTCCGGTCTTACTTGAAAACCAACCTGCCGCGTTATATGCTGCCGCATAGTATTATTCAATTGGATGAACTGCCGCAGACACCCGGGGGTAAGCTCGACAGAGTAGGCTTGCTGGAAAAGTATAAACAGGAGAAGAAAAAATAATGAGCGTTTTGCTGGAAATTTTGCAAGAAATGCATGATGATGTCGACTTTGAAACGCATGTGACGTTGATAGACGATAATGTCATTGATTCTTTTGATATAATCACTTTAATTGCAGAAATCGATGACAGAATAGGCGTGACAATTCCGGCGGAAGAGTTGATTCCGGAGAATTTTAACTCTTACGCTGCTATAAGTGCACTGGTGAACCGTTTACAAGACGATTAGACATGACAAAACCCCCGTCCCCTTGTCATGTTAGAGGATGTGTTCTGTTACGGTTACTATCAGGTCGTCGAAGGACATTGGTTTTGCTATGAAGTCGTTCATGCCTGCGTCGAGGCATTGTTTTATTTCTGATTCCAGGGTTGCTGCTGTCAGGGCTATTATCGGGATGTTTTTTGCGTAAGCGCTGCCGATCGCTCTGATGGCTTTTGTTGATTCGAGGCCGTCCATTACGGGCATTTGGACGTCCATGAATATCAGGGAGTATTTGTCGGGTGCTTTTTCAAACATTTCGAAGGCTTCTTTTCCGTCGGCGGCTTCTTCTACGATCAGGCCTTCTATGCTTGAGAGCATTGCTTTTATCATTTCCCTGTTCAGGCTGACGTCGTCGACGATGAGGAGCGTCTTGCCTGCAAGGGTTTCTTCTGTATATTCCTCGTCCGGGGTCGGGGTCAGGCTTTCGCCTGACATTATCAGTTTTTCGTGTTCGCTGGCATTTATGCGCAGGCGGATACGGCTGACGAGTGCTTCGGTCGTGCCGCGGCGTCTGGCGGAATAGTCCACCGCGCCGACTGCGAAGGCTTTGGTTTCGTCGTCATCGTTACCTTTTTCTGCTATGAACATTACCGGGATATGGCCTGTCTTTGCCAGTTCGAATATGTCGTGGAAGTCAGAAAACGCGGTTTCACTGCTATCCCCGATACAGATGACGACCGCTGCTATCGTATATGCTTCAAGAGCGTTGAGGGCAGAGGAACTTGCTGCCGACATACTTACATTAAAATGCGACATCAGCTCAACCTTGATTTCCGCGAGTATCTGCGGATCACTGCTGATAACAAGCACATGTTTCTTAAGTGAACTGCCACCGGACATAAAGTTCGCCCTCCGCTAAAAAAATTTATATAATGATTGCTACACAATCATCATAAATTGATAAAATATATAATATATTTTACAGTATGTAAACAAATTTATCAAATGTATTTTTTTTTCGTAATAATGTGTTATAATGACTGTCACGCAATTATTCAGTGTTATTTTGAAGGAGACTTCTGTGGTGAAAAACATCGAGACGGATCTTTTTCTTAATGAGTTTGTGACTGAAGCAAAAACACATGTTGAAAAGGTTGAAGCGGCATTTCTGGATACCGATTCACTTAGCGGCGACTATCAGACGATGAACAGTGTCTTCCGTTCCGCGCACAGTCTGAAAGGTACTGCCGGTTTCTTTTCATTGAAAAAAATCGTTACAGTCGCACACGAGCTGGAAAGTGTATTCCTGCTGATCCAGGACGGAAAGCTTGCGATCAGCGAGGATCTCGTCGATACAGTGCTGCAGAGCATAGACACCTTAAATGAATTGATCGACAACGTTTCGGACGATTCCGGTGTTTATATTGAGGACATCGTCAGAGGGCTTAGAAGATTTTCCCGCATCGAAGAACATGATGACAGTATCGACGCAAGCCGGATGCCATTTGATCTGGATGATTTTGAAATATTAACTATTTTAAATAAAGCCACACAGCACGGACACAAGATCTATTATGTAAGTATAGTCTTTAACGAAAATCTGGGCAGGTACTTCAACAACCCGAAGGAGCTGGTCGACAACTTCTTCTCGGTCGGCACTATCGCTGAAGCGATCATCACCAGAAGAGGTGATGCTGAAGGATCATCCCTGTCGATAAAAAATTCAAACCCGGAGCAAACAACGCAAATGATCGCAGATGCTTTGATCGAAAGCGATTCCGCAACTCTTGATTTGCTCGTTACGAGTATTTTAGAATTTGAACTCTTTTCAATCGCGATCGAGATAGACAAAAGCCGCATACGACTCTTGCACAAGGATGTGATTTTCGGCGAAGAATCCTCTGCTGAGACATCACTCAAAACAAGAGATGATCGTTCTCAGGAAAGGAAAACAAAAAAAGCTGTCGAAAGCGAAGAAGGGCTGTTTTACATACGGCTTGATATCACTGTTATAAACGGTCTGCTTGATTTAGCCAACGAGATGATCCTGACTCGCAATCAACTGTTTTCATCGATCTCCGGTTATGAAAAAATCATAACAGGTCTTCCGCCGATCTTAAATGACTTAAATCGCCTGACGAGCGAGATACAAGAAAAAGTCATGTATACAAGGATGCAGCCGATAAGTGTTGTTTTCAATAAATTCCCGCGTATCATACGCGACACGGCAAAAAGTCTCGGAAAAGAAATAATCGTGGAGATACCCGTCAACGATGTTACACTCGATAAATATCTGCTTGAGGCACTGACAGATCCGATCACCCAGATAGTAAAAAATTCAGCAGACCATGGTCTGGAACCTGCTGAGCGCCGCGAGGAGCTTGGAAAACCTCCTAAAGGAGTGATAACACTAGATGCGTACATGCGTGACGGTTCTGCGGTCATTGAGGTAAAAGACGATGGCGGAGGTATTGACGCCACAGCTTTAAAGTCAAAGGCACTCGACCGGGGGTTAGCAACAACGGAATCGCTCGCCGCTATGTCAAGAAGTGATATATTCAACCTGATTTTCGAGCCCGGTATTTCAACGGCAAAAAAAATCACAAACTACTCCGGCCGCGGAGTCGGAATGGATATCGTCAAAACAAACATCGAAAATCTCGGCGGATCCATCGAGATCGAGTCGGAAATAGACGTTGGCACGACAATACGTTTAAAGGTACCGCTGACACTTTCGGTCATAAGATCACTGATAGTTATCATGGACTCGATCCCTTATGCTGTGCCGGAGCTGAATGTAGAGCGAATAGTTCGTATCTGGAATGACAGTAAAAACAGAAGAGTGGAAAAAGTCAACAACTCTATTGTGCTCAGCCTTGACGGACGGATCATCCCTGTTGTCACGATCCATGATATCGAAGGTAAAGCCAGGGGCACAGATACTATGCCTGCCGATGAGATGCTCAAGCAAATCAAACGTGCAGGAGTTATAAAATGCCTTGTGCTAAAGGCAGGCGGGAGATGCTTTGCGCTGATAATCGATGATGCTTTAGAAATGGAACAGGTTTTGGTAAAACCTCTGCCGATGTATCTGCACAGTTGTATGTGTTATTCAAATGTAACAGTCCTTGGCAGCGGTCAGGCGGTCATGATCCTCGACGCAGACGGTATTATGAGATTCATGGATGTCAGTGCGGTCGAAAAAGAGGCAGTCAGGTTTTTGTCACCAAAAGTTGACCATGATGCAGAAGACTATGACGAAGCATATCACGATATAGAATATCGGGATATAATGGAATTTGATGCCGCAGATCATGAAAAAGCGACAGAATTCCGGCAAATCATGCTCTTCACCTGCTCCGGCTCGGAATATTACGCTGTTGATATCGGAGACATCGCCAGGATCGAGGATATCGATCCGTCTAAAATACAAACGATCGGCAGAGGAAGCTTCATCAATATCGCCGGTGAAACTGTCCGCCTGATAAGACCCGAGGATTATTCGCCGGTCAGAAAACGAACATACAATGATGAGCATCTTTATATGCTTAGCTTAAAAAGAAGCACGGCTCCGCTGGGATTCCTTGTCAGAAAAGTCATTGACAAGGTTGATGATATTTTTACTCTTGATGAGTCACAAGTCCATAATAACTATGTAATCGGCACAAGCGCATACAAGGAGAAGGTCCTTATTTTCCTCGACACTGATGCAATAGCTATGGATGTGGAGTCGAATAAAACGAGCAAAAAAGGCGGTAAGGGGGGGATCATATGAGGGGTCTGAGCTTTCTGATAGGCGATGAGCTGTATGCCGTGGATGTGACCCTTGTGCAGCAGGTCGCACGGATGCTTGCTATCACGCCTGTTCCTTCAGCACCTTTAGAAATAATCGGCATCGCAAATCTTAAAGGTAAGGTCGTCACAGTCCTGAGCTTGACTAAGCTGCTTGGCATCGATAAAACAAATGAAGCGATGCTTTTTGCAAATACGATCGTTTTTAAGTATGGTGCAAATCTTGAGGATCAGATAGGGCTTGCAATCGAAAAGCCCGGGAATCTGATCGACATAGACCCCGGTGCAATTCGTTCACCACCGGTCACTGCGGGAGTAAATGCAAACAACCTCATATCCGGAGTGACCGAGATCGATGAAAACTTTTACAGGATAGTCGATATCGAAGCAATACTCAGTTTATATACCACCGACAGCGGTGAAACTTCAGGAAATTCATCATTTGGAGGTACCGATAATGAATAATGTCTTTAAGAACATGAGGATCAGAACCAGGCTGATATCCGTATTCCTGTTTACGATCGCAATTATGGTCGTTATACTGGCCATTGCTGTCACAAACATGAGAAGCACGATCAGCGAAAGCCATGATACCATCGATATCGTGATCGATCCTTTGGGCAGCTTGTTCACCGCAAGAGAAGCGACAGAGAGATTAAAGATCGAAGGACGTGACATGCTCAGCCTGCCCGAGCGTGAGCAAAGAGAAGCTGTGTATAATGACATGCTTGTCAGGATCAGTCTTTCAAGAGAAATGATGCAGATATTCCACGAGACTATACAGTTGGAAGAAGCGTTTGTGCTTTACAGGGAACTGATGCAGGAAATAGATAAGTATGAATACAATCTGATATCTTACAAAAGCCTGATACTGGATGACCCTGATGCAGCCAGAGATCCTGTCACCTCTGCTCTTTCTCCGATCAGTGACAACAGTCTTGCGATCATGGCTGAGCTGAACGGGTTCAGGCTGGGTCTGGGTAAGCAGATCGCAACAAATAATGTCGAACGTGCGGAAAGCGCGTTTGTTCAATTGATAATCATTGCTTCTGCAGGCATGGTCATAATCATCTTCCTGGCGATTTTCTTCTCGATATCACTCAGCAAGCCGATGGAGGAAGGATCTGCTGTGATCCGGGTGGTCTCCGGAGGGGATTTTACTCAGAAATTCCCCGACCATTATGGTGCGGAGTTTGGTGAATTCTTTGCCGTTTGTAATCAGCTTATGAAGTTCAACCGGACTACTATCGACGGCATCAGAGAAACAGCTCACGAGCTGCGCGAATCCGCTACGACCTTGCTCTCGATATCGTCACACATGTCTACAAACAGTAAGGAGCTCAGTGAGAAAACAGCTTCTGTCAGCACAGTAACGGAAGAATTCTCGGCAGGTATGACCCAGTCATCAAACTCACTTTCCACGGCAAGCTCGCATATAAGCGCTGTCGCCTCTTCAATCGAAGAGATCAACTCTACGATCAGCACAGTCGCAGCCGCTGCAGAGCAAACAAGCACCAGAGTTACGCTTTCCAGTTCTCTGGTCGACGAGATCCAAAATAGCATTTCAAAGGCTTCAAACTCAGTCAAGCTTGTATCTGAATCTGTCAATTCGGTGGCGGATAATGTTGATGAGATAAGCAATTCTATTTCTTTAGTCAGTGAGCAAAGCGGCATCACAAAAGATAAGATGTCCGATGCAGACGAAAAAGCAAGAAATACCAACGAGATCATCCGGTCACTTGAAGACGCAAGCAAGCAGATAGGAAAAATCGTAAATGTTATCAGTGATATAGCCGACCAGACCAACATGCTTGCACTGAACGCAGCTATTGAGGCAGCAGGCGCGGGAGAAGCCGGAAAAGGATTTATGGTCGTTGCCAACGAGGTCAAAGAGCTTGCAAAGCAAACCACAGCCGCAACAGACGAGATCGCAGATCAAATCGAAAATATGCAAAAGAATATGCCGGTAGCTGTCGGCGCTGTTTCTGAGATAACCGCGATCATCAATTCAATGACCGAATACATAAACTCTTTTGCTCTGGAAATGAACAGGCAAGGTAAGCGCAGTGACCAGATCACGGAGGAATCATCGGCTGTCGCGAAGAAAATGAACGAAATTTCCGAAGAGATCAAAAAAGTCTCCGAAAACGCCCAGTCTGTTACCAAAACAGTTGTAGAATCCACAAAGGGCGTAAACGAGATCGCAAAATCAACAGCAGAGCTTGTTATCGGCACACAGGAGATAGCCATGAACTCCGAGCGTGCGTCTAACAATGTGAGTGAAATAAACCGCACCGCTCAAGAGATGACATCAGGTCTTATCGACATTTCAAAGAATCTGCAACTGATAAATCAGGAAGCTGCTGCCGTCAATAAAAGCGCGATCACTACGAATGACGCCAGTGAGATCATCCTCAAGATGGCAAATGATCTTGAAGAATCTGTCAAGGAGTTCAAAACAAGCTGAGATCTTTTGTGTGCTCAAGATGACAGAACATACAATATGTTAAACTCTTATGACAGGTAACAAAACTATGGATCGTATCAAGATACTGATAGCCGACAGTTCGCCGGTTTATACGAAGATGTTCAGAAAAGCCGTTGAGGTTGCAGACGATAATGTCTCTGTCTTTTGTGTTTCAAACGGCAAGGAAGCCGCTGATGCTATTATCAAAAAAAGTCCTGATATTGTGATAGTGGACGCCGATGTAAAAGAGACCGGTTTACTTGAATTAGTAACCCTGATCATGAAGCACACTCCTAAAACGTTCATACTGGTGACATCACGACCTTCATCCACCAGTGCAAAGGTTTTTATGGAGGCCTTGGCTGCAGGTGCTTCCGACAGTATGACAAAACCACTATACGACAGCTACAGCGACAATTTTGAGACGATAAAGATCAAAATGTCTGAGATCTTAGAGTCCAGACGGGCTGCTGAAAATATAAGCAAGCCGAGCACAAGCAGTATAAAAACGAAAAGAGCACCGGGAAAATCCTTTCGCCCGCAGTTGATACTGATCGCGGTATCTACAGGCGGCCCGAGAGCACTTGAAACAATAATCCCGGCACTGCGTCCGGATATTTCCGTACCGATACTGATAGTCCAGCATATGCCGCCGCATTTTATAGAAACATTGACCGGACGCCTCAACCAAAAATCCAAACTGAGGGTCAAGATCGCAGAGGACGGAGAAGAGATCTCAGGCGGAACTGTCTATCTGGCACCTGGCGGAGTACATATGAGACTCAACAAAGATAACGAGTTGTTTTTGGATGATTCACCGCCGATCAACGGAGTCCGGCCTGCCGCTGACGCGCTTTTTGAATCGGTAGCGGAAGACTTTGCGGGAATGCGGGTACTGGCAATAATCCTTACGGGTATGGGGCAGGACAGCTTAAGGGGCTTGATCAGGCTCAAGGATAAGAAAAAGTGCTATTGCTTTGCGCAAAGCGAAAAAACATGTGTCGTTTTCGGAATGCCGCGGGCAGTGATAGAGGAAGGTCTTGCCGACAGGATCTTGGATCTTGACGAAATAGCGCAGGAAATCGATAAATTTACTTATTTGTAAATTTATTACATCCATGAGGTACAGTAATTGCGTGATACAACAACAGATAATGAATACACGCAAATCAGTAAATATATCACTGATATCAGCGGTATCGTTATCCCGCCTGAAAAGTATTATTTGATCGAGACCAGACTCTCCAGGCTGATGCTTGATTCCGGTGTTGATTCGTTTAAGGATTTCTACAACAAAGTGATCCTTTCAGGCAATCAGCGTATATCCCAAAAGATAATTAATGCCATTACAGTCAATGAAACGTTCTGGTTTCGGGATGCCGTTTTATGGAAGTGTTTTGAGCGTGAGATCCTTCCGGAGTATGTTGAAAAGCTCTTGTCAGGAGAAAAGACTAAAATCAGGATCTGGAGTGCCGCCGCTTCTACGGGGCAGGAAGCATATTCGATCGCAATGTGTATCGATAATTACCTGAAAAGAAATAATATCTACAACATAAAGCTCTCGAATTTTGAAATCTTCGCGACCGATATTTCAGACCGTGTTCTTTATATAGCGGAAGCCGGCAGATATGATAAGATCAGTATGACCCGCGGTATAACCGATCATTATAAAGCAGCGTATTTTAAGACCAACGGCTCTGCATGGGATTTGGATCCATATATTAAAGATTCCGTTGAGTTCCAATGCTTTAATCTGAAAAAAAGTTTTTCGGATTTCGGGATGTTCGATGTGATTTTTTGCAGATATGTATTGATTTATTTTTCTAACGAATTAAAGCACGAGATAATTTCCAAGTCATACGATGCTCTTAATAACAACGGTGTTCTATTTACCGGCAATTATGTGTTATATGATATGCTCAGAGGTTTCTTTACAGCGGAGGAATATGGAAATTTAACGTATTACGTTAAAGAAAATCGTTGATGATTCCATGAATCATTTGGGGAGGTAGTACAAGTATGAAAATATTGATAGTTGATGACTCATCGGTCATGAGAAAGGTCATAAAGGCTGCGGCTGACGTGCTTGACCTTGAAACCGAGGAGGCTCAGGATGGTGTTGAGGCGTTAAATATCCTCGCAACCAATCATCAGGAGATCGACCTTGTTCTTCTGGACTGGAACATGCCCAGTAAAACCGGCTTTGAGGTGCTCCAGGAAATCAAGGAAAACGAGGATTTTAACAGAATCCCGGTGATGATGGTAACGACCGAAGGACATAAATCAAGCATTGTAGCGGCTGTCCGCGCCGGTGCTGATAACTATCTTGTAAAACCTTTCACCGTAGATGAACTGGAATCAAAAATTGTTGAATGTTTAGGCAAAGGAGGCGGATTATAATGGGTACACTTGATAAGCTTGGACTGGTTTTTCTGGATGCTATGAATGAAGTGGTTTCAACCGTTACAGGGATCAAACTAACAGTCGGATCCCGGGAGTCAAATAAGGATTTTGATGATATAACGGGTGTGATGTATCTTAACGGGAAAAAGAGCGGTATACTTTTTGTGACAGCAAACAAAGAAGATGTCAGAGTTTTTTGTGCAAACTTTATCGGTGTTCATCCGGATGAGGTGACACCCGACGATCTGGACGACACTATGTGTGAATTTGCTAATATGACCGCCGGAAACGCCAAGCTTCGCCTGGATGGTTCCGACTATATGTTTACATTGCTGCAGCCCTTTGTGATAAAGGGCAAGGATGTTTCGATCGTAACTAAAAATATCACACAGGTCGAGGCGGGAACACTTACCAACGGGGAGGTTTCGATCAGTTTTAAAGCTGTTTACTGATCATTCAAATATTTGCAGAAAACGCTGCGAGCGGGGATATTATGAGCGATAATTCGGGACATTATGAACTATCTGAGAAAAAAAGACACCTTAAGACTTTTATTAAAGTGTCTGTTTTCTTTGGTGCTGTTTTATTATGTTTTGTTATCATGAGTCTGTTTCATCCGATCAATCCGTGGCTCGGAAGAGACGGTATACAGTTATCACGACCCGGCTTGGATAGTGCAGAGCAAGGCAGTCTGGATACAGGATCGGCTGTTCCGCTCGATCCGTCTGAACCGGAGGTGACAGACGACATAGAAACACCTCCCGACGATCATAATCAAGCGGGAGTTTGGACAGAAGAGCACTTCATGCTCGACGAATTTATTGAAGCACTTGATGATGAAGAAATAATGATCTGGTTCACCATCACCTGGATGAGCGGCCCGGATTATTATAAGGTCGTCCTTTTTGTGCGGGATCCTGAAAATGATTTTTGGACAATGGAGGATCAAAGCGGTGAGAGAGAGGTAAATCTCATCTTTAGCGAAGACGGTCAAAATCTGGCAATACAAGTCGAAGGCTCTCCCCAAACATACTACTTTTCAGCAGACGGCACGGGGCATATGACAGCCCTCGGAGCAGAAGAACAACTCTCCTGGTGGTTCATCACCTCCGGTTGAGACCGAGGGGACAGTGCCCTGTCACACTCCGGGCAGTGAAGTGACAATCTGTCATCTGCGATCTATAACATCATTGATAGTGACTTCATCGACGATCTCCTCATGGGGGATCGTTTCTACTACGCTTTTCATATTATGTGCTATGCGTGCAAGGTGGCGGGCTGCTTCTGAGTAGGCTATTCCCGCTTCTACGTTGTAGCCTGCGTTTGATGCTTGTGCAAGATGCCCGGATTTGAATTCTTCTCTTTGATTTTCTATCCTGTCCGCTTCCTGCATTGTTTTATTTATGGTCTCTGTATCAAAAAGCTCGTAAGATTCAATCATCATATCAAAGCAGTTTATTGTTTTTTCATATAACTTTACAAGCTTATCAGCATCTTCATAAGGTTCGTTTATTCCACTGTTATGCATTTCTTCTGTCAGTGCTTTAAAGCCTTTTGTTCGATTGCTGATTCTTTTTAAGCTGATCGTGATATGAATGAATGCCGCG
>Ga0123356_10007422_pt1 | contig 10938 bp, 10 predicted proteins | sample TergutEmb28metaG_2_FD_92546 | JGI IMG/M metagenome (GOLD analysis project Ga0123356, IMG submission 92546) | Embiratermes neotenicus P3 segment gut microbial communities from Petit-Saut dam, French Guiana - Emb289 P3 | ecosystem: Host-associated > Arthropoda: Insects > Digestive system > Gut ... | reverse complement strand
TGCTCACGCTCTCTGAGGTCGACAGAGACAGGCTGGCTGAATCGCTCGGTGTGAGTGAGGTGGAAGCGGCCGCGCTCGTTACGGCGGAATCACTGCTTGCACCGGATGTGCTCGGAGCAGCCGATGCGCTCGTGCTGTCCGACACCGACGGGGCTGCGGACTCGCTCGTCGACACCGAGGCTGACGCCGAAGGTGCAGTCGATGCCGACGCGGAGGGGGCCGCGGACTCACTCGTGGACGCCGACGCTGAGGCTGACGGAGCCGCGGACTCGCTGGCGGACTGGGAGGGCGCCGCCGACTGGCTCGCGGACTGCGAGGGAGCAGCGGACTGCGAGGGAGCAGCGGACTGCGACGGAGCAGTGGACTGGGAGGGCGCCGCCGACTGGCTCGCGGACTGGGAGGGGGCCGCTGACTCGCTGGCGGACGCGGACGGCGCCGCTGACTCGCTCGTCGACTGCGACGCAGCCGACTGGCTCGCGGACTCAGTGGCGGAGCTGCTCGCCGAGTCGCTTGTGGACGGCGTGGCAGAGTCGCTGGTCGCTCCAGGGCTGCCCGGGGTGAGGGCCGCGCTGCCGTCCGTTGCCAGGGTGTTGACGTTCGCCGTGGTGGCGTCGTATGAGACGGGCGGGATGGTGGGCATGGCTACAGCGCTTCCTTACCTCGGACTCTTACGCATGAGCAGGCGTCGCTCATCAGCCCTGGGGTGTCTGGCCCAAGCGCCGCACCATCCGCCAGTGGTTGGTGTCGTCCAGCCGCTGGAACTCGATCTGGTCGAGGAGCGCCTCGGCCATGGCGAGCCCGCGCCCGCCCTCGGCCTGCTCGCCCGGCATCCCCTTGCCGCGCGCGGGCGTGAACCTCTGACCCGTGTCATCAAGTTCGGCCTCGATCTCGTCCTCGCGCACGCGGATGGTGAATTTCCAGCGGACCTCGCCCTCGGGCCGCCCGTACTCGACGACGTTGTTGGCGATCTCGATGATCGCCGTCTCGAACAGCATGACGTCCATCGGATCGAGCTCGGGATGTTCGCCTGCGGCTTGCGCCAGGAGAGTGTGGACGGCGTCCAGCTGCTCGGGCACCGCGAAGCCCTCCAGTACATACTCCCTGTCTCCCGGGGCACCGTCACCAGTCATGCAGCGCCTCCTCGACCGTCGCGTACGGGGCGAGGATCCGGTCGAGGTTCGTCAGCTTGAGCACGGCGCGTACCTGCTCGCCCGCCGCGGCTATCCGCAGGTCGCCGCCCTGCTGCCGCGCGGTCTTGAGCCCGCCGATCAGCGCACCGAGTCCCGAGGAGTCGATGAAGTCCACCGCGTGCAGGTCCACGACGATCCGCGCCTGGCCCGCGGCCACGAGGTCGTCGATACGCGCCTTTATCGGGGGCGCCGAGACAAGGTTGAATTTGCCCTCCGGCGCGAGCTTCACGTACGCGCCATGGTCCACTTCCTCGATGTTCATTCAGCGGGTGCTCCTTGTCTCATGATGAGGTTGGCGTGGATGTAGGCGCGTGGCTGGGGGTGTCACGACCGGCCGTTGCCGGCACCCGCCTGACGGCCAGCGCTGTGACATCGTCCGTTGCCTCGTGGGAAACGGCGAAGGTCACGATCTGATCCACGATCTGCTGGCAGGTCAGCCCGGGTTCCAGGATCACGTGCAGCCTGGCCTCGACCTGTTCGAACGAGTCGTCGAGCACGTCGAAGACGCCGTCGGACACGACGACCAGCAGTTCGCCCTCTGCCAGTAGGTCGGACGCCCTCGCCCAACTGTCCTCGATCGGCATCCCGAGCGGTAGGTATTCCTGGTAGAGCCGGCGGTAGCCATCCGGCGAGGCGATGATCGCCAGCCCGTGGCCCGCGTCGACGTAGTCGAGCATGCCGGTGACGGGATCCAGCCGGCCCACCCACAGGGTCGAAAACCGGTTGTTGGCCTCGAGGTCGTGGCGGGTCGTCGTCGACGTCCGCGCGACGGCGTCGCCGACATCCGTGTACCGGGAATGGCCGCGGAGAACCGCGCGCACCTCAGACGCGATGAGAGAGGCGGCGAGCCCCTTGCCCATGACGTCACCGAGCACCACCTGGAGCCGCTGGCCGTGACCCTCCGGGTCATTGACGACGAACCAGTCGTAGTAGTCGCCACCCGCCTCGCGGGCGGGCTGGACGCGGCCAGCGATCTCGACACCAGCGATGTCCGGCGCCGCCGTCGGCAGCATCAGCTGCTGCACCTGTCCGGCGAGGTCCATCTCCTCTTGGACAGACAGCTCACGCTCGAGCAGCGCTCCGAGGTCGGTGAGCATCTCCTGCTGCTGACGGCCCAGCGTGCGCGGCACGAGGTCGAGGATGCAGAGCGCGCCGATCTTCTGGCCACTCTGCCCGCGCACGGGAACCCCTGCGTAAAAGCGCACGCGCGGGGGGCCGGCCACCGCGGGGATCGTCGCGAACCGCTCGTCCTCGCGCAGGTCGCGGACCTCGAGGATCTCCTCCTGTTGAACGGTGATGCGGCAGACGGAATCCTCGACCGGTATCGATCCCTTCGGGAAACCGGCGGACGCGACCGTGAACTGCGAGTCGTTGCCGATCAGGTTCAGCGCCGCAATCGGTGCTCCGAAGATCGCCTGCGCCAGCCGCACGACACGGTCGTAGCGTTCGGCCGGCACGTTGGTGGCGAGGGCCTCCGCCTCCTGGCGACCGGTGCTCGGGGGCATCACCATGGCTCTGCCTCAGTCAGCCGAATCGTCCAGGATGGGCTCGATCTGGAGGACCGAGCGCCGTGTGGCCGCCCAACCCATCCCGAGCGATGTCTCCCGGTTGGTGATTAGCACGACCACAGCGTCCGGATGGTTGGGGAGCACCATCATGAAATGAATCGTGTGGCGGGTCGTCATCTGCATCTCCTCGACCAGACGCTCGCTCGGCCGCCCGCGCCTGGCCGAGATCAGGTCCTCGACGTGGCGCACCGTCTGCCCGCGGAACATCTCCACCGCGGCGGCAGCCACCGCCTCGAGGTACTCCTGCGTGAAGTACGGCACGTGGTGCGCCACCCCGAGCAGCCCGCCGGAGTTCATGTCGGCGACCGCGCACCCGAGCGCCCCGTCGACCTCGCCAATGACCGACTCCATGACCTCATCGAGCCTGCTCACGTGCGGGACCGTATCACTCGCGAACGACCGGGATGAACGCTCACGCGCCGACCACTCGCGCCCGTGATTGCATGTTCGCCAGCCAGCCCGTTACCCACCTTTTAACTTGCCGTTGACAACGGTCGGCATAGGATCGGAGGCATGGAACTTCCCGACGACGTGCGTGTGAAGATCGAACGGACGGTCGACCATCTCCACTCGGAGTTCGGAGAGCAGCTCCCGCGCGAGCGGATCAGTGAGCTCGTCCACGACTCGGCGAACCGGTTGGCTGCCAACTCGACGGTCGCAGAGAACATTCCGGTCTTGTGTTACCGCTTCGCTCGTGAGCGGATGAAGGCGATCGTGCGGCAGCAGGGCGACGGGACGGACACGGCCCACGATGTCGTCTTCGTGAGTCTCAGCGGTGGCGGCCGCGGCCAGATCGCCGCGGCGCTGACCTCGGTGCTCTCCAATCATCAGGTCTCGGTCCACTCGGCAGGGACGGCCGTCAACGCGGAGATCGATCCCGGCGTCCGGACCGTCCTTGGTGAGATCGGCATCGACACGGATGAGCCGTTCGCGCGGCCAGTCACCGACGAGGTGATCCGGGGCGCCGATGTGATCGTCACGATGGGGCATAGTGTCGGCGTGATCGACATACCCGCGGCTGTCCGCCACGAGGACTGGCGCATCGGCGACCCGCTCGGGGCGCCGCTCGAGGAGATCAGGCGGGTGCGGGCGGACATCGAGTACCGCGTCCGGGCGTTGCTGGCGTCAATCGGGGTGCCGGCCACAGAGGCCGCCGCCGCGGGATCGGCAGGGCCGTCAACCGCGTCCGCCCAGCCCGACTGAGCCGCGCCCTCCAGCCGCGACTCATCGGGGCGCGAGTGTGCGCGGCCTCAAAGCGCCGTGTTAGGCTCGCGCCCACCTATGAGCAATTACGACGCATCCACCGCATTGAGCGCCGCGCTGCCCCGCCCCGGCGTGCGCGTGCTCGGCGACACGCTGCCGGGCGCCCGTACACGCGACGTGGCGCTCGTCCTGGCAGGAGCCGGCCTCGTCGGCCTGCTGGCCCAGATCACGATCCACCTGAGCTTCACACCGGTCCCAATCACGGGCCAGACCCTTGGCGTGCTGCTCGTCGGCACCGCCCTCGGCTGGCGCCGCGGCCTCGCGGCCCTGATCCTCTACGCCGTCGCCGGCCTGATCGGCGTCCCGTGGTTTGCCGCCGGCGGCAGCGGCTACGTCGGCGCGAACTTCGGCTACATCCTCGGCTTCATCGCCGCCGCGGGCGCCTGCGGCTACCTCGCCGAGAAGCAGGCCGACCGGCGCGTCCTCTCCGCGATCCCCGCGATGGTCGTCGGCGAGTTCCTGATCTATCTCTTCGGCGTCACCTGGCTCGCCGTCGACCTGAACGTCGGGATCGGCAAGGCGATCACGCTGGGCTTCGTGCCCTTCTGGATCGGCGACGCGATCAAGTGCGCGCTCGCCGCCGGATTGCTGCCGAGCGCCTGGCGGCTCGTCGGCGACCGCAAATAGCGGCTGGGCTTTGATAAACGTGGGTGCGCGCCCGCTGGCGCGCACCCTTCATCAGTGCCACGTCAGTCGGCATACTCCGAACGTGTTCACGCGCGGTTGCGATGGCTGAGGAGTCTGTAGGCAGAGATATCGCGGAGGGGATCGCACGCGCCTCGCGCTGGACCGGCCGCCGGGTGCGGGGAGAGGTGGTCCGCCGCGCCGGCGGCGCGGCCCGCGCGCGCGTGATCGTGTTGTTCGGGCTGGTGCTGGCGCTCAACGGTGCCGACGCGGCCTCGATCGGCGCGATGGCGCCGGAGCTCCAGTCCTCGCTGGGCATCAACATCGCCGACATCGGCCTGCTCAGCGCCGCGACCCTGCTGGTCGGTGCGGTGGCGACGATCCCGGTCGGGATGCTCGTCGACCGCATCAAGCGGATCCCGATGCTGTCGGTCAGCGTCGTGCTGTGGAGCATCGCGTCGCTGCTGAGCGCCTTCGCCGGGGGCTTCTCAACGCTGCTGCTGACGCGCCTGCTGCTCGGGGTCGTGGTCGCCACGGCCGGGCCGGCGATCGCGTCGCTGACCGGCGACTATTTCCCCGCGGCCGAGCGCGGCAAGATCTACGCGTACATCCTCGGTGGCGAGATCGCGGGCAACGCCGTCGGCTTCATCGTCTCGGGCCAGGTCGCCAGCCTGATCGACTGGCGGGTGTCGTTTGTGCTGCTGGCGATCCCCGGCTTCTTCCTCGCCCGGGAGCTGTACAGGACCGTGCCGGAGCCGCTGCGCGGCGGCCAGAGCCACCTCGAGCCCGGTGTCGAGGACCTGGTCGAGGCCGCGGCGCGCGCCCGCGCGCGGCCCGCCGCCGATGAATCGCTTGCGCCTGACGAGCAGCCGACCCGGGTCGAGGATCTTGCGCAGCAGGCCGCGCGCCGGCTCGGCTATGAGGCGAACCCCGAGCTGGTGCTGACGGAGGATCCGCGCCGGCTCGGCCTTGTCGACTCGGTGAAGTACGTGCTGTCGATCCCGACGAACGTGCTGATGATCATCAGCTCGTCGCTCGGCTACTTCTTCTTCGCGGGGCTGACGACGTTCGCCCTGATTTTTGTCCACGGCCATTACGGTGTCGGCCAGTTCGAGTCGGACCTGGTCCTCGCACTGCTGGTCGGTGGCGCGCTGGTAGGCACGCTGGTCAGCGGCTGGCTCGGCGACCTGCTGCTGCAGCGCGGCGTGCTGAGCAGCCGCATCTGGATCCCCGCCGTGTGTTACCTCGGCGCCGCCGCGCTGCTCATCCCGGGCTTCTTCTCCACCCATCTGACGCCCGCGATCTGGTTCGACATCGCCGGCGCGGCGCTGCTTTCGGCCGCGAACCCGCCGCTCGACGCCGCCCGCCTGGACATCATGCCCGCGGGCCTCTGGGGGCGCGCCGAGGCCGTCAGGACGGTGATCCGCTCGCTCGCCCAGGCCGTCGCGCCGCTGGTCTTCGGCGGGCTGGCGCAGCTGATCGCCGGCGTCTTCCCGAAGGAGGCGCCGCCCGGCACCCACGTGCCCACGAACATTCTGAGCGAGGCGCGTGGCCTCGAGATCACCTTCCTCATCCTGCTGGTGTCGCTGGTGGCGGCGGGCGTCTTCCTCCTGCGCGCACGCCACGAGTACCCGCGTGATGTGGCCACCGCGGCCGCCTCGCACCAGGGTGCCGACCCCCCGGCGGCCGCGGCGATGTGAGCCGCCGTCAGGCGAGTCCGGAGCCGATCCAGTCAGCAGGGCCGCTGGGCGCGCGTGGGACGAAGAAGTAGCCGCCGCCGACCGGCTTGATGTAGTCGATCATCGGCTCGCTTTCGAGCCGGCGCTGGATGCGCTCGTACTGTGAGCGCGTGTCGCGGTTGAAGGCGATGAACATCAGTCCCTGGTCGAGGTTCCCGGACGCGTCGGCGCCGAGGTCGTAGCTGTAGCCGCGGCGGTAGATGCGCTCGGCCTTCTGCTCGGGCGTACGGTTGTTGGCCAGGCGGATGTGGGCGTTGAGCGGGATGCGATGGCCGTGTGGGTCCTGCGCGTAATCGGGGTTCTCGAACTCGTGGGTGCCGCCGAGCGGTGCCCCGGTCACTCGGTCGCGGCCGATCATCTGCTCCTGCTCGAGCATGCCCACGCGGTCCCAGAACTCGACGAACATGCGGATCCGGCGCACCACCATGTAGGTGCCCCCAGCGGTCCAGGACGGGCTCGCGGACCGCTGGTCGACCCAGATCAGCCTGTTCATCAGATCGGTGTCGTTCGGGTCGGGGTTGCCGGTGCCGTCGCGGAACGCGAACAGGTTGCGGCGCGAGCTGTGGGGGTGAGGGCCACGGAACGAGAGCTGGAAGCCGTCCAGCTTCCAGCGGATCGCGAGGCGGCCCGCGACCGCGCTCATCAGCTCTCTGACCGTGTGCGCGACCGTGTCCGGCTGGTTGGCGCAGATCTGCAGGATGATGTCGCCGCCGGTGATCCCAGGGTCGAGCTCGTCGTGGGGGAACGGGGTCATCGCCGTCAGCCCGGCGGGGCGCTTGGCGGCCAGCCCGAAGCGGCCGTCGAACAGGGAGGCACCGAAGCCGACCGTGACGCTAAGCGAGTCCGGGGTGTTGTAGGAGCCGAGGATGCCGCTATCCGGCGGCGGCTCGCCGATCTCAGTCACTCCCACCGGCTCCCCCTGGGTGAGCAGTCGCGCCTCGGTGGTGATCGCCTGCAGCGCCTCGAACAGGCCCACCCTGTCCGGCGCGATGCAGTCGAGCGCGATGACCGAGGCCTGGTTCTGCTTCGGGGTGAGCACGCCGGACTGATGCACACCGTCGAACGGGAGCCTGACGTTCAGCTCGCGCAGTCCGATCTCCCGCGCCTGTTCCTGCAGCGACCGCGGCGCGGTCGCCCCCTGCGCGTCGCCGGACGCCGCGCCGGTGCCGGCTGCCAACCCGGCTCCGCCCGCGCCCAGCGCGGTCAGCGAGCCTCTGAGAAAGGATCGGCGGCTGAGCGGCTTCACTTCTTCCGCCCTCGCTGCCTGGGGATCGAGGCGAATCCGGTGATCGCCCGCGCTGGGGTCTCGAGCGTCTGAGGGACCTGCTCGAGCGCCCCGAGGGCGCCGGCAAGGGTGCCGTCGATGCGCTCATGCTGGAGCATCGTCAGCTGCCGCAACGTCGGCCAGGTTCCGTTGGCGCGCCGCGTGCTCACCAGCACCTTCTGCAGCTGGACGAGCCAGTTCTCCGACTCCCCGTAGGAGTTGTCGCGCCCCTGGGCGATCGGCTTGACGGTCGCCAGCAGCTCGCGGGTTGCGATCACGCCGGCCTCGGTGCCCTCGACGCCCGATCCGCTCCACGGCACCTCGGTGCCGTTCATGAGATCGCGCTGGGCGTCCTCGAGAATCTCGTGGATCCGCAGCGTGTACGCGAGGATCCCGATCGGCACGCTCGGCAGGACGCGCGTCAGCTCGTGCGACGCCCGGGCCACCCCGGCCGCAACGGGCAGGAGCGTCCGCAGCGGCTGGCCGGTCCACAGCCCCATCTCGATCCGGTGCAGGCCGGGAAAGTGGCTTGAGCCCAGCTGTGAAGGAACCTCGGCGATCTGGTTCGTCAGGCCGGCCGGAAGCAGGTTGTAGTCGGCGCCGAGGTGCATGAAGTCGAAGAAGGCGGCGTTCCAGGCGCGTTCTGAGCTCGCACGGTCTCCGCGGGCGAGCGTCGCCCGCAGCGCGGCCACCGCCGTCGCGAACCGGCCCGCCCAGCGCTCCGCGTAGCGGCGGTACGCCGCAATCGGCTGCTTGAAATCCGCAGCCGGCACGGGCGTCAGGTCAGACGTCAGCTGTCCCTTCAGGTTCACACCCTCGTTCTCACGTAGCGCGTCGACCTCTCCGTAGAGCTTGGCCGACCCGCTGGCGCCGTACACCTTGGAGATGTGTTCCGGAAGGGTGTTCTTCGGGTCGCTTGCGCGCGCCGTGGCTCGCGTGCTGAAGCGTGGGGCGTGAGCGGCGTGCGATCCTGGGATCAGCGCGGATGCCGCGAACGCGATGACCGCGAGTGCGGCGATGGCGAGGACCGACCTGCCTGCGCGACCGAGCCTCCGCGGCTGCTGCGGGTTGCGGCTTATGAAGAGCGTGCGTGCGCGGGCTGCGATGCCTGCCATGGCTGGAAGCGGGCCTGCCGGGAAGCGCCGTGCAAAGCCGGTCCACGAGACTAACCAGCGGGCGTCGGGCCGCGTGTTATCAGGTTGTGACGGAGATGTTGACCTGATGTTCACACCCGCGTGACCAGCCTTTCACATCCCGGCGCTCGGCTGCCCGGACGATGCGATGTGTGTTGCGCAGAGCGGCCGCGACCCGACCGGGAATAGCCGCTTGTAAACGCCAGAGGCCGCTGATAAACGGCAAAGGAGTCGAGTTGCTCACCCGCAGGAAGTCAATTGCCGCAGTGCTGGCGGCCGGGGCCCTAGGTGCCTCGGCAATCGGTATCTCGGCGTCCGCTGCCAGCGCCCCCGCCGGGGGCCGAGATGCGGCAGCCAGTTACGCCACGACGACGCCGATCAAGCATCTGGTCGTCATCTTCGGCGAGAACGTGTCATTCGACCACTACTTCGGCACCTACCCGCATGCGACGAACCCCGCAGGCGAGCCGCAGTTCAACGCGGCGCCCGGAACGCCGTCTGTCAACGGACTCACCCCGGCCTTGTTGAACAACAACCCGAACCTGGACAACCCACAGCGTCTGGGCCCGTCACAGGCGGTGACGTGTGACCAGAATCACGGCTACACGGCCGAGCAGAGCGCGTACGACGGCGGCAAGATGGACAAGTTCGTCCAGGACACGACCGGCGGCGGCTGCACCCAGAGCACCACTCCGGACAGCGGCAACTATGGGCCAAACGGCATCGTGATGGACTACTACGACGGCAACACCGTCACGGCCCTGTGGAACTACGCGCAGCACTTCACGCTGAGCGACAACACCTACGGCACGCAGTTCGGGCCGTCGACTCCGGGCGCGATCAACGTGATCTCCGGGCAGACCCACGGTGCGGTGGTGCAGGGCGGGACCAGCGGCGCGGTTGCGAACGGGACCGATGAGAGCGACATCGACCCCTACTACGACCTCTGCTCGAACCCGGGCGCTCCGCAGACCGGCGGCCCGGAGGCTCCAGGCGTGCCCGCGCCCGGCGGTCAGACGCTGCAGATGACCGGCAAGAACATCGGTGACCTGCTGAACGCCAGGAACATCACGTGGGGCTGGTTCGAGGGCGGCTTCACGCCGAGCACGCGCGTGAACGGCAACCCTGTCTGCGGCACGCAACATGCCGCCGTGTCGGGCGCGTCGACGGGTGACTACATCCAACACCACGAGCCGTTCCAGTACTACGAGAGCACGGCCAACCCGATGCACAACGCCCCCGCGTCCGTCAACGACGTCGGCGTGAGCGACCCGGCCGGCACGCCGCTGGCACAGGCCGTCAACCACCAGTACGACGTGAGCTGGTTCAACCAGGCGATCGACAACGGCAACATGCCGGCGGTCTCCTACCTGAAGGCGCCGGGCTACGAGGACGGCCACGCCGGCTACTCCGATCCACTCGACGAGCAGCGCTTCCTGGTCGACGAGATCAACAAGATCGAGGAGTCCAAGTACTGGGCGAGCACCGCCATCCTGATCACCTACGACGACTCGGACGGCTGGTACGACCATCAGATGGGCCCGATCGTGCGCTCCTCGCAGGACGCGCTCGACACCCTCAACGGTGCCGGCATGTGCGGCCCCGCCTCAAAGCAGGTGCTGGGTCAGGAGGACCGCTGCGGTGTCGGCCCGCGCATCCCGCTCCTGGTGATCTCACCATGGGCGAAGCGCAACCACGTCGACCACACGTTCACCGAGCAGGCGTCGGTCGTCAAGTTCATCGAAAACAACTGGCGGCTACCGCGGATCGGCGGCGGCTCGGCGGATGCGACATCCGGGTCGCTGAACAGCGCGTTCAACTTCCACCAGAGTTACGGACACGCTCCGGCGGTCATCCTCAACGACACCACAGGTGAAGTCGAGCGGACGATCTACCCGAACGGGCATCGCGCCGACGGCTGACGCGAGGTCAGCAAGCGACCAGAGCAAACAGGGGGCCCGGCCAAGCGCGGCCGGGCCCCTCGTCATTCGCGGGAGTGCCCGGCCGCCGGGTGCGGGCTATCCCGCGCGCCCAGGCGGCTCGTCGAAGTCGAGCGCAGGCATCGCGGCCACGATCGCGTACGGGTTGATCGCGGTGTGCGTCTCGTAGTAGTGCGCGCGGATCTCATCGAATGAGACCGTGTCCTTGACGCCCGGC
>Ga0123356_10007421_pt1 | contig 10940 bp, 6 predicted proteins | sample TergutEmb28metaG_2_FD_92546 | JGI IMG/M metagenome (GOLD analysis project Ga0123356, IMG submission 92546) | Embiratermes neotenicus P3 segment gut microbial communities from Petit-Saut dam, French Guiana - Emb289 P3 | ecosystem: Host-associated > Arthropoda: Insects > Digestive system > Gut ... | reverse complement strand
TTGATGCAATATAATGTGCTTTGCCATAATGGCAAATAATCTATGAAAGGAGTTGATTTTAAGGTGAATAATAGAGTATGGGTGATTTACTCCTAAAACCGAATATCGTGCTTGCGCAAACATGGTAACATCAGTTTCAATGAAGCTGTACGTTCCCCGGGGTAAGTCACCCAATGCTTAGCGTCAGCAAAGAGTCAGTGAACTATGCAGTACACAGACTCTCTGAACAACTTTCGTGAATAGTTCTGAAAATGTGAGGACGCGATCGAGGTCGTGTCCTTTTTCAACGTTTAAATAGTAAAACACTAATGGATAAACAGTGTTTTAAAGTATAGTGCTGTAGCAGCACATTGGAGAAGAGATGAAAAAAGATTCAAGACTTAAAATGATGCTGGGTTTTACGCATAAAATAAAGCGTTTTTACCTGTTATCAATAACGACCGCAATCGTAGCGACGCTGCTAAGTTTTCTTGCACCGCTTATTGTCGGTTTCACGGTTGACTCTGTTATCGGCGATGATGCAGGCTCTTTACCTGCTCCTATAATGTGGATATACGAGTCATTAAACACACATGGAACGCTTGTTTCACGGTTGCTCATCTGTGCAATCATGATTGCAACAATCGAAGTTATTTCGGGTGTCTTCAATTATTTCTCGCGAGTGAGCATTGCTAAAGGCTCTGAACGAATGATAAACAATCTTCGTACAAGCTTGTTTACTCATACGCAATACTTACCGTTCGAATGGCACACAAATAACCAAACAGGCGATATCATACAACGTTGTACATCCGATGTTGAGACTGTAAGACGATTTGTGTTCCAGCAGCTGCTTGAAGTAGTACGAACAATTTTATTGGTAACAATGGCGATTACAATAATGTTCTCCCTTAATCCGACAATGGCAATCGTCGTTACAGTGTTCATGCCATTTATCATGGGTTATACAGTATTTTTCTTCAAGCGAATAGCTCATAAGTTTCTTGCCGCTGACGAGGCTGAAGGAGCGCTTATGGTAAGGGTTCAAGAGAATCTTACAGGCGTACGTGTTGTGCGCGCTTTCGGACGTGAAATCTATGAAACAGAGCGATTTGATGAGAAAAATATTGATTTTTCAAACAAATGGATAAGTCTCGGCGGAACTCTCGGACTTTACTGGGGTCTCGGAGATGCGATATCATTCGTGCAAATGTTAAGCGTTATAGTCGTCGGTTCGATCCTTGCGACCACAAGCGACTTTACTGTTGGTGATTTACTTGTATTTCTCGGTTATACCAGCATGCTGATGTGGCCTGTCCGTCAACTCGGAAGGATCATAACAGAGATGAGTAAAGCAGGTGTATCACTCAAGCGTATCAAAGAGATCTTTGATGCTCCTATCGAGTCAGACCCGCCCGATGCCATCACTCCACCTATGGATAAAGACATCGAGTTCAAGAAAGTCAGCTTTACATACGATGAACAACCTGTGTTAAAGGATGTCAGTTTTACGATCAAGAAAGGAACTACATTCGGAATACTGGGAGCTACCGGTTCGGGTAAATCAACTATCACATATCTTCTTAACAGGCTATATGATTTGCCGGAAGATGGCGGTGAAATAACAATTGGTGATGTAGATATATCACATATCCAAAAATCATACCTGCGCCGGAACATTGGTCTCGTTCTGCAAGAGCCGTTCCTGTTTTCAAAAACGATCCTCGAAAACATTGACATCGCTTCACGAGGACGTGCACTTCCAAAAATCAGAGACAAAGCTCGTATCGCTGCTGTTGACGAAAACATAATGGAGTTTGCTAAAGGGTATGACACAATAGTAGGTGAGCGCGGGGTCACTCTTTCCGGTGGTCAAAAGCAACGTGTTGCAATAGCACGTACTTTAATGATGGATGCTCCGATAATGGTTTTTGATGATTCCATGTCTAATCTCGATATGGAGACAGACGCAAAGATCAGAGAGTCATTACGCGAAGACACAGAAGGTGCAACTGTGATCCTTATTTCACACAGGATCTCAACACTCATGAAAGCCGATGTGATCATGGTTCTCGAAGAAGGACAAGTTGAGGAAATGGGCTCTCATGCTGAACTGGTTGAGAAGGACGGTATATATCGTCGGATTTATGATCTGCAATCGGGTTATACTGCGGAAGGGGGTGAATCCCAATGAAATATGAATATGAAGATGAGTTAAAAGTCAAAGGCCTTAGTTTTGGCATCTGGAAACGACTCCTGCCTTATGTTGCAAAGATGAAAAAGCAATTTATCTTTGCCGGTGTCATAATTATTTTCTGGACATCATTAAACTCTGCTTTTCCGCTGTTTACTAGCTACGCAGTAAACAACTTTATTATCCCGGAAACAACACAAGGTCTTCTGCCGTTTGGTTTACTGTATTTCGGTGTCATCCTAACAGTGGGGTTGTTGACTTTCCTATGGGTCAAGCTCCTTATCAAAGTTGAAGTCAATCTTGGTCTTATGGTCAGGCGAGATTGTTTCATTCATCTCCAAAAAATTCAAGTCGCTTATCATAACACCAACTCAGTTGGTTACCTGATAGGCAGGGTAATGTCGGATACGGAGAGGATCTGCGGAATGCTGTCGTGGGGCTTCACTGCTGTGGCTGAAGCATCATTAGTCATAATCTTCAGTATTGTATACATGCTTATCCTCAGTCCGCCTCTGGCTCTGATCCTTATCCTTATAATCCCTGTTGCGTGGTTTATTGCATGGGTTTTCCAGAGAAAAATCCTTGCAGTCAGCAGAAAAGTCAGGGAAATAAACTCAAGGATAACGGGTGCATATAACGAGGGCATCACCGGTTCAAAAACATCAAAAACTCTTGTGATCGAAGACCTGAACAGTTCTGAGTTTGCTAAATTATCTGACAATATGCAGCGGCAGTCTATCCGTTCATCCCGTTTAACAGCAATCATGTTACCTATGGTTGCAACTGTTGGATCGATCGCTCTTGCAGTCGTGCTGTACAGAGGTGGACTTATGGTCGAGCGTCATTTGCTGGACTTCGGTATTCTGTCAGCGTTCATCACATATGCAGTTATCACAATTGAACCTGTTGTTTGGGTTTCCGGGGTCATATCGGAAATGGTTTCCGCACAAGTTGGTGTTGAGAGAGTCACAGGGCTCTTAAACGAAGAGATAACGATTACTGATTCGCCCGAAGTCGTTGAAAAATATGGTGACACATACCATCCTAAAAAAGAAAACTGGGAATCTATAAGCGGAGAGATCACCTTCGAGGATGTGACGTTTATGTATCCCGACGGTGACGAAAACGTTCTTGAGAATTTTTCTCTTGAGATCCTCCCCGGCACCACAGTTGCTATCGTTGGAGAAACGGGTGCAGGTAAGTCAACTATTGTAAACCTTGCATGCAGATTCTACGAGCCGACAGGCGGCCGAATCCTCATCGACGGACGTGATGCCAGAGATCGTTCGCAGTTATGGCTGCACTCATCACTCGGTTATGTGCTTCAAAATCCGCATTTGTTCTCGGGTTCGATCATGGATAATATTCGATACGGTAAACTCGATGCAACCGACGAAGAAGTCATAGCTGCTGCAAAACTCGTGTCTGCAGATGTTGTAGCCGATCGAATGCCTGAAGGGTATGCCACTGACGTTGGCGAAGGAGGCGACAAGCTTTCAACAGGCGAAAAACAACTGGTTTCGTTCGCGCGCGCTGTTCTGGCAAATCCCCCGATATTTGTACTTGATGAAGCTACATCCAGCATTGACACAGAAACCGAGTTGTTGATTCAAGACGCAATATCACACATACTCGAAGGCCGCACTTCTTTCATCATTGCTCACAGACTTTCTACCATCTCGCACGCTGATATCATTCTTGTAGTTGAAGACGGTAAGATCGTCGAAAGAGGAACACATGCGGAGCTGATTGCCGCAGGCGGACATTATAATGACTTATATACAGCAATGAGGCTTGAAGAGTCAGACATCTAAAAAAACATCCACATAGTAAAGAGTAGCCGGTGCACACTAATGTGTCGGCTACTTTTTTGCATACCAACAACCACCAACTACCAACACTTTCACCAACCCGGTCTATGCAGATTTCACAGTTTTCTTAAAATACTCGTTATGCTTTATACTTTCTTTCCGGTAAAGGTCTTTATATATATGTGAAGTGCGCATCATATTGCATTTCTATAATACTTTTAAAGAAAGAGGTAGATACAGTGAAAAGAACATCAACAAGAACACGACTGATCTCAATTATAATCGTTGCAGCAATGGCAATCAGCTTTGCTGTTACAGCACTATCGTCCGGTACATGGACTCATGTGGGGACATTTGATCAGTTCAAAAAGGCAATCGAAAGCCCCACAGTTACGCATATCCGTTTAACAAATAACATTCATATCCCGAAAAACGGTGTAGAAATCAACGCCAACAAACCGGAGCTTGTCATCGATGGCGATAATTTCACCATCACATCACACTCGTCGAACATCAGAAGCGACACACTACGTTATTCCAAAGCCGGAAAACTGATGAATATCACGATTTCTAATGCAACTATCGTCAGCCACAACTATCATGGTTTCATAAATGTAAGCAGTGACTCGCGAATGAGAAATGTTGTAATTACATTCAGAAATATCGACTACTTTGGACCTCAGCTTGTTTATGCCGAGGACAGCACAGTGGTTTTAGGCACCGGCAACTATGTTCTCCGGGGCGGGCATTGCGGTAAAGTCGACGAGTTGGCTGAGGCAATGCATATACGTCTTGAAGGTAATGTTACCGTTTATAAAGATGCTGTCGGAAAAGACGAGATATTCAGAATAGAACGCGCAGGCGGCGGTCTGACAGTTACTGAAAATGCCACGGTTAATGTTTCTCTTAATCGCAACTTGAGGAAAGCTCATAAAGCCGGGTTTATTCATTTCCAAAGATCCGGCGGGTATTTAAATTTTGAAAATGATTCATACTTCAACTTTGAAGGAAATGGATTTTTCCAACAGCACAAAGATGTAAAAGACCTTCAAATCGGCGAGCGTGCACAGGTGCACATAAGAACTCATGGAAATTTTAAATGCACGTACGGCATATTCATGATCACTGGTCATATGGTAGTCGGTGAAAATGCCATTGTAAATCTCATCGCAACCGGCAACGCCAAAAAGGATCCTGTTATACAGCTTGACAAGAAAACAAGCACTGTGACATTAAACAATCCGGAGCAATTCTTTGTTTATAACAGTTCAACAAAAGGATTAAAAGGACATGCGATCGGGCTTGAGGGGAGTGCAGATGTCGCAACTGTTTTCTATAATGGTATATCACAAGTTGCCTACTGGAGAGATAACACGAGCCCATTCGACAACCTATCATCTCCTACTTTCTCGTTTTATAATGATGACGGAACTTCATTCTCAATATCCTCCAGCAATACAAAAACAAAAGTGACTCACATAGGAAACACAGGGTATAAGGGAAATACTCCATTCAACACATCGACAGCATTTTTGCGTGATGTCAACGTGATCTTTATTGGCGGCGGAACAGGTGCGATAGAACCCGAGACGCATTATGTTTTCTTCAACTCTAATGGCGGTTCTCCAATAGATCCACAGTATGTAACAGACAATGATCATGTTATTCGTCCTGATGATCCAACCCGGGATTATATGACTTTTGACGGATGGTATGAAGACCCTGACTTCAATGGAGAACCATGGAACTTCGATGATCCTGTGAATTCTGAAATGACACTCTATGCAAAATGGGTGTATGCTGATGAAGTTACTGTGGAGTATCGCCCGGGAGTTGGCGGCACAGGATGGCATGTTGATGACAATATAGGGTTAAGCAGCATTTATACAGTCAAAGATCCTGCTAATATAGGTATTCGCAGAGAAGGATTTACTTTTGCATTTTGGTCAACAAATGCCAATGGCAGCGGCCAGCGTTATTATCCGGGTGACCAGTTTCGGATCATGGGAAGACTTGTTCTCTTTGCACAATGGGTTTCGAAAGAGGATGAACAACGCGGATGGGATGATCCCGCTGATGACACAGTAGTTGCGATTGATTCCGGGATAAGTTCAAATATTGAATATGAGGCAGATACAATCAACTTGCCTGAATCAGAATCTGATCATATGAACGAGGAAGTGTCGATACCGGAATCATCATATGAGCAGGATGTAGCAAATGAATCCAGCACAGATGCAGACGCAGAGAGTTAGTAGATCAAAGAAAGTATAGATAATACACGGAGGGCGGTCGATCGACCACCCTCCGCTTGTCTATATTAGCATCTTTTCAGTAACATTTTAGTTATCTGCTTCCTGTATGTTGCCTTCCATAAATGTTGACTGGACCGCTCCACCCCGCATTTTCATGCTGTACATATTGTTGGCACGAAGCTTTGCAACAACCTTCATCAAGACTTGCTGGAAGAACTTGGCACCGAGCTCCGGATGATCATTCACCAATTTATGGATATCACCTTTCTCTATGCCGATCAGTTCCGAAAATTGGAGTGCACGGCAGTTTAGTGTAAACGGTTTGTTGTTCATGCAGCTTTCACCCAGGATATCTCCTTTGTGAAGGCGAACGATTTCGGTCTCGCCACCGTCTTCCTTCGTGCCTGCATACAGTTCTACTTCACCTTTGAGCATAATATACATCGTATCGTTATAATCTCCACACCGGAATAACATTTCATCTTCGAAGAATGTTTTTACGCGGAACTCTTGCGCCAGGATCGCCCACTCTTCAGCACTAAGTTCCATGTCAAATGCTTTCTGCAGTGCATCAACTATTTCATCGGTACTAAGCTGTCGTACTTTTTGATCGTCTCTAAGGATCGGGTTGTTTGACAGATTGTGCTCTTCCATTATTTTGCGCATTTCATATCTGTGATGTGAAACTATCGTACATAACTGCTCCCATAGCTTCTGATTACCGCGATATCTTCTAAATGCATCATAATCCGGTTGTGCATCTTTTTTAGCGATCATGATGTTGTTCATTGATTCCAGAGCACCGTTTGGATCACCCTTCATTAAATAGTCTGTTGCGAGCATCATGTTTGAACGGAATATTTTTTCGTCAAGATCCTCGCGCAGGAATTCTCCGGGGTAAGGGTCAAAATCTTCCGGTGATACCATAACCATATTTCCGGTTTTATATTGTGACGCTATTTTTGCTCTTTCATAAACAAAGCGGTAGATGTCCTCTCGTATACGTTTCCACTGAGGATGCTTTTTTGGCACAGGCAGATGCTTTATTGACAATGTATTGTCGAGAAAGAATGAAAACCCGAACATTCGGCTGTTGATCAAGTAGTCGATGTCCTCACCTCTGGTAATCATCGGGTCAAACGGTACGCTTTGGAACATATCGCGATGTATTATCATAGCTCCGCCAAATGCGAACGGAGTGCGTTTTACTCTTGGCGGGTTGCCGATTATTTCGTCAAAGGCTTTTGCTTTGAAACCAAATCTATCCCAGTATGTCATCCAGTGTTCCATTTTGACATCATCATAGTACTGGTCATATTTATTTATATAATAGCCTGCCATACCATACACGACATCGCCATAGATTCTTTTACCGAGGAATTCCACCGACCGCTCTACCCAATCCACTTTTTCAAAGATCTCATCGTCATCAATCAAGATAGCAGCATCGGCTGATAAAATATCTGCACAAAGCAGGCACATATTTCTGACATTTGCGTAGCCTGCCATCACAAGCAGTGGTTCGATTTTTCGTTCTTTGTCTTCTCCGTACATTATCTCAGAGATCCGGGCAAGATCAGAGATCGTGAATATATATGTTTCAGCTTGCAGGTTCACCTGACGGACGATCTCAACGACCCGTTTCTCTGCCGGATCTGCAACTTCATCTGCAGTTGGGCAAATCAGCAGCACCAGCTTGAAGTCTTTTTCTGAAAGGATCTTCATGCTTTCAAGTGTGCGCGCAAGTGTTCCTTCTTCATCGATCGGCGTCGGATGATCGTAGACTGCGTCGCCTTCTTTCCATTCATTTTTTTCGCGAGACCAGTACGTAGGAATCAATACAACTTTTCGCATATTACTTAGTGCCTCCTTATTTTGTTATGTATTTTTCGGAGTCTTAGAAGCGGAGTCTCAGGAATTGTAAATGCCAATCAGTGTGTCCATCAATGAGTCCTGTGCGTAGTTGTCCAGTGCGTATTTTGCTGCATTTTTGCCTCTTTGTGCCCTATCTTTATTGTAGAGTTCTTCGCGTATAGCTCTTTTCAGATCTACTGCATCTTCTACATTTACTAACTGCCCTACATCGTCGTTGATTATATCTGTCAATCCTCCTTGATTTGTTGCTATGACCGGACAGCCGCAGGCAAGTGCTTCGATCGCCACAAGCCCGAACGGTTCGCGGCGTGACGGAACGAGACTTACGTCTGCAGTGCTGTAGAGTTCGCGCAGCTGTGTGCTGTTGAGATGACCTAAGAAATACAGGTCATTAAGATTGCCGTCTTTTGCTTGCTTTTTTAGTGATGTTGCAAGCTCACCGTCGCCTGCTATAAATGCTGTTACTTCATTCGGGTGCTCAATTTCGTAAAGCCGTAGTGCTTCGATGAGGATATCGACACCTTTAAAATCAGCCAGCTTACCAACAAAGAGTACAAATTTTTCTTTCAGCTTTACGTCAAACATTTTCTCAATTTGTTCTCTCGGTACAGGTTCGGGGTAAAATCTTTCCGTGTCATAGCCGTTTTGCATGAAAACTGCTTTGTCTCCACATGTGGGGAACAGTTCGCGTACAAGATCATCATTATCATTTGAAATAGTAATGATCTTTTTTGCGCCGAGAGCGGTCTCGTCTGCATATTTTCTGAAACGTTCCCATTTCTTATATCCCATCAAGTCTGTACCATGCGCAGTTACAACGTATGGTATTCCTGTTTTTATTGCAAGCCAGCTAAGAAGCCAGATATGCTGTCCGTGTATTATATCCGGTTTAAACTCTTCAACGATCCGGTTTATCGCCTGCTCAAATGCTGATAGATACATGTTGAGCTGCTCATCGTCAAGATCGTCAAATGTCATTATGCTGCGTGGATGTGTTGTGAAGCAGGGAAAGTTGAATGGCAGCATGCCTTCGATCATTTCTGTATGTTGAAAATATACAGGAACTATACTGACATCGGGAACCGGCGCAAAACCCTTGGTGTTCTCGGGCATAACGATACAGACATCATGACCTTTCTTTTGCAAGTGCACAGCAATATTGCGTGTGTATGTTCCGCTGCCGGAACCGTCAAGTGGAAAATGGTTTATCATCAATACTTTCATTACTTCATTGTTCCTTTCTTAAACTCTTCCCATGCCTCAGATACGCCTTCGAACTCGTTGATATATCTGTCCAGATCATCCCAGCTTACATCAAAGTTTTTTATTACTTCAAGGAACTTCGGATTGTTTGTGTAATCTGCCAATCCTTTTAGTCCTGTTTCAAGGTGTGAGCGTTGATATTCTCTTGTAGCTTTTATGTCGTTGCCGAGTATGTGATTAAAAAACGGATTGCGTCCGACCCAGCCTGTACAAGCATAATAAAAACGATCTTGTATAGATTTATCATTTCGAAGATCCGGTTCGTTCGGATAATTTTTATAGGTGTCATGCAACGGATTTAATCCGATGTCTGTACATGTTACTCCGCCTTGTGCTATCTCCAGACCAAGGATCGTATCCTCGCCGCGGCATAAAAACAGCTCTCCATCCATTGTGTAGTGTGAAGAGAAGAACGGCGGCAGCTTTGAAAATGCAGATAGCTTTATTGCCATATTTCCGCCTAAAACCTTTTTACATGGTTTAGCTTCAATATTTTTCTTTTGGATTATCAGGCACCTGTGTGTCTCACTTTTCTCCCAATATTCTTTCATATTGGATTTTTGTACACCTATAAGCAAATCTCCCATGCCTTCAAATGAAGCAGGGGGCAGGATGTTGTATCCGCTGTACTCGCCTGTTGTAACTTGTGAACCGGAGTTTAAATGCTCTAAGTGTGCTCCGAAAAAGTCGATCTCATCAAGTACAAGTTTGTCGTCCTCTTTTCTTATAACTGTTGGATATACATCAGAGTCAATAAAAAAGAGTGTGTCCATCCCGCGCAGTATTGCTTCCATGACTACTATCATGCGGTTAAAGCCGTAGGGAACTAAGCCTCTCTTTGTATCAACAGGACATTCCAGCAAAGTTTTTCTTGCTGCCTCCGGTATGCCTCTGCGAATCATTTGCTCTTTGCAATAGCCCGGGTCATTGATATTAACAGCATAAAACGGTACTTTTTTACTTATGCTTTGCTCCACTTGCATGTCATGTTGATGAGTGTATGCAACAATGACACAATCCAGTTTGTGTCCGTATTTTTCTGCATTTTCAATAAAGCCCATGAGTTCTGTTTCAGAGTCAAGGCTTCTTACTATCATTCCTAATGCTTTTTTCACAGAGATCACCTCTTTTCGCTGTGGCTTGCATTTGCGAATGTTTATTGCTTACTTTTCTTAATGTTAGCATAATCCGCTTGGAATGTGAAGTGCTATTTGTTTTGCTGCTTGCACTTTTCCCTAAATAATGCTAAAGTGAGCTACAAGAAATAATACCGAAAGGAACTAACTTAACATGTCAGACAGAAAAGTAGAGATTGAAGGTTCGGGTAAGCATTGTCACGTTTGTCGCGAGACACTCGATACACTGTTTGGTGAGGGTTTTGAGCTTGAGGTCAAAAAAATGCTGTCTCAGCCGGGTCAGTATGCAACACCGCATAAGATAACAGTTGTTGGTCCGCGCAGGTCTGCGGAGGTAACGATCCTCGGTCCGTGCCGCAAAGCGGATCAGGTTGAGTTGTCGCTGACAGATGCTACCGCTCTCGGGTTTGTGGCTCCAATTCGTGAA
>Ga0123356_10007420_pt1 | contig 10942 bp, 10 predicted proteins | sample TergutEmb28metaG_2_FD_92546 | JGI IMG/M metagenome (GOLD analysis project Ga0123356, IMG submission 92546) | Embiratermes neotenicus P3 segment gut microbial communities from Petit-Saut dam, French Guiana - Emb289 P3 | ecosystem: Host-associated > Arthropoda: Insects > Digestive system > Gut ... | reverse complement strand
TATGGCTGAGTATACTAAGCAGGCTAAGATTTTGTGTGAGAAACTGGGTTTATCGATTTTAGATCCAAAGGCTACTCTTTCAACCAAAACCTAGCTCCCTAACCACTAAAAGTTACGGATTAAGAGTGTGGTTTTTGGTGTTAGGTCTAGTGCTTCTCGTAGTTTGTGGGGGATGACTACTTGGCCGTTTTCGTTCATTGTTGTTATTTCAGCATCCATCATTGCAATCACTGATAAGAACATCACTCTTCATTCTATAAAGCTTCGTAAACATAGCGGACTAATTCAAAAATCATAATAATTTTCAAAACAGAGACTTTTTAGGATTTCAAAGTTAAGGTAACATAATAGTTGTTTGTTTGGCAGGGGTTGACGAATAGAGTGTTGGTAGTTTAGAAGGGGTGAGGAGGGTTTTATTTTGTCATTAGTTTATAGATGTCTGCGACGTGGCAGTGTTTGATGGCTGTGTTTATTTGGTCAAGGTCAAAGTGTGTTAAGCCTTTCTCTAAAACCTCGGGATAATTCTCTTTGAGCCAGGCTTTTTGGTCTTTCCAATCTGCACCTCGCCCGGTTTTTAGGCCTTTTGCAATTTCTTCTAAACCCTCAACTCCACCACAATTCTCCACAATACCAAACCCTTCCCCTTCAATTACACGTGGCAACTCTTCAAAAGAACCCGGGTCAGTCACTTTTAATGATTCTAGTTTTACGCCAACATACCAGCTATCGCCAAAATCATACCACAACTCACCAAACGTTCCCTCTTGGGTAAATAGTTCATTAATGGTTATGCCTTTTATGTTTTTAGCAGGTTCACCCCAATCGCCTAACACGTTAGGTAACGGTAAGGCATATCTTACATCGTTTATGGTGAAGTCAAATAGGTGGCCGCCCATGTGAAACATTTCCATAAGAACATAACAAAAATCAGCCAAATCAACATCGCTTCTTACCTGAAACCTTCGCCATATAGTTGGTCTAAACTCGTGCAACTCAGCCACAAACTGCATAACCCCAACAGCAGAACCAGACATAGATGTATTATCACCCATAACAATAACCATCCAACAATAACTCTAAACACAATTTTAACCTTACGCAACCCCTACAGTTTTCAAACACTCTGCCCATCGTGTTGTAAGATATTGAAAAATTGGATGTGTTCCCTGATTGTCTATTTCTGTTCCAAATAATGAGCCAAGACAGTTTTCCGGAGAGTTTGGAATAGTTTTTATTTGCCACCCGATGTGTCATATTGCCTTCTGTGAATCGGTGGTCATTTTGTCTGAGAGTTATTGTTTTTTTCAGCGAGAATAAGTTCAATATGGTTCTTTTTGAACCGCATGGTCTTTACCTGTTATTTATTTTATACTGCAAAGTTTTTTCAATGAGTTTATTGAACTCTTCGACAGAGAGGTCGATTTCCCTGATAATTGTACGTAGCATTTTTTTCCAATCCACTAAATCAAAAGAAACAAAAAACTCAAGTTATTATTATCACAAGCAGAAAAATTGAGGTAGGCTTTACATTTTTCTCTCTTCAGATCAGGGTTACTGAAAAGTTTATACTGCACTTAAAACAATCTATTCTTTGAGGTTAACATTTTGCAAAAAGAACAGATATTTGAAACTATAAACAAAAATCCTGTGCTCTTTCTGGCAACATTAGAAGGAACAGAACCACGCGTTCGAGGCATGCTACTATATAAAGCAGACAAAGAAGGCATCATCTTTCACACTGGTCCACATAAGGATGTTTATCACCAGATTATAGAAAAACCTCAGGTACAAATGTGCTTCTACGATGCAACACAAAACATACAAATCCGTGTACGCGGAACCCTAGAAAAACTAGATGACGAAAACATTAAAGAAGAAATAGCAAACCACCCAACCCGCGCCTTTATGCAAAACTGGAAAACAAACTGTGCCACCAAAGAAGAGTTTTACAAAATGTTCTCTGTCTTCCGCCTAAAAAACGGCAAAGCAAACATTTGGACCTTCCAAACAAACTTTACACCAAAAGAAGACATACAACTTTAGCATAAAATAAATACGCATAAACTGCTGCACGGGCTATCAAAAAATGCTAAACTTACAGGTCGGCAACTTTTTTTTCTTTGAATCCGTAACTGTACACCAATAACATGTAACATGTTGATAAAGTCGTACAATACTTTTTCACTTTATAGAGCAGAACCAAACAATTAAATCATATTTCAGACTATGAAACCATAAAGTAAAGGACGTTCTTGACAACTGTGAGTTACAGTTTGTTTTTGAGTTGGTTGGTTTTGTTTTTTGCTATGTCGGGGGCGAGTTTGAGTATGCCTGTTAGTGTTTTGGGGATTGCGGTGTTTAAGTTGCAGGGGTGGATGCAGTAGCAGTTGGTTAGTTTGTTTCGAGTGGTGTTGGCGGTTTCGCTGTTCCATAGGGTGAGTAGGTCAAAGTTGTGGTTGCGGATGTTTGTGAAGGGGTTGGTGTATTCGCATGCGGCGACATCTCCGTTGGCGTGAAGAACCATGTCTAGGTTTGCTGCTTGACAGGTTACCAGTTTTTTGTGTTGGGTGAGTATTTTTAAAGAGTAATCCCAGACTACACGGTTTTGATTAGTCATGTAGGGTTTAATTTGGGTGTAGACATCTTTAAGTTCAGTTAAGGTTAGGATTGTGTTGTTGTCTTTGGGGTTGTGATGAAAGCTTTGGGTGCTGTTAAGGTTAAATGCGTGTTCAAGGCCGCGGGCTATATTGAAGACTAGGTCTCCTTTTTTTGTAAATAACCCCTCAGTTTTAAGGTACGCCATAAAGGGAGAGATATTTGATTTGTTAAACCTAGAAAGAGTGGTAAGAATTGTAATGTTCACACCTTCTGTTTTGCATAGTTTAATAGTTTCAACTGCCTGCTCAAAACAGTCTACCCCTCGAATTTGATCATGAACATTTTTTACGCCGTCAAGAGAAACACTGATGTTAACCCTCTTGGCTCCAACTTTTTTTATGACATCTTTTATGCGTTGGGGCATTAAACCGTTGGTGTTTAGATAAATCTTGTTTTTAACCGCGACATGTTGGCAAATGTCTGCAAGGTCAACTCGCAAAGTGGGTTCACCACCTGTTAGAGAAACAGAATTAAACAAACCAAAATCAATTTTTTTAATCTCATCAAGACTTAACTCATTTAAAGACAAACCTTGCCAGTTAAAACAGTGACTACACATAGCATTACAACGATTCGTAACAAAAAAAGTCAAAACCTTAGGCACAACCACATTCTTCACTTCCCATCACCCGTCAACATCAACAGCATTATTGTTATCGAAGAGAGATTTTTTCTCTAAGTTTGTAGAGGGAATATTTTAGGGGCATACGCCTAAACATGCTAAAGTCAAGGGCAGATCTTTGAGTTTCAGGCTGATATTCAGCTTGCATGGTTGCAGCAAGTTGACTAAAACCTTTATGATAACCTTTAAATTTACGCCAATAAGTTTGCTCATTAACATGATGCTTAACAATTACCTTGTTACAATGAAGAACCAACATACCTCGCCCTAACATGCGCCTTACTATATCATTATCCTCTCCTGCAACATCAAACATTGAATCAAACCCCCCCACTTTAAGCAAATCTTCACGCTTATAGAGCGCACACTGAAAAGCGCGTTCCTCAACAACCTTCACCCCCCCATGTCGCTCCACCTCTAACTTGTCCATCTCAGCAGCAACCTCAAGAAACCATTTACGACCCACAGTCAACTGACCCGCACAAACACCTGACACATTAAACTTTTGCATAACCTCAAAAAGAACAGGCACAGGATCAAACTCTAACTCTACATCAGAATCCAACCACAAAACAAGCGATGACTGAGCCTTATTTAACAACTCATTTCTAGCAGCCCCAACACCCTTAACCGTTGAAACATGCCAAGTATAACTACCCAACCACTTCTCCTTATTACACTCCATCCACACCGTAGGAACACCCATTCCACCTAAAGGCGTAAGAACCTCACAACTATAAATCATCACTCAATCAAACCCACCTAAATCTTTACAAACAATAAATTTAACTCTTTGCTAAAACCAAAAAAAAATGCAATAAAAGAAAAACAAACCACAGTTTCCAAACACTTACTAAAATTAAAAGAGAAACATTGTTGGTGGACGAGGCGGGATTTGAACCCGCGACCTCCACGATGCCAACGTGGCGATCATGCCAGACTGATCTACCCGCCCAACGGATTTGTTTCTAATTTTAACCCGCACAAGCGTTGTTTAAAGGTTTTGGTTAACAAAAAAATTTTAGGCTTAGCTATAAAAAACTACCTGCCATGATGCCAAACAAAAAACAGCAATTCTCACTAACGTTTATTATCTAAAAATATGTGCCGACATGAACAATAAAGTATTGTATATCCGAAGGTTTTATAATTTAAGGGCGTCTTCGAAATTTAAACAAGTAATCAGCAGTGGAAACAAAAAGAAGAAGGCGTGTTAAAAGTGAAGGTTGACATTAAGGCGGCGTTAGTAAAAAGGCATGATGAAAAGGTAAGTGGTAGTGTTTATGTTCGTTCTTTTAGGTATAAGACAGGGAGTAATGGTAAACAGTTTGTTAAAGGGATTCTTTGTGATCAGGAGTCTATTATTGGTTTTGTAGTGTGGAGTGAGACTATTGAAGAGTTTCGTGTGGTGGATAAAGAGAAAATTCTTACAATTTCAGGTCGAATTGATACTTGGAATTCTAATAGTACAATTGTTCTTGAGTCTGTTAAATCTGACGCTTATGGTTATACGCATAAAGATTTTTTGTGTGGGTATGATGGGCATGAGCTTGAAGAAGAGTTTTACAAGTTTTTAAGTCAGGTTAACCCAAAAGTTAAGCAGTTGGTAAACAAGATTGTTGTGGGTGATGTGAAGGAGCGTTTCTTTTCAGAGTTTGCGGCAAAGAGAAAACATGATGCCTGTGTTGGCGGTCTTGCAAATCACACTATAAAAATGCTTCGTTTGGCTAAAACAATGATTGCAAACGATAAACGACTTGTGGCGTATAGTGATGTTATCTATGTTGGAATTATTTGTCATGATCTTGGCAAAATTAGGGAGCTCTATATGGGTGATTACGTTAAAAACAGTTTTACCACACATAGGGAATATGGCTGTGAAATGATGTATAAAATAAAAAAAGACATCATAAACTTGTTTGATGAAAACTTTTTTTACCACATACTTGCAATCATCCGTGGACATCACCATATTTATGATGAGAAAGCAAAAACAATCTATGCCTACATTATTCACCTAATCGACATGATGGACGCACAGGTAACCGAATTTATGGACACCATAAATACACATAACTGCAAAGAAAAAATTGATGAAGAAAAAATTATTGAACACGACGGACAAATCTTTCACTATTAAACCATCATCCTAGTTTCACAAAAACAAACCCTAAAGGGTTGGTGGGTGGGGGTTATTGTTTAAAGTAGGTGCGCTGGGACATAAGAACATCGGGGGTCTGGGCCGTGTATGTCACCTGTGTAGAATAGGGCTGTTGTTCGACACCCCCCACATATTTGTTTGTATTCACATATAGCACATTTACCTTTGAGATTATTTTTATCTCGAGCTTTGATGAAAAATTCATTATTTTCCATATCTTGCCAAATTTGTTGCAAAGGTTTATTTTTAATATTTCCTGCACGATATACATCATTGTAACTACAGGGTATGGCATCTCCATTTTCAGCTATACTTAAAAATTTACCAAACCAACATCGACCCAGGAAAAAATTGTTATACCAATCATCAAAATTAGGCATACCCCGCTGTTTAGCAACACGCGCCATGAAGGGTATGTAAACATTAATCTCAGGTTTATCTTTATACTGCAACATTAAATCATAAAGAGTGTTACAAGCCCATTCGTACTGTTGAGGTGTAGGGTCTGCTTTGAGGCTTTCTTTACTAAAAGGAACAAACCCATGAAAAACACTCCACCTAGCACCATTTTTACGAGCAAGCTCAATTACATGAACAATATCGTCTCTATTTACATTAGTTACACCATTTGCTGTTTTAGCAAAAGTGTAAACAAGACAATCAAGCAACCCGGCTTTAGAAAATTTTTCTATAGCCAAAACAGCAGCTTTATAGGCACCCTTACCTCGAATAGCATCATTAGTTTCCTCTGCACCATCTATACTTATAGAAATACGCACTTCATTATCCACCAACAACTTAAAAGCAACATCATCCAACCTATGAGCATCAGTAATTAAACTAACCTTTAACGCTTTACCTTTAGCATAACGAATAATTTCAAAAAGATCTTTACGTAAAAACGACTCCCCCCCAGTCAACCCAAAAAAAGTCGCCCCAAACACACTAACCTGATCAACAACACGCTTAGCACCCTCAGTATCAACCTCATCCACTACAGCCTGCTTTCCACCAGAAATACAATGAACACAACTACTATCACAACCAAACGTACAACGAAAGGGAACAATAAACAAAGGACCGCTACCCATAACAATCTTCCTTAAACACCACAACAACTACTAAGCAGCTAATTAACAATACTATACAACCCCACAAATTTAAAACAAAACAAAAACTAGTAGAAAAGATACTGGTGGACCGTACCGGATTTGAACCGGTGATCTTCGCCGTGTGAAGGCGACGTCCTAGCCAACTAGACTAACGGTCCACACCTAAACCTAATAAATACGCCCTTTCATAAAGCCTTTCCTTAACCACACACAAAAACAACACAAAACCACCACCTACCACAAAAAACCAAACCCCACAAACAAAAACAAAATGAACCATGAATTTCTTGTGTTTAATCAAGTTTATTTTCAGAAACCTTTAAAACTGAATTGAACATGTTTGAAACAAGCATCTCAGGATATGTGCCGAGGTAGCTCATTCATAAATCCCGTGGATTTATCTCCATTTCTACAGTTTACAACTATTTTTTTAAATCCCCTTTTTCTTTGTTTTAACCATATTTTTATTTCCACACACCTTTCTGGTTTAACTTCAGTTTGTTCAGTAACTTCAGTTTTGTATGGAAAAACACCCCTTTCAGACGTTTCTTCTGCAAAATTAACTTCAGTGTTATCTTCAGTAACTTCAGTACAATAACCCATTAACCCTTGTTTTTCTATATTTTTTGTATAGGGTATACCCTTTTCAGCTCTGTTAAACCCGTTAACCCCGTTAAAATTTTGTGAACTAAAGTTCACCACACCAATTTTTGTCAGCTCGTTAAGTGGTTAGGGGTGTCTGTTTTTGTTTTTCTGTGTTGGCGGTTGCGTCTATCCATTTCATGTCAGTGTACAAATGTTTTTGAGATTGACAATTTACAAAATGAAAACTACAGAACCCGATGGTTTGTTTAGTGTCAACTCGTTGTCCAATACCTATGGCAGTTTTGCCACAGCCTTTGAAACAACATTTAGTGACTGAAACAGCTTTGGTCCATGTTATGCCAAACTTGTCAAGTTGAAAACTGTTATTACCTGCGCCGTGGCGTTGAACGTATTCTTCAAAGGCTTGGCGCATTAACTGGTTGAGGCTTATGCCTTCACGTTTAGCGATCTCTTCACCCTGAGTGATTAAATCGTAGGTTCCTTCACCTCGGGTGCGCCACATTTTTTCATAAATCTCAGTTTTTTTCATGATTTTCTTTTTCTCCTAAACTTTTTGTTTTAGGAAAAAAGTGATAGATGGATACGTATCTTAATATTAACATTTAATTTAATATAGTGTTAACTATGTTAAGGATTAAATTTTAATTTATTAATGCCTATTTTAAATATAGATACATACTTACCTATCTATCACAGTTTCCAAACCTTTTCTTTTTCTCTCAATCTCCTTTGTTTCTTTTCTTTCTAAAGTTGAAAGCGGCAGAGTGTTTGTAGCCCTTAAGCTTCATACCTTCTCCAGTCACACCACAAACAAACCTTAACGGTCACTGTTTGTAGCTGGCTCACTGGGACTCCCTGACATTCTCCAGTTCATATTTTCTGATTATGTCTTCGGGTGCCGAGCGCATCTCATCGACCACCAACAAGATGGATTAATGATACCACAGGTCACAATTCCGTGGACACACCATGCTAATCGGTGAAACACCATCAACATTGGTGTTTTTGCCTAGTCTGCTAAAGGACACCAAACACAAGACAATAAAAACAAGTAGAACATATAAGTATTTCTCTACAATACCTACTAATAAGTGATTTAAGTATGGGAAAGATTTATACGTTTTTCATTTCATTACTTACTCGTAGGTGAAAATATTTGGTAGGAAAAACTTTGGGAGCTTGCAAACTCAGCACAAAAGGACAAGTGACAATTCCCTCTGAAGCAAGAAAACGTTTCCAACTCGACATCGGCGATTTACTACTCTTTGTCGAAGAAGACGGAAAACTTGTCATGATAAAAGGATAAACATAACAAAAAGGAACCCTAATATGTTAAAAAATAGCAAGGGTAATTCAAAATCAGCGTTGTGTTAGTTGGTAAAAGCCTCAAAGTCACCATACCAAAAGAGTTAGTGGAACATCTCGATTTGAAAAAAGGCGATACTATAGCAATGTGGGCTGACAACAGTCATATTGTCTTAGAAAAAGAAAAGAAAACTTAGTCTCAAAATTTCTATTTTTTATAGAAACACAAACTATAAATTCAAACCCATCAGAAATAATTCACATGAATAGCAAAGACCTACTTACAAAAACAAGAAATATCAAAATTTTAATAGACACTAAAAGCTTCACACCACTTATTACACAAGGAAATAGAACCGCTCAAGCTATTTTAGAGCATAACGGTTCCGATTTTTTTGAGTTTATTAGAACACCTTTTTCGTTTACGCCACCTTTGGAATCATTACAGAAAGTCCCTGAACTTAAGTACGTTACAACTGATGATGGCTGGATAAACGAATTACTTTTAAAAACAAACACTTATGATGCGAGAATTAGTTTTGACTATCGTTTGGAAGACGTTCTCAGAACTGCCCAAAAGATATTTGAACACACTGAAATTACTGAACAACAACTTGAAAGACTGTTAATAGTGCTCATTCAAACAACTTTTTCAAGGCATAACAATGAAACTGTCCATATTTTAGTGACAAATGATCACAACTTACTCAAAAAAAGAACTTGTTTTGAAGTACATCTCCATGAGGACAGTTTAAATATTATGACAGTTGAAGATACATCCATTTTTTTAGACCTCTTTTTAAAATATCAAAAAAAATACCGCATATCTGCGCACTATGGCCTGAATAAGTGGCATTGGTACCTATTATCAGCGCGGCTCAAGCTCCCTCACTATAATAATGTAGGTGACCCCATGATAGATGCTTTATTCCAAAGAGTCACATTTGTTTTGATGTCAATTGACGAAATAGGTTTTCAGTTTTACATGGGTACAAACAAAGACACTATGGCTAATATGTCGTATCATTTTAACTATTTAATTTCTTTATTAACTGGAATTTTTGATAATCTGGCGCTTAAGACAAATACTCAATTAGAGATTAATTGCCATGATTTGCGCAAGGTTTGCATCAATAACAATAATGGAAAAGAATTTCTTAAGGCTGTAAGAGAAAAAAACCCGATTATACGAAATCACATTTGCAAGTATATGAAGTTTATTAATTTGATTTATGAATTTAGAGAGCTAGTTGTCCATAGAGAAGGTTTAGAGATGATACACTTTGAAAATCCTAACGCGCACTGGCAGACAAGTTTTATCACAGTTACTTCTGATGTAAGAACAAGACTAAATGACCTTAGAGATAGAACAAGTAAATTTGACCCTTTTACTGAGTGGGGTTTTTATCAATTGCATGGTGATCCCTTGCTTGAACCCTACCGTTTTGCTTTAATGGCTACAAGACAACTACTGGATTTTGTTGACACCTATCTCAAATTACTAGGGTTCCAATCGTTTATTGAGTCAGCAAAAAAAGAAAATAATGAATTTACGAACACTTTGCTTAGGTTTGAAAAAGGGCATTTAGGTTTCTAATCCACTTTTTTTTATTTTTACGGTGTAGCAAGTTAATCCGACAATAACCCTAAAAAGGTGAAGTTTTAAGGGCTATAACCAACTGCTAACTTGGTTTAATCGTAAAGCCGTTTAATCAGAGCTTCGGTCTCAAACAACTCCATTCACCTATCAGTTGATGTTTTCACTGGGCAGCTCTTGTTTTCAGTTAACGTTTTATTTATTGCCGCCAAACTATCGGCTATGTTTCTTAGTTCTTTATTTTCATTTTCAGACAAAACCATAACTCAACGCTTCCCCACACCTAACAATAAACCAACAACCAAAATAAACATACCGACCAAACACCACAACCACGATTTACTAAAATAAGTAGTCAGAAAACATAAAATTTTAATACCTATATAATCATTAATTTACATAAGGTGGGGAGAACCGAACTGGTTCGCAGGTCATCTTCAGGTGACCCAACCCTCCGAACATTTACTTAGGTACAACAGAAGGATCATGAGGTATATTATTACTACGATTCCAATAAGGCCAAAGCTGATCAAGTCTGTTACGTTTATTGTGCTCATACGCTTGCCATACAGTACGACAACAAACGTCTGCCAACTGAATGCCAGCAGACGTATGAGAGTCCACAAAACTAATTTGCCCTACAATGCGCTCTAATTTATCACGTTTAAATGGTTGATATGAAACACCACTAATGTCTACGCCCATTATTTTTGCAAAATTTATCATGTTATTAAGTAAACAATCGTTTCTAGCTTCTTCACGTCAAACGCATGAAAATTTAGTTGGTATTTTGTGTAGTGTTTAACTACTCAGGCCTGTTCTTTAAACAAAAAAGACAAATATATATGTATTGAAATCTAGTATCTTACTAGACAATATAG
>Ga0123356_10007419_pt1 | contig 10943 bp, 7 predicted proteins | sample TergutEmb28metaG_2_FD_92546 | JGI IMG/M metagenome (GOLD analysis project Ga0123356, IMG submission 92546) | Embiratermes neotenicus P3 segment gut microbial communities from Petit-Saut dam, French Guiana - Emb289 P3 | ecosystem: Host-associated > Arthropoda: Insects > Digestive system > Gut ... | reverse complement strand
TTTTTTGTATTGGTAAAAACCCACGTCATTGCGAGCGCACGAAGCAATCCAGTCCTCAAACCCACGTCATTGCGAGCGCACGAAGCAATCCAGTCCTCAAACCCACGTCATTGCGAGCACACGAAGCAATCCAGTCCTCAAACCCACGTCATTGCGAGCGCACGAAGCAATCCAGTCCTCAAAACATTTAGATCATTCCTCGGGATTTTCGTCCTGACTCTCGGGTTTTGGCTCATCGACAGCGTCTTCAGCTTTGATGACAGCAGTCTTAAGCTCAGCTATTTCACTTTCTTTGACAGCGATACGCTCATGCGCACAGGTTATCTCTTCGCAAATCTGACTGAACTCCGCATTTTTATCATCTTTATACTTCTTGTAGTAATTTGTGCCCAGCTCAACGCTAAGACGTCTTACTGTCGCTTTCTCACTAACGATCCCCGCTCTTAGTTTGGTCTTTTTAGCAAGAATCCTTGCTTTTTCCTCGGCGACTTTGTAAGCGTCTACAGATGCGTCTGCAATCGAGTCAAAAGCGCCCTTTGCTTTTTTCTTGAAATCATCATAGTTTGCCATTTTCATTTTCCTCCTTTGTTTCCTCTTCATCTTTTTTAGTTTCTTCTTCAGTATCCTCTTTTGATTCCTCATCAAGGTCTTCTGCGGATGCACCGTCAATTTCTGCAAGCTCATCCGCTGATTCAGCATCTTCCGCATCTATATCTTCGTCCATTGCCTCGTTCTCGATTTCCTCTTCTGTTGCTCCGTCAAGCTCGGCAATGTCGTCTGCTGATTCCTTATCTTCCGCGTCTATATCATCCTCGTCATCAAACTCGTCATCAAACTCCTCATCAACGTCCTCATCCTCGTTTTCATCCCCGGCTTCAATACTTCCGGTTTTTGGGGACTTAAAGTGGAAGTAGATCAAAAGTCCTATAGCTGTAAAGAAAGAGATCGCGGCAAGCCATTGTGATGCCCGCATATCAGTGCCCGGTATCATCAAACTGTCTGTGCGAAGTCCTTCGATCATAAACCTTCCAAGGCCGTACCAGGCTACATAAAACAGGAAGTATTGACCCGGATACTTTGTCCTGGATTTTTTTGAAAATATATGGATAATAATAAGCCCCGTGATGTTCCATAACGATTCATATAAAAATGCGGGATGATAGTATCTGGTAACACCGGCCGTGGTCAGCCCCATCTTCCATGGCAGATCTGTTTCGACTCCAAAAGCCTCACGATTGATAAAATTACCCCATCTGCCAACTGCTTGTCCGATAAATAGTCCGAATCCGGCTGCGTCCAGTAAACTGCCCAGCGGTATCTTTTTCACACGGCTGTAGATAATAAAGACCAAACCGGAAGCGATGATGCCTCCGTAGACAGCAAGACCGCCATCTCTGAACCTGAGAATGTTGCCCCATTGTCCGGCAGCAAAAAACCTGTCGAAATTAAAGAGCATGTAGTACAGCCTAGCACCGATCAATCCGCAGGGGATAGCGATGAGCAGGATATCAAATATGTTATCTTTTGTCAGACCAAAGAGTTCTCTACGTTTGTATATATATATACCCGCAAGGGCATATCCGGCAGATATAAAGATTCCGTAGAAATAAATGTTAAAGCCGAAAAGAGTAAAGTACCTTGGTAAGTCAAATATAAAGCTGTCACCAAACAGCGGGAACGAAATATATGCGTCGGGTCTCAAGTCATCACCTCATTTTTTGGATTTACAATAGAAATCGCCATATTATCGGATATAAGATTTTCGCGGATAAAGCCGGATATATCGTCCGGAGAAACTTTAGAGAGAAGGTCGGGAGCTTCAAACGGATCATAACCGCGAAAATGCCCTTCGACTGTGCTTGATGCCAGAACTCCAAATGAGTTGAGAGCACGAATGTGGCTGCCGATAGCGGCTTTTTTTATACGTTTGAATAGTTCGACATCCGGTCCTTCCAGCAATAAACGTTCTATTTCATTTTTAACTTCCCGGAAAATACGTTTAGGTTCTCTTACTTCTCCACCGAACATAGTATAAGCGACACCGGCTGCAGAGTCAAACGAAGCCGAAAAATCCGCATTTATCGATCCTTCGGAGTAAAGCTTTAAATATAAAGGTGAAGAATGTCCGCACAGTATCTCCAAAGCAAGTGCGCTTATGATCTCAAGCAAAAAGGTCTCCGTGCCTCGTGCCGGCGGTTTTACTTTATTTCCCGCAAGGAAAATCGGAAGACTCACTTCCATACTCTTTATAAGTTCCGTTGTTACGGGAAAACTCTCCTCATTTTCACCGTAATCGCGTTGGAGCAACTCGTTCGATCCCTTCGGCAACACACTTTCTGCGATATCGAATACCATAGTATGGTCTACATCACCAACCACACAAAGCGCAAGGTTTGAAGGTGCATAAAAAACCTTATGACAATCATATAGTGTGTCTGCTGTGATTTCTTCTATGCTCTCGACAGAACCGACTATAGAATCACGCAAAGGATTTGTTTTAAAAAGAGATCTTAAGAGTCCGTAATAAAGATTGTAGTCCGGATCATCTTCGACCATACGTATTTCCTGGGTGATAATACCTTGCTCTTTTTCAACACTTTCCGGTGTAAAATACGGCACTGAAACAAAGTCCAGCAGTATTTTTAGATTTTCGGCGAACATGTCGATGCATTCAAAGTGGTACGCAGTTTTATCTGTAGACGTATATGCGTTGGGAGAAGCACCGTTGGCTGAGAGCTTCTCGAGGGCGTTACCATCTTTTGTGTCAAACATCTTGTGTTCAAGAAAGTGAGCTACTCCTGCCGGCGTATCGATCCATTTACCGTTTATTTTAAAACGCCTGTCGACACCACCGTAATCAGCGGCTAAATAAGCGTACTTCTTATGAAATCCGGGTTTTGGAATAACAAATATAGTACATCCGTTTGCTAAAGTGCCTGTATACAGTTTCTCGTTTAACTTCTCATACTCAACAAGTCTCATCGTTTACCTCCTTGTTTTCCAAACCGGAAAGGAGATAGATGGAATCAAGTTTGATTCCGGAAGCTGAGTTTACGATGCGATCTAATGTAACGTCCTCCACCATTTCCCCAAGCTTGATCGGATCGTAGGGTATAAGAGATATTATACTGTCAAAATAAAGCTCTTCAAGTCCGCCGGGTCTGTCCAGAGCGGAACTTATCGATGTTTTGATGGCACGTTTAGCCGATGTTAGTTCAACCTCGCTGATATCACCGCTTTTTACACTTTCCAATTGAGAGAGGATCTCATCGAGAGCTGTATCAAACTTGGAGAACTCTACACCGGAGGAAACGATCATCAACCCTTTGTGCTTATCGGTCATTGAGCTTGCATAGTAGCAAAGAGAAAGACGCTCGCGAACATTTAGAAAAAGTTTAGAAGAGACGCTTCCTCCGTAAATTGCATTGAGCATCATAAGAGCAGGGTAATCAGGTTCTTTCATAACCTCACCAATTCTAAACCCGATCGTAAGCTTTCCTTGAGTAACATCCAAAGATTCCCTAAAGTGTCTGGGAGTATCATTTACAGGCTCATAAATTATTTTTGTACCGGGTACGATTTGCCCGCCCCTGTCCTGCATTGAGACAAAAACCGGCTTAACTGCGGCTATTATACGCTCCGGTGAAGCAGAACCGCAGTATATCACTTCTATCATTGAATTCCTTACCACATCCCGATAGTGAGCGGAAAGTGATATATCTGTAATAGCAAGAGCGCTTTCTTCATTTCCTAGTTTACTGATACCAAAGGCTTCTTCCGAGCACATCTCTTCAAGAAGCCTGTCAACAGCATAACCCCGCTTATCATTGATTGCTGCGCGAATATCGTCGATAAGATTGGATTTTTCACTTTCGATATAGTCTTTTCGCAGCAAACCGTCTTGTTTAGCAGGGGATAGTAACATCTCACCGATAATATTGATAGTTTTTTCAATCAAAGAAATATTACCGGGAATATACCTGTCATCGGGGAAATCCGCATAAAAACCTATGCAGTGTACTTCACCCTTTTTACGGATAACAGGTTCGATACGTACACCGTATAAATCATCAAGTGCTGCAGAAATGCTGTCCATATCGGGAAGACTTTTTGTGCCCCTGCGCAATACACGAGGTAAAAGTGCATTTAAGGAAGCCGTATCACGTCTTAGCTCACAAAGTAGATTAAAAGTAATACAACCTGCTTTGAATTTATCTGTATTTATACAGGTTAATGATACACCGGGAAGAACTTCGCTTTTATGTAATGAATGTAAGTTACAGGTTGTATGATTGATTATTTTCATCCTCTTATTCTACCACCGATATACAGCAATGTGAAATAAAAAACAAGTATATCAGAAGTTATTGGACAGTCTTTCCGCTATTTGAGAAAAGTTCATCATATCAACATTATCTCTGAGCCAGTCTACTAAAGCACTCTCAGAGGAATATTTGTATTTATCGATCTCCGTCATTATATCATCCGCTTCGTTTGTATTATATTCCTTGCATGCATTAAGAAGTCTCAAGAGATCGTCACTATCCGGTTTATCCTTTAAAGGTTTCGGATTCTCCAGATTGATAGCTGTGAACAGATTCTCAAGATCATTTACCATTTTCCGGACTTGCTCAACAAAAGCCGGATTGTTTTTGTCAATAAAGTCTACATCTCCAACTTTTGCTGCATACTCAAGATCGTCTGCACTTTTTCCGATAGATATAGCCTGAATGTCCAGACTGGCTCCCTTGATACCATGGACCTTGATTTTATAGTCAATTATCTTATCCTTATCAAACGCTTCTATCGTGTCAAGGAAAGGGCGAACACTCGCAACATACGAACGTAAAACCTTTAAATATATGATCTCATTTTCGTAGTATCTGTCTAGACCTGCAACAATATCAAGCCCTTCGATCTTTCTGTCAATAAGTCGTTTGCTGCTTGGACTTGAGACTTCCGGTTCCTCGTCCAAAGATTCATATGTAGCATTTGTCCGGTTTTCTTCATTAAAACGTTCGTTCAACTCGTCGTTTGAGTCCTTTTCGGTCTGTGTGTCTTTGCTTCCGACACGGCTGAGAAAATAATCTTCTGCAGCTTTGATTACCTCCGGTGGTTGCTTATCCCTGATATACTTGTTGAGAACCAGGTCAAGATTACGTATATCGATAGGTTTGGAAATAAAGTCATCAAACCCTTTTTCCAGAAATACATCAGCCTGACCTGCCACCGCATTTGCCGTCAAAGCAACGATTGGCTCGTTATATCCGAAAGAGCGCAAGTAACCGGTTGTTTCGATACCGTCCAAATCCGGCATCATATGATCCATGAATATTACATCATAAACCTTTCCGCTTTTTATTTTTTCGATTGCTTCAAGCCCGCTTTGCACCTTATCGATTTGAAGTCCGTACGGCTTCATAAGTCCTTCGGCGACGTATAAGTTTGCCTCAAAATCGTCTACAACCAGTATACTTCCATAGGGCATAGGATTATGAGCGACTTGACCTCTTCTGCTGCGCACAACATAGTTCATTCGGAACTGCCGCAGGTTTTCAGCAACTTGATTGCCAACGACATCACTGTCCACATATTTCTGAGGTAAACGGACAGCAAACATTGACCCGACACCCGGCTCACTTTCTACCTGGATCCCGCCGTTCATCAGAGAGATCAACCGGTTGGTAATAGCAAGCCCGAGTCCGGTACCTTCGATTGCGCTGTTGAAATCATTGGTAAAACGCGAATACTCATCAAAAAGTCTGGATAACTGACCCCGGGTCATACCTTGTCCCGTATCCCGTACAATAAGCACAAGTGTGACAAACTCATCGCCCGGACCGGAGTCGGAAACGACAGACAATGTGACCTTTCCGGAATCGGTATATTTAAATGCATTAGATAAAAGATTGTTTAATATCTGTTTGATACGCAGTTCATCCCCGATAAGCTTCGCGGGCACATTTTCATCGACCTGCACCTCAAACTCGATAGGTTTACCGTAAATCCTTGTCATATTCAGTTGTACGGAGTCGTTGATAAGACTGGCGGTCTTATATTGAGCGGGTAAGATATCAAGCTTACCGGCTTCGATTTTAGAGAAATCCAGAATGTCATTGATTATTCCAAGCAGCATATCGCATGAAGTATAGATCCTGCTCAATCCATCCTCAATATCAGCCGGCAACAGTTCTTTTTGCATAAGAATATCAGTAACACCTAAAATAGAATTCATAGGGGTACGTATTTCATGGCTCATATTAGCGAGGAATGACGACTTAGCCTGATTGGCTATATCTGCTTCTTCATGTGCCTTGCGCCTTTCAAAACCTGAGATAGAAAGTGCCATCAAGTCAGCAAGGGAAGAAACAAAGTTTTGCTCTTCGGTAAGCCACTCACGTTCCTCGGGAAACTCTTCACATCGATCCAAATCAGCGCAAACCAATCCGATAAGCTTACCGTCCAATCTGATCGGTGCTTCAAGCATTGCACAAATCTCCGGGTTGAACCCGTCATCAACATCTGCAGATTCGTAGATATTGCTTGTGATGATCAATCTTTCGGAGCGCAGGAGATTGGCATATGAAACACGGTCTAGTAAGTCAAAATCTTCCTGGACAGAATGCTCGCCGGTTGAACGCTCATAACAAGTTATGTTCACAAGAGCATCTTCGGCTTCCGACAAGCTCCATATGCTGATTCTATGTATGTTTAGCACTTTACATGCTTCGCTTGCTATGATTTCAGCAGCTGCTTTTACGTCTCCGGCAGGAATATCCGGAGATTTCGTGATCGTTGAAAGTACATCGGCGAGTTTTTTCGAATAGTCTAAATGAAGAGATGTTTCCTCCTCCTTTACCTTATATACTTCCAAAGTCGCTATTCTATTCTCAATGTGTATTGATAGCAACCTTGCCAAAAATACACAAAGTACGATAACAATTATGGTCGCAAGCGTTCCTATTCCGACAAAAAACACCAGCTTGCTTGCCTCTTCGTCTGTATAATAACCGGTGAATACCATTCCCAGTATCTCATTATTTGCATTATAGAGCGGGGAGTAAGAAGCAATCATACTTCTGTTGAAAAGTTGAACTGTGCCAATAAACTGATTACCGCTTAAAACACTCTCTCCCAAATCCGGATCTATGTGAGTACCAAGCACATAAGCTTCATCCTCGTTGAGCAAAGTCGATGAGATACGCTCATCATCGGAAAAGAAAGTTATCTCGCATCCTGTCAGATTTCTTAAAGAGTGAACAAGCTCTTGATTATCGAACCTGTATCCCAAAGCTACTACACCGATTATTGTCTCACCATCGTATACCGGTGCGCCTGCCGATACAGCAAGCGGTATGGTTATACCCTGAACAATTTGCCCTTCTGTTCTCCCGATATAAGCAGATACGATGTGAGGCATTGCCGTGGCATCTTCTCCATAGAAATCGGGATCATGAGTCAAAGCAATTACTCTCCCGTCACCGTCGCGAACAGTGCAATAGTCCAGAGATGTCATTGATAATAATTCCTGTGCTGTTTGCAATATGAGATAACGTTCTTCACTTCTCAGAGCTTCAATCAAGGATTGATTGTTAGCCATGCCAAGTGCGGCTATTCGCACTTCTTCCTTCATTCTGTCTATCTCATGCTCAACAACCGATTTTGCAGTATTTACTTTTGCATATGCAGCTTCATTTATCTCTCTGTTAAAGAGAATGATTGAAGAAATGAGTACAGCAACGCCACATACTATAGTCATTAGAACCATAGATAAAAGAATTCTTGTCCTGATACTCATTACTTACCCCCGGAATTGATTGCAAACATGTCCAACATTATATGCGCAATATGCTCATTTTACAAGAGTTATTTCTCATCAGCAACGGATGCAAACCGCTCGATCCATACATTATAGCCAACAACAGTCAAAATGATCACAATGCCGCCTATCAAAGCAAAACGACCTGGTATCTCAAGTTCCGGCAAAATGCCCCATAATCCTGCCAGCATGACCCAGATAGGATTCAAGATAGGCTCTATTGCAGAAATGAGGCATGCAAGTAAAGCCGATGTCTTTTTTATACCCTTTGAGAAAAATATGTAAGCAAGTCCGACCTGCACAATACCAAGGATTAAAACGGCAACCCAGGCGCCAACATCTGCTGTAACTTCAGAAAACGCAAAAGGCAGACCGATACAAGTGTTAAAAAGAAAACCCAAAAACAGAGCGTTTTCCGGATCAGTATCCGGCCTTTTGTTACAAACATAAACCCCTGCCATTGAAAGTCCCGAAACAAGTGCAAGGATATTTCCGAGGATACCGCCGGCATCCAGATTCTCCGCAAAAAACATCAACATACCGAGAAGTGTCAGCAAAACTGCGACAACGGCACTGATCGTCGGTTTCTTCTTATAAAAGATCAAATATATCAAAATGATGAAAATAGGTGCGGTGAACTGAAGCAAAATAGCTGCGGCTGCTGTTGTTAGTTTATTTGCAAACACATACATCACAGTTGTGGAAGATAAACATATTGCCGTAAGTATATTGCCAACCGTGAAGTTTATCTTTACACTTCTTCTGTAAACAATAAAAACAGCAGCGGCAAGAAATGCACGAATACCAACGATGCTCATGGCTCCCCATGGAATGAATTTGATGAACAATCCGCCAAAGCTCCAGCATACGGAAGCAAGAGCTATGAAAACCGGACCGCTACGGTCTTTGTGTTCCTTTAACTGCATAAATATCGAAATCTCCCAATAACTCTGTACGCCGAAACAACACGCTCGCCGGAGTACTATAAACAGTGCGTTATACATACTACCACGACTTTGCTTTGAATGGAATTAGTTTTTGACATATCCGCTATTTTAATGTATATTATCAGTAATTGTATTAAGGAGAACAAAAAGCTGATGTCAGCAGAGAAAAACACATATAAAGAGTTCATAAACGAGCGTGCTGATGCGATCCTCGGGCAAATCACTATCGATAAATCATTTTTTATACAAAACGACGTAAAGCGCGGGCTCAGAAACGCCGATGGAACCGGCGTAATGGCAGGAGTCACAAGAATAGGAAGCACCCAGGGCTACTACATGCGCGACGGTGAAAAAACCGCCATGGAAGGAGAACTCTTCTATCGCGGCATAAACGTAGAAGACATTGTTAACGGTTTCTTAAACGAAGGACGCCACGGATTCGAGGAAACCGCTTATCTGCTTATATTAGGCAAGCTGCCCTGCAAATCCGAACTGGAAACCTTTCGCAGCATGCTTGAAGACTTTCGGGAACTGCCGAAAGGATTCACGGAAGACATGATACTTCCTGCACCCAGCGTCAACATAATGAACAAAATATCACGCAGCGTTCTTGCACTTTACTCATATGACGAACACCCGGAAACAGACGAGCGCTATCTTGAACAGGAACTGACAAAAGCGCTGCAGCTTTTAGCATGCTGCCCTACATTTGTTGCTCATGCATATGCGGCTAAACGTCATTATTTTGACGGAGAGGGACTATATCTGCACAGGTCACAGCCCGGATACTCAATGGCGGAAAACTTCCTTCACTCAGTAAGGCGTGACAACAGCTTCACCGAAGAAGAAGCGCGGCTGCTTGATCTTTGTATGGTACTGCACGCAGAGCACGGCGGTGGTAACAACTCGGCTTTTTCATGCAGGGTACTGACATCTTCAGGAACGGATATATATTCAGCCATATCTGCAGCGATCGGTTCATTAAAAGGCCCGCGTCACGGCGGAGCAAACGAAAAAGTCATTGAAATGTTTTCGTATATTAAAAAAGACGTCAAAGACTGGAAAAACGAAAACGAGATTTCGGACTATCTTGACAAAATCCTGCAAAAGAAAAAAGGCAACGGGGACGGGCTCATCTACGGTATGGGGCATGCCGTATACACAGTTTCAGACCCGAGAGCAGTAATGCTGAAAAAACTTGCACGTTCACTTGCCGACAATAAAGGCATGCTGGACGAGTTTGAGTTGCTCGAAACCGTTGAAAAACTCGCCCCCTACGCGCTCGGGCGGGCAAAAGGTTTTGAGAAAGCCGAAATTTGCGCCAACGTCGATATGTACTCAGGACTTGTATACGAAATGCTTGGTATTCCTCAGGAACTCTACACTCCGCTGTTTGCTATCGCAAGAATGGCCGGTTGGTGTGCGCATAGATTGGAAGAAGCATGGGGCGGTGGCAGGATCATTAGACCTGCATATAAAGCAATAGCACTTGATGAGGATTACGTACCGCTTGCGGAACGTTAAGTAATTTTATAAAGGACGGTTTAAAAAAATGTCAAACAGAATATTCACATCAGAATCAGTAACAGAAGGGCATCCCGACAAGGTCTGCGATCAGGTTTCAGACGCAGTACTTGATGCTATACTGACAGGGGACAAGACAGCTCGTGTCGCATGTGAAACGATATGCACAACGGGTCTGGTGCTCGTTATGGGCGAGATAACAACTAACTGCTATGTTGATATACCGCATGTAGTACGTGATACTATCAGAGATATCGGTTACATTAAGCCTGAACTGGGATTTGACTGCAAAGGTTCGGCAGTTATGACAACGATCGATGAGCAAAGCCCGGATATTGCCATGGGTGTTGACAGTGCACAAGATGAATCCAATGAAGAAGGTGCCGGAGATCAAGGAATGATGTTTGGGTTTGCATGCGATGAAACTCCCGAATATATGCCTGCTCCGATTTCATTGGCGCATGCACTCACCCAAAAACTTGCGGAAGTCAGGAAAAAGGGCGAGCTGGCATTTGTCAGACCGGACGGAAAAAGTCAGGTCACCGTAGAGTATGATGAAAACAGAAATGTTATCAGTGTACCGGCTGTTGTGGTTTCGACTCAGCATGACCCCGACATAGAAATTGAAGCCCTTCGTGAGGCAATAACCGAAT
>Ga0123356_10007418_pt1 | contig 10943 bp, 7 predicted proteins | sample TergutEmb28metaG_2_FD_92546 | JGI IMG/M metagenome (GOLD analysis project Ga0123356, IMG submission 92546) | Embiratermes neotenicus P3 segment gut microbial communities from Petit-Saut dam, French Guiana - Emb289 P3 | ecosystem: Host-associated > Arthropoda: Insects > Digestive system > Gut ... | reverse complement strand
TCCAAAAGAAAATGAACAATATCAACAAGCGGCTCAGTTCTTCAGTAAAAGCGACACGGATAAAAAATTCAAAAAATAAAGCTGTTCTTCCCTGAGCAACAGAAAAAAATAATAAAAGTTCCTGTAATATCAAAGCAGGAAAAAAAGCAGCAGCGCCTGCAATCAATGCAAGTAAATATTTTACAGGTGAAATTTGATATTTCGCAATACGGAACCAGATATACACGGCAATTACGGGAAGCGAAGAAATAAATATTATTGCCAGCATAACCCATGTACCGTACATAGCGTTATTCTAACAAATTTAATAATGAATTATAACCCATAAATAAACAGATACCGGAATTCTAAATCAATGCAGAAAGAGTTTTCAGCGCATCTTCGTATTCATTCATCAGCGTAAAAAAGGAAATCCTTTCAAATATATCCCTGTATTCAGGATTTACAGAAATTTTATTTATTTCATTTAAAATATTAAAAATGTCAGAAGACGCTTTATTTGCAGTAAATGCATCCTTTAATTCATTGATAAGCGTTAAAAAACGAGCGGATAAATCTGTACATGATTCATCTGAAACTTTTTCGTTATATAATTTCAGAGCATTGTTAACATTAACGATCAATTCATCAAGTTCTTTTGAAAAATCATTAAGTTTTTCTCCGATAAGCGAATAATCTCCCGCTTTACCGGCAGCTTCAAGTTTTGCAGCTTTCCCTGACATATCTTCAGCGCCGATGTAGGCAAATGCGCTCTTAAATGCATGTGCCTGTGTTGTAAAAGAAGACAATGTTTCTGCGGTTGGTACTGCCTGAAACATCTGCATTCTTTCTTCTGCGTCTGTACGAAACATTGATAATACAGCAGTATAATTTTCAACAGTACCGCCTGTTCTGTAAATGCCTTTTTCTGTATCAACACCGGGAATAAACAATAATGATAATAAGGATTGTTCTTCTTTATTTGTTTTTTCATTGCCTGTTCCGGAAATTTTCTTTTCATCAGGTATCCAGCGATCCAAAATCTCATCCATCCTGATAATATCAATAGGTTTAGCCAGGAAATCATTAAAACCGCAATCCAGGAACATCTCCCTCATTCCTACAACAGCGTTAGCTGTCAATGCTATTACCGGAGTATTTATTCTTTTTTGCTCTTTCTCCCATGTGCGGATATGCGCAATTGTTTCAATGCCGTCCATTTCCGGCATCATGTGATCCATAAATATTAAATCATAATCCGCTTTTTTAACAAATTCCAAAGCTTCCATTCCGCTTTGACAAATATCAATCTTTACTTTGTAAGGTGACAATAAACCTTCGGCAACTTTTAAATTTGTAGGAATATCATCTACAATCAGAATTTTTACCTGAGGAATGATAAAACTGATAATATGTGAAGAATCGGCTGTTTTGGCATGTTCATGTGTTTCAGAATAAAGTTCTTCAGATTCAACAATTTGCGGAACAACGACCGAAAAAGTGCTTCCGCTGCCATATTCGCTTTCCACATTGATATCTCCGTCCATTGCAATTACAAGCTGTTTAACAATTGCAAGTCCCAGACCAATTCCATCAACGCCGATATTCTGTTTTTTATCAACACGGATAAAATCGCCGAAAAGCAGCGCCTGATCTTCAGATTTTATTCCCCTGCCGGTATCGCTGACAGCCATTTTCAGCCAAATCTTCTGACCTTCTCTTTTTATTAACGTAACAGATAAACTGATATTTCCGCTGTCTGTATATTTTACAGCGTTGGAAAGCAGGTTAAGAAGTATCTGCCTTAGCCGGACATGATCTCCAATCAGATTATTGGGAATATTCCCGTCAACATCAACATTAAACATCAAATTCTTGTCAGAAATTCTAATCCTGATAATATTAACAGTGTCGTTTATCAGCGAAGAAAACATGTATCTTGCAGAAACAATCTCCAGCTTGCCCGCTTCTACTTTGGAAAAATCAAGTATATCATTTATGATGGAAACAAGATCGTTTCCGGCGTGTTTAATATCTTGCACATAACTTCTGGTTTGATCAGAAAGTTCAGTACGCAGAATCATTTCTGTCATGCCGCTGATTGTGTTCATCGGCGTGCGGATTTCATGGCTCACTTTTGCAAGGAAAGATGTTTTTGATTTGCTTTCAGCATCAGCTTTTATTCTTGCTGCAGCTTCTGTTTCTATATTGTTTATAAGGTTTTTGATGCCTTCCTGTGTCTGGTCCAGCATCCCCATCATTTCACCGATTTCATCATGGGAATGTATAGATATTTTGCTTGATAAATCTCCGTTTTTGATTTTCTGCAGAATGGAATAAACATTTTTTATCGGAGAACTAATGTTACGCGAAACCAAATATACAATTATCAATGTAATAAGGCTTATGATTACGGCGCTTATCAGAATCAGCAGAATTACTGTATTTCTTGTCTGCATTGCCTTATCGCCGTCCATGATTGTAACGACATACCAGGGTTCGGAATTACCGTCTATTTCGACAGGAAGGTACGTTAAATACAAGAGTTTTCTGTTTTCCCTGAACTTTGTCCAGCCGCTGTGACCGCTCATCATATGCTTTATAGGAGCTTTATACGCATCAGAAATTAAAAAAGGAACTTCTTCAGTATCATAACCCGCAGAATCTTTAATTGGATTTCCTTCATCATCCCTTATCAAAACAGTTTTGGTAAAAGTTGAATAATTATATAATTCATCAACAAATGTCTGATCAGGATGAGCCACAACAACGCCTAAACCGTCAATGATAAAAGAATATGAATATTCATCGCTGTTATCAAGTATCAAATCATGGATTGATGAAAGCCTGATGTCTGCTGCCATAATGCCGATCATTTCATCTCCGTCCCACATTGGAAAATAAATTGATGTACATGCCATATCGGTTCCGACAGATATATATGTTTCTGTGATATACGGCGTTTTGGTTTCTGTCATGTGAATAAACCACCAGCGGTCGCCGCGGTTTGCAAGTTCACCCCTCGAACGCCCTGTCTGCATTCCATCCATGCCCTGAGCATAAAGCAGTTCAAAAAAATCATTTCTTTCCGCTGTTTCAACAAAGATACGCGTTTGATTTTCGGTGTTCATGCTTAAAACATCAGTATTATAGGAAAGATCTTCTACCAGCTTGTACGCAGTATGTAAAAATGATCGAAGCGAAAGAGCTACATAACGGGCATTTTGTCTGTTTTCTTCTACAAGCTGTTCTTCATAACTTCTGGAATATACAAGTGTAAAACTGATTAACACAGCAGCAATGATTAGAACAATAATTAAAATGAATGATAAAAACAATTTTCCAAATAATGTTTTCAAAATTTACTCCTGCCGGTAAAATATATCGTCAAAATAAAAAATAATATCATTCAGTTCGTTTATCACTATTTATCCTGAAGTGTTCTTTCCACGCAGGTAATGAGCGCTGACGGATCAAAAGGTTTGAATATGTATATTTCTGTTTCACTGATGTTTTGTAAATCCCTGTCTTCTGCAAGAAATACAACCGGTATATCTGCAGTTTCAGGTTTTTCTTTTAGTTTTTTAGTAATTTCAAAGCCGTTTATACCAGACATACTATTGTCCAGCAGAATGAGGGATGGCTTTTCGGCATTTAAAATACCAAAAAGTTTTTCTGCAGAAGGAGAAGTTGCTACCCTGTACTTTTCAGACAGGATATTTATTCCCTGCTTTAAGTATGCAGGATCATCATCTGCAAGAATAATCAGTTTTTTTTCAGGCTGTCCGGGAGTCTTCTTTCCGTTATTTCCATTTGCTGTTTCATTTCTTTTTACTCTTTTTTCCTCTGGTATCCATTTGTTCAGCGCTTCATCCAGTTTGGAAACATCCACCGGTTTGGCAATAAAATCATTAAAACCGTTTTCCAGAAACATTTCCCTCATTCCGGCAACAGCGTTAGCTGTCAATGCTATTATTGGGATTCGTTTTCCTTCGGAAATTTCGAATCCCATTTGACCGGTTTCCCATGCGCGTATGATTTTTACAGTTTCTATGCCGTCCATATCAGGCATCATGTGATCCATAAAAATAATATCGTAATTATATTTTCTGACAAGCTCTATGGCTGCAGTACCGCTGAGACATGTATCTATAATTGCACCATAAGGCATTAACAAACCCTCGGCCACTTTTAAATTGGTGCTTAAATCATCTACTATCAATAACCGTGCGCCGGGATATGTGTATTTTACCATGCCTGAACTTTCATCAAAACCTTTGCTGTCAGCAACGCCGTTAAGAACATTTGCAATTGACAGGGATTGTACCGGAAGAGATAAAAAACGCACATTCGAAATAAAATCTTCGTTACCCTTTTCTGCCATTAATGCAAGCAGAGGTTTATTTTCTTTGCAGAAAATTTCATCTTTCATTATCTGTTTGATTTCGTCATAAAGACCATAACCGGAAAATATATAAAACCATTTTTCACGGTGTAAAGCTTCAGAAAAATCATTTTTATTATCAACAATGGCGCAGAAAACACCCATGTTATCCAATGACCATTTTATGGATTTTGCATATATTTCCCTGCCCTCATAAATCAATACTTTCTTTTTATCAGGTTTTTCCACTGCAGCAAAAGGATCGTTTGACATAACACCCTGAGGAAGAATAACAGAAAATCTGCTGCCTTTGCCGTATTCGCTTTCCATGGCAATATCTCCGCCCATGGCAGTACATAATTTTTTGGTAATTGTAAGCCCAAGACCTGTTCCTTCAATGCCGCGGTTTTTAATATGATCTACCTGAACAAATTCATTAAAAAGTTTAACCTGATCATCGGGTTTAATGCCTTTACCTGTGTCAGTAATGACAAATTTCAGCCAAACCTGCTTTTCATCCTGTCTGTCAATTGTAATATATAAACCGATGTACCCTTCATCAGTATATTTAACTGCGTTTGAAAGCAAATTAAGAAGTATTTGACGCAGACGCGATTCATCGCCGAAAAGACCGTTTGGAATATTACAATCAATGTTTGTAAAAAACCGGATTGGCTTTTCGCCGATCCGCATATTAACAATGTTAACAGTATCGTTAATCAGCGATGAAAATAAATAATCAGCGGGAATGATTTCCATTTTACCTGCTTCGATCTTGGAAATATCAAGAATATTATTAATTAGGGAAATTAAATTATTTCCGGCTTGTTTTATATCTTGCGCATAACTACGGGCTTCATCCGGTAATTCACTGCGCAGTATCAATTCCGCCATTCCGGTAATTGCATTCATGGGAGTGCGGATTTCGTGGCTCATGCTTGCAAGAAATGATGACTTGCTTTTATTTTCTTCGTCGGCGCGCATTTTAGCCGCAGAAAGCCTCAAGAGCATATAACAGAGGGAAACAGAAAGTACAAATCCAAATATGATTAATATCAAAGCAGATGTATATAAATCCCTGAAGAACTGGTGATACGGAATTACAATTCCTATATACCAGCCGTTAAAAATACGGGTAAAGAAAACAATATTGGAATTCCTGTTATTATCAACGATCCTGCGGGCAAGAACTTCACCTCCGCTTCGCAGTATCCAGGTAATTTCATCATAGGAGCCGCCAAGATCCTGAAGCTGATAACCTACATATTCAAAATCAGGATGAGCTATCAGAGTCATATTTTGATTTATCAGAAGACCGTATCCGCCGGAATCCTCTGCAAGATAACTGACATATTTTGTAAGCCAGCTTATCTCTATATCCGATGTCAAAATTCCGACAATACGATTATCTTTGTCAAAAATATTCCGGACTGCTGAAACTACAGTATCACCGGTACGCCAATCTATATAAGGAGTTGTATAACCTATTGCAAAACCGCTTCTGATTGCAGTTTGATACCATGGACGGGACTGGGGGATGTAATCAATACCCGGATTTAAACCCATGCTGTCAATAAATTCTCCATGGATATAACCGTATATGCCGTAATAACCTAGCAGTCCCTGATCCCGCTGCCGCATCCATTCAGTTGTTATAATGAGATAATCAAGTATATCCTGCTTTGAAGCATCATTGTCTAACATATCATTCACAAAATGATATGTATTAAGAAGTATTGTTTCAGCTTCTGAAAGTCCTGCTCTGACATTTGCTTCAGCGGTTGAAATCATTTCCTTAGCTCTGTCCAAAAGACGATTCTGTATTATGCGTCCGACAGAAAAAAATGCTGCCGCCACCATCAGGGCAAAAGCCAAAAACACAAAAATTATTTCACGAACGTTAAGGCGGAATATTTTACTCAGTTTAACTTTATTAATAGTCATAATTAGTTATAATTTATTATAATGATATTGCAATTACATTCATCAACGTTATCAATTTAACTGCGCTACAGTGCGGTAATACCAGTTCATACTGCTTCGTATTACGTCATCAGGAAAGGTATCTCCTTCTCTGCCAATCAGCCTGTTATCATTTGTTTCCATTACTCCGCTGAATACTTTGAAAGATTCAAATTCAATACGGCGTCTTTCTTCTTCCAGGATTTGAAAAACTTCCGGCTCCCAGTCAAATCTGTGGTTTAACGGCGCTAAATCAATAATACCGTCATTTAATGAACCATACCACGGTTTAGTGTTAAATGAACCGTTTATAACGCTTTGTACCATTGAAGTATAATACGCGCCCCAATGCCAAAGCACAGAAGTCAGAACTGCATTGGGAGCTTCATGACTCATATCGGTATTATAGCCAATACCCCAAACACCCGCTCTTTGCGCTTCTGTCAGCGGGATGGATGTATCACAATGTTGTGTGATAATATCGCAGCCTGCTGCAATTAAAGCGCGTGCGGCTGTGCTTTCTCCCATTGGATCAAACCAGCTGTAAGTAACCATTACGTAAACTTTTGCATCAGGATTGGCTTTTTCAACTCCAAGTGCAAAAGCGTTAATGCCGCTTGTAACTTCGCTGTTATCAAGACCCCAGGCGGCAACATAGCCGATTTTATTTGTTTTGGTCTGCATACCTGCGATAATGCCGGAAAGATAACGGGCCTGATATACCCTGCCGAAGTAATTTGTAAAATTGGTATCATTATGTTTTATGCCTGTAGCGTGCGTAAAAACAACAGACGGAAATTCACGCGCCAGTTTTTCGCAGGTATCCATATAACCCCAGCTGGTTGCAATTATAATGTTGGCGCCCTGGGCAATAAGTTCTCTCATGCTGTTTTCAACACTAACGTGATCCAAATCGTCTATATTATTTCTGTAAAGTATCTGATTATCTTCAAGACCTATATTTATTATCATTTCTTCAACACCCATCTGATGAGCATACGAATAACCGGAACTTTCATTAAAAGGATTGGTGATATGCATTACGCCAATTTTAATTTTTTCTTTTGCAAGCGGAGTCCCCGGTTTCCATTCTTCTTTACATGATAAAAAAAGTAAAAGGGTTAAAATAATAACTGATAAAAATAATTTCAGTGAATTGAATTTTAATCTCATTTGTTCTCCGTGAAAGTTAATAATAACATAGTTTTATATAATTTAATACGAATAAAAGCACAGTAATTTTACAGACAATAAATTTTATAAAAAGATAATTACTGTCTGGATTTAGACGGTTTTTCAGATTCATCATTGCAGCCTGTAGTTTTGGCAAAAACAAGCGCCTGAAGAATACCAAGAATATAATCCTGCTGTTCACTGTTTAATTTCGAGAAATCATTGCATACTTTTTCAAGTTTTTCCTGAAGCGTCATACCCTAACCCTCTCATGTGATTAATTCCCCGGAAAAGGGACAGTAATTAATGTCGTAAACTACTCTATTTGTGAGAATATTATACTAGTTTGTGAGTATTGTAAAGCGAAAAAACACATATGGTGCCTGACACCTTTTTCAAATCGAAAGTACAACATTGCATAGTGAGTATTAATGTCGTATGATATTGATATGACAATCAGCAAACGCATAAGACACGTACGGCAGACACTCAATATGTCGCAAGTTGAATTTGCGAAAGCAATATATATAAGCAACGGATATATCGCAGAACTTGAATGTGAACACAGGAGGGTTAATGATCGTATAATTCATCTGATATCATTGACTTTCGGCGTAAATGAAAAATGGCTTAAAACAGGCGAAGGTGATATGTTTTACAAAACCCCGGGAGAAAAATTACAGCGTATGTTAAGTTTATTCAATGAACTGCCTCCAAAATTCCAGGATTATGCAATGCAGCAGATTGAACAATTATTAAAAGTCAGCAGTTAACAGCTGATTGCCGGAAGTAAACAGATAAATTATAAAAAAACAATAAATTGAGTGATCATGATACCATTGTACAAACTTGAAAAGCTGCCGCGGACACAAAGACTCAGAAAAATAGCAAAATATTTTACATTCGCAGAAAACAGGCTTTCTTTGGCTGCAAAAAAAAACATAGAGATTTTTACTGTGTCTGAACTTGTTTTCTTTGCTGATGCTGCAGAATTACTGTCAAGAGATGAATTATTCAATATTGATGCAAAAGGAGCATTTACAGAGGCAGCCTGTTTATTCAGGAAATTTATTCAAAATAATGTTAATTATGCGCCGGAAAACAGCTATCTCTTGTTTATCAGGGCATTAAATTGCATAAAATATATATTACTTGCGGAAACAGGACGCGATCAGGCTGATTGGGACTTTACCTGCAGCGACGGACAGCTTGACATTCAAAAGCGTCATATATTTGAAGGAATGTTTATTTATATGGAAGATATCCGCTCTCCATTCAATGTCGGCGCAATGTTCCGTACGGCAGAAAGTTTCGGAGCAGAAAAAATAATTTTATCTCCGTTTTGCGCCGATCCAAATCACCGAAGAGCACAACGCACTGCAATGGGCTGTATCGGCATAATTCCCTGGGAAAGAAAAAACTTGTTCGCTTCTTTGGATAAAGCATCATTTGAGGATAATTCAACCGGCGAATTATCTGTTTTAAACCTTCCGGTTTTCGCTCTGGAAACAGGAGGCATTCCGTTAGCAAAATTTTCATTCCCGCGCCGCGGACTGATGATAACAGGTTCCGAAGAACTGGGAGTAAGCCCGCAGGCGCTGGCAGCAGCAGATGCCTCCCTTGGCAGGGTATCAATTCCATGTTACGGCACAAAAGCTTCGCTGAATGTTTCAGTAGCATTCGGCATTGCGGTACAGGCGTGGGCGAAGAATTTGACAGAAAATTAAAACGGCAGCTGCTACCATTCTTCATTTTTAATTTGTAACCACACCACATATAGCGTTGTCTGACATCACACTACGCTAGACAAATTTGGTGCCTGACACCCGTGCGCTCCCTACTAATACTTTACAAAAACTAATTCCCATTTTTTCTCGCAGGGAGCACGGGGGAATAAGGGGACGCAGGGAATATAAGAAGGTTTAAGAATGAAATCTAGTCTTAACCTTAATTTTCCCTGCGAGCTCTGCTGAACCTTTGGTTCAATCCCTGCGCCTCTGCGTGAACTCTTTTTGTATACATTTAGTTGTTAGTCTACTAAGCAAATTTGGTGCTGGAAACCCGTGCGCTTACTACACCACATATAGCGTTGTCCGACATCACACTACGCTAGACAAATTTGGTGCCTGACACCTGTGCGGTTAACATGTGCAATCTCCGGTTGTATATATCCATCGGCAATATCATATAGAATATCAAGAATATCACCCCCTGGGGCGCTGAAATTTATGCTTAGGATAAGTTTACCGCCATCATTTTTATAGGAAAATGTATTATTTATGATACGTATTTCATCGATTTTGTCTGGAATATCAAGCTTACCCCCGGTATCCAGATCATTATATGCGGCAATAATATTAGCAGCGGCTGCGATTGCCTGCGCATCTGAAACACTTCCCTGCCTATGAATTTTGATTACCTTGCCGTTTAAACAGGTAATAGTACCATAAACCTTTACCGTGCAATCATGCGTATCCGCACCGCAGTTACAGTTATCGCCAACCCCCAGATGATCTTTCGGTTCGCAATCGCAAATTTTCGGGTCCGGATGTATTTTGCAGGCCATAACCGTAGTCACAATGATGAGGATACCCGCCCCGACGCTTATTACATAGCCCAGGTTATTTGATTTATTTTTCTTGTTATTAATTTTCATTTATTTGTACTCCTTTTATATTCCTATATTTTTATTGCATTAATACAATGCGTTTTTTGTTCTCTGCAGAGAAACAAACAATTTTCCTGTCCTTCTGTAATAAAAAAATGGAGAGAAAGTTTTATATTTTTTGTAAAAATGAGAAAAAAGACTTAAATATATTTGTATTATATTACGAATTACTGGCGGATATATGGGGGGGGATTAGAATTACTTAAAATTGTACTATTTTCATATTTTACACAACAAGCGGAATTATTATTTTGCGCTGTCATTTTCATCATAATATCAAAATACTACGTTTATAAAAAAAATGCAAGCAGAAAAAGTGCCTGTCACCCAAAAACGCTAGTGCCGTTGACCGTCAGGGTACACCATATATAGCGTATAATAAATAAAAAAGTCTAAACAAATGAAAAATTAGAAAGTAAAAATGATTGCGAGCCTGCTCTTTCGAGAGCCACCTTCTTCCCATTTTTAATTTTTCATTCTTCATTATTAATTTTACATTTGCCTCATTTTTAATTTGTGCGTTATGTTGAATTGACATTTTTACGATTTAACATGATACTTAAATAGGCAGCGAACTTTTAGTTCGACGAACCTTAGGTTCGATGCCGCAAGAGAGACTGCCATGCGGGACAAGTAAGGGTTTTAATACCCCCAGTTGTCAACTGACCAGCAGCCTCTTTTTTTTTGATTAAGAAATATCCCTTAAATCTACATTAACCGCTTCTATCGAATATAATTTATTCTCCAAATCATCACCTTCATATTCTTTAACTGTTA
>Ga0123356_10007417_pt1 | contig 10944 bp, 7 predicted proteins | sample TergutEmb28metaG_2_FD_92546 | JGI IMG/M metagenome (GOLD analysis project Ga0123356, IMG submission 92546) | Embiratermes neotenicus P3 segment gut microbial communities from Petit-Saut dam, French Guiana - Emb289 P3 | ecosystem: Host-associated > Arthropoda: Insects > Digestive system > Gut ... | reverse complement strand
GTCACGACACGCGACGTGTGGACGCTGAATCCGGGCTTCAACTACAGCCGCTCAGGCGGCACCAACTCCACCGGGCTGCAGCTGGAAGAGACCAACCTCCTCGGCACCGGCATCAACCTGCGGCTGCTGCATACCTCGGACGTCGATCGCACCGGCAACCAGGTGAGCGTGTCGGATCAGCACGCGTTCGGCAGCTGGACCTCCTATGCCCTCAACTACGGTGAGTTCAGCGACGGTTACCTGCACGAGCTCACGATCCAACAGCCGTTCTACGCGCTCGACACGCATTGGGCGGCCGGAGTCTACGGACTCAACGACCTGCAGACCGACTCATTGTGGGATCGCGGCCAGATCATCGACCAGTTCCGGGACCTGCACCAGGGCGCGCAGCTCTACGGCGGCTGGTCGCAGGGGCTGCAGAACGGCTGGGTGCGGCGCTGGAGCGTCGGGTTCGCGTACGACGAGCACCGCTTCTCCCCGTTGAGCACCTGGACCGGCGCCACGGCGATCCCCGCGGACCGGCGTTTCCTGTATCCATGGGTGCAGTTCGACCTTGTCCAGGACGACTTCCGGCGGCTCTTCAACCACGACCAGATCGCCCGCACCGAGGACTTCTATCTCGGCACCTCCGCCAGCGTACGCGTCGGGTACGCGCCCGAGAGCCTGGGCTCGAGCAGCAGCGCGCTCATCTTCCAGAGCAACGCCTCGACCGGCTTCGGCGGCGCCGGCAAGTCGACGCTCCTCCTGTACTGGGATTTCTCGGGCCGCGTGTCCAACGGCGAGTTGTACAACGGGCTGATGAACGCCAGCATCCGCTACTACGTCGAGCAGAGCAAAAACTGGTTGTTCTTCACCACGCTCCAGGGCACGAAGGGCTGGCGACTGGACCTGGACGATCAGATCCTCCTCGGCGGGGACAATGGACTGCGGGGCTACCCGCTGCGCTACCAGGACGGCACGTCGCGCGCGCTGTTCACGGTGGAGCAGCGCTACTTCACCGACTGGTATCCGTTCCGGCTGTTCCGCGTGGGTGGCGCCGTCTTCTTCGATGCCGGCCGCGTCTGGGGCAGCGGGCCGCTGGCGACACCCAATTTCGGCATGCTCAAGGACGCAGGCTTCGGCCTGCGCCTGGGCAACGCCCGCACGGGCTTCGGCAACGTGATCCACTGCGACGTGGCGTTCCCCTTCAACGGCGACCCCAGCATAAAGCGCGTGCAGTTCCTGGTGCAGACCGAGGCGCGCTTCTGACCGCCGTTCTCCGGCGTTGCCGAAGTGGCCCCGGGCAGGGCGGCTCAGAAGGCGAGCCAGGTGAACAGGAACAAGCTGTTGTTGTCGCTCGCGTTGCGGCCGAAGCCGTCATAGTTGCCGGCGGCGCCGTTGAAGCGCCAGTAGCCGGTGTACTGCAGCCCAACGCGCACGTTGACCCAGGGAGCGGCGAACGAGCCGGACTTGCCGAACGGTATCCACTCGAGCTGCACCGTGTAGCCACGGGTCGTCGGGGCACCGGAGGCGCTGCCGAAGACCGCGCCGGGCGCGAACATCAGGTGGTTGGTCGTGCCGTTGGTGCTGAACAATCCGAGGGACGCGGCCCAGGTCTGCTGCAGGATGTAGCTGACGTCCGCCTGGAGCGAATCGAGGCTGTTGGAGGTCGCATCGGATGCGCCGGTCGCGAAGCTGGCACCGAGGCTGCGATCCTCGTGAATCCACGAGGCATGCGCGTCGATCGCATTCGCTGTGCCAACATTCCACTGGTAGCTGCCATCGAGCCCGTAATCGGTGTAGCGGTCGGTCTCCGAGAGGGCGCCGAGGGGCTGCTGCTTGACGCTGAAGTACACCGCTCCCACCTGGAAATAGTGCGGCCCCTGGTGTTGCTGCACGCTGACGCGGGCGTAAGGGGCTGCGCCCACGATATGCGGGTCCGCCCCGGAGTCGCCGAGGTCGCCGAGCCACTTGTTGGTGAGTCCCCGGTAGAAGCCCACTTCGGCGTACACGCGGTTGTCGATCATCGAATAGACGCTCGCGCCGAGCACCGTGTTACCGAACCGGCCGCGGATGACCGGGGCGGTGTTTGGAAACGGCACCAGCTCGGGCTGGACGTAGGGGAAGCTCCAGATGGACACGTTGTTCCACAGATCCTGGGCTTTGGGATAGTTGTTCACGTCGATCCCCACGACGGCACTGTGGCCCCCGAAGTCCACGGGGCGGGCGTAACGCACATCCAGCGTGTCCCAGGTCTTGGTGTCGAAGATGTTGTCGTAGGTTGCCTTGACGAAGGCACCCAGGTGATCGGTGATGCGTCCGGCGAAATAGACGCTGACCTCCTGCAGGGCCAGGTTGTCCTTGTCGGAGAACGGTTGCGGCGTGGGCGCCGCCTTGCTGACGCTGCTATAGCCGGCGAGGACCGTCGCGGCCAGAGGTATCCGGAAGCCGCCGTCCGGCTTCGCGAAGGTGTAGCCGTTGAGCTTGAACTGACGGCCGTACTCGGTGAGCTGCGGGCCGAAGGCCATGACGTGGCACTGGGCACACGGCAGCCCCGTCTGCGAGGCGAAACTCGGTACCGCTGAGGCGACGCGCGGCAGCCCCAGCAACACCGCAATGAGGGCAAGGACGACCGTGCCGCCGGCCGCACTCCGGCGGCCCCGGTTTCTGCGCAACGCTCGACGCAACACCATCTCCGCACCCTCACTGATGCACCGCGCATCCAAAGCGTAAGTGGTCAGAGTATTTCGCGCGGGTTCATCGCCGAGCCCACGGTCTCGGATCGCTCGGGATGTGCCGGGCTAGCGCCGCCGCCCGCCACCAGGCGGCGGCATTCCGGAGCTCCGGTTGCCCGCGGCCGGAGGGGTCGGGGTACCGTTGGTGAGTGGTGGTCCCGTGCCATTGGTGACCGGTGGTCCCGTGCCATTGGTGACCGCAGTCTGCACCGGCATCATCTCGACCGAGAGGCTGAAGGTGCGCTTCTCGGTGCTTTGCAGGGCACCCACCCCCACCACCTGGCGTGTCACCTCCTCGTCGCGATCGTTGCGGACGGAGATGACCACGAAGTACTCCCAGGGGTCCTCGAGCGGGGGGTGGCTGATCACGCCCTCGACCCGCAGCGCAGAGGTAGCCGCCACCTGGCGCTTCGCCGCTTCCTGGTCGAAGAGCAGGTGGTGCAGGCAGCCCGGGCAGATGCTCAGGCTCTCCAGGATCGTCGCCTTGCAGTGCGGACAGGTGCGCGTCCTGCCCGCCATAACCGGGCGAGAGGCGACGCTCATGCGCTACCGAAGCCCTTGGTGTCGCTCTTGGCCCGGGTCTCGCCGTCGTAGCCAAACTCGACCTGCCCGCGCATGCGCGAGCCCGCGGCCACGGTGAGCGACCCGGCCTTCACGTTACCATTGATGACTCCGGTCTCGAGGAGCTCCACGCGCTTGGCGTGCTCAATGTTGCCGATGAGCTCGCCGCCGACGCTGACCACGCTTGCCTTCACGTGCCCCTCGAGCCGGGCACCGGCGTCAAGGCTGACGTTGCCGTCCACGTGCACGTCGCCCTTGAAGCGCCCGGCGATGCGGATGTGGCCGGATCCGACGATCTTGCCCTCAACCGTGAGGTCGGCGGAGATGTGTGATTCCTTCAGTTCGCTGCGGTGCACCGGTGCCGGGGCGGGTGCTGGTGCCGGTCGGCGCGGGGGTTCAGGGGTCAGGGATGCCACGTTGGTCCGTTCGGGCTCCCGTGGATGGACTGGCACCGGGGCGATCCCCGGGTGGGTGGGGGCGGGGCTGGATCCAGTGTGTGAATCTTTCCAAAGCGCCATGAGTTCTACCTTTGGTGATTTGAACGGTCGAAATTTCTGTCGAACCGGCCCGAGGTCCACGAAAAATCCCGTCGCCGGGGCCGGTACGGTCGCCAAGTGTAATCCGGTGCGCGGGTCGTGAGCAGGCCGGGTCTCTCAGTCCGGACGTCCGCCGGCATTCGCCGCCTGAACCGGCGCGCGCCCGCCCGCGACTCACTCGCAGGCTTTGCTGCGACTACCGCGTCCGTGAGGAACACCGAGCGCACCCTGCCGCCTCTGAAGAGCATTCAGGCGGCCTTACGCACGACGAGCGAGACGCTCGCGCACGAGCTTGCGCGTCCGACCGAAGAAGTGCCGGACTGGTCCGCATGCGAGTGGCGCGTCGCCCGGGCGGTGGCCGTTCTGCACGGCGTATCGCCGGTGCTGTCGCGCCGCCTGCGCTGGGCGGGCCCCGGCGATTGGCTCGGCTTTCTCGCCGCGCAGAGAACGCACACGCTGCTGCGCTATCAGCGGATCCAGGCGCTGCTGCAGACCATTGACGGCAAAGCGCGCGATCTGGGCGTGGGATTCGTGGCCCTGAAAGGCGCGGCACTCCATCAGATGGGGCTCTATGCGGCCGGTGACCGACCGATGGCCGATCTCGACCTGCTCGTGGCTGCGGCAGACGCCGAGCGCATGGCGGGCGCGCTGCAGGCGACAGGCTTCCGTCAGGCCACGGCAACCTGGAAGCACCGCGTGTTCCAGGAGGCGGCAGCTTCGAGCCCGGCAGCTTTTGGCGAGCACGCGGACAACGGCATCAAGATCGACCTGCATGTCCAGATTCGCGAGATCCTGCCGCTGCGTCCGGTAGAGCTGTCGCAGCTGATGCTGCCTTCGCAGCCGCAGCCCGGCCTGAACCCGTACCGCTCGCAGGCAGCCTTCATGGCGCACCTGCTGCTGCACGCCGCGGGTGCGATAGCGCTACGTACGTTTCGGCTCGTGCAGCTGCATGATCTGGCGTTGCTGTCGGCGCGGATGTCGGAAACGGACTGGGCGGAGCTGGCTGGACCCATTGCCCGGGACTGCGGGCTCTGGTGGGCGCTCTCGCCACTGATGCTGCTTGCGCGCTACTACGAGCCCCCGGGTGCCCGGGTGCTTGCTGCGGCTGCGGGGGACTGCCGCTGGCCGCTGCGACGGGCCTCCCGTCAGCAGCTGTTGTGGCAGGTATCCTTCTCCGACCTGCGCCGCCGCGCCTTCCCGGGGATCGAATGGTCGCGTTCGGCTCACGAAGGGCTCGCGTACGCTGCGCAGCGCGCGCACGTGAGCGCGCAGGTCCTCGTACGGACGGTGTTGACCGGCTCGGTGACCACCGGTCTGGACGGCATCGCCTCGGGACAGAGATTGCCGGCACGCGGCTGGCTGGCGCTACGACCGATCCGGCCCGCAACCCTCGACGCGGTTCGCAGCGCACTGGCGCAGGCGCACTGAGGCGCCGGGCTCGCATCGGTCCGCGATTGTCCCCGCAGCACCCGCGACCGCGGGGCGACAGTCAGGTGTCCAGGAGCTTCAACAGCTCCGCAGTCTTCTCGCGCATCAGTGCCTCGTTGCCGCGCGACTCGACGTTCAGGCGTACGAGGGGTTCGGTGTTCGAGCCGCGCAGGTTGAAGCGCCAGTCGCCGAACTCCATCGACAGCCCGTCGGTGAGATCGATGCCGCTGGCTTTTGCCTGGTAGTGCGCGCGCACGCGCGCCAGGATCGACCCGGCGTCGGTGGCGAGCTTGCGGTTGATCTCGCCGCTTGCCGGGAAGAGTCGCATGCGCTCACCGACGAGTGCCGACAGCGGCGCGCGCCGCTCGCTGATCACTGTCAGCACCAGCAGCCAGGGAATCATGCCACTGTCGCAATAGGAGAACTTGCGAAAGTAGTGGTGGGCGCTCATCTCCCCGCCGTAGACCGCATCCACTTCGCGCATCTTCGCCTTGATGAAAGCATGACCGGACTTGCACAGCACCGCTACGCCACCGCACCGCCGCACGATATCGAGCGTGTTCCAGGTGAGCCGCGGATCGTGCACGATGCGCGCCCCCGGCTCCTGGCGCAGAAAGGTTTCCGCCAGCAGGCCCACCAGGTAGTACCCCTCGATGAACTGGCCGCTCTCATCGAAGAAGAAACAACGGTCGTAGTCGCCATCCCACGCGAGCCCCACATCCGCGCCGCTGCGGCGCACCAGCTCGGCGGTCGCCGCGCGATTCTCCTCCAGCATCGGGTTCGGCACGCCGTGCGGAAAGGTGCCGTCGGGCCTGCTGTTCAGCCTGACGAACTCGAACGGCAGGTGCGGCTCGAGCGCATCAATGATGAGACCCGCACCGCCGTTGCCAGGATTCACGACCACCTTCAGCCTGCGCAGCCTCGCGACATCGACGTAGCTCAACAGGTGCTCGAGGTACGTACCCAGGATGTCGAGAGGCCGCTCGCTGCCACGTCTCGCCGCTTTCGCCGGCAGCTTCCCCGTCTCGATCAGCCGGCGCATGTCCTGGAGACCCGTGTCGGCACTGATGGGACGCGCCCCTTCGCGCACCAGCTTCATGCCGTTGTAGTCCGGCGGATTGTGGCTCGCGGTCACCATGATGCCGCCGTCGAGGTTCTCGGCGAAGGTGGCGAAATAGGCGCCCTCGGTGCCCCACAGGCCGATGTCGAGCACATCGCTCCCGAGGTCGGTCAGGCCGCGCGTGAGCGCCTGCGCCAGCGGCGGGCTCGAGAGGCGGATGTCGTAGCCGAGCGCGACGCGCCGCGGCTTCACGAACGCCGCGTACGCGCGCCCGATGTCGTAGGCGAATGCCTCGTCGATCTCCTCGGGGATGCGGCCGCGGATGTCGTAGGCTTTGAAGGCCGCGAGCTTGCTCATGAGCTCAGCTCGTCGTTCCCTTGCGTCCGTAGACGTCCTCGAAGCGCACGATGTCGTCCTCAGCGAGGTAGGACCCCGATTGCACCTCGATGATCTCGAGCGTGATCATGCCGGGATTCTCGATGCGATGCTTCACGCCGATCGGGATGTAGGTCGATTGGTTCTCCTCGAGGAGAAACACGTCCTCGCCCCGGGTGATGCGCGCGGTGCCGGCCACCACCACCCAGTGCTCGGCGCGGTGATGGTGCATCTGCAGCGACAGTGCTGCGCCCGGCTTGATCTTGAGGCGTTTCACCTGGAAGCGCGAGCCGTTCTCGATGCTGTCGTAGCTGCCCCAGGGACGAAAAACCTCCCGATGCAGCGAGTGCTCGTAGCGGCCGCGCTCCTTGAGCTGCAGCACCAGCTTTTTGACGTCCTGGACGCGCTGCCGCGGCGCCACCAGCACCGCGTCCTTGGTCTCGACGACCACGTGATCCTTCAGTCCCACGGTGGCCACCAGGCGACTCTCGGCATACAGGTAACTGCCCTGCGTGTCCTCGCTGATGACATCCCCGTGCGCCACGTTGCCGTGCGCGTCCGCAGCGCTCGCCTCGTGGAGCGCGGACCAGGAACCGACGTCGCTCCAGCCGGCATCGAGCGGCACGACCACTGCGTCTGCAGTCTTCTCCATGACGGCGTAGTCGATCGAGTCGGCCGGGCAGGCGGCAAAGGTCGCCGCGTCGATGCGCGTGAAGTCCAGGTCCGCTCGGGCACTACGCAGCGCCGCCGCGCAGATGCGCGCCATCTCCGGCGCGAAGCGCTCGAGCTCCTGCAGGTAGCGCCGCGCGCGAAACATGAACATGCCGCTGTTCCAGTAGTAGTCCCCGGACTCGACGAACCCGCGCGCGCGCTCGCCGTGGGGCTTCTCCACGAAGCGCTCGATGCGGAACGCGCCGCCGCTGGCAGCGCCGCGCTGGATATAGCCGTAGCCGGTTTCCGCGCTGCTCGCCACGATGCCGAAGGTCACCAACTGGTCCGCTTCCGCCGCCGTCAGAGCGGTGCGCACCGCGCGATGGAAGGCCGGCACGTCCCGGATCACGTGGTCGGCGGGCAGCACCAGCAGCACCGGATCGGCCGCCTGCGCCTCCGCGCCGCGACCTGCAAGCGCGGCGTGCGCGGCGAGAGCGATCGCCGGCGCGGTGTTGCGGCCGAAGGGCTCGAGAATCGTGGCGCTCGGTGTGAGGTGCAGCTGGCGCAGCTGCTCGGCCACGAGGAAGCGGTGGGCCTCGTTGCAGACGATCACGGGAGCGGCCGCGCCCAGGCCCTCGAGCCGCAACACCGTCTGCTGCAGCATGGTGCGGGCGCCGGTGAGTGGCAGCAGCTGCTTTGGATACAGCTCGCGCGACAGCGGCCACAGCCGGGTGCCGGCGCCGCCCGAGAGAATGACTGGAGTGAGCATCGCGGCGCTCCGCGCGGCGTCAGGCTGCGACCAGCAGCTCGCCGCGACCGATGGCGTAGTAGGTGAGGCCGAAGCGCGCCACCATCGCCGGATCGTACAGGTTGCGCCCGTCGAAGATAACCGGCGTCTTGAGGAGCGTCCGCAGCCGCTCGAAATCGGGGCTGCGGAACTCCTGCCACTCGGTGACGATGGCGAGCGCGTCCGCTCCCCGGGCGGCATCGTAGGCGTTCTTCACCAGGGTGAGTCCCGTCGTACCCGCATAGATGCGCTGCGCTTCCGCGGCCGCCACCGGATCGTAAGCCTGCACGCGGGCTCCGGCCTGCAGCAGCAGGTCGATCAGTGTCCGCGAGGGCGCTTCGCGCATGTCGTCGGTCTGCGGCTTGAAGGCGAGTCCCCACAGCGCCAGCGTGCGGCCCTGCAGGCCATCGCTGAAGTGCCGCAGCATCTTGCGAAACAGCACCTGTTTCTGCCGCGTGTTGACCGACTCCACCGCGCTGAGAATCTGCGGCTCGTGGCCGACTTCGTGGGCCGAGCGGATCAGCGCCTGAACGTCCTTCGGGAAGCACGAGCCGCCGTAGCCGATGCCGGGATAGATGAAACTGTAGCCGATGCGCGGGTCCGAGCCGATGCCGATGCGCACCTTCTCGATGTCGGCCCCGACGCGCTCGGCAATGTTGGCGAGCTCGTTCATGAAGCTGATCTTGGTGGCGAGCATCGCGTTGGCGGCGTACTTGGTCAGCTCCGCGGAGCGGATGTCCATCACGATGAGCCGGTCGTGATTGCGGATGAACGGCTCGTAGAGGGCACGCATGAGCTCGGTGGTGCGCGGATTGTCCGTGCCGATCACCACGCGGTCGGGCTTCATGAAGTCCGCGACCGCCGCACCTTCCTTCAGGAACTCGGGATTCGACACCACGTCGAACTCGAGCTTCACGCCGCGGGTGGCGAGGGTGCGCTCGAGCTCCGCCCGCACTTTGTCGGCCGTGCCCACCGGGACGGTCGACTTGGTGATGACGACACCGTAGCGGCTGGCGTGCGTACCAATGGTCCGCGCCACCGCGAGCACGTGGCGCAGGTCTGCCGAGCCGTCCTCCCCCGGAGGGGTCCCCACGGCGATCAGCTGGAACAGCCCGTGCTCGACGCCGCGCGCCGCATCGGTGGTGAACTCCAGCCGCCCGGCCTCGGCGTTGCGTTTGATGAGCGCATCGAGGCCGGGCTCATGGATCGGCACTTCACCACGGCTGAGCCGCTCGATCTTCGCGGCATCCACGTCCACGCAAACCACGTGGTTGCCGGCGTCCGCCAGACACGCGCCCGTCACCAGCCCGACGTAACCAGAGCCAAAAATCGTCACGTGCATGGCTTAAGTTCTTGAGTATCAAGGAAGAAACGCCACAGCGTAAAGGAAGCCCGCGTGCCGCTCAAGCACTTCGCGCCGCGAGGTGCGACGGCGGTGTGCGGTCAGCCGGCCGGATTCTGTCCCTGGGTGGGTTTGGCCGCTTCCGACAGGCGGCGCTTGGCCGCGAAGTCCGCAACCTTCGCTGCGGGTGCGTGCGGCAACACCGCCTTGCGCGCCCAGACGTAGTCGCGAATGTCCACCTCGGTCTGGTATTCGGCGACCGACTCGGTCAGCAGCGCCAGCGCCCGGTGGCAGTCGAAGCTCGCCAGCGCCACCAGCTGCTCGTTCAGGATCTGCTGCATTCTCGGCCACGGCAGATGATGCTCGATGGCGCGCATGATCATCGGATGGTCCGTACCGGTCACGTTCGACCCGATCAGCAGTTCCTCGAACAGCTTCTCGGCGGTCCGCAAACCCGTGTACTCGATCTCGATGTCTCCGTCCGGGCTGTCGGTGTCGCGTACGGTCAGCCCCATCAGGTTGATGAGCCGGCGCGCCAGATCGTCGATGCGCACCGGGCGTCCCATGTCGAGCACGAAGACATCGCCCCCCTTCGCCATGGAGCCGGCCTGCAACACCAGCTGCGCCGCTTCGGGAATGGTCATGAAGTAGCGGATGACGTCCCGGTGGGTCACGGTGACAGGTCCGCCGCGGCGGATCTGTTCCTGGAACAGCGGTACCACGGAGCCTGAGGACGCGAGCACGTTGCCGAAGCGGACCATGCAGAAGCGCGTCTGGGTGGTGCGCTCCTGCAGCGCCTGCAGGACCAGCTCGGCCAGTCGCTTGGTGGCACCCATGACGTTGGCGGGATTCACCGCTTTGTCGGTCGAGATCAGCACGAACGTCTCGACGCCGGTCTCGAGGGCCGCCTCGGCTGCGTACCAGGTGGCGATGACGTTGTTGTGTATGCCCTCGATGACGTTGTGCTCCACGATGGGCACGTGCTTGTAGGCCGCGGCGTGGTAGACCGTCTGCACCCCGAAGGTCGACAGCACTTCCCGCACCCGGTGGCGGTGATGCGCGTTGCCGAGCAGCGGCACCACCTCGACCGACAGGTGCTCGTGGGCGGCAATCTCCTCGAGCTCGCGCTCGACGTTGTACAGTGCCAGCTCGGACATCTCGAACAGCACCAGGCGGCTCGGTTCGAGCATGATGATCTGGCGACACAACTCGGAGCCGATCGACCCCCCCGCCCCGGTCACCAGCACGCACTTGCCGCGGATGCTCGAGCCGAACAGCTTGGGCCGCGGGGGCACGGGGTCGCGTCCGAGAAGGTCACTGACGTCGACGTCGCGCAGCTCGTTGATCTGTGCGCGGCCCGAGATCAGGTCGGAGAGGTTGGGGAGCGACTGCACGTGCACGCCGAGCGGCTCGAGCGCCGTCAGGATCTCGCGCCGCCGGCGCCGCGGGGTCGACGGCATGGCGAGCAGTATGCGGTCGATGTGCCGCTC
>Ga0123356_10007416_pt1 | contig 10944 bp, 8 predicted proteins | sample TergutEmb28metaG_2_FD_92546 | JGI IMG/M metagenome (GOLD analysis project Ga0123356, IMG submission 92546) | Embiratermes neotenicus P3 segment gut microbial communities from Petit-Saut dam, French Guiana - Emb289 P3 | ecosystem: Host-associated > Arthropoda: Insects > Digestive system > Gut ... | reverse complement strand
TTTTGACCTTTGCGCAGTTGCGCCGCCGACCAGAACTGCGGCGACTGCAGGGAAAGCCATCAGCATAGGCATGTCGTAGAATTGAGCGAATCCAAAACCTTGAGCGTACACTATAATTCCCACTGCACCAAGGCATGTCGACATCATATTTGCGATTATCCTGGATCTGTCCACATTAACGCCCGTGGCTTTAGCAAAAACAGGATTCATACCTACTGCGGATATAGCAACTCCGGTCTTTGAGCGGAAAAACAAGTATACAATAAATGCAAAAAACGCAAATAGCAACAATGTCCCGGTTGGTATGGTGACACCAAAGACGTCAAAGGCCCATAGGTTTTCGAGGATCTTATTTGAAGCAAATGTGTCTAAGTTTACTATGATTCGAAGACCCGGACCGAGGAAAAAGCCGATGTCTTTGTTTGTGATTGGATACACAAGCCAAATCATGCTGAATAAAGCCGTCATGGAAAATCCCGTATATGTCGCAATAGCCATTTCCGACCCTTTAACAGCGTTCATAAGAATGCCATATACGTAACCGAATATACATGCAATGGCAATTGCAATGAGTATTGAGACGGTGATAAAAGCCGCTCCCATCAATTGCATCTCCATAACGATGACCATCGCCAACAGTCCTGCACAGATTCCAACAGGCAGCGCAAAGTTAGGTCCGGTTCCGGATTGGATTGCAGGAACCATTGCAAGCACAAGGACACTCCAGTAAGTGAATCGTTGTATCATAAAAGTCAACTCAGTGGGTATTGAGAGCCCAATAATACTTCCTATTACCAGAAACGCAGCAAGCATACCACCGATAAGAACGGTCATAAGTGGTATTTTCTTAATAAAGTCCATTGCTCCGGAACTTCCAAGTCTTGTTTCTGTAGCTCCACTCATTATTGCGACACCTCCTTTTCTACTGAATCGACCTTGACACCGGACATCATAAGTCCGAAATCGACCGCAGATGCGTCAGGTGGCAATATGCCGGCTACTTGACCTTCACATATTATCGCGATTCTGTCGCAGATGCTGCAAAGCTCAGCAAGTTCGGAAGATGTAATAACTATCGTCATTCCCTCTCGGCTAAGCTCAAGCAGTAAGTCAAGGATCAGCTTTTTTGCTCCGATATCAACACCCCTGGTTGGCTCTGAAACAAACAGCATTTTTGGCTTTTGAGTCAGTGCACGAGCGACACAAACTTTTTGTTGGTTGCCGCCGCTTAGCCTTCCCGTATGTTGCTTTTCCGATGTGCAGCGGATATCAAGGTCTTTTATCATCTTCTTGGCGTGTGCTCGTATTGCTATCCTATTTATCAGACCTAAAGGTAATATAAAGTTATTATTTACATTCATATCCGTAAAAACGATGTTTGCGTCTATCGGTTCATCTAACAAAAGACCGACACCTTTTCTGTCTTCACTGAGAAAAGCAGCTCCGGATTTGAGCGCTCCTTTGGTATTGTTGAGCGCTAATGGCTTTCCGTCCATAATGGCTTCACCCATTGCCTCATACATTCCCATTAATCCGTTAGCGATGCCAAGTTTGCCTTGTCCCGCCAGACCGCCGATACCGAATATCTCACCTTTGCGAACATCAAAACTTAGACCTTTAACATTTTCGCTTGGCATGGCAACATGGAGGTTCTTAACAGAAAGAAAGATATCATCACTAATTTCGTGCCGGACATCATGCTCCCTGTCTATACTGACCTTTCTGCCTACCATAAACTCAGCGATTTCAATGACATTTGTGTCCGCAACATCCTTGGTGACGACCAGCTCACCGTCGCGCAGGATGGTGACCCTGTCAGCAACTTTGGTTATTTCGTCCAATCGATGACTGATAAACACAATGGCTATACCCGATGCTGCTATGTTGCGCATTGCAGTCAGTAACTGATCCGCTTCGGACTCTGTAAGTACTGCCGTAGGCTCATCCAAAACAAGAAGCTTTACACCGGTCTTGTCAATTTCGCGCGCGATCTCTACAAATTGCATGAAACCTATCGGCAAACCACCAACCATTGTAAACTCTTCAATTCCCATTTCAAGCTTGTCAAGTGCAACTCGGGTATCCTGATTCATTTGCTTAAAATCAAGCGTTTTCAATCTTTTTCCAAACATGGCGGATGTAACTTTGTTTATAAGATTGTCTTTGCTGATCTCTCTATTGATTTTTACATTTTCGGTTATAGTGAAGCCGGGAATAAGCATAAACTCCTGGTGTACCATGCCGATTCCGTATTCCATGGCATCAAACGGTGACATGATTTGGACAGGTTTGCCCTCAAACTCAACAGTGCCTTCAAAGCCACCGGTAGAATGAATGACCGGCATACCGAAAAGTATATTCATAAGAGTGGACTTTCCTGCGCCGTTCTCTCCCAGTAACGCATGAATTTCACCCTTTTTAATGTCAAAACTGATATCTTTCAGTACCTGATTGCCAGAATAATTTTTTGAAACGCTCTTGAACTCTAAAAGGTTCTCGCTCATTTCGTGCTCCTCCATGTGTATTATTCATCTTACTAATACTGCCGCAAAACGATTCATTTGACCCGTTTTGCGGCAGTCATAATCATTGTGGGTTACCTTCTCTTAGAATACGAGGAAGCCCATTGAGCCTAACACCCAGTGATTGTAAAGGTTACCTTCGAAGTCGAAGGGTTCAAAGTCCATACTGATACGCTCGCCATAGAGACTCTCTGTGTAGTCTTCAGCAAGTTTTGTGAGAAGATCGCGGTCTATTTCACCAACTTCTTGAGGTGCGTTACCCATGATCCACTCGATTGCATATTCAGCACCGATTGTTGTCCACATCATGGATGCAGGTACCGGCCATGTTGAGAGTCTGCCTGTCATGCCTGCTTCAGCAACTGCTGCTTTGATTTCATCAACAACACTGACTATGTCACGAAGAGCCATAATTTCTTCATCTTCGCCGGTTTCGGGGTTCTCGACGAACTCACCTGTGCCTACTTTATCAGCAATACTGAATGTTTCCGGGAAACGGTGATATGGTGAGGGGCAGCAGGGGATCGGATACAGTGCACCTGTTTCAACAACTTGTAGTTGCATCGGGGCTTGCATTGCACAGTTTGTTCCAAAGAATGCGGTGTTCACGCCGAGTTCTGCGACTTGCCTCGGAACGTCTTGCATAATATGTAGTTGTGTTGCAGGTGTTCCGTCTGTCATTGGGTCGGGAGCTACGAGGTCAACAAATTCCATACCCAGTTCTGCAGCTCTCGCCATCATGATTTCACGACGAAGCGCGATTGTCGGGGCTGCGAGATGTCTTTCGAACGAATAGTGACCAATTACTTCTGCGCCCATTGCGTGTGCCTGATCGGCAATTACAACGCCCATAAGCGGGTCGTTCGGCTGAAGGATAAGGTCAGCTCTGACAGCAACGTCTTGTACGTTTTCTGCAGGCGATGCAACTACGATAAAGACATCATCGCCGCGCAGTTGACGAACTCTGTCGATTGCTGCGTTGGTGTTGATAACTGCCTGGTTGATGACTATACCCAAGACATCAGGGTCTGCTGCAAGGTTACCGAGAACAGAGATCATAAGCTCGCCTTCCTGTGCAAACAGTGTGGGCCATACTCTGTGAATTACTCTGTCTTCGCCGTACTTGTGAACCATTGCTTGAGCTGAGCGGAACTCTTCTTCGTTCTGGTCAACTGTATTGGTTACAATTGCGATTTTCCAGTTTTCGTTGTATTGGAAGCCAGGGTCTGCCGGCGCCGGTGCCGGTGCGGGTTCTGCCGGTGCTGGTGCAGGTGCGGGGTCTGCGGGAGCAGCCGGTGCTGTCGGTGCCGGTGCTGTTTCTGTAGCACATGCTACTGTAACAAACAACAAGCAAGCGACGAGGATGAGACTAAGAATCTTTTTCATTTTTGCTTAACACTCCATTTCATTATCATTTTTTTCTTCTTTTCTCAACTTTATTACGGTTGAGATTGCGCTTCACAATTTGTTCATAATGCGCAAAGAAATTCTACACGCTATTTAAGTATAGGTCAAGACTTATTTAATAAATATGCAATAATTTCGCATAATTTCGTAAGAATTCATTGTTTTATATGTAAAAATCTATATTTATGTCTCTCTGTCATTTAATAGGTATACATATTATAAAGAAAAATTTCTTGATTGTTATGTGGATTTGTGGTAGTATGTCGGTGTTTTTCACAGTTATAAGATTAAAATGTGATAAAAAAATTTAGGAGGAAAATTAATAATGAAGAAAAAGTATACCCGTATCATAGCGATTGTTGTTGCTATGATGATGGCGCTGATGCTCGTGGCTGCATGTGGCGGCGGCGAACCTGCGCCTGCACCTGCACCTGCACCTGCACCTGCAGCACCGGACACCCCTGCTGAAGCACCGGTAGGTGACTCTCCTGTCCTTGAAGCTCCGGAAGAGACAGTACAAGATACACTTACTGTTGTAACAGGCGCACTGGGTGTTGACCTTCTCCCATGGGGGCAAAACGACAACCCGTCAGCTCAACTCCGCAAGCAAGTTTACGACACACTTTTTGTTCTCGACTACAACACATTTGAAGTTGTTCCCGAACTCAGTCTTGCTGTAAGTTGGGATCAACCGGATGCCAAAACAACCAATATTGAAATTCGTCAAGGCGTTGTATTCCATGATGGCACTCCTCTGACAGCAGAAGATGTAAAGTTTTCTTTGGAAATGTCAGGCGATTCACCATCTGTTGCAGCTATCCTCGGTATGCTTGACAGAGTTGAAGTACACGATGACCACAATCTCACAGTATACACCGAAATCGACTTCGCCCCAATCATTCGCCACCTGGCGCATGCAGCTTCCGGTATAGCTTCTAAAGCTCATTATGAAGCAGTAGGCGATGAGGGTTTTAGAGATCATCCTATCGGAAGCGGTCCGTTTAAGTTTGATCTGTGGGCATTGGGCGACAGAGTTGAACTCACAAGAAACGACGACTGGTGGGGCAACGTTCCTGTTATTGAGCGTGTTATAATCCGCGAAGTTGGAGCTCCCGATGTTAGACTTCTCGAAGTCCAGACAGGTACAGCAGACCTCGCACTCGATATAGCACCTGCCGATGTTCCAATGGCAGAAGCTTCCCCCGATGTTGACTTACTTCGCAGACCTTCACTTTCAATCGGTTATATTGGCTTTAACGTCAATTCAGATCACCTTGACAACCCGCTAGTACGTCAAGCTATCAACTATGCTCTTGATTCACATGCTATAGTTGAGCACGTATTTATGGGTCTTGGTCAGCCGATCAACGGTCCTATGGCTCCTATTGTGTGGGGTTATGCACAGCAAGAGCCGTTTGACCCAAGTCTTGACAAAGCAAGAGAACTTCTTGAAGAAGCAGGATACAACACAACTCCCGGTGAGGCCGGCGGATTCTCCACTTCGATCTGGTACAACGACAACAATCCGCAACGCGGACAAATTGCAGAAATGCTTCAGTTCACACTTGCACAACTCAATGTTGATGTTGAAGTTCTTGGTGTTGAGTGGGGTCAATATCTCGCTGATACAGCTGCAGGAGAGCATGATATGTTTATCCTCGGTTGGGTTGGTGTAACAGGTGATGCCGACTACAGTCTCTTCCCGCTCTTCCACACATCACTCTTTGGTGATGCAGGTAACCGTACATTCTGGGGAACACCCGAGCTTGATGAACTGCTCGAAAGAGGCCGCTCGGAGGTAGATCCTGCTGCACGTCTGCAAATCTATGCAGAAGCACAGAAAATCATTCGCGATGAAGCTCCCTGGGTTTTCCTGAACCAAACAGAAATAGCCATCGCAGCAAATCCGAATCTGCGTGGTTTCGCAATCAATCCTGCAATGCATTACTCTTATGCACCGACTTACTTTGTAGCAGGGTAGTTTAGCTTAGTTAGACTACATTTGCATAACTTAGTTACACGGGGGGCGACAGCGACAAAACGTCTTTGTCGCCCCTTCTATCACATGGGTACCAGCGAATTCTGCCTTAAGAAGGAAGGTGTAACGTTTTGATAAATTTTATTATAAAGCGTTTATTGATGCTCATACCGGTTATACTCGGCGTTGTTTTTATTGTGTTTATTCTGGCTCATTTTTCACCCGGAGACCCTGCCCGTATTATTCTCGGCGAGGCAGCACCACCTGAGGCTCTCGAAATCTTACGTGAGGATCTGGGATTAAATGACCCGTTACTTATTCAATACGGCAGATTTGTTATCAATGCTGTTCAGCTTGATTTCGGCAGGTCGTACTCAACACAAAGGGATGTATTTACAGAAATATTCGCTCGTTTTCCAAATACTGTTCAGCTTGCGGCAATGGGTATTGTCGTAGCTGTAGTACTAGGTGTACCACTCGGTATTATATCTGCTGTAAAGCAGTATACTCCATTTGATTTTGGAGCAACGTTCTTTGGTCTTTTGGGTGTTTCCATACCCAACTTCTGGCTTGGTATGTTGCTTATTATATTTTTTACTGTTACGTTGCAATGGCTTCCCGCAACGGGCTTTAATGAGCCTATTCAGTGGATCATGCCGACGATCGCTATTGGCACAAACTCCATGGCTATAGTCATGCGTATGACACGCTCGAGTATGCTTGAGTGTATTCGTCAGGACTATATACGTACGGCAAGGGCGAAGGGGCAAAAAGAATCTGTGGTTATCTTCCGCCATGCTTTACGCAACGCACTCATTCCTGTTTTGACCACAACCGGTTTGCAGTTTGGTGCTTTGCTCGGTGGCGCTGTGCTTACCGAAACTATATTCGCCATTCCCGGACTTGGTTCATTCCTTGTCGATGCCATAAGAAGCAGGGACTTTGCTATTGTCAGAGGCGGTGTGCTTCTAATTGCGGTTTGCTTCACAGTAGTTAATCTTGCGGTTGATATATTATATGCGTTTATCGACCCGCGGATTCGCTCGCAGTATAGTTAGGGGGTGTTGTTGTAATTATGAGTAGTAATTCAAACAGCCCTGCTGTTGCAGTTAAAACAAAAAAGGTTAGTCAGTTTAAAGAAGTATGGAAACGATTTAAGAAGAATCCACTCGCTATGGTTGGTCTGGTTATAATCATATTGATGATTCTGATGGCTATATTTGCAGATATTCTTGCACCGGCTGATGATATCGGTATGCCGGGATATAACTTGCAAAACTGGACCAGTGCACGCCAGTTCCCGTCCGCCGAACATATCTTTGGTACCGACAGTCTGGGTCGTGACATTTTTTCAAGGGTTGCGCATGGTGCGCGTTACTCGCTTGCTGTTGGTTTCGTCGTTGTTGGTATCGGTCTGACAGTTGGTGTTGCACTTGGCGCTGTCGCAGGTTTTTTTGCAGGTGTTACCGATAACATAATTATGAGAATATTAGACATCGTGCTGGCAATGCCTACAATTTTACTTGCAATTGCCATAGTAGCTATGCTTGGGCCGGGTCTTTTCAGCGTTATGATCGCTGTGGGTGTAGCAGTCATACCGATTTATGCACGTACTGTCAAGGCTCAAGTTCTTTCGATAAAAAACCAGGAGTTTGTTGAAGCTGCCCGCTCATGTGGAGCCGGCAACGGTCGCCTTATATTCAGACATATTTTACCTAACTGTTTAGCTCCTATCATTGTTGAAGCTACAATGGGTCTTGCAAGCGGTATCCTTTCTGCTGCAGGTTTGTCGTTTCTTGGCATTGGTCTCCAGCCTCCTATCCCCGAATGGGGTGCTATGCTTTCTGACGGCAGAGGGTGGATTTTAGCGGGATACTGGCATATGACCGTGTTCCCCGGACTTTTCATTGCTCTGCTTATCTTCTCACTTAATATGATGGGAGATGGTTTGCGCGATGCGTTTGACCCCAGACTTCGCGGTGCAAGTTTCTCAAAGCGTAAGTTCAAGAAATTACAAGCTGAAAGATTTGCTGCAGATGCCAGACTTCAAGCGGCAAAGACTGCAGCTGCAACGGATGCAAACATTTCCGATGTGATTCCCGATTCAAATGCAGGGGGGGAACAGTAATATGTCAAATGATTATCTGTTAAATGTTTCTGATCTGTCTATACACTTTTTGCTGGAAGAAGGTACAGTCCGCGCAGTTAATGACTTAAATTTCTTCTTAAAATCAGGTGAAACGATCGGGCTTGTCGGCGAAACAGGTGCCGGCAAAACAACTACAGCACTTGGGATCATGCGTCTTGTCCAAAGTCCGCCGGGCGTATACGTCAGCGGCTCGATAGAGCTTGAAGGGCAAAACCTCCTCACTGCAAGCGAGGCTGAAATGCGCAATGTGCGTGGCAGTAAAGTTGCTATGATTTTCCAGGATCCGATGACAACACTAAACCCTGTAATGCCTGTACTTGACCAGATCGTTGAAGTTATTATACTTCACGAAAAAATCAGCAAAGCCGGAGCAAGGGAAAAAGCTGTTGCTATGCTGGATAAGGTTGGTATCCGCGAAGATAGAGTTAATGAATATCCTCATCAATTCTCCGGTGGTATGAGGCAACGTGTCGGCATTGCTATTGCGCTTGCATGTAATCCGGCATTGCTTATCTCAGACGAGCCGACAACTGCACTAGATGTTACGATCCAAGCGCAGGTTCTTGAACTGATGAAAGAACTGAAAACAGAACTCAATACATCAATGATCATGATCACACATGACCTTGGTATCGTTGCCGAGATTTGTGATAAAGTTGCAATAATGTATGCAGGCAGTGTCGTAGAGTTTGCCGACAAATATGAGCTATTTAAAAATCCTAAGCATCCATATACAGAAGGATTGTTTAACTCACTTCCCGACATTTACAGCGATGTTGAAAGCCTTAAGCCGATAAAAGGTTTAATGCCTGACCCGATGAATTTACCGACAGGCTGTCCTTTCCATCCACGTTGCGATAAGGCTCTACCTGAATGCTCAAGCACTGTGCCGGAAAATGTAGAAATAAGCGATGGTCAGTATGTTAAGTGTTTGCTTTACTCCGACGAAGATATTACTGCTCAAGGTAAGCCCGACTGGACTGATAGTTTCATAGATGATGCAAAAAGTGATGTTAATAGTCAGGAGGGCGAGTAGATGGCAGAGAAGCTTCTGGAAGTAAAGAATCTTAAGAAATACTTTAAAAAAGGTAAGCGCTGGCTACACGCTGTTGATGATGTCGATTTTATCATCAATAAGGGTGAGACACTCGGACTTGTCGGTGAATCAGGTTGCGGCAAATCCACAACAGGCAGAGCTGTTTTACGCCTTGTAGAGCCCACTGCGGGTGAGGTTCTGTTTGGTGGCGAGGATGTTGTAAAGTTTAATAAAAAGGAACTGAAGAAGTTTCGCACAAATGCTTCTATAGTATTTCAAGATCCTTTTGCTTCACTTAATCCACGTATGACTGTTTCTCAAATAATTGAAGAACCGCTTATAATCAATAAGGCTTTCGGTAACAAACATGAACGTCATGATCGTGTTTTGGAGCTTATGGACACTGTCGGTCTTGCCAGGAGATTGGATAACACATATCCTCATGAGTTGGACGGTGGTAGACGTCAGCGTATCGGTGTTGCTCGTGCTCTTGCGTTGAATCCGTCTTTCATCGTGCTTGACGAGCCTGTTTCTGCTCTTGATGTTTCCATTCAGGCACAGATTCTAAACCTCATGGATGAGCTTCAAAAAGAGTTTGGGCTTACTTATTTATTCGTATCGCACGACCTGAGTGTTATTAAGCATGTAAGCGACAATATCGCTGTTATGTATCTCGGTAAAATCGTTGAGTTATCGGATTATGGTTCCATTTTTACCGACCCCTTGCACCCATATACAAAAGCGCTGCTTTCGGCTATTCCTGTGCCTAATGTCGATGTTAAGCAAGAACGTATTTTGCTTGAAGGAGATGTTCCGAGTCCGATCGCTCCTCCGCCCGGATGTCGTTTCTACGGCAGGTGCTTCATACGTGAGGATAAATGCAAGGATGTCGACCCTGAGTTTAAAGAGATATCACCGGGGCGCTTCTGCGCTTGTCATATGGTTGAGGCTAAGAGCGACTAGTTGTTCTTTGTCTCAGTTAGCAGATCTTTATTTCAGTGTCCGCGGAGTATTAAATATTGGAAAAAACAAAAGAAGTTCTCAGAAAAATTGGCAGCACAATAATTGTTGCGGCAACAATCGTTTTGATTGTTGCCGCACTTGGCATTGGTTTTGGGTTTCTGACTCAGAGGCAGCTTGTTCTTAGTTATGCTTTTGTACCGAACTTTATCGTTGCGGCAATTATTATTGCTGCAGGTATAATCGGTCCGCCAAAATCAAATGGTTTAATGAATTTCATCAGGATCAAAGCCAGGCAGTATACTGATTTAGTGACAGAAGAGACATATACCGATCACATGGAAGAGCGCAAGCAGAGGCGAATGAAAGGTCGTGCAATCATGTGGGTAGGCATAACGTGTGCCCTAATAACAGGCGGTATTGAAATACTGTTATGGCTGGTTCTGTGATGTAACCATGAGAAATTAAACTGTACAGATTAATAAAACTCCGAATTTCGGAGTTTTTGACGTTTGATTAGCTTGTCCAAACAGGTGGGGCGACAGTTCCCGCATCTCCCTTTCTACAAACAACGTAACATAATAAAAGCCTCCAAGCAATAATCGTTTAGAGACCGAAAATGTTGTTATTTCAACGTTTTTAGTAGATGGATAAGCATTTATGTGGAAGAATTAAACTCTAAAATCATAGTATTCACATACTGCTTCACAATAAAATAATATAAAACACAAACGCCCGGGGATGGTTCTTTTGTCAAGGGTAGAAATGATAAGAAAATCGGCAGATAAATTCTGATATCAGGAACAGCTGTTCTTAGTACCTTGCAATACTAATGTTTATATCATAACCTCCGGTATTATATTTCAATTTTACAAATGGCTTCTCCATCATC
>Ga0123356_10007414_pt1 | contig 10946 bp, 9 predicted proteins | sample TergutEmb28metaG_2_FD_92546 | JGI IMG/M metagenome (GOLD analysis project Ga0123356, IMG submission 92546) | Embiratermes neotenicus P3 segment gut microbial communities from Petit-Saut dam, French Guiana - Emb289 P3 | ecosystem: Host-associated > Arthropoda: Insects > Digestive system > Gut ... | reverse complement strand
CCCTGCGATAAAAATAACTTCGCCGCGATTTCATTATTCGACAGCCCTGTCGCGACTAATGATAATATTTCGTTTTCGCGCTCGGTTAATTCGGGGAACGCGGCGGGTTTATTATTCGGCGCGTCGGGGACGCCGCGCCCTACGTTTAATTTCACACCCTTGTCAAACACCATTGCGCCTTTTTCAACGGCGCGGATACGTTCTATAATGCCGTCGGCAGGGGTGCTTTTGAGCAGATAGCCCTCTGCTCCGGCGTTAATCGCCGAGGAAATATAGCCGTCGTCAGTGAAAGTCGTCAGCATGATGATTTTGACTTCGGGGAACTCGGCTTTGATTTTCCGCGTGGCTTCCACGCCGTCAAAAACCGGCATACGAATATCCATTAAAACTATATCGGGCAGTTCCTCGCGGCATAATTCCAGCGCAACCGCGCCGTTTTCGGCGGTTCTCGCCGTCCAGCCTTCTTTGGTTTCAAATAATATTTTTAAACTGTCGCGGATTAAACCGTCATCGTCAACTATTAATAATTTCATGGTTTTCCTCCTTTCGGAATCACGCAAGTTATTTTAAAGCCGTTGTCTGTATTCACCGTCAGCGTGCCGTTCACGGCGCGAACGCGGTATTTCATTCCCGACAAGCCCAGCCCGAATCGCGGTTTGTGCGTAATTTTGCCGTTATCGGTTATAGTCATTCTTATATAATCGGCGTTACCGTCAAGTTTAACATTAACATTCGTCGCGTTAGAATGTCGTGAAACATTGGTCAGCGCTTCCTTTAGGTTCGCTATGAGAAGCTCAAAATGCCGTGTGTTTTCCAAATCTCCTGAAGCTGTAAAGCCAACCTCGCAGAACTTAAAATCCCCGCAGAGCTCTTCAAGCGCAGAAACCCCAAAGGTCTTGGCGGGTTTTAGGTTATGCACAGTTTCCCGCAGATTCGCCGACGCCGATTCAAGACGCGCTACGGTCTGGCTTAAAAGCTCTCCCGCCCGCTTATCGCCGCTTTCGTAGAGCTTCACGGCGGTTTGCAAGGCAATCAGCGCGCCGGTAATTTCATGCCCGACATGGTCGTGAATATCCTGTGCGATTCTGCCACGCTCACTCACTTCGGCAAGACGGGCGGCGTTCCTGAGCTCAAGCGCGGTTTTTTCACGCTCTCTTTCAAGCTTGAGCCGCTCGGCTCTGTCCTCGAAGTCGCGGAGCATTAACTCCTGCTCCCATTCACGCCATTTTCCCTCAAACAAGCCGATTACGGGAAGCCACAAGCCGAGCAAAGCAGGAAGCCACAGTAACGCGAAACAAACACATACAGCGGTTTCGATTATGCTGAGCCATTTAGCCGCTGTAAACCTGTAGCGAACCGCCGAAAGTGCAGTTAGCATTAAAACAAACACAACGCCCGAAAGGGGGCTGTCTGTCAGCCCCCACGCGGTTATTAGCATTGCTCCCGCGAGCAAGCGGGCAAAAATTGCATAGCTTTGCATTAATCATCATCATCCATTTTTTGTACTCTTTTTAATCCGCCGATTAGCAGAGTAACTATAGTGAACCCAAACAGGAACAAGAGCGGCATTACATAACCCTCAATGGTTACTTCGCGTATGTTGCGGAGCCCCTCGCCGAACCAGTATCCGGGCGTGAACCACGCTACTCTTTGCATTACGTCCGGCACAAGCTCTATAGGCCAGAACAATCCGCCGAGCATAGCCGAAAGTGTAGCAATCATGCTCATAGCTATTGACGCGCCGCCGAGAGTTTTGGCAATCGAGGTAATCGACAGCACAAGACTTACCGAGAAGAGGTTCATTAAGCTTAACAGTAAGAACATCAGCAGTACATTCGGAATTGCACCGAGCACCAACCATATTGCGACAAGTGTTAGCGCAACCGTTACCTCTGTAGCAAGGAACGCCGCCAGCATACCCTGAAGCAGATAATTCCGCGACGAAACCGGCAGTACGCCCACACGGTCGGGCATACCCTGCTTTTTATCGTCCAAGAGAGTCTTAATCACGAAATACGCCGTAAGAATCGAAATAAATCCGAACATTGAAATCCACTGTGCTATCATGTCCCAGTTATCGCCGACATCGGCTGTTTTTATTTCCACCTGTGACGCTTCTGCCCAAGTGAGAAGCAAGTCTTGGTCGTCAGTACCGAGAATCATCAGCGCACGGGCTATATTTCCGGTAGTTATTTTTGCCAGCTCCGACACGTCGGTAATTATCAGCGAATAACTTTCAAGCGTTTTAAGCCCGGTGTTTTTATTCAGTATATCCTGTTCAAAGCCCTCACCTATTACAAGCACCCACGGGACAAACTGGTCGATTAAAACTGCGGAAATATTCTCTTGTGAAACTTCATCTATATTATAGCGCAAACCGAGTTGATTTGCAAGTGCTTTTGAAAGGGTGGTATTGTCTTTGTCAACGATTCCGAAGCGCATCTGGGATTCGGCTATGAGGTCAGGGTTGTCGCTGTTCGCGGTAACTGACAAAAGCATATAGCACAAAGCAGGGAAGAGCAACAAAAACACCCAGTTCATAGGTTGTTTGAATATGCGCTTTAAAGTACCGAAAAATATAATCATTTTGTCAGCCTCCTTTTCCCGAGTATAAATGCAACTGCGAACAATACCGCAACATAAATGAAAATTAACCTTAAATCACTCATCATTCTCGTTTGGTTTCCGCCGAATGCCGAGCCGAATATTACAGTATGCGCTAATGAATTGGGCGAGTAGCGGAAAATATTCTGCGCCGCGCCGAAATCTACTTTTGTGTATCCTCCCGCAACAAAGGTGAATACCCAAATCAGCGACTGCATTGCCGCCATTGTGGCGTTCGGGCTCTTGAACAGCAGGAGCAGGGCAATCGCAAACGCCTGTGAAAACAGCGTAACCCCAAACAGCGTAAGCAGTACTAAAGGTATGTTCTCGCCCCAGTAAACGCCGTAAACAAACCACGTGAACAGGAATGTCGTCATGCCTTGCAAGTAACTCGTCACTGTGGCAGCGGCAAGCAATCCGCCAATCAGCGCAGGCTTTGAAACCGGTGTGGTAAGCACTCTCGCGCCCGTATCGGAGAACATGCTTTTCTTGAAAAGTTCCAGCCCGTTCATGCCCGTAAACATTAAAATCATAACGAGCATTGTCACAGCGTAATAATCGAGCGCGCTTTGAACGCGGTTGCCGAGCGGAGCGGCTGTTACGGTCAATTCTGCCGAGGTGAGCGGTAATAATTCTGACGGATTCCCGCCGTTCATAATCGCAATTGTCATAGCCGCGCCTATTTGCTTGTAGGAATCAATGATTGAAATAGCGACCTGTGAGGACATCCCGCCGTTACGCGGGCGGATTATCGAAATATCGCCGTTTTCTTCAATAACCGCGATATACGCCCCTCCCGATTCTACTAATTCTTCGGCGTTTTCTTTAGTTGTGAAAGTGACGTCCAAGAACCTTAAAATATCTTCGCTTTGCAGAAATGTTTCCAAGTTTCCGCCCGTTTCGACGCTTGCCGAAACGGGAAGCGGCTCAAAGTCATAAGTAGGGGAGATAAAACCCGCAAGCGCGTTTCCGAGCACGAAAATCAAAACTATCGGAAAGGCAGTCAGTATAAGCACGGTCGCGGGGTCACGCCAGCAATACTTGAAGCTTTTTGTAAATACAGCTAAAAAATCCCTCATGCGGTTTCACCGCCGTCCCTGAGCTTCTTGCCCGTCAGGGCAAGGAAGGCGTCCTCTAAGGTCGCTCTGTGCGCCGAAACGCCGAGAATTACATAAGGCGACGCGACTTCGATTATGCGCGGTAGATTCCCCGAACCAGCCGTACTGGTAATAGTAACAGCCCGATTTTCAACGTCACAGCGTACCACGCCCTGAATTAACTTTATACTTTCGGGCAGGGAGGGCGCGGGTTCTTTTACCTCAAGCGTAATGCTTTCCTCAAAAATTGCGGATTTTGCGATTTCTTCGACACTTCCGTCAGCGATTACCCGCCCCGCGTCCATTATGCAAACCCGCGAGCAGACCCGCTCTACCTCTTCCATATAATGCGAGGTGTAAAGCACGGTTGTGCCTTGCTTGTTGATTTCGCAGACGAAGTCTAAAATATGATTACGGGATTGCGGGTCGATTCCTACAGTAGGCTCGTCAAGAATTAACAGCTCCGGCTTGTGAATTACGGCACAGCCTATGTTTAATCTGCGCTTCATGCCGCCCGAGAATTTCTTGGGCGATTTTTTTGCGACGTCGGTCAGTCCGAGGATTTCCAAAGCTTCATCAGTACGCTTTTTCAGCTCTATGCCATGAACGCCATAAAGTTTGCCGAAATATTCAAGATTATCCCGCGCTGAAAGGGTTTCATAAAGTGCCAAGTCCTGCGGGACTAAGCCTATGCGCCGTCTTATTTCTGCGGAATTGGATTTTCCCCGCAATTCTTTCCCGAAAAGCTCGACTTTTCCGGTGTCCGCTCCGGTGAGCCCTGTCAGCACGCGGATTGCCGTGGTTTTGCCCGCGCCGTTAGGCCCGAGAAGTCCGAGGATTTCTCCCTTTGCGATGTTCAGTGTAAGATGGTCAAGTGCCGTTAAGGCACGGTAGCGCTTGACAATATCAGTCATTGTAAGTATCATGGTTGTTCTCCTTTTTATTTGCGGACGCGCAGTGCGCGCCCCTACAATTCATATTATATTGCAAACCGCAAAGATAAACAAGTGCCTTAAATCATAATTTAACATGACAAATGTCATAATCATTGACAAACACAATAACTTGTTATATAATTGTATATGGAGCACAAGGGAGGGGTTAAAATGAAATACAGCGTTCTTATGACTGTTTACATTAAGGACAACCCCGAATGGCTTAAAAAGGCAATCGCCGGTATGCTGGCGCAAACCCTGCCGCCGAGCGAATTTGTAATTATAAAAGACGGCGAAGTCACAGCAGAAATCGCTGAAATTTTAGCCGAATATGAAAGCAAGCATGCAGAGCTGTTCAAAATTCTCGCACTTGAGGAAAACAGCGGCGCGGGCGCGGCGTCACGCTTCGGTGTCCTGAACTGCACTTTTGATTATATAGCGAGAATGGACGCTGACGATTATTGTACGTCTGAGCGCATAGAAAGGCAGTTTGAGGCTTTTTCAAAAAACACGAAACTCGGCGCGGTCGGTTGTTTAGTTGACGAGTTTATTGACAGGATTGAAAACATCACTTCTCGCGTTATGCTCCCCGAAAACCACGAAGAAATAGTCAAATTCGCAAAAAAAAGATGCCCCGTTAGACATCCTGCGTTGCTAATAAAAAAAGAAGCGCTTTTGAACGCGGAGAATTACAGCGATTTGCGAATCGGCGAAGATTATGACATTGCGGTGAAGCTGATTATGCGGGGTTATGAGCTTTATAATATTCAGGAAGCTTACGTTTACATGAGGACAAGCGCGGATTTTTTCAGGCGGCGGGGCGGCATAAAATACCTGAAAAAGATATATAAACTTAAAAAGCATTTCAGAAAAATCGGGTTTTATTCAGGATTTGATTTTATCAGGAGCTTTATTCCGCACATGTTCGTTTGTCTTATGCCGAATTTTTTGAGGGATTTTATTTACCGGAAGTTTTTGAGAGGAAGATAAGAAATGCGTGATTATCCGATAGATTTCGTTATAATCTGGGTTGACGGAAGCGACCCTGATTGGCTTTCGGAGAGAAGCAAATATCAACCAGATTTAAATACAGACAACCGGGCCTGCCGATACCGTGACTGGGACAATTTGCGCTATTGGTTCAGAAGCGTTGAAAAATTTGCGCCGTGGGTTAATAATATTTTCTTTGTAACGTGGGGGCATTTGCCCGAGTGGCTTGACGTTAATCATCCCAAACTTAAAATAATAAAACACGAGGATTATATTCCACGGGAATATCTGCCTACATTCAGCTCGCATACGATAGAGCTGAATCTGCACAGAATAAAAGGCTTGTCAGAGCATTTCGTGTATTTCAACGACGATATGTTTGTTATAAAAAAAACGAGGCGCGAGGATTTTTTCAGAAAAAGTAAGCCGTGCGATTCAGCCGTACTTACCGCTAATTATTTTACTGCGAAAGACCCTTTTTTAGCTCCAGTTATAAACATAGGGACTATAAATAAGCATTTTGAGCTCAGAAAAGTGATAAAAAGCAATTTAAAAGGCTGGTTAAATCTTAAATACGGCTACAAGGTTTTGCAAACAATCGTATTGCTGAAATGCCCTCACTTTCCCGGAATGTGGCATCACCATTTAATGACGTCGCTGTGTAAATCCACATATGAAACGTTGTGGAAAATTGAATATGACAGCTTGCATAAAACCTGCATTAATAAATTCCGTCATCTGTTAGATTTCAACCAGTGGCTTTTTAGGGAATGGCAGATAGTGACAGGAAATTTTACGCCAAGAAGAGCAAGCTCCGGTAAGGTGTTTCACTTAAATTTTGCTGATAATCTGCAACGCGCCGCTACTTATGTAAAGAAGCAAAAAGGAAAATTCATCTGTATAAATGACAACGATGTGAGTGAGGGAAAATACAAAGAATATAAAATTGCAATTATAGAAAGCTTTGAAAAAATTCTGCCCGAAAAATCAGCCTTTGAAATATAAAAAAATGAAAGTTGCAAAACAATGAAACGACCGGCATTAATCAATAATAAAACTATTAATATAGATATTCTGGGTGTTCTTTTTCTGTTGTTTTTTTGCGTTTATTACGGACATGCGGATATAATAGTTCACATCAGAAATTTTGCGCTGAATATAAAACATGTCTTGTTTATTGCGTTGATTGTTTTTGCGTTTTTATTTATAGTCGCGGATTTAATAAAAGGAAGATTAAATTTTAAGCAGTATTCGTTTTTTTTATGGTATGCGGTTTTCTACCTATATTGTTGTATTTCTTTACTTTGGACTATAAATTATGACATCTCTGCTGAAATGCTAACCTCAATGCTAAACCATGTCGCCGCTCTGTTCATTGTGGTTTATTACGTTAACTCCGAAGCGAAGTTTTTCAGAATAATTAAGATACAATTATTTGCTTTTTGTTATATGGCTTTAAGGCTGATTATCTTTCTGCCTGAAAAGCATCTTTTCGGAAGAGGCCGCAATAAATTTTATATAAATGAAATTACAGGCGAGCATTATAACGGTTTGGCGATTCTTTTAACTGTCGGCATAATTATAGCGGCTTTTATTTTTCTGAAAACAAAAAAGCGTCTTGTTTTAGTGCTGATACCTATTTTCTATTATGTAATATTTATCGGCGGCTCACGGCAGGGCGTGATAATACCAGTTGCGGGACTTTTTGCTATGTACGCTATGGCAAAAGGAATAAAGCAAATTTATAAATCAATAATCGTTCTCGCTTTAATAATTGCCGGCTTCATAGTATATATTAACAGCGATTTCCCCGGTGCAAACAGCTTATTATCACTTGTTAACGGGTTTATTAATGAAACGGGCGAAGGCAGCTTTAACGAAAGGGCTTTGTTCAGAAAATGGGCGATGTCAATGTTTACGCAAAGACCGGTTTTTGGCTGGGGGATTAATTCATTTAAAGCTTATTTAAAAAATATAAATTATTATAACCTGTATAATCATTGTCACAATACGTATTTAGAACTTTTGTCAGGTTTGGGCGTTATCGGTTTTACTATATATTTTTCTATGCCTTTCAGAATATTGATTCGGGCATTTAAGCATTTGGCGGCGAAAAATGCTTATGTAGTTTTCTCGCTTGCGGTTTGTTTTACGCTTCTTTTATTCGGATACGGAGAGTCTTTAATTGCCGGAAGCGGATTAACCAGCGCTATGGTTATTTTTTACGCTTATTACGCGCTTAAAATACACAGCGGCAACCTAAAAACTATTAAAAAAGAAGAAAATACCGGTGATAATAATGCTTAAAAAAATATATGTCTTTATAATGAGAAATCGTATTATACTCCGTCACGAATGGCGCAGTTCACGCAAAAAAAGAGTAAACCTTCACTGGACGGGAAAAGTAAATCTCGGCGACTATTTATCTGTAGTGGTTTTTGATTATATGACTGCCCGTGAAAATATCAATCAAGACAAAAAAATATCAAAAACAAAGCATCTGTACGCAGTAGGTTCAATAATAGGCTTCGGGTTTCAAAATGCAACAATTTGGGGAAGCGGAATACTTTCGCTTCCGGCGAGCTTCGGAAACCGTCAAAAGTATAATCACTTTTTACGAAAATTAGATATACGTTTGGTCAGAGGGCCGCAAACGCGAGAGTTTTTAATAAAAAAAGGCTATCGCTGCCCCGAAAAATACGGCGACCCCGCTGTTTTGATGCCTTTGATTTATACGCCGCAAAAAGCAGAAATAAAAAAAGACTATATGGTCGTTTTGCATAAGGACACATATATCGAAAATGAAAATGCCGTAAGCATGGCAACGACTGATTATAAGGCGTTTATTGATAAAATAGCAAATTCAAAAAAAGTAATCAGCAGTTCTCTGCACGGCATTATTTTAGCCGAAGTTTACGGTGTGCCCGCAGTGCTTTTGGAAGATACACCGACACGGGAAAGCATGTTTAAATTTGATGATTATTACCGCAGTACCAAACGCTTTGATTACCCTGTCGCGAAAAGTATAGAAGAAGCAGTAAAAATTACACCGCCGCCCCTCCCCGATAATTTTGATGAAATGAGAAAAGATTTATCAGAATCATTCCCGTATGATTTGTGGGAATGACAGAAAGGTTTTAAATGCCCTCTCTTAAAAAGAATTTCCTCTACCAAAGCCTTTATCAGCTTTTAATAATACTTCTGCCTCTTGCCCTCGCGCCTTATGTCTCGAGGGTTCTCGGTGCGGAGAATATCGGTATTCACTCATACACTTTTTCCATTGCGACTTACTTTGTTTACTTCGCCAAGCTCGGGCTTAACCACCACGGCTCGAGAACCATCGGGGCTGTCCGTGACGATAAAAACAGGCTCAATAAAACCTTCAGCAATTTATTTTTTCTGCACCTTTTAATCACGCTTTTTGTAATTGCCGCTTACGCGGTTTTTCTTGTTTTTTTTGCGGGAGAGTATAAGCTGTTTTTTGCTATTCACTTTATTGCATTATTTTCGGCATTGCTTGATATAAACTGGCTTTTCCTCGGTTTAGAGCAGGTGAAATTCACGGTCATGCGAAGTACGTTAGTGAGAATTTCCGCCGCGGCGAGCGTTTTTATATTTGTGAAAAACCCCGACGATTTATGGAAATATACGCTGATTATGTCGCTCGGAACTTTCATGGGGCAGGCAATCGTATGGGTGTTTGTGCGGCGTTTTGTCACCTTTGTAAAACCGACATGGCGCGATATAAAACCGCATATAAAACCCCTGTTAATTTTATTTATTCCGGTAATTGCGATGAGCGTTTTTAACCTGCTTGACAAAATCATGCTTGGCGCGATGACCGACAAAATTCAGCTCGGCTTCTATGAAAATTCGCAGAAAATTATAATCGTTCCGATTGGATTAATCACCGCGTTTAACGCCGTCATGCTCCCGCGAATGGCGAACATTAACGCCAAGGGCAACGACGCAGAAAAGCGCAGACTGACGCTGATTTCCATGAAATACATCATGCTGTTAGCGCTGGCTATGGCGTTCGGAATCGCCGGAATCGCCGACAGATTTGCGCCCTGGTTTTTCGGCGGCGCGTTTCGGGACTGCGCGGTTTTAATAAAAACGCTCTGCCTTATGATTCCCTTTTTGGCGTTTCAGAACGTCATTACCTCGCAGTATTTAATCCCTGCGGGACGCGACAAAACATACACGGCTTCAACCGTAGCCGGAGCCGTGATTAACATAATTTCTAACTTAATTTTAATCCCGCGTTTCGGCGCGCTCGGCGCTGTAATCAGCACAATTTTAGCCGAAGCTACACGCTGTACCATCGTCGTTTTCGCCGCGAAAAAACAGTTGCCGCTCGCGCTTTATCTCAAAAACACACTGTTTTTTTTATTCGCGGGAGGTGCGATGTACGCGCTTGTGCGCTATGTCGGATTGCTTGCGAATGAGGTCTACGCGACAATACTTATTCAAGTTGTAATCGGTGCGGGTTTTTATCTCGGAATCAGCGCGGTATATTTGTATTTGACTAAAGACGCGTTTTTCAGGGAGAATGTGGTGAGGAAAATTATAAAAAAGCGTTGAGTTTATCTCAACGCTTCTAACTTTTTCGCTCTCTCAAAAGCTATCTTTAAGAATTCTTCCGGCGGTAAGTTTTCGTAACCGACATTACAAACCTCAAGCGAGGTCGCGCCGCTGTAGCCGGTATCCTTAATTGATTTCATGGTCGTTGTCCAGTCAATCGTGCCGTCGAACGGTAATAAATGCTCGTCGTTTTTACCGTTATTATCATGCAGATGAACCGCAAAAAGCCTATGCCCGAAACGGCTCAGCAGGTCACATTCAGGCGCGGCTGAAAGCCGCGCATTATGATGCCCGCTGTCAAAGCAGAAGCCTAAATTCGGCGAATCAAAGCGTGCAAGCAGTTCACCGGTTTGCAATAACTGACCGGTATTCCGCATATTTTCAAGCGCGATTTTCACATTTTTCCGCTCTGCCCGCTCTATTAAATTTGCAAATCTGCGCAAACCGATTTCAGTCAGCGACGGTGCTTCCCCGAAGCTCGCGTGCATAACCGCATGCATAACCATAGTCGGGATTTCAAACTCGGCGCAGTCATCTATGCATTGCAAAAGTGTGTCAGTCGCCGCTTCACCGATAAGACTGCCGCTCTTCCAAAAAAAATTCATACCCTCAAACGGCGCGTGAATACTGTCAATGAGCAAGTTTGCTTTCTGTGCGAGTTTTGGCGTTTCTCGAAAATCTTCGCCTCCGTAAGTTTTGTCCCACATCAGCGAAACGCCGTCAAAGCCGACATGTT
>Ga0123356_10007413_pt1 | contig 10947 bp, 8 predicted proteins | sample TergutEmb28metaG_2_FD_92546 | JGI IMG/M metagenome (GOLD analysis project Ga0123356, IMG submission 92546) | Embiratermes neotenicus P3 segment gut microbial communities from Petit-Saut dam, French Guiana - Emb289 P3 | ecosystem: Host-associated > Arthropoda: Insects > Digestive system > Gut ... | reverse complement strand
AGTTCGTCTTTTCCTACTTCATGAATAGCGTGGGTCAAATCCCCTTCACCTTCCGAAATATCTCTTAAAGTATCTACTACTTCTCTTACAGGCAGTGTAATTGCTCTTCCAACAAATAGCGCGAAAATTAAACCCGCAAAAATCGCGATTATACCAACCATTACGGCTATATTTCGCATATGTATCGAATAACTGTCAATATCATATTTTTCTATAGAACTGAAAAGCAACCATGGATAACCGGGGATTTCGTTATATTTCCCTATTAATGTTTTTCCATCAAAGGTATAACTCGCGTATCCGTTTCTTTCTACCAACGCGACTTGAACCAGGTCCGCGAGTGATCTGAACGCGGGATTATTTCTTGATTCATTTATCGGGTTAAATTGATTTGTTACCAGATTAGTATTAGGATGAGCTATAGCTGTTCCTTCATTATTAATAAGGTAACTGTAAGCGCTTGGCATACTGCTTCTTAAATTTATTACTAAATTTGATAAAGTTTGGCTGCCGTCTTTTGCCGCGACTAATACTCCAACAACAGGCGCGCCGGGCTGATCGTTAGGATAAATTGGTACCGCGAACATAACCATAAGTTTGTTTGATTGACGGCTGAAAACAACTTCAATTGTTTTTTGTCCCGTCATAGTCTTCTTAAAATAATCGCGGTCCCCAAGGTACAGGGTGTTACCTTCTCTTACATCATACGAAGTTCCGTCTGGATAAATCAAACTCATATCATCTGCGCCAAGACGCGTGATGTCAGGTAACAACGAAGGCTGTACCTGTTCCCAGTCCATTGTTCTTGATCTCGCGCGGTTCGCGACTTCCTGTAAAATATCAAGTTGCCCGTTTAAAGCAGTCGCGATTAAATCCGCGTTTACTTCGTTTTTATCACCAATTCCTTCAATAACGACTGCTTCAAGATCTGAAGAGCTGATAAAATACATCGTTAGTCCAATACCTAACGCGGTTATCAATACTGCCATTCCAAAAAGAAGCGGTATACGTATCCTTAATTTCATAAAACACCTCCAAATAATTTAAAACTATTAATTAAAACGTTACTCCAAACGCCGCCGCTCTTCGTTTCGCATCCGGAGCGACATTTCTTAGATTCGCAATTCTATTCGCATCCGACGGATGCGTACTTAAAAATTCCGGAATTCCTCCGCCACCCATCGAAGACATTCTTTCCCAGAATACTACGGCTTCATCGGGGTTGTACCCGGCAATAGCCATTAATAATAAACCGTATTGGTCAGCTTCAAATTCATGCTGCCTGCTGAATGGCAAGGTTCCACCCAATTCCGAACCAACACCGTAAGCCGCCATTATAAGAGCCTGAGTTTCCGGTGATTGATTTGAAGTAGCCACCGCTACTCCCAAAAAGCCGATTTGCTGAAGCAAACTAGCGCTCATTCTCTGTTGTCCGTGATTAAGAATTTGATGAGCGATTTCATGTCCCATAACAACCGCGATTCCCGCTTCGTTTCGCGTAACGGGAAGTAAACCTGTATAAAAAACAATCTTGCCTCCCGGCATTGCCCAGGCATTTATCGCGTTATCACGTATTAATGTAAATTCCCAGCGGTAATCTCTTAAATAATTTGGCTGTCCTTCAGATTCAAGCAGTCTTTGAGCGGCTTGCGCGAGCCTGTTTCCAACACGGGTTAGCATTTGCGCTTCGGCAGTGCCTGTAACAACTGTATTTTCTCTTTTAAAATCATCGTATTGAGAAAAAGACATCGCGAAAAGCTGACTGTTTGGAATTAAAGCCATTGTACTTTTTCCCGTAACAGGATTAGTTACACAGCCTGAAAAGATTAAAACGGAAAATAGTAAAAAACAAATAATTTTTTTCATTGATAAACCTCCTTTAGTTTCTCAATAATGAGCCTGTTGCGAAAACTGCGAACCTACGGTTCGGGTTAGTTTCGCGATTGACTCTAATTTACAACATCAACGTACATGCTCCCTTATAATTGAAACAACCGAGTTGTGATTAATCCTTACGATATTTTGTTCGCGCTCATAACTGTCCGATGAATCAGAAGCGTGAGCGGTATTAACCATTATGTTACTTCCAAATTCACGGCGGACTGTTCCTTCTGCCGCTTTATTTGGATCTGTTGAACCTAGAACATCGCGAATTTTGTTAATCGCGTTTTCTCCTTCATAAGTTAGAATCATACATTTAACATTTCCGGCTTTTTGCATTTCCTCTGCCGTATAATAACCGGGTTTCTTACCAGAAATAAATTCAACAACCTGGCTGAATTGATTTCTGGCGCATTCTACACCAAAACTGTTTGCCAGTGTTTTTTCCAAATCATCATTTAATGATAATTGAAATTCCTTTTCTAAAATTTCTCTTGCCTGTTTACCGTACTTGGGAGCGAGCTTTTCTTTAAGCTGACCCTCTACGGGACCGTAAAAATCCAAAGCTTCCGCCAATGAAAAACGATGTATTTTTATACCGATAATTCTTAACCCTGTGCGGGAAAACATATCGATAATCGCGCCTGGTCTTGATGAATTATGCGTCCAGTTATCGGGTTTAATAATTACAAGCGTTCTTTCTATTTTTGACGGATCCGGATACACAACATTTTGAACAAGATTTTCTCTGCCTTCCAGAAAGTTAGCGATAAATTTTAAATCCTTGTCGGCTTCATCCTGCTGCCTTGGGGTAATAACCGCGGGTTCAAAATAACGGACTTCTTCCTGATTATTGGCGTTAAAAATAAGGTCAGAATATGTATCTCTTATCGTTTCTCCCACAAGCGAGGAAACTTCTACATGCTGAGTGTATAAATGACCGCATACATTTAAAAGCTGTTCACAGGGGTTTTCACCCTTAAATAAAAGCATAAGAGTTCTGTGAGGCCTGCCGCCTGATGGACCCAAATATTGCTTTACATAGTCAGCCAAAAGCATCAGTTGATTCTGTGGAACCCGGGATCTTAGGGAAACGGAATAATCATCCGCGAATTGCTGATCAGGCGCGAATATTTGAGCGCCAACCAAATCGAGGCCTGTTCTTGAAAGCAGCCTTGAAAGTACTCCGCCAGTCCTGCTTTTCGCGATAGTGTATGGAGTTACAAAAACATAAGATAAACCAATACTCATATTGTTAATATTTTACTTTAGATTTGAAGATAAATCAACTATTGAAATAAAATCGGCTAAATTGAAAGAAATTTCCGTTGAAATTATTTTTATTCTTGCTTAAAATAATAAAATGTTATCTAAAATGCGTAATATCGGGATCATGGCTCATATTGATGCTGGAAAGACTACAACCACAGAAAGGATTCTTTTTTATACAGGTAAAAGCCATCGAATAGGCGAAGTCGATGACGGCGAAGCTATAATGGACTGGATGGAACAAGAGCAGGAAAGAGGCATTACCATCCAAAGCGCGGCTACCACCACTTACTGGAAAGACCATCAAATCAATATAATCGACACACCCGGGCATGTTGATTTTACCGCCGAAGTTGAAAGATCCCTTCGCGTTCTTGATGGCGCGATTACGCTTTTTGACGCTGTTCGCGGAGTTGAACCTCAAACCGAAACTGTCTGGAGGCAGGCACAAAGATACAATGTTCCTTGTGTCGGTTTTGTAAATAAAATGGACAGGTTAGGAGCGGATTTTTTCTTTGTTTTGGAAGATGTAGGAAAAAAATTAAAAATAAATACTGTCGCTTTACAAATACCAATCGGGAAAGAAAGCTCTTTTGAAGGTGTTATCGATTTAATTAATATGGAAGAATTACGCTGGACAAATAACGGCGATGATATGGAAACATCAAAAATATCAAGCCAAAATGAAGAAACAGCGAAACAATGGCGCGAAAAATTGATTGATTCGTTATCAGGTTATTCGGATTTAATAACCGAAAAATATCTTTCAGGGGAAGAAATCGAAGCCGCTTTAATTCGAGGAGAACTTCGTAAAGCTGTATTAAAACGCCAAATACTTCCGATGTTCGCGGGAGCTTCGAGGCGCAATTTAGGCGTGCAGCCTATTATCGACGCGATTGTGGAATATCTGCCATCTCCAGCGGAAAGAGAAAACGCGATTGGGCATAACTTAAAAAAAGAAGAAGATATCGATATCCCTTGTGATCCTGACGGTCAGCCGCTTGGTCTTGTTTTTAAAATTCAAAATGATCGCGAAGCGGGAAGTCTTTGTTATGTAAGAATGTATTCGGGTTCTTTTAAATCTGGCACCGCTGTTTATAACATTGGAAAGAAAAAACGCGAAAGAGCAAACCGCATTTTAAGAATGCACTCAAATAAATCTGACCCTGTAGACACTCTGCAAGCCGGAGATATCGGCGTTATTATCGGCATGAAGCTCGCGCAAACGGGAGACACTATCGGCAGCGAAGGCTGGCCTGTATTACTCGAAAGAATGCAATTCCCCGAACCTGTAATTTCAATATCAATAGAACCAAAAACAATATCAGATCAGGATAAATTAAAAGACATTTTAGAAATCCTGGGTAAAGAGGACCCGACATTTACCGTAAGAGATAATGAAGAAACGGGGCAGTTAATAATTTCGGGTATGGGCGAGCTTCATTTGGATGTTCTTGTTACGCGTTTATTAAAAGAATTTAAACTTGGCGCGAAAGTTGGAAACCCGCAAGTTACATACCGCGAGTCTATCAGTAAATTAAACGAACACAGCGAAAGTTTCTCCAAAATAATCGCGGGTAAAGAAAACGCAGCGAAAATTACTTTAAAAGTAGAACCCGCTAAACGAGGTAGCGGAAACAAATATATCTACTCGGCTAAAACACAAGTTCCCGCTGAAATACTAATGGCAATTGAACGCGGAATTAACGGCTCTTTTTCTTCCGGTATCGTGATGGGTTATCCTTGTATCGATATAACCGCGAATGTAACAGATGTTCAATATTCAGATTTAACCGCGACAGAGTTCGCTTACGAAGCTTGCGCGAGTATGGCTTTTGACGCCGCGTGTTCAAACGCAAGCCCAATTCTTTTGGAACCAATCATGGCGGTTGATCTTGTTTGCCCGCATGATTTTGTCGGCGAAGTAATGAGTCTTGTAACACAACGCGGCGGACAAATACAAAGCATGAATTCCAAAGTAGACATCGACGAAGTAAAAGCGCAAGCGCCAATGGAAAAGATGTTTGGTTTTATGACAAGCCTTCGCAGTGTTTCACAAGGCAGAGCCAGCTTTAGTTTAGAGTTTTCTCACTTTGAAAAAAAATCCGAACGATAATCTTTAAATAAATCCTACAAAAAGTAAGAAATAAAAATCCCCGCAACAATCGCCGAGCCAATTGTACTTGAAACAATCGGACCCATCGCGTGCATTAAAAGATGGTTGTCGGGATTATATTGCTGCCCTATTCGTTGAGAAATGCGCGCCGCCATTGGCATAGCTGAAACGCCTGAGTTTCCAATAAGAGGGTTAACTTTACCTTTTGTAATCCAGCATAATAGTTTCGCGGTAAGAATGCCGCCAATTGTTCCGAATATAAAAGCCAAAAGACCGCAAGAGATTATTAATAATGTTTGCGGAGTTAAAAACCGATCCCATCTCGCGGATGAACCAATACTAATCGCGACAAGGAATGTTAAAATACTTAAAAGGTCATTTTGAAAAGCGCGAATATATCTGTCCGCAACACCGCTTTCTCTTATCAGGTTGCCAAGCATCAACATCGAAATTAACGCGCCGGCTGCCGGTACAAACATCAATGTTACAATTGTACAAATAATGGGAAAAAGTATTTTTTGTTTTTGCGTAACTTTTTTAGGTTCGGGCATAACGATAACACGTTCTTTTTTAGTTGTTAAAAGTTTCATTATAGGCGGCTGAATAAATGGAACAAGCGCCATATACGAAAACGCGGCGATCGCGATTGGCGGCAATAGATGAGGAGCGAGACGTGTCGCAGCGTAAATAGCGGTGGGACCGTCGGAGCTTCCAATAATACCGATCGCGGCGGCTTCTTCCAAAGTGAAAGCTTCAAACCCGGGAATAAGCCTGCTTAAAGAAAGTGAAATACCAAAAGCGGTAAAAATACCAAGTTGTCCGCCAATACCGATAATCGCGCTTTTTGGAGACGCGATGAGCGGACTAAAATCTGTCATTGTACCAAGGCAAAGGAAAACCAACGGCGGATAGATAACCAAACGAATACCGCTGTAAAGGAAGTTCATAATGCCGGGAAGAACTTTTACACCTTCGCTATTATATGTGCCGATTTCTTCGAACGCTGTTTCGTAGGTATGATACGCGTTAAGACCGACATCAGCGAGGTTCGCGATTAATATACCAAAAGCCAGTGGAAGTAAAAGAAGCGGTTCATATTTTTTAATTATCGCGAGGTAAACAAAAACCAGGCTGAGCAGAATCATTATACCCTGCCCCATTGTCATGTTAAGTATGCCAAAAGTTGATATAACATTTTCGAAAAATGCCAACATTTTCCTTCTCCTTAATCATGGTCGCTATTTGATAAACTACACTAATGGTATAATATAGTCAATATGAGATTTATACGATTCGTGGTAAATTTTTTATTTATATCCCTTGTTTTTATTTTTTTATCCTGTTTGAGAAATAATTCAGATAATTTAGAAAATCTTTTACTCGAAAATATAGAGGAAGATATCTATATCGATCCGTTAAGGGAGCGAGCTACGGAAATTGTTTCCCTTATGGATGACAGGATTTTAGCCGCGCAGGTTTTAATTAGCGGTATAGACGGAAACAGAAATCTTTCGCCAAACATGATTGAACTTTTTACAGAAATTCCGGCAGGCGGGATAATGTTATTCAGATACAATTTAAATACCGATAGTATTACAATCCGCAATTTTCTTAATGAAGCTTCGGCTTTTCTTTATGAACATTCGGGAATTACACCTTTTATGGCAGTTGATCATGAAGGCGGAAGTGTAAACAGATTCAGCCGCGATATAACAACACTTCCTGCCGCGGTTTCTTATTGGGATATTTTTCTGGAAGAAGGAAGAGAAACCGCTTTAGAAAAAATAAAAAACGATAGTTTTAAATCCGCGCGGGACATTAACGCGTTGGGAGTTAACATGAACTTCGCGCCGATAGCCGAATACCTTATTGATGAAAATCGTGTTTTTATGGCAAGCCGCTCTTATGGAAGCGACCCTGTTTTTACGGCGCAAGCCGCGACAGCTTTTTTACAAGGCATGGAAAGCGCTGGTGTTTTGTGTGTTGTAAAACATTTTCCCGGCAGCGCGGGAGTTGATCCACACTACGCTCTTTCTGTTTTAAATTGGGATAAAAACGCGTTGGATAAACTTATTTTTCCTTTCGCGCAGCTTATAAACAACGGCGCGAGAGCTATAATGGCAGCTCACACTTTAACACCCGCTATTGACAGCGAGATCGCGAGTTTGTCTTCTGTTGTTATGCAAAACTGGCTGCGAGGCGAATTGGGATTTGACGGTATAATTATAAGCGATGATTTTATAATGGCAGCCGCGGGAAACCAAAAGCCGCAGGACGCGGCAGTACGTTCAATTGCCGCAGGCTCAGATATGATCCTTGTCTGGCCTGCTCATTTAAGACTTACGCACCAGGCGATTTTGAACGCATTGGAAGACGGCACGCTTCCACGGGAAAGATTAACAGATGCAGTACAAAGAATTGTCTACGAAAAACTAAAAATGGGGCTGATACAATAAAAAGATAAGAATTTTTAACCACGAACCACACGAAAGTTAGCTTCGATATCTAATAGCAGGTTCGTGTGGTTTGTGGTAGAAAATAAAATAAACTCTTTCCATAAATTGTCAATTTCATGCGGGTCGGCGGTGATGTTGATTTTTTCGTTTGGGTTTAATGGATCCGGGAATGACAAGTATCTCGCGTGCAGTCTTATTCCTCCGTCTTTTTCGCCTCGCCTTGCTCCGTATTTAACATCACCTTTAATATACAAACCAATTGCGGCTAATTGCGCTCTAATTTGATGATGCCTGCCGGAAAACAATTCAACTTCCAAAAATAAATAATTTGTACCCTCCCCGATAACTTTATAATTTAAAACCGCTTTTTTTCTGTTTTCGCCTTCCGCTTCATAAACAAAAGATTTATTTATTTTTATATTTGTTTCGATCCAGTGTACAAGCTGTGCGTTTTGCGCCGGTATTACATCCGGTTTTTCTACAATTGCCCAATACTTTTTTTTGATTGGATTGTTAATTTTATCTGCAAATGCATTAAATAAAAAAGTAAGAGCGGGTTTTGTTAACGCGAATAAAACACAACCTGTAACTGGAACATCGATTCTGTGCGCCGGCTGTATTAAATCTCTTTTTACGTTTAATATTTTTGCGAGTTCTTTTGGCAGATTAACGATATCGTCCTTTTTACCTTGCGCTGTTTTGGCAGCTTGAGCGCCTTGCGCCGCTTCACCTTTGAGTTTGTTTATAACAATACATGTTGAACTTTGATATAGGATTCTATTTTGAATTAGTATCATTAAATTAACTTACCATTTTATTATTGATTTTTTATAGAATTCATTGTAAAATAATTATAAATGATATATTATATATTATACAATATATTTAAAGAAAATACAAAACTCCCCTCCACGTCAAAATATCCGCCTGTAAATCTTAATATAATACATATTGGTGTCAGATACCTTTTTTTATTTATTTTACTTTTTTCACTTTTCTTTTCTTCTTGTACAAATCCGTGGATGAAAGAAGTTTGGGATTTAAAAGTAATACAATTTGAAACTAACGGTGGAAGCCCCACTCCTACCAAACAAAATGTATTAAAATTTGAGTTAATAGAAAAACCCGCAAACCCCATGAAGGCAGATTATAATTTTGGCGGCTGGTACGTTGATAACGGTACTTTTGAAATTCCATGGGATTTTAACAAAATACCCGCTTTTGATTTAACGTTATACGCGAGATGGGAATATATAGGCAATGATAATATTATAACTTTTAATATAGCAAATCTTACTCAATATAATGATGCTCTTACGGCTATCAGAACTGGTGGTAATGATAAAGATTATATTATGAATATAACCGCAAATATTGATGGTATAACGCCGCTTACAGCCGCTCTTACAAACACTACAGGTTTTGGAACAGGGACAAATTTAACAATAACACTTACAGGAAACGGTATTCTTAACACTGCAGATGCTAATGGTAGTATGTTCCGAGTAGGTGACTTTCAGGAGCTAATTATCGACGGCAACTTAACCTTAAATGGACGACGAAATGGACTGAATGAACATACTGGTGATAACACCAACACTGCAATTATTTTCGTTCAGCCAGATGGAACGCTTAGATTAAAGAACGGTATTATAACAGGGAATACTACTACCCAAATAGGATCTGTTGGCGGAGTGCAATTAGGTACAAATTCTTCTTTTATTATGGAAGGAGGAGAAATCAGCGGAAATGAAGCTTCTCAACGAGGCGGCGGTGTAACAACTGGTAGTAACTCAACTTTTACTATGAATGGTGGAATTATCAGCGGAAACACTGCTGGTACGCAAGGTGGAGGTGTAATAGTTAGCACTAACTCAACTTTTAATATGAATAACGGAACTATCACTGGGAATACTTCGAATAATGGTGGCGGTGGTGTATTAGTTCAAGGAACTTTTAACATGACAGGCGGAAGTATTATATCAAATATAGCTCGACAGTCAGGAGGTGGGATTACTATTAACAACAATGGAACTTTTTCAAAAACCGGTAATTCTGTTATAACAGGTTTTGCTGATGATGCTATTAATGGAAATGTGGTAAGGACTGGTGATGTTGGTACTGAATTAAACGGAGTGGGTCATGCGGTGTCACTTAGTACTACAACACCGCCGACAAGAAGAGAAAATACAGCAGGAGCAGGGGATAATATGAGCTGGGATGGCACTACTGCTTTAGGGTTTGATTAAAATTACAATCACCTCTGCATCTTAGCGTCTGCGAACTAAAGTTCGTGCGTGAGGAAATTCTTAAAAAATTTTAACCACGGAGAAACACGGAGTTGTTGTTCCGCGTTAATCCGTTTAATCCGCGAAAATCTGTGTTCCATGTGTACCAAGCCCTGTTAATGGCGCGTAACGTTGCGATTTAACTGTTTAACCCTCGTATAGTTTCCAAGTCCAGCCCTGTTATTTTTTGCACAAATTCTGGAGTCGAGCCTTCCGCAAGAAGGTTTTGAGCGATTGTTTGTTTACTTTCTTTCCAAGCTTCAGCGTGACCTTCATTATGACCGTCTTCCCAAGCTTCTTTTTTAACAACAGCAATTTCATCTTCCAATCTATATTCACCGTAAAGCATACTAAATACCTCCGAAGCGTGTTTTTTAAGAAAATCCTTTAACACATTATTGTCTATACAGTATTTTATCGCAAGTTTTAAAGATTCTTCAAGGGTTAATTTACTGTTTCTATATTCCCATATCTTGCTTATCAAAATACTGTAGCTGTCAAGTGTTACGCTTTTCTTTAATATTTTTGGGTTATGTCCCTGATTAATATTAAAAACCTGGACTACCAATTCCAGCGGATGTTTGTCAATTTCGGTTTGTTTTAAACCTTGTACGTCCATAAAAGCGTCAGAAATTGCTCGCAAGTGTAACAGGCACCACTTTTTTGTGGTGTCGTTAGCTGAAATGGTACGCTATATGTGGTGTACCATGCAATAAATGAAAGGTACCTGGTACCGTTTTTGTACCATAAAGTCCGCAATCGTCTTATTGTTCGAGTGGTTCGTGGTAAAAATTCTTGAAAAAGGTGACAGTCATTTTCATCGACAACAGCCATCTCGTAAGTCCTTTTTCCAAGGTCAATTCCCACATACCTTGTTTCTGTTTTTTTCTCTTTCACTTTTCCGCTCCTTATAATAAAATAAGGGTCGGGAGCAATT